>Ga0172380_10001248_pt1 | contig 44429 bp, 56 predicted proteins | sample Leawe162metaG_FD_119747 | JGI IMG/M metagenome (GOLD analysis project Ga0172380, IMG submission 119747) | Leachate microbial communities from a municipal landfill in Southern Ontario, Canada - Leachate well 162 metaG | ecosystem: Engineered > Solid waste > Landfill > Unclassified | place...
CCGGCAGGACGCACACGTCCGAGTCCGCCAGGATCTCAACCTCGGGATGGGAGCTTCTCAACTCCTCCTCGTCCTCTACGTCATCGTCTTCGAGCGGATTCTCCGCCTTCTTGCGCCGGACGACGTAGCGGGACCGCTGCACCCAGCTCACATAAGCGTGATAATGCCCCTCGATGTCCCCGTTTAGAATCAACGAAGGCACAAGCTGCCGCAGGTTCGCCTTGCGTACGTAATGCTCAGCAAGGGAGAGGGTCGCTCTCGGCAGGCTCGGGTCGCTGCTGATGACCTCGACGTGCCGGCCGGTCAGAGGGAACAACTGGTTCGTGAACCGGACGACGCGCGCCCGCTCCGCATCCCGGATGATCGGAACGAAGATTTGCGAGTTGCCATTATAGGCCTGCTTGCCGGTCAGGTTGCAATTCACCAGGTCCCAATAGTCCATGATGTCGTCGGTCCGAGTCTGTTGAGCCTCGAACCCGTTCTCGACATCGGAGTATAATTTAAGCAGCTTTTCCCGAACGTCTTCCTTCGTAGCGAAATCTTCACTACGATCAGGCCCGATATCTTCCGGATCGGGATCAGACTCGTTCGGGTCAGCCACTTACATGCCGACCGAAAGCGGAGGCGTCGCGACCTGGCGATTGAGTTCGCCGTAAGAATCCGCCGTAATCGAAGTGCCGTTAGCAGTGGGCAGGACCGTCAGGACCTTCGTCGTGGAGGTCGAGGCGGCAAGATATGCTGGCGGAATATTGACCGCGAGCTCGACGATCTGTGTCAGCAACGCCAAAGTGTTCAGGTCAGGAGGCGTGGTCGCAGTCGTCGCGAGCGCAACGCCATTCAATGCGATAAGTACATTCGTGGGTACCGGCATTTTCTATTTCCTTTGACTAGTTAGGGTTAGCATAACTGCCGTGATATTTATCAACCGCAGCGCGATATGCCTGTATAGCAGCGTCTTTTTCCTCGAAATAGCCAAGGGAGATGCGCTTGCCCCCCCGTTGGATGCGCGCAGCCCAAGCACGTCTGCGGATATGGTAATTAACGCCCTTCTGCCCAGATGTATTATTGGCGAACGTATTTCTATTGCACATATTTTCGGAACGAGAGACGCTACGAAGATTGCGCCATCTATTATCCGCCTTATCCAAATTGATGTGGTCCACCTCGATTTCGGGCCAGCTATCCATCATATACAGCCACGCTAGCCTGTGCATCTTAAACTGTCTGTTACCCCCCGCGCGAGTCACGAACTGAGTACATAGGTATCCTTTGTCGTTAAGGCTCCCGACCTTCGTCCCTATGCGCTGTGGTCTGCCACATTGGAGCCAGACAAATATGCCCGTTTCCGGGTCGTAGCTCATCCGTTCTCTAAGCTCGGCTGGGCTCAGCACCTGGAAGTCTCCTATGATCATAGAATTTCGCTAGCGCAGAGAGCTTATCACGCGCGGAGCGAAAGTGCAATCACCTAAACCCTTTCGCCTCCGTCCGTGATACCCAGGAGCAAGTCGTGTTTAAGCAGCTCTATAACTCCGAGCAACTCGAACCCGTGCTCGGTGCCGATGATGCGCGTGGTCGCCGTCTTGTCCATATTCAGAGTCGCGATTGCGAACGTCTCGACCTCGCCCTTCCTGACCCTGTCCAACAGGTCTGTGAGATACTCCTCAATGGCCACACTCGTCTCGCTCATCACATTCTTCGGCACCTCGATGCCGGGCAATCCGATCACGTTGGACATGTTCACTCCTATTGATCCATCAACCACGTCTCCTTAGACGACGGTATCTCCTGCCTACCCGCCCTGGAGCTGATGTACCGCCGGCCCTCGGGCGAATAATCGTACACGATCCCAGCGGCGCTGTCGTCCAATCCGGATGCCAGCGTGCCAGCGAATGCCTCCACCGCCTCCATCAGGACCCGATAAACATTGTCCTCCGGCTCATCCTTGTCCCTTGCGCGCGCATAGCCGCCGGCCAGGGCGCGAAGGGTCCATGATGCCGATGTCGCCACGCGAAGGGTCGGGACCCCCGCCTTCTGCCCTTCGATAAGTTGTCTCAGTTGCTCGCGTCCGGTGGGACCGTCGCCGCCACGCCGCAGGGCTATGGGGACCTGTTTCGCCGCCGCCCGGAACCCAAGGCTGTCGTAGCGGTCGAAGTGCCAACGCGGCGCGTACACCGTCATCGATCGGTTCGCTTGCGCCGACGCAGCCTGTATGAGAAGAGGAAGGTTCGCGCCCGGATCCCCCTCGAAGGCGAAGTCATGGAGCACATGCAGCCTGCCCCCGACAACCTGACATAGCGCGCCGGCGGTCATGGACCCGGTCGCGTTCACCGCAAGGTAAAGAGGCAGCCGGGTCTGGATAGGCAGATGCTCCACGACATTGATCTGGCTGAAGCCGTCATAGATCGGGGAGCCGGGGCGCATGACCAAAAAGTACGCGAGCGCGTTCGGCACGTCAATCTGTCCCGTCGGGAACCCAATCAACTGCTCAATAGCCGTCGTGAAGTTGGCGCGGTCGCCGGCGAACACGACCTCACGCGCCTTGAAGAACGGCTGCAACCCCTTAATAAAGTCCAGCTTGCCTTTAGGAGCCTTGAGCGGACGGATCGGAAGAGGCTGCCCCCGGTCGAGCGACGCGGCGCGCAGAGGCTGCATGATGAACTCTTCGAGGCCGTCCTTCTCTACGCCAATCGCCACGGGGTTGTAGCGGGCGTCCACGTCGAACATGTCGGCGATGATCTCATCCGGCTTCCACAATTTGCCTTCCGCCTCCCATATAATAAGGCGGTTGCCTACCCAGGAGCCGACAACCTTGCCGGTTGTCGCCGAAGTCTTCTTGACCGTGCGCGCGGGATCGTACACCGCGTAGACCGCCTCCCAGGTCCTGACGCGAGGCTCGCAGCGCAGCATGTCGTCCGTAAAGATTCGTGAGGCGGGATCGACCGCCACGCACTCGTACTCCTGAGCCCACACACGAGACTTGCCGGCCCGCGTGTACCGCGCCCGCTCATCAGCGATCCAGTCGAGCGAATAGCGCTCAGGCCACATCGCCTTCGTCTCGCCATTCTCGTCCACGTACTCTATAGGGAAAGTCTTGCTCAGCCAGTTCTCGTCACGCGAGAGACGGACCGCCAGGGCCTCGGGGTCGAGCGGGGTCGCAGCGATGCGCACGCGCCGGTTGCTGGCGTCCATGGCAGGCAACAAAGCGGCGTAGAACCAATGAGAGAGCTTCTCCCGCGCCTCCGGCGTCGCGACCGTGTCCTCGGACTCAAGATCATCGATGAACACAAGGTCAGGGCGGGCGTCAAGATGCTTCACGCCACGCAGGGACTGGCCCTGCCCCATGGCCTGTACCGCCACACCGGAGGGGAGGACGATGCGCTGCTCCTGCCAGGTCTCGCCGACCTGTTCACCGAACACGGCGACGATAGTTTCGTTCATCTCGAACTCGCGCTTGATCGCGCGAAGACGGTCGCACGCCCTGGCGTAGCTCTCACCAACGATGAGGATGTTGCGACACTCGCGGAACAGGGCAGTGAGAATGATCGCCTCTTCCGCCAAGGTAGACTTAGCAGAGCCTCGGAACGCCATGGTTAGCACGAACGGCTTAGCAGAATACCAAAGCTCCAACATCTCTACATGGAATTTCGGCGTAGCCTGCGGGTGCCGGGCGCGGAATATAAGGTCATGCGCGAGCATGCGGTTGTCCCGCAGCTTGGCCAGCACCTGAAGGTGATCGTCACTCATGCCCGTAAGATAAGCCGGGCGGGGCGGGAAGGCAAGCGCGACAGGGCGAGTATAGTGACACTGTGCATAATGGTTGAATTCTACACTGCGTTCGGTTTTGGAGTCCCGTCCATAAAAATAAAAACTGCGCGCCCGCCGGACGACGATTCCCGTCTTGGCCCCCCTCCCCCCTGATTATAATTAATTCTAAAACAATTCGGCATTTTCCGAAATAAATATTTTAAAATAAAAATAATTTCCAAATCATTTTCTCGCGTGCGCGTACGCGTATATATAATGGCCTGGAAATTTTCGTCCGCCGGCAAAGTAATTCTTGACAGGCGTAAAAAAGTGTGTAGACTAAGAGCATCAACAACGGAGGACAGTCATGGAAAATAAAATTAACGCCGCTGAGAAATGCATCGCCGCCGTCGAGGAATGCGACAAGGAACTGAGATACGCCAAGCGGAATAGCGACTGGAGAGAATATCTGAAAGCGCAGCTCGCCAAAAGGGAAGAAGCATTAATCGAGGCGCTGGAAGAATTGAGGCCCGAATTCGAAATCGCAAAGCAGGAGGGGAGGGCGTAAGCCCTCCCCTCGGGGGGTCGGCCACGGCCGATTAAAATTAATTACCTGCGAGTTAATTTTAATTCGCAGGTAATTTTTTGTGCGCGGTCGCCGCGCGGATAAATACTTGGGGTATTATTTTGCGCTGAAAAAAACTCAAGCTATATTCCCGCGAATATAGCTTCAAATTGGTCGCGTAGCGAAAATCGCTACAAGTTAATGTTCGAGGGGGGGAAACATTAAGTCTGCGTCATAAACCATGCCTGTATAGTGATAGGCATGTAGCTTTCCAGGCGTAAGCGACCGCACTCTCGGCCACGAAGAGGGCCAAAATCAAGGGGTTAGCGTAGGTGTGTCCAAAACTGAACAGGGGATGGTGGGCCAAAATGTTCAAAGTTTTCAGTGCGTAGAACAGAGAGAGTGTTTATTTATGTATTCTTATATCAGTTAGTATAAAAACATAGAGCTTAGTCCAGATTATTCACTACACCTAATTTTCATCCTATATACTTCTGAATATAGCTTGAATAAAATATAGGTGTCGTGAACAAAGTAGAGCTCCCCCTGTTCTCCGCTATTTGCTCCATCGTAACTCGGAGCCTTACACTATACAAATAGCCCCCCTGGCCAACCCATTGATATTCCTCGATGTTCCCTTGGCGAAACGGGCGGCTGCCCCATTTAATCGCTTAAACTATGCCCCAAAGCTGGGCTAAAACATGCAAAATCTTCTATTCGGCGGTGTAGTACTACCCACACTACCTATAAATGGTTGCTCGAACTCCTCTTGACATCTATTTAAAACACTCCTACATTCAAAGCTCGGACAACGGAGGACAAAATGACCGTACAGGAAATAATTCAACGCTCTATTGATATGCATCCTTCCCTATTGCGCGAGGCCCTTTTGAACGTCGCGGCGCTGCACTCTCGCGCCGGCAACGAGATGCTGGACAAGAAAGCTTCAGAATCGGCCTACAGGCTGGCCGACTCCTGCCGGAGCGCTGCGGCGGCTTTGGGCAACGATAACCCCTTAGCCGTCATTATGGGCGACATGAGCGCTTGGACAAGCACGCTCCGGCAGGCTGCGAAGCTGCAATGCTTGCCCAGGCATATGGTCCCTGCCGCGGTTGCGGCTTACGAAGCGGCGCATTGAGCCTTCTAAGCGCGCCTCAAGGGGCGCGTCATAGAGCGCTCCGTCGATCCCCCAAAGGTTTAATGCCGATGTCAGGCAGAGGGCAAAATGAACGGGCGAATCTATCGAGGAAATACGATTTATCTCACCCCTGGCGAGATCGAGGCTTGGGCAAAAAAGAAAAATTACACGTTCGAGGCCGTGGCCAAGCGGTTCGGCATGTCGCGCATGCGCTTCGCCGGCTATCTGGCGCGCTCTGTCCCACGCAAATGGGATGACCCGCTAACGAGGGAAATCCTGGCGCACTTATTGCCCCCTGGCAAAAATAGTTCATACTGGGCTCCGCCGGACAATAGATGGCGCGTAGGCGAGCTCGAAGATATGCCGATCTCGACTTGCGACCTTCCTCACGCGCACAAAAACGGCAAGTGGGTTGGTCGAGTGCGGCGCATCCAGGTGTTCATCCGCCCCGACGTGCTCCAGGACTGGTTGACGCGGACAGGCTACAATAAATCACAAGCCGCTGCGATTCTTGGCGTCGGTCGGACAGTATTCTATCGTTGGCTGAAAGAAGGCGTTAAACAGAAGCGCTTCGCCAGACACGTCATGAATATCATCAGGGATTAAAATGACCAAGCTCGTCTACATGTTCGCCCCTGGCGATCCGCCGAGGCTTCTCCACGAAAAGTCCGCGCCGGCTGAGTTTGAAGCGCTCCTGGCCCACATCCGCCGTGTTCGCGCTCCATCCGTCCCGCTGCGCCGCGAGCTCATGTCCGCCGAGGCTGTCCGCGCGTTCCTGGCCGACCACGGGCTGAGCGAGGAGTACGCCGCCGGGACCGTGTTCCAGTGTTCGCGGACGACCCTCAGCCGCTGGAAAACATTAGGGATCAGGGGCGAGCGCAACGTCGCTGCGGTCCGTTACAAGGAGCGCTGGCTGGCGTTACTTGCCGCCGGCGAGTTACCTGGCTTCGACCTGCCGGCTGCCGCGCAGCCCCTGTCCCCGCTCCAGCAGCAGGCCAGGCAGGCCCGCCAGCGCCAGTATCAGACCCTCGTCACTCCTGGCGAGTTGCGGCATTTTATGGAGCGGCATGGCCTGGTGCATGCGGCGGCCGCTACGCGCCTCGGTGTCGGGAGCGCCACCCTGTCGCTATGGCTCCGTCAGGGAGTGCGTCGCCAGGGGCACGCGGATCGGGTTCGCGCGATAATTGGCCAAAATAGTTCTTGACAAACGTCAAAGGAGCGCGTAGGCTCCGAACATTGTAAGGAGGATATTCAGATGGCCGGGAAGAACAACCCAACGCGATTGACCGCCCTGGAAGTTGATGGAAAATGGCGCGCTGTCGTCATCTGGAAGGACGGCGGCGTTTCTTATTGGGACGATGAGATTTTTGACACGCGTTTAGAATGTGAACAGCATCTACAGGGACTCGGCGTGTAGCCGTCTAAGCGCGCCTCAAGGGGCGCGTCATAGAGCGCTTCGCTCGCATTGGAGGATGTTATGCAACGCAACTATTCGACCAACTCGGTTCCGCAGGTGCGTCCGGAGCCCGTCTATTATATCATGATCGGCTCGCGCTATACCGGCGACGCTTACTACACGCGCCAGGAAGCGGCTCGCACGGTCAAGTTTTATCGTGTGCTGTTCCCCGGCTCGCGCATCAATGTCGGCCGTATGGGAGGACACTGGATTGCACCCTCAGATTATGGAATGGGCCGGCGACGAGACTATCGATCTTGGATGGATGGTCGCCGTTTTCGAGCGTATCCCGCGCAATTGCGTGAAGATTGACGCGAAATACGGTGTGTGGGTCATAACCGCAGAGGGCTCTCATTTTTGGGGTTCCGATCGCGAGGAAGAATTTATCGTCTGGGCGCATAAAGAGAGCTTATCATGAATGTTGTCGCCCTTGATTTTGAGACGTTTTATGACTCGAATTATACGCTCAAGAAAATGACAACCGAGGCATACGTGAGAGATGCGCGGTTTGCGTGTCTCTCAGTCGCTTTGCGCCTATCGGACGGGAGCACTATTGCGCGAGGCGGCCACGACGCCCCTCGGCTTCTATGGCGCGCCGTTGACTGGAGCAAGACCGCCGTCCTTTGCCACCATGCGCACTTCGACGCCTTTATCCTCAGTCATCATTTTGGCCTCCGTCCGGCGCTGATCCTTGACACCCTGTCGATGGCGCGCCTGGCGTTTCCGGCGATGAAGAGCCACTCGCTCGATGCGCTGGCGAAACACTTCGGCCTCGGCGTCAAGTCGGTGCCGTACGACGCCTTCCGGGGCAAACACTGGCGTGACCTCTCGTCCGAGGCGCAAGGCGCGATTTTGGGCGGCAACGCTCAGGACGTTCGCCTCACGTGGGAGCTGTTTCGGCGTCTGTCGCCGTTTGTTCCGGCTGAGGAGTTGGCCGTGATCGACATGACGGTTCGCATGTTCAGCGAGCCGCGCCTCATCGGCGACGCCACGACGTTCCGCCGACTGGAGGCCGAAGAGAAGCATCGTAAGGCCGCAGCCCTGGCCGAACTTGGCGTCAAGGCTATAGACCTTCAGTCTGTTGCCCGGTTCCAGTCTTTGCTGGAGGCCCAAGGCGTCGAGATGGAGTGGAAGCAGGGTAAGAACGGCCCAATCCCTGCCTGCGCCAAGTCGGACCAGTTCATGCAGGACCTGCTCGACTCGGATGATCCGCGCGTAGCGGCGCTGGCGTCGGCGCGGCTCGACGTGCGCAGCGTGATCCAGGAAACGCACGCCGGCCGGTTCGCTGCGTCAGCCGGGCGCGGGCCTATGCCCGTCTACCTGAAATATTGCGGCGCGAACACGCTGCGCTTCAGCGGGGGCGATAAGACAAATTTCCAGAACATGACGCGCGGCTCAGAGCTGCGCAGAGGTATTCGCGCACCTGCCGGCCATCTGCTCGCCGTCGTGGATAAATCACAAATTGAATTGCGCTACGCCATGGCGCTCGCCGGTCAAACTGATGTGCTCGACGCTCTTCGCGCGGGGCGGGACATTTATTGCGAGTTCGCCACGGAGTTTTATGGGCGGCCGATCACAAAGGCTGACAAGACCGAAAGAATGTTCGGGAAGGTGACTCGACTCGCCGGGCAATATGGCATGGGGGCCGCAAAATTCCAGAAGGTCGCCAAGTGCGACGACCAGACGGCGGTGAGCGCAATCCAGACCTACCGTCGATTGACTAATCGCGTGGTCGCCTACTGGAAATATCTCGACGGCCTCCTACCGCGCCTGGCGTCAGGCGAAAAATCCCAGCCTGATGGTCCATTTACGCTTGACGGCGGTCGAATTATCCTGCCAAATGGTGCGGCGATGGTTTATGATATCGAGTGGTCGAGCGAGTGGAGTTCGTGGGTTCGGCTGACGCGCGATGGGCGCAAGCGGATTTGGGGCGGTGTAGTGCTCCAAAATCTTTGTGGGGCACTATCCCGTCTGGAGCTGACGCAAACCTGTCTTCGCGTCAAGAAGGAAGCCGGCCTGCAGCCCGCGCTGCTTGTGCACGACGAAGGCGTCTGGGTAATTCGAGACGATGCGAATGCGCAAGCGACGTTCGATTTTTTAATTGCCGAAATGAAACGCCCGCCGGCGTGGATGCCGGATATCCCGCTCGACGCCGAGGGAATTTTGTCGGTGGTCTACGAAAAATGAGGAAGCCTCGAACCCCCGAGCATTGTGCAGCGCTCTCGCGGGCCCTTACGGGTAGGAAGCTGAGTGCGGAGTCACGCGAGAAGATGCGGCTAGCCGGGCTACGGCGTCACAAGCCGAGCGAGGAGACAAAAGAGAAAATGAGGTTGTCCGCTTTGGCGCGCGCTCCGCGTAGTGAGGAGACACTGAAGAAGATGGCAGAGAAGGCAAAACTTAGAGCCGCGACCGTCGCGGGCACCGCGCAATTGATTAAGGCGAGCGAAAAGAAAAGCCAGGCCGCCGCTAAGCGAAGACTGGAAAATGAGGACGTATGCCCGCATTGTGGGCATACCACGCGATTGAGGCGGCGTCGTCGAGGGATCGACGTGCCGGAGTGGGTGCCGCCAGGACTTGTCTCGACCTATGTTGAGAAGACAAAGGCGACCTGTGAAGAAGACGCGGCGTCTTACGTGCGTCAGCTCAAGCACCGTGCCCAAATGCTTGTGAAAGGGGAGCTATAATGAAACGACTCTTGGCCATTAGTCTGTTGTGTTCCATACCCGCCTCCGCGTCGCCGCCGACTTGCTCCGATCCGCAGGCTGTATGTCACTCGCTTTTAAAGGCGAAGGGCGTGTTTTTGCGCGGGACCCGCGAACAACAGGATGCGGCGACTGCGCGTTGTCTCGATACTTGGGAGCGGCGCTTCGCAGCCGCTGCCGGAGAATTCAAGGAGCCCCGCCGATGAAACGGATTCTGGCGATCAGCCTGTTGTGCTCCGCTCCGGCGCTGGCGCAATATGATCCGCGATCGATAACGGTCTACGGATCTGTTCGAGCGTTGTCACAACAGGACATTGACAACTACTACTATGCTCGCCAGGCGCAGCGCTGGTGCGCGCCGTCCTGCCTGGAAGACCGAGAGCGCCCGGTTGGGCAGAGAGGGCAATGATGTTTACCTGGGCGTGCGCGCAGTTTCTCTTCCTTTTCGCCGCACTGACGATTTTTGTGTGCAGCGATATGTCTCCAGACCGGCTTGGCGCATGCGTTGCGCTATCTTTTACAAGCGGCATCTTGTGGTGGACCGCTCTCGTCTTCGTGAGGTCGTGACATGAACGCTCCCTGGAGTCACACGTCGCTGACGCAGTTCCGCAACTGCCCGAAGGCGTATTATCACAAGTACGTCGCCAAGGATCTGCCGTTTGTGCAGACGCCGGAGATGCTGCGCGGGATCGCGGTGCATGAGGCGCTGGAGGCGCGGCTGGCGGAGCGAGCGCCCCTGCCCGAGGACATGGCAGCTTACGAAAAATACGCTGTCGCGCTCCTTGCGCGCGGCGGGATCGCCGGCGTCGAGATGAAGATGGCCGTGACCGTGCGCGGCACGCCGACGCCCTACTGGGCGGGGGATGTGTGGGGACGCGGGAAGGCTGACGTGGTTGTCGTGAAAGGCCATAACGCGTTCATCTTGGACTGGAAGACGGGCAAGCGCCGCGAAGACCCGTCCGAGCTGGACACGTTCGCCTACCTCCTGAAGGCGCTGCTGCCCGGCCTCGTACAGATCAGGGGGGCGTACATCTGGCTCAAAGAGGATCAGGTCGGCGAGACGCATGCGCTCGACCCTCGGAGGGCCTACCACACAATCGCGGGGACAGTCGCGTCGATCGAAGACTGCGAGGAACGAGGAGTATGGGCTCCGACGCCGTCGGGGCTTTGTCCTTGGTGCCCGGTGACAACGTGCCAACATTGGAGAGAGAAGAAATGAGTGAGTTTCCGATCGATCAACCCGTCAAATTCGAGATCGCACCCGGCAACTTTGTCGAGGGAACGATCTACGCGTGGTTTAATTTTCATGAAGAGCGGTTCTACGTGTTGTATTATTCGGCGAACGGCGAGGCGTCGTTCGTTGTTCGGCGCAAAAGCCAGTTTAAGGAGTTGAAGTGAGTAACTTTGGCCCCGCAGGCAACGATTCGCAGTACACAATTTCGTTCATAGTCCGAGACCGTAATGGCGCGATCCACGAAGATAGTGTCACCGTTGTGGATGCCCCTGCCGATCTTTTTGAGAGGCCTCAACATCCGCTCCTGAAGGAAGTGGGTGAGTTTATAGTGAAGTGTAGACTATCTTTTAGTGTCGCCATAACATTAGGGGGACCGGATGATCTATGATCTGTTGACGGTCATCGGCGTGCTGACCGTAATGAGGATCGTTCTTCTTTATTTATGGAGCAAACGATGACGCCCGAAGGAAAAGTCAAGAGCGACTGCAAGAAATTGCTCGACGCGATCGGTGCTTACCATTTCTGGCCGGTGCAGACAGGCTATGGCGCGGCGACGATCGACGTGCTCGTGTGCTGGCGGGGTGTCTTCTTTGGGTTCGAGATGAAGCGACCTGACGAGAAGGGCCTCGCCAGGGGGAAGCTGACGAAGCGCCAGGAGATGACGCTCCAAAAGATCAAGGCCGCCGGCGGCGAGATCGCCATCATCAAATCGGCTGCGCAAATGGCTGCACATCTAGGACTGAGTGAGAATGAGCAAATGACCGACTTCTGGATGGGATCATCAGGCCATGACTGACGACGATGCAATCGAGCGGGTAGCTCGGCTCCTCCCTTACGAGCATGCCGGTGCGGTTGTAATTGCTCGTATTATTCTCGACCCGCATTTAAGGGAAGTTGACGAGCTTTTTACAGAAAACCGCGCGTTGTGCGCCAAGCTCGACTCGCTGGCTCCCCATGGGACATGTGGTTGCTCTTACGATAGCCTCGACGCGCTCTGCGACCATCACTCACCGCAAAATATGAAGTTGCGCGCGGAGAATACGTTGCTCAGAGAGCAACTTGCGCGCGGCGGCGTCATGGCGGTTGTCAACGAACTGCATGTAGAAAACTGCGCCCTGAAGGAAGCGTTAAGGGCCATCGGAGTGATGGGTTGCACGAAGGAAGGCAACTACCCAACAGACTGGGCGCTTATTGCGCGTAAGGCGCTCAACGGACAAGGGCGCGCATGATCCACTACCACGCGCCGACGAACACGGTTCTGTATCCTTTAAATATCAGGTCTTCGACGCTACTCGGCGCTCTGGAGGTCGGCGATCGTATCGCGGTTCCGGCGACATTGTTGAATCTACAGAAGCTGACGCGAGCCGGCCTTCCCGTTGTTCCGCCGATGCGAAATTATGACTGGCCTGCGCCGGCTTGGATCAAACCGCTGAAGAGTCAGATCGCCACAGCCAATTTCATGGCGTTGAACCCGAGGAGCTTTGTCTTTTCCGACATGCGCACCGGCAAGACCTTCGCGTCGCTCTGGGCGGCGGACTACGTCATGCGCGAATATCCGGGGACGAAGTGCCTGATCGTCGCCAATCTGTCCACGCTGCGGCCAACGTGGTCCGCTGCGATCTTTCAACTGTTCGGGGGCAAGCGCACCTGCGCGATCCTCCACGGCTCGAACCTCCAGCGCGAAAGAGCGCTTAATCAAGATGTGGATTTTTACATCATCAACCACGACGGCCTCGGCGTCGGAGCTGATACACGTCGCCCATGGCGCGGTTTTTCGCGTAGATTATTGGAACGGGACGATATACAACTTGTCATTGTTGACGAGGCCTCCGCTTACCGAAACGCCACGACCCGCCGGCACAAGGTCGCGCAGAAGCTCTTCGCCACGCGAGCCTTCCTCTGGCAGATGACCGGCACGCCGGTGAGCAATGGACCAATGGACGCCTACGGACTTAAAAAACTCCAGAGCTTAAATTACTATGACTCGTTTCGATCGCTGCGCGACCAGATCATGACGCCGATCACACAATTTAAATGGGTTCCGAAGCCGTGCGCGGCGGAGGTCGTACAGAAGCTGCTCTCGCCGGCGATCCGGTTCAGTCAGTCCGACTGTTTCGACCTGCCGCCGATCACGACGGAGCTACGCGACGCACCTCTGAGCCCGGCGCAAACGAAGGCGCTGAAGGACTTGAAGCGTGAAATGTCTATCGTGATCGGGCAGGGCGAAATCACGGCGGTACACGAGGCTGCGCTTCGCCAGAAGTTCATTCAGATTTCCGCCGGCGTGGTCTATGACGCGGACCACGCGACGCATGTCGTAGACGCGCCGGGGCGGCTTGGTGTCCTGCGGGAGATATTGGACGAGGCCCCACGAAAGATTATTGTCTTCGCCCCGTTGACAGGCGTCATAGACTTCCTATATAAGAGCCTCAAGGATTATTCCCGTGTAGTTCTCGACGGGCGAACGGACGAAAAAGAGCGGAGCAAAATTCTGCAATGTTTCCAGAGCGACCCCGAACCGCGTATCTTGATTGCTCATCCTGGCCCTATAGCAAGAGGGCTGGATTTAACTGCTGCTGCCACTATTGTCTGGTACGCACCGACGGATCGGACCGAGGACTACCTTCAGGCCAACGAACGGATCAATGGCCCGAAGCAAAAGCATGCACGCCACATCGTTCGGATCGTTTCGACGCCGCTGGAGGAGGAGATTTTCAAGCGGCTGGCGACGAACGAAAAGATGCAGGGCGCGATCCTCAAAGCGACGGAGATTTGAATGAGCGGTAAAATTACCTTGCAGGCGCAAGTGAAACATTTCGCAAGGGGCTTGCTACAGGCCGGGCATCACCCGCAGGAAATAGTCGAGGTCCTGCTTTACGAAATCGAGGCTCTGCGTTTGGCGATGGAAATGGAGTCGGACCTTCCGGGCAGAACAATTAAAAAGGGGAGTCATTGATGTGACTGAGTTCATACACGATGTCTGGGAGTTCTACGGAGACATTGTTCGTGCGCAGCCCGGCCTCTCGCTCGTCTTTATTCTGGCGGCGTGGTTGGCCGGCTATGCGATCGGGAACATCAGAGAGGAGCCAAAGAAATGAAAAGGTGGGCGGTATCGCTTCCCGTATCGGGGTATGTTTCTGTCACGGTGAACGCTGAAACGGAAGACGCAGCTATTACTGCGGCGCTTAATGAAGATTTCAGGAGTGAGGATATTATAGACTGGGAAGTTCATAGGTATCTTGTGAAGGGGAATGTTTGTTACGCCTCCCCCACGGAGGCTTGGGCGGAGATAGAGGAGTCCGGTGTTGAACCCGACAATTGACCAGATCATCGAGAAGGCGGTCGCGATCCGCGACAAGCTCGCCGCGATCGACGAAAAACAAAAGGCGGAACGCAAGCCGTACGAGGACGCTAAAGCCCTGTTGGAAAATATGGCGCTGAAATTCCTGAACGATTCGCATCAGGAGAATGCCAAGACCGAGTTCGGGACGGCCTATATCGCTGAACCTGTGTCGGCCAAGGTGATTGACAAGGACGCGTTCTTTGGGTTCGTAAGCGACAATCAGGCGTTCGACCTGTTGACCTCGGCGATCTCCAAGGACGCTCTGAAAGAATACACGGACGCCGGGCAATCGGTCCCCGGCGTCGAGATCACGAAAATTCGCGTGGCGCGGATCAGGAGAAGTTGACTATGAATTTCCAGAAGCCTGCATACCTTTCGCAGCTGTCCCACAAGGCCGTGAACGCGGCGGCGCTCGCTGGCGCAACGCCCCGGCCGCCGCGCGTCAGCATTTACGGCAACCGGTTCACGCTCATCCACTCGGACGGGACCAAGACCCCGGCGAGCAATCCCTTGCAGCTCGACTGCATCGTCGTGAGCGTGAACCCGCGTAAGACGCGGTTCTACTACGAAGGCAAGTTTGACGCCGAAGACTCGCAAGGGCCGCTCTGCCAGTCCGGCGACGGGATCACGCCGTCTCAGTTCGCCCACGAAGCGCAAGCCAAGACATGCGACGGATGCGCGCACGCAGTTTGGGGCTCGCTGGTCACAGAGGCCGGCGTCGCCCGCACTGCCTGCGCGGAGTACAAGCACATTGCGATCCTGATCCCTGGCGAGACTGAGCCCTACCTGTTCGGCGTCCCCGCCGGCTCGACCAAGAAAAAGTGGGTCCCGTACACACAATATGTCGAGTCCAACCAGGCGGATCTGATCCAGGTCGTAACCCGGATCACCGTTGGCCCGGCTCCCGGTGAGTTGAACTTTGCATTCGCCGGGTTCGTGCCGGAAGCGGCGGTGCCGATGATCCTCGGACTGGACGAAGACCACTTGAACAGGCTCGTCAGTATCGTGGACGAACGCTACCGGCCGATGGGTACGCCCGCTCTTCCGCCGCCCGTAAAGCAGACTGCGCTGCCGCCCGCGAACGCATTTGCGGTACAGCAGGCGGTGCAGGGAGAAGCGCCCAAGAAGCGTGGCCGCCCTGTTGGCTCGGTGAAGGCGGCTCCGCAACCCGTTCAGGCAGAGTTGCCTTGGGGAGCGCCGCCGGAAGTTCAGCCCGTAACTCAAGCCGTGAACTTTGGCATGGTCGATGCCGTCGAACCGGACGCCGATCTGGCGGCGAAGCTGAACGCAGCGTTCAACCTGGAGGTCTGATGAGCACGTTCGCCAAGCGGTTGTCGAGAGCCCTTAAGGAAGGAGGGCTATCGATCAGGGACGCGACGGCTTGGTTTGACAGAGGCTACGCGACGGTCCATTCTTGGAAGACAGGCCGTCGCGCGCCCACCTGTTCCGCTGACCGACCATTCAAAGCGCTCCAGGACCTGGAAGCGCTAGAGCGTCATGTTGCTTCGCTCACAGCAGCTATCGAGAAAGCAGAAGCAGATGTCGCCAGAAGAGTTTCTGAATGATCTGCTCCCTACCGAAGGCTATCGCTGCATAGCAGTCAAGACAAAGACCGGGTTCAAGCATAGGTTTTTCTCGACAAACACGGGAGCCGCTCAATATATCAAGCAACAGGACGAGGCGGAAAATGAAGTCTACTTTGCTGTCAGTGCATATACAGAGCCTACAGGACGTAAGCAAGACAACGTACTGGTCACGCAAGTCTTGTTCCTCGATGTCGATGTCGGTCCCGGAAAGAGTTATGCGGATGCGGGTCTCGGGTGCCGCGCAATGGCATTATTCTGCCGCAGCAAGCAGTTGCCCTACCCCACTATCGTCTGTTCCGGTAAGGGACTACACGTCTACTGGCAGCTCAGGGATGCCCTTGCGCCCGGCGAATGGAAACTTCTTGCAGAGGCATTCCAACGATTCGTTCGAGACTCTGACCTGAAGGTTGACGACTTAGGGCTATCCACAGATGCCGCGCGAATCCTACGGCCTATCGGAACTCATAATCGCAAGGACCCTCTGGAGCCTTTGCCGGTGTTTCTGGTTCGGCGTGGCGATGTTGTCTCTGCTGATGATCTGCAAAAGTTATTTGGCCTACAGCGAACTGAGGCTTCGTTTCCTGCACGCCCCGCGTATCTGGATGCTCTGAAGCCACTTCGCGTCGAGCCCGATCATGGTCCTCTCCCCTTGGCGGAGGACGTGGCGGCAGGGTGCGCGCAGCTCGCGGCAATGAGGGCTACGCGAGGCGTGCAGCCAGAGCCGGTCTGGCACGGTTGCCTTGGGCTGCTGGCCTATTGTTTCGATGGGGAGGAGAAGGCGCATGACTGGTCTCAAGGTGACGAACGGTATGATGCATGCCAAGTTGACGAAAAGCTGTCGCGCTGGCGCACTCTCGGGCCCCCAAAGTGTGACTATTTCCGCAGCCATAACCCAGCCCTTTGCGTCTCTTGCTCGTTCCGAGGCGCAACGCCGGTACAACTTGGCCGGGCCGTGGCTGCGCGAGAGATTGAACGAGGAGTTCCCCGAGCTGAGGGCAGCAACGAACTCCATGGGCGGGATCTCCCCGAGCAGCCTGAAGGATACCAGGTCACAAGCGAAGGGCTGATGCTTGTCTCCGGCGAAGTCGGGGTGCCCGCAGGCGTTATGGACACGCTGGTCTGTGCCCTGCCGATCTATCTCTCGGACATGGGAATGGGGGAGGCGACGGCAGGGGCGGTCATTACGTTCTCGGTGCACACGCCTTTCCTGGGATGGACGGATATCGCGATCCCCGGTGAGACGGCGTCTCGGTCCGACATGCTCTTCGGCGCGTTTGGTAAGAGTGCTATTCCCTTCGCCAACCGGGCGGCGTTTTTCAGTTATCTCCAGGCTGCTCAGGCCAAACTACTCAAAGAGAGAAAAATGACAACCGTGTGGGAGCAATATGGATGGAAGGGCGACCGGTTTTTCTACGGCGACCGGCTCTACTCGCCCGGCAGCGCTGCGCCGACGGTCGTGAAAGCGGCGGGAGAGGCTGCAAGCCGGTCGCGGTTCCTTAAGCCCTCCGGCGACTTCAACAAGTGGCGCGAGGCCGCGCAAATGCTCCATATGAAAGGATGCGAGCCGCAGGCCGTCGCGCTCCACGCCGCCTTCGCATCGGTTCTCATGCCGTTCCACGTCAGAGGCGAAGGCGGGGCGATCCTCTCCCTGTTCTCCAGCGATACAAACAACGGCAAGTCAACAGCCCTGACTGCAGCCGCGTCGGTTTGGGGGGAGTTGGAAGGTTTGCATCTGCTGAACTCCTCTACGCTCGTGGCCCGCTCGCTCATATGGGCCGCGCTTTGCAACCTCCCCGTGGTCTATGACGAATGCACGAAGACAGACCCCGGCATCCTTCGCCAAATGGTCGAGATTTTCACGACGGGCCACGACCGCCAGCGGGGGCAGGCCAACGCCACGCTGAAGCATGCGTCGAACGGCTGGCAGATGATCATGATAACAGGCGGCAACCAGAGCCTTGTCGAGACTCTGGAATACGACACGGGGTCGAGCGCTCAGGCCTATCGTATCCTTGAGCTGATGCCCCGGCTCCCCAAAGACCTGGCGGGCGGCGACAATATCAAGCGTACGTTCGAGAATAATTACGGCTTCGCCGGCGACTTCTTCATGCGCTACCTGGTCGGGACGCCAGGCCGGCTCGCCAGGGCGGTTGAGGATATGCACAAGGCCTATACCGAGATCCAGGCGCAGCGCGGCTGGTCGAACGACTATCGGTTCTGGTTGCGACTGATCTCCGCGCTGAAGGTATCCATGCAGATCGTACGCGAAGCGCAGATCATGGAGTTCGACGACCAGCGGCTCTTTGACTGGCTGGTCGAGACGTGCAATGCGTCGGTCGTCAAAGCGCCTCTCGCGGGCAGTAGCCCCGGCGGGATGTGGAGCCCCGAGATGATGCTCACAACGTATATCAACACGGTCCACGGCGGCGTCCTCGCGGTCGAGGTCGCCTATTCGCCCACGGGGCTCGGGTCGAGCCAGCAGGCGAACAAGGTCTTCAACTGCCCGATCGTCGGGCGGTATGAGCGCAAGACGAACACGCTCTACCTGAGCTGGTCCGCTTTCAGTTCGTGGCTGATCAAGCAAGGCCAGTCCCCCAAGACCGTGCGCCGGGAACTGACGAACGCGAAGAAAGTCTCCTCCGCCTTGAAATCGATTGCGCTCGCCGCCGGCGTCGGTTTGCCGAGCCGGGAGGAGGACTGCCTTGTTGTGTTGGACTCGGAGCGGATGGCGACGCTGGACGGCAATGTTGTGGCAATGAAGGGCGCATCATGAAACTCCTCATCATCGATCCCTACGGCGATGCCCTGGACCTGTCCATCAGGGCAAAGCGCGACAGCCATCAGGTTAAACACTTCATCCGGTCCCCGCTCACTAAACCGAACGTGATCGGGAAAGGGTTGGTTGAACTGGTTCCGGGGTTCGAGAGCTATCTTAAATGGGCGGACGTGATCTTCTGTGCCGACAACACGCTCTATCTTCACGAGCTCGCCGCCTACCGTAAGCGCCACGGGACGTTGATCGTCGGGCCGACCCCCGAAGCAGCGCAATGGGAATTGGATCGGGAGCTTGGGCAGAAGATTCTCAAGCTGCACGGCGTGCCGACGATCCCGTATAAAGTTTTCAACAATTACGACAAGGCAGCCGCCTTCGTGAAAAAAGAAAACCGACGGTTTGTTTGCAAGCCTTGCGGCAATGAACTTGATAAGTCGCTCAGCTATCTCGCCAAGACGCCGGCGGACATGCTATATATGCTTGAGCGCTGGAAGAAGGCCGGGAAGCACAAGGGCTCATTCCTGCTCCAGGACTTCGTCGAGGGCATAGAGATGTCCGCCGATGGCTGGTTCGGCCCCGGCGGGTTTAACCGTGGATGGAGCGAGAGCTTCGAATTCAAGAAGTTCATGAACGATGACAAAGGACCTAACACAGGCGAGCAAGGCACTGTCCTCCGCTATGTCGCTCAAAGCAAACTTGCCGCTAAAGTCCTCACCCCCCTCGAAGACCCCCTCGCCGAAATGGGGTACGTGGGCTACGTTAGCGTCAACTGCATTATCGACGATGCAGGAAACCCTTGGCCCCTCGAACTCACCATGCGCCCCGGCTGGCCGACCTTCAATATCGAAGCCGCCGTCCGAATCGGAGACTCTGTAGAATGGCTGGCGATGCTGGCGATTGGGCAAGACGCCCGGAATATCTTGCTCGACTCAGTGGCCTTGGGCGTCGTACTCGCGATGCCGGACTATCCCTACAGCAAGTCGACGAAGAAGGACGCGTGCGGGGTCCCGATCTACGGACTGGACGAGAAGACGTGGCCGTGGGTCGGAGCCTGCCAGTTGATGGCGGGGAGCGCGCCATTCGAGAAGGAGGGGAAGTTCTCGACACAACCGTGCATAGTGAGCGCGGGGGATTATCTGATGGTCGTGTCGGCCAACGGGGAGACAGTGAGCCGCGCGAAGGAACGAGCTTACAAACGTGTGGAGAAGTTCACGATCCCCAACAGTTTAATGTACCGAACGGATATTGGGATGCGCTTAAAGAAGCAACTGCCGGAACTTCAGGCCAACGGATATGCGACGAACTTAAGGTTCTGAGCCCGCAAGAGAAACTCGCATACCTCACGAACCTCTGTCTCGACCGCAAGATTGAGTTTCTGGAGATGAAATTCGACCCCATGGACCCCGACGATCAATGGGCCGTCAAGCTCCAGCAGCAGAGCGCCGATGCCGGGATCACAGCGCAGATGCGCAGCGATGAGAATTTCATGAAGGCGCGCCAGGGCGACGCCATCGCAACCATTCTAACGCAGCTCCTCCAGCGCGAGGACGAGCTTGCGCAAGCAGGGTTAGTTATTTCTGCCGTCGCGTCTTGACAGCCCTTCCTGCACTTTCTAAATAGAAAGGTAGCAGAAAGGAATTAGAATGCGCATTCCTGAGATCCAGAATCGTTTACTTCGACTTGCCGCCGCACACTCCCTCCCCGAACTGGCCGAACTGGCCGATGCGCTTTACAGGCGCAAGCCGCCACAGCGCGCTGCCGCTGTTTCTGCCCGAATGACGCCCGAGACGCGAGGCAAGATCAAGGCGTTGCACGCCGCTGACCCTGATCTTCCCCTTGCTCGAATTGCCGCCGCACTCAACGTGAACCCAGGTCGCGTAAGCGAAGTGTTAAGAGGGTTCCGCAAATGAGAATCAATTCTCGCCACACGGACGCAGAACGAGGCGACGATGCCTACTTCACCCCGCCCGAGGCCACACGCGCCCTACTTGCTATCGAGGACGTTCCGCGTTCTGTAGCAGACCCGGCGTGCGGGGCCGGCGCTATCCTCGAAGTATGCAAGGCCGCTGGTTACACTGTCTATGGCTCGGACATAATTAATTATGGCTGGCCGCACACCATCGTCCGAGATTACCTTGCAGCGCCGATTCACTGGGGCGATGTTGGTTTGGTGACCAATCCGCCCTATAAGATGGCGCTGGAATTTGTTCAGAAGGCCGTGACGGAAGGCGCGCCCTTCGCCGCTTTTCTCCTACGTATCAACTTTCTAGAGAGCGCCAGGCGCAAACCCTTCTTCGAGAAACACCCGCCGGCGAAAGTATGGGTGTCGTCCCGCCGTTTGCCGATGATGCACCGCCTGGGATGGACGGGGCCTATTGCGCCAAGCAACTGCTGCTACGCATGGTTCATCTGGAAGCCGGGTGTCGAAGAGACGCGTGTCAGCTGGTTTGATTGGGCAGAGCACAGTCCTACTTCTGCCGAGCCTTTGCGGCTTTCTCGTGAGCCTGCTTAGTTTTCCAGCGCCGATCGTGAAGGCTCTTCATCATCTTGCGATAGGCCTCCGGGTTCTGCAACTCGGGCGACGCGGGCTTCATGCCAAACATGCGCTCGACGGGAAGGATGTTCGATCCCTTCTTGATGTTTGTTGCCTGCCCGACCGATATAGGCGTAATCGTGTCGATTAAATGCCCAGCCACCTGCCCCATCTGGTCAAGCAGAGGGCTGTCCGGGTTGCGGATCGGATCGCCGCGCCAGTCCTTGTTCGTTGTAATGTCGATGATCGCCTTCGTCGCGCCCGACATCTTGGCGTAGGCTTCCTCGCCCAGCGTCTTGTCGCCCGCAAGCACTTCCTTCCACGCGAGGATGTCCTTGCCGTAGCCCGGCTCCTGGACGCGCTCAGGTTGAGTAGCGCTGAACTTCGTGGGAGGAACTGCGCCACCGGTACGTCCAGCGATCAGGTCATGGAAGTCCCCCGGCGGCTCACCGGTCTTCACGAACTGGTAGAGCCCGTTCGTGAACGCAACTGCGAGCGCCAGCCCCCCAAGGTACGAGGCGGCAGGACTGTAGTGCGGGGACTTCATGGAGAGGCTGGACGGGTGCCGGGCCAGTTGCAGCGCGCCACCGCCGATCTCGCGGAAGGTGCCGAGCGCCCACGAGTATGAGAGCATCCCCACCTGCGCCGCCTGTTTGACCGACTGATTCCAGAACAGGTTGTCCTGGATCATCTCGCCGAATCGGTTGTCCACCGAGTCCACAATCTTGCGCGCGGCGGCGATCGTCTCATTATGCGAGGCGGCCGGGTTCGCTTCCAGCCACGCGGACATATTCTCCATCATCGCGCCGTTCTTCAGGCGCGGAATATAATACTGGAACAGCGGCTCCATGATCGTGTCCATCGACCGACCGATGTCGCGCACGAACTCAGTTGCAGCCGTCGCCGCCTTGGCGGGGATACCCTTCGCCTCCGCGATCCGCTGAGCTTGTCCGTGCAACTGCGCTCCAAGCGCGCCGCGTCGGTAAGCCGAGATGAACGAGCCGGCCGACGTAGCCGACAAGGTCTTCTCCATCTTGGACATGCGCGCGTTGCCCTCGGTCAGCAGGTCTACCAACTGTCGGCTCTCTTTGTTACCTGGCGAGAGCCCGAGATAAATGTCGCGCGCCTTGTCACCCTTCATCGCCAGGGTGACGGGAGCTGCCGGCGCTTTGAGCATCGTGCCAAGCCCCTTCAGCCGTTGGCCGGAAGTCGCGAGTTGTGACACGCCCTTGGCGAACTGATTGACGATAGCCTCCTGCGCCATCGTGGAGGCGTGGAAGCCCGACATCCCCAACTCCAGGCCAGTCACGGCGTTGGACACCGCGCGCGGGGTGTCGAGCCAGGTGACGCCCTTTGACACGAAGCGGTTCCAGTTTTTCGCGACTTCGGCGGGCGCGTAAGCGCGCATCTCGCCGCCTGGCGTCAACTTACGGCCGAGTCGCCCTTCCAACGGAACCCATCCCTCGGGGACTTTGCTCGGGTTCAGAGCAAACTTGATAGCCTTCTGTTCCTTCGCGATGTCAAACGCTTCGTTCATCGCAATGACGCGATCCATATTGGACGTGTACATCTGCGCCGCGTCCAGCGGGGTCACGCCCGACTTCAGTTTCAGCCCGGCGGCGAGCCCGTCCGAAATTGTGGGGATCGTTCGTTTCTTGAGGTTGCGCGTCGAGCCTTGTTTGCCGCCAAAACCAGCAGCGAAATTCTGCGCCGCGCGCGGATTCTCCCATATGTTATGCGGGAAATAATCTTCCTGAAACTCCATGTCTGCCGTAGACCAACTATTGCGCAACTTGTCTTTGCGGATTTTAAACTCCTTCTGGAGTTGGTCCGCGATAGGCTTGATGTTCTCGGGGATCGACGCGCCCTTCGAGCGGTTCTCGATGTGCCCGACAATCCCCCACTGTTCTTCCACGGGCATTTTGTTGACCTGTCGCACGAATGGTTCCCGCGCCGCCTCCGAACGCATCGAGTCCCGAGTCCCGAGACCAATCTGCTGGCGGAGTACTCCTTGCATGGACTTGCCGGGCGTGAAGCGCTCATGCGGCTGCATAACGTTAACAGGCTGCGGTTTATAGTCGCCTGCTGCGGAGCCGAGAGATTTTGCGGGGACGGGAAGCTCCGGTTGGGGCGCTTGCGCGCGCGTCTCACCTGCGTATTTTCTTAGCGCATTGTTCTTTACAGGCCCTATAGAAGCAGGCGTGACGTTTGTGTGCGCCTCTATCAATGTGCGCATTTGTTGTTGGAAGTCAGGCCCCCGATTTATATTCCCGTAATCCTGGGCCAACGCTTTGTATTGTTCGAATGACTGCGCACCGCCTCGTGCCCGTATTTCTTTGGCGACCTGCAGAAGAGCCGAAGGCCGACCATGCTCGTTCGTATCGCCGGCGAGCACCTTTTTCCACAGCATATTGTGCATGTTATCTGCTATAGCGCCGCCCGCTTCGCCTATCCGGCTAAAACCCGCCCCAGAAGAAATGGTGGGCTGTCCAATTAGTGACCGAGCCATGGGGGTATCGAGCGGAGGTAGCGCCGTTTCCACTGCCTCTACCCCGCGAGCAGCAGAGGTTGCGAGCGCGGCCTTGGGCGATGTCTCCGGGTGGGCTGCGGCTTTCGGTTTCGAGGCGAGCCCGCGTGCAGCGGCATACAGCAGCCCGCCGGCTGCGCCGCCTGCGACCTGCCCCGCGAAGTTAGCGATGGTCTTGTATTTATCGGGAACGGCTTCTTCGGCAAGGACGCCTGCTGCGCCTGCCCCCGCGCCAACGGCCGCCGATCCCCCGGAGACATCCCCCAAGGCCGCGCCCGCGATCTCCGCCGCGCGCGGACCAAGCGCGCCTGCGGCTCCGAGACCTTGCGCCATGCTGGCAGGGAGAAGCGTCCCGGCGACGCCTTGCCCAGCACCGCGCGCGACTTTTTCGCCAAGCGTGTTCGCCTTGACTGTACGTGGGTCTGCGCCGATCGCGCCCATGGCGGACTTGATCTGTTCGCTTCCGCCCAAGGGCTGAGTGACTTCGGTGAGACCGGCCTTACGCGCAGCCCAATTGGTGATGTCGGCCGGCGCGCCGAGGACGCCGGCGATCGTCTCGCTAGCCCCTGCGCCAAAGTTGCCAACCCCGCGCATGACCCCGCCCGCCGCCTGTGGAGCAGAAGCGGCGGGCGGGTTAGCCGACAACGGGGAGGCAGCCGTCGCGGCAGATGGGGGAGGCGTGTCCAGTGAAGGAAATGTAGCCTTTGGCGGCGGAGTGTCAAGGGACGGAAACGTGCGCGGCGGCGGAGTGTCCAGATCAGGGAAGTTCATGACTAACGAGCCCCGCGCAGCACTTGCATCGCCGTATTCTGATCCACGCCATGGCGCTTCATGTAGGCCGAAATCCATTCGGACTCGGTCTTCGGTTGGGTAACGGGCTCCGCCTTCACTGCCGGCGCGGCCCCCACTTCCTCGCCGCCGCTTTCCTCATCGCCCGCCTCGGCAAGACTGCCGGGCTTGATCTGCATCAACTCCGGCGCAACGGCCTGAAGCTTCTGCGTTGAAAGGTCGATAAGATGAACGACGCTCTCCTTCTGCTTCTTCAGTTTGGCCACGACATCCGACGCTTGAGCGAACGCCCTGATCTGCTCTTCAGTCGGCTTGGAGAACCAGCCAGGCTTGGCTGCGTTGCCGAGCATAAGCGCCTGAGCCTCTTGTTCCTCAATTTGCTTGTCGATCTTGGACAAGGCCTTGCTCGCCGTGTCGAATGTCCTGAACGTGTTGCGGACGAACGCGGCTTGCGTCTTGATGTCGCGGTTCTCCACGGCCTGTCTGAACCGCATATTGTCCGAGAACTCTTTGCGGACCGTCTCGTAGGTGAGCGTGCGCGCTTGGTTCTCCGGCTGGATCGCCTTCGCGTATTCGCGAAACGCGATCTCGGCTTGCATCTCTGGCCGCGCCCTCGGGAAATTGCGGCGCACCGACGCCATGACCTCGTCAATGCCGGTAATCTTCGGCGGCGCGGGGGGCTCCGCAAAAACGTTCGTTCTTTCCTGGCCCTGCGGGGCGGACTGCTGATCAGGAGGCGCGCCGGTAGAGGCCGGCGGCTCGACACCCTGGAACACGCCCCGCTGTTGGGGTGGAGCCTGCTGCGCTCCAGCGCGAAGGCCGACCATGTTCGGACTTGCCCCCCGCTGTTCGGGCGGAGGAGGGGCGATCTTCTGCGGGGTAGGCTGCTGGGCTTGCTGGCGTTGTTGCTGCGCCGCTACGTTCGGGTCGTTACGACCCTGCGAGTCCATGCTTGGTACATGGAAGCCCTGCCGAACCTGCCCGCGCGCATCAAGCGGGATGTCAATCTTGGGCTGGCCGGGGTACTGGTAGGAGCCCGAAGGCGGCCCCACTGGAGTAGCAGTCGCCTGCTGACGAAGGGCGTAGTCCCGCATCGCCGCCAGTTCGAGCGGGTCAGGCGCGTTTGGCGCGCGATAGCGTTGTGCATATCCAGGCGGGACGGCGTCCTCGTAAGCCACTTATTCCCCCCAAAGCTTACGATACTCGGAAGACCCCGCAGTTCTCCACGCCGAGGGTACCGCTGTCCCGGTGGGAAACCACATATCCTGTCGCTTGTTCCAGAAGTCGCGAGCCAGCGTGCCCGTGACTTTGTTGCCCATGCTGTCCGTATAGGAGTCGCTCCCCGCTCCGTCGCCCCCTCCGCCGGCAGCCCCTTTGCCTTTGCCAACCTGGCTCAGGTAGGACAGCATGTCGCTGATGCCCGCCTGAAGAGGCTGCGTCGCCTGCACACCAGACTGAACCATGGACGACAGCGCCATGAGCGGCTGCATCGCCGCCGCCTGCTGGACCGCCTGTCCGCCAGTCATCGAGGATGCGTATTGACCCTGTAAAGTAGCCGCTGTCTGCGCGGCGGTCGCCTGGTTCTGGAGCTGGTTCTGCTCCCAGTTGGCGTTGAACTGGCTGAACTGATCGCCGAGAATCTGTGCCCCGTAGGGCGACATGCCGAGGCCGCGCTCCGACAAGGCGGCGTTCGTCTGGTCGGTGACGTTGGAGAGCTGGCGCTTATACAGCTCATTATTGTTGTTGAAGCCGGTCGCGAGCGCTTGGTTGGCGTATCCAGGGTTGCCGGAGACCGAGCTCTGAATCTGTTGCCCGCTCTGTACACCCGCCGCCGGGCTGTACCCCGCCGCCTGCGACGCCCCGTATGCGCTCCCGACCTGGCTTTGAAGATTGTTGGAAACGCCGGCGAGGTTGGCCGTGCCCGCAGTGATCGCTTGTTGCGCCTGCTGCGGGGAAGCGCCGGCAAAGTTGGTCCCACCACCGCCAGAGAAGTTCCAGCCTTGGCTATTGCCGCTAGCCCACGGGTTCCACAGCGCCACGGGACACCTTAGCCGTTAGAGCGCGGGCCGATCGTCGGCGGAGTCGGCGCGGTCGAAGACCCGCGCGTCGCGCCCTTATTCACGTCACCGGACGGGAGCTGCGTCGATTTGTCCGACGAAGACGCCGCCGTGTTTTTGGTTGAAGCCATTGTGCGTACTCCTAGTTCTTTGTGCATGTTAGCAGAGCAACGTTCACAGGTCTAGTCTCTCCCCCGCCAGCCGAACTCGTGTTCCCGCTCGCCGTACCTCCAACGCCTATGAAAGCACCATGGCTATTAGCGCCGTTATTTTCGAACGTGCTGGCGGTCGCTCCGATCACGTAGGAATTTGAATAGCCGTGCGTGTGCGACTGCATGACCGAGGCGCTATTCTGACCGTGCGCATACCCGGCACCTGTGCCCCGGATGAAGTAGCCGCCGAGTGTTGACGACTGATCCGTCCAGCCGGACGGGCAGGAAAAAAGATTAAAATACGCAGTGAACCCAGACGGGATAGGACTCCCAACGCCGTGCGCCGCCAACAATGCGTTGAGCGACACCATCGAGGCGTTGCCGTTGTTTATTAGCGAATAGAAGTTCGCCATGACCTGCGTCGCGTCGGCGCGTGTGCCGCCGACCAGTGTGAACGGGACTGAGACAAACTGCTGCGCCTGAACCGGCGTGGAGCAGAGCAGGAGGAGGGCCAGAATTTTCTTCATGTCTTTTGGCAGAACAGGAGAGCTATGTTGACCGGACGCGTCTCGGAGCCATAGACGCCGCTGTTCGCACCCGAAGTCCCCGACGCCGAACCTATGCTCGTCACATAGCCCCCGCCGGTATTGCTCGTGTGCGCCGTAAAAAAGTTCAGGAAGGTCACGGGCGAGCCACCGATATCGTGGGCGTGGCTTATGTATGAGTCCCCCTGGACGACATTTTGTGCGTGTCCGAAGTCATATGGTCCTCCGCCAGTATTATATATTCGCGGGAAGTACCCTTGAAGATTGACGGTCCCGCTCGTGCCGTTGGATTCGATCCATCCGCCGGGGCAGGCCGACAAATTAAACGGCAACACCATGCCTGTTGGCACCGTTAGCGGCGTGAACGCGGCGATCGCCGCGTTCACGCCGGCATAGGCAGAATTTCCGTCAGAGATAATGCGGTTCAGGTCGAGCATGACTTGTGCGGCAGAGGCCGTTGAGCCGTTCACCAGGACCGCCGGAGGCGCGCTGAAATATTGCGCGCTGGCGGGCGCGGCCACGAGGGTAAAAGCGAGGAGAATTCGGCACATCATGTCTTCACACAATAAGTCAAAGTGTAGTACACCGGGAAAGTATCTGACCCAATCCCACTCCCGGAGGCCCCGCCCGTGCCGCTCAGCCCCACAGCAAGGGAGTTAATCAGGTCCGCCGTCGTAAACCCCGTGGGCAGTGCGCTCAAGTATGATGCGCTGGTGTTGGTGAGGAAGGAGGATGTCCCGTGCGAATGGTCCTGGAACTGCGACCCCTGATACGACGCGCGGACACGACCAGGATCGACCGATCCGCCGTTTGACCATCCTCGAACGAACCGGCCGGTCAGATCGGCGGTCCCGCCCGTGCCGTTCATCGGGGCATATCCTGCCGGGCAGAGCGTCTGGTACCGGTTCATCATGATCGCCCCGGCGGGAATGACCGTGGAGGCCGGAAGCGCGTTGATCGCGGCCACGAGCGACGCGTAAGACGTGTTCCCGTTCGAGATGATCTGATTGAAGTCCGCCATCAACTGCGCGGCGCAGCCTGCTCCGCAGGCCGTGAAGTCCGAGAACGTGTTCGGAGGCGGGTTAAAGTAGGCCGCCTGCGCCGTCGAGGACAAGAAGAATGAGAGTGCAATCAGCTTTTTCATGGGAGCGACGTATACCCGAGGGGCTGATAAAACATATACACGTCCGCGATGCGCGCGCCCGCCTGCGCAGGGAACGTGATCTTGAGGGTCAATCTATCAAACACGATGGGGATTGTCCATGGGACTGTGATCGGCGCGAGTGTCTGCTGCGCTCCGAGCCAAGGAGAAACTCCCCAAGTGAAGGAGTCCCAAAGCGTTTCGGTACCGCCGACGGCAATCGAGGCGAAGTCCACGACCGTGTTATTCTGGTTCAGCGCCGATATATTATAAGTGAACGATGTCGCTCCCGCCCCCGCATAGAAGATCGACTCAACCATTGAGCACTGCCGCATGTCCCCGCGTTCCGGCAGCAGCGCCGTTTGGTAAGTGCATTGCATCGGCGCGAAAAACTCCGTGTATGTCGCGGCTGCAGTCGGGATGATGTCGCTTCGATACAGATTCTCTTTTCCGACGATCCATCCGACGTAAGAACTGCCATATGCCTCGACCAGACCGAACGTGGACGTATTCGGCCCGAACCAGACCTTGCGTGTTAAGCTGTACACCCATTCCTGATAAGGCGCGCCGAGGAGGGCGGAGTTCTGCGTCGTGATCCGAACCGACGTGCCGTTGCACGCCGCACACATTCTAGATGGAATGGACGCGTTCGCAAACGGCGTGACGATGCCCGCACCCGCTTCGCCTATCGGATCGGAGACATGCGCCGTCGTGTCGAGAAGCCGCAGCCCATCAGGCGCGACGAACAGCAGCCCATAAGGAGACGACACAAGCGTGTTCGGGGCGTCGGTCCCCGTCGCCACGTTCAAGGCGTTCTGCGCGATCGGCGAGGTCGTGGAGGCAAAGTCGCCCGTTATCTGGAAACAGCCTCTCGACCCCTGAAAGACAATGAGCGCCTGCACCTGACCGCCAAGCTGATTGGTCAAGGACAGGGGGGCGGCGGCGGTCAAGCGCAGATTATTACCAAACGTTAGAGCATACGGGTTCGTTCGAGTTCCCGGCACGAGGGGATTGGACGCAAGAACGGCAGGCGTGCCGCCGGGCGGATTGCAGCCGAAGTAAGCCCGGTTGTAAAAGTTCGCGCAGAAAACCGGAACATCCGGTAGCGCGTTCCCCGAGCAGTTCGCGGATGTCCAGGTCGGCGCGGCCGGGTTTGAAATGTTAATGAGCCCGAAGAAATTGGACCCTATGCCGCTGAAGCCTGGATGCGTCACGACAACGTAAATACCCACGACCGTCATCGTTGGAGGAGTCCACGTGCCCGTCGTCACTACATTCGTCGGCGTGTTTGCGTTGGTCCAGCCCGTCACAGTGACAAAGGCGCTCGTCAAAAGATTATAGCCGATAGGCGCTTCGTAGCTGGCCTGAAGCCCTTGCGCCATCATCCAGACGATATCGCCGACGACGACCATCCCTGAAACAAAATCAAGCCCCGAGTTCGGGAGCTGCACAGCCGCCGGTCGCGGAACCCAATTATTCGCAGTGTCGAGCGCAGGCACCAGGTTCGCGAGCTGCTGCATCGCGCCGGGGAAAAGCTCCGTCTCGTCAGTCGTGTCGCCCGCGCCAACGGCCTGATGGCGAATGACGCCTCCTTGACGCGGCGGCATTTAACTCCATCCTATTTTCTTCGTGTCGGGAGCCTTCGAGTACGGCGACCCGAACCGACGGCGGTCCAGCGTCACCGTCTTGGCGCGCCCGTTATCGTCAGCCTGCAACTTCAGGAACCGCTTCAGAATACCTTGCGCGCCCGTCGCGCCTTCATCAAGGAACGCAGGCGCTCGCGCGTCGTCCGTGATCTTCATCAGCTCGCCCGCCAAGCGCGTGACGAGGTAGTCCGTGTTCGGAAACCATGGAACCGTAGTCGAGGACTGAGGCGTCACGATGTCCGCACGCTGCTGGAAATACCGGATGGTCACGACGAAGGCCCCGCTCGGAGGAGGCCAGACGAAGAGCGAAGGGGGCGACGCGGACGTGTCCGTCGCGAAATACTCGGGGTAATTATTGATGCCGGGATTCTGGTCCAACGCATCATACTCAGACAGGTCGATGCTGATCATGACGTACTGTGCGCCATTCACGTCGTACACGACTTCGTTCTTCGCCATGCGCAGATAATTGTCCGGCAGGGCGTAAGGACCGGAGCCGGACTGCGAGACCAGGGTCACAGTCGTCGTGGTCAGATTGATCGCGAGGTCGTAGGTCTGGCAGAGGTCGGACAGGATCAGGTTCAACAGTTGCCCGGCCTGCGCAGTGAAGCCGGGCACGCGGGCGATTTGCGTCGCCAGCGATACGATCTGTTGAGCCTGAAGCGTCATTACGAGCCCCCGACGGCGGCCTTCAATTCAGCGACCATGTTGTTGAAGCTCGCGATCGTCTCAACCGTCTGGTTGATGTTGCGCTCCAACTGGTCCTTCTCAGCCGCCTCTTTCTCCGAGAGCTTGGGCGCGGTGCGCCGGCCGCTCTCTTCCGCGACGACGCGCATGTTGTTGTACTTGTCGTCGATCTTCCGCTTAGCCGCTTTGAGCTGGACCAGCATCTTTTCCTGGATGCCGACCTGCTCTTCAATCTTCTCGATGGACGAATAAGTCGTCTGCCGGGTGATCGCGCGCTGGCACTTGTCCAGCAAGCCGTCCAGGGCGTCCTGCGAACAATCCTGCGGGACGTGTGTCTGGAAGACGAGCGAACGCCCGCCCTCGATGTTCACGGACAGGCTGATGCCGATCGACGGCAAGAGTTCAAGCTTCTCACTCATTAGGCCCTCAACAATTGGCCGGAGCCGTTCAAAACGTACTGGCGCGGTTTGTGATATTCCGAGGCGTTCGCGCCGCCGGTCTGCCGCTCGTGCTTCCACGCGTTGCACATGATCTCGTCGATCGCTCGCTTCTGCGACGCGGTCACGCGCGACGTGGTACCCTGCCAATAGACAACACCATCGATCACGATCCGATCCGCGAAGCCGGGGATGTCAACCTGGACATCGACCATTTCCTCGTTCGGATCGGCTTTCGCTTTCGCTTCGCGAACACACTGGTCAAGATAGAGCTTGCGCGCGACCTTGGCGGCCTGCTCCTTGACGAGAGCTTGCGCTTCCTTGTTAATCGCGGTCCGCTCTTCCTCGGACAAAAGCTCCAAGGTAGACGGAGGAAGCGGTTTGAATTTGTTGATTGCCAAAGTTCTCTCCTACTAAGTATTAACCCAGGCCGCCCCCGCAATGGCCCTCGCCGAAATCAGAATCGGCCATCCGGTCGCCGTATCATACGCCACGTAATCGCCGGCCTTCAACTGAAGGAACCCCCGGTTCGGAACGATGAGCAACCCCGTGTTAGATAGGGTCGTTTCATTGATGGTGAACTGCCCCGACGCAGTCGCGGTCAAAGAGTCGTCCTTGATCGCGTTGTTAAACGTCGCGAGATCCGCCGCCGAGAACGCGCCCGACACGTTCGTGTACGCGTTCCCGCCATCATAACGGAGCGCCGACAGGGTCGTCGTCGCTGCCGTGCCCGCTGTTCTGAGCGCCATTGCTAGTTACCTCAGCCGAAGGTGGTGTTAAACGCCGACGTAGCCTCAACCCGCATCGCAAACAGGTTGTTCTTGATGAGGCAACCGTTATCAAACTTGAACCCGATGATGCGGAGCTGGTTGAGCGGATCACTCTTGTCCGCTTCAGTCAGAATCTTCAAGCGCATCTGGTCGAGCGTGACCACGGAAAACGCGCCCCGCCCGAAAATGTAGGTCGGGTAGACCGTGACGCCAGTGCCGGGAGCCGCCGGCGGCGACTGCACAACACCGATGCCTGTGAGAACGACCGTCTGGCCCGGCGCGAGCTGCGTCGCCATGCCCTGCAAGGAGCCCTGCGTCGGACCGGCGGCGCAAACCGCGAGGTTGCCCACGGCGGCGGTAGCGCCGATATAAATGTTGTACGAATAGCCCGGCGCAGCGGGGAGACTAACCGAGATAGAACCGTTCGCAGCCACGTTGATGTTGCCGGAAATCTGCGAGATGATCTGCTCGTACTGGTTGATGTTGTCCGACAGGGTCACGATGATATTATAGGTCGCGGCGGCAGCCAGCGAGCCCGCAGTCCCTGGCGTGCCCGTGATAAGCGCCTGACCCGTCCAGAACGGAACCATGTTCGAGGAGCAGAACCGGATACTGTGCCACTGGCCGATCTCGGAGTTGTACAGCTTGTTCGCATCCTGATAGGTGCCGACCAGGACGAACGAAGAGTTCTGCGTGATGTCCGCTTCAACGAAGGGATGCGCGATCGCCACGTAATGCGGCCGGCTGCGGGGGTTACCCATCGCGTTCGGCTCGCCCGCCTTCGCATCGATCGTCGTGTCGGTTTGTTCGTCGCCCATGAACCGGGGCGCGCCGAGGGTGTAGAGCTGCGAATACGCGCGGGTGATTTCGAATGTATTCAAAACATCGCCCGCGACAAGCGCGCCGCGCGAGCCGCGCGAGTTGACGTAGTTCACCTGAGTGAACGCGTTCATCGCGTTGAAGGTATTGCGCTCCATCAGTTCGGAGGACTGAAGCGCGATCAGCTTCTTGGCTTCGTTGACAACCGGATGCTTAATCGTCATCTCGGCAATGTCGGTGACAGTGATGCTCGCGCCCCACTGCTGGACCGCCGCCGTCACGGTCGTGATCTGCATCTGTGAGCTGGTCGGAGGCACGCCTTCCGCCAGGGGGGCGAAGGGGAGTGGGACACGGTTGAAGCGCGTCGCGCTGTAGGTCGTACCGCGACCTTCGGGCAACGTCTCCTTGTCCGCGAAATTATACGCGACAAGTTGACGGCGCGTTAGAGCCAACGTCTCTTTGGCAATAAAGCCTTCGATGTCGGCCATAAACTGCGGACTGGTATTCGTCGCCATCATAGTACCTTTCTAATTATGGCGACACCCTCTCTCAGAAGGTATATTTCGCCAGCCGTTCCTCTTCAGAGACTGCCCGCTTGCCCCCGGAAGGAACATCCCCCCTCGCGCTTACCGGCTTCGTCGTTTGCCTCGAAAGCCGCGTGGGCTTCGGGGCCTTGCCTGCATTCTTGATAAGTTCATCCCCCGCAACCCAGCGAAGGATTGTAGCCCTGTCCGGCGGCGTTCCGCCTCTCGCCACGGCGTTGCGGCGATTCTCCTGGTAAATCGCCTCCACCTTATCGGCGTAAGCGGTCAACTTCGGCACCTCCGTCAGGAGCGTCTTGAACTCCGCGCGGTCCGTCTGGTCTGCAAAATTCATTTCCAGCCGCCGCATGTGGGCGGTCATCTCGCGTTTATCCTGCTCGCGGAAATAATTGATCCGCTCTTCCGGGTCCATCAGCGAAACGCGATGCTGCTCCGCATCCGGGTCCGGCCGGCTATTCCGTTCCTCCGCAGAGCGGCGAAACTCCTCGAACTCTCGGCGGATGGCTGCCGCCTCGTCTCTGGCAGTCTGCGCCTCACGAGCCGCCTTCTTCGCGGCAACTACGGCGCGAGACTTCTCGCCCCCCTTAAAATTTACTCGCCGGTCTGGCTCATCTTCATGAGTTTCTTTTTGCCCGCTAGTTTCTTCGCCATCATCGGAAGAGCCTTCGCCTTCTTCGCCGGCGGGGTCGAGGACGGCTTCGTCATCTTCTTGATCAATTTCGGCTTCTTCATAATGAGGAACCTCTTTTTCTTCGTCGACGAAACTCATCTTCATCCCTCAGCTTACGGCTGCAATTCGGACACCGATCAATGTGACTGGCGCAGACATTAAACTACAAAAAAGTCAAGCTGTAAAGCCTGTCTTCAGCCCCGCAATACTCAACCGTTCCAGGCGTGCTTCCATAGCCCGGATACGCTCTTCCTGCCGGGCAAGATCGATCAAGATAGAAGTCTGCTGTTTCAGCTCCTCATCGATCTTGTCCAACCTAAGCTGCGTCGAGACCTGACCCGTCTTCAACGAGACCGCCAGGCTCGCTACGGAGCCGATGAATCCTATCGCCAGGGCGACCTGCCCTATATTAATTGTGGGGTCAAAGCTGAAATTCGGCATCATAAAAACTTCCCTGTCTCCGGGTCGTAGCGCGAATTTGTCTCAGGAACCCATCCACCCTTGCCGTCGGGAACCGATGGACCACGCGGCGCGGTGAGTCTATTCAGGCCGACAAAGCCGCGAAGGAGCAACAGCAGCTCCCCTGCGAACGGGAACTCCGGCGCTAGAACACGCAGCGCCTTTTCGAGAAGCGCCACCTGCTCATCATATTTGCCAGCCGCCAAGTCCGTCAGGAAGGTAGCGGCTGGCTTGGTCAAGTCGCTGTTCATTTCGCCTTAATCACCCCGGACACAGGGGCCTTGGCATCCATGCGAAAGAAGATCGTCGCCAACGAGCCGATGAACGGCCCAAAAGTCGTGATGAAAGTCATCGCATGGTTAGTGAGGGTGTCCGCGTTCAAGCCCGTCGTATCGTGGCCCAGCGCGCCCCAAGCCATCAGGCCCATGGTAATGACCGCGGACCAGAAGGTACGGCTTTGGATAAGAGAAATCGGATCGCCGTTCATGTCATACTCCTCAAGGGGTTGGCGTCGCCGCGACGATCGCCGTGGAAAGTTCGGCCTGCATGGCGTCGATCCGCGCCGCAAGCTCGTCCATCTTCGCTGTCGCTTCCGTCTCAGCGGCAATGGCCTTCGCCGAATTCGCGGTCACAAGCTCAGCCAGCGCCGTCTTGATGCTCGCATCCAGTGCATCCAGTTTCGTGGAAAGATCCGCGATCGTGGTCATAAGACTATCCTCCTTCGTTGATCTGCGCCGCATCGCTCGCATTGCGTAAACCGTTAGCACAACGCTCCCTAACAATAAAGCCAAAGCAATGAGCGCGCAGCCTACCGGCGTCAGTCCATCAATGCTTACGGACTGAACCGCCGCGCCGGCGGCCGTCACCGCTCCCGCGCCGCTCGCGATCGGGGCAGACGGTTGCTGTTTCTGAAGCGCCGCCAAGACCGCCTTAGCCGCGTCAATGCTATAGTCAAGATGCATTAACCGCTTGTTCGGCCGTTCGTAAATCACGGTAAAATTGGCCGTGAGGTTCTCAATCGTGCGGTCGGACTGCCGCAACTGCTTATCCAGCTCGGGATAATCGCGCCCGAGTTCCCGCACGACAAAGGCGCACTGCGTCTCAAGCAGGCCGGCGTCCAGCCCCCCGAACCGAATCAGCTCGTCTTTCCGGCCAAGCCGCCACTCCGCGATGCCACCTGACCCATGATCCGCGTTCTTTCGGAACAAAGTCGAGTCGAGGTTCACCCCGCTCTCGCCGACAAGCCGGCCGACGATAGCCGCCGCGCCGCGCGGCATGTACCCCGCCTTCAAGAAGTAGTTCGCCGCCTGAAGCTGCCGCAGTGTTGCTGTCATCCGCATCGCCAGTCAACGCTATTGAAAAACACAGGTATAGTGCTCCCGCCGCCGCCTACAACTATCCCGTTGTAGGAAGGTGCTAAAGCGTCTGTTACAATAGCGTAAGCTCCAGCGGGCATACCCGTCGGCAAGGTCGCGACCGTATAGGTCTTAAGCGCCAGTGGCACTCCCACTCCTATCCGCGTTCCTGCAGCGCCAGTCCGGTTAAACGTCATCATGCTGGTGCCGGCCCCGCCCACGTCGTTAAGCGTGCGGATGATGAGTTGGGAAGCGGTATTGGCAACCTGGAACGTCTTGGCGTCTGCCACCTCGTTGAGATCAGTCATTGTAATGACCGCGTCCGAGTTGCCCCGCACCGTGAGATTGGCTAGCCCTGCCCCCAAGGAAAGGTTCTCCGCCACCATTGACGATAGGGCCAACCACTTGGGGTTGACCACTGTGCCGTAAATCGACGTGTTCGGCAGCGAACACCCGCTTATGATCGGGTCTTCCGCTGTGTCGTTGAGAATGATCGCGCTTGTCGGCGCGCCCTGCAGACCGTTGACGATGACAGCGCCGGAGAGATGCTCAAGGACCGTGCCCGCAGAGGCGCATCGAAAATTATTGTAGCTGTTGCTGTAACCCGGCGACACCGCCGTAACATTATTGCGGATGGAGATGCCCCGCGTAGTGATGAGCGACCCCGTGAACACGTTGCCGTAGCCGAGCCCCGACGATGCCGTCATGTCGATGCCGACAGGCACCGCGTTCTGGTTGGGACAGAGCGCTGAAAAATCGTCCGCCTGCATGGCGGAGATATCCATGCCGACGCCGCCGCCGACCGCAAACGCCGTCTGATAGCCATAAGCAAAGATGCCGTTGCCCCGCGTGCCGTCCGCCCGCACGAAATCATAAGCAGGGCCTGCCCGCATGGCCCCCTCGTAGCGCAAGGTGCTGGACGATGGTGTATAAGCGGTCGAATTGAACGTCAGTGACGTGGCACCGGACGCTGCCGCTTTATGGTCAAAATCGAGAAAGATCGCGGATAACCCATAAGACACTGCGCCGATTGTCGCTCCAGCGGGAATGTTCGAGCCCGTTACCGTCATGCCGGGCTGTAAATTAGCTGTCGATGCAACCGGCACGTATTGAGAGCCTGCCGTTGTAGTGCAGTTGACGACAGGCGTGAAAGCAGAGCCCGGCAGATCGACATGGGTGGCGTCCACAACGACGATGCCTGGCCATAGACCCCGCGCGCCCTGACCGCCTGTCCCCGCCGTCACCATCAGATCGTTTTCGCCGTTGACAACATTGTTGGCCGCAAGGGTCAATCTGATCAGACCAGCGCCGTTGTCGGCCATCCCAAGGATCGCAAACGCGTCGTGTGCGCCGGTCGCGCCGGTCGTCAATTGCCCGATACATTCGATGTTGCTTAGGTAGCAGTCATCCAAAGACTGATCGATCTTAAGCATCTTACGACAATCACCGAGAATATCCGTAACAAGGACGTTAGACGCACGGTCGATTAAAATCCCTCGGTCAAAACCCCCAATATAGCAATCCCGCAATATACTGCCGTTGGATATGATTGGTAGCCCGCCTGTCCCAATCTTGACGCCAGTACCTGCGAAAGAAGCGGCGTAGGCGCGGACCGTTGCCCGCGTAGTGCCTGGAGTGGAAAAATGAACAATGTCGTTTAGGAGAGCTAGTCCAACGCATGCCCCGCCCTGTAATAGTAAAGAATTGCCGGTCGGGAAATATATAGACCCTGGTAAGGCCGTATTATCCGCGCCGACAACATAACGTTGATAGTGCCCGTCAACCGTCAGCGCTACGCTCGACGGAACCGTAATCGAAGCGCTCTGCGCCCAGTACGCGTACGGCCCAAGGATCACGCGCCCCCCGCCCGCCGCGACGGCCGCCGCGATCGCTGCGTTGATCGCGACCGCGTCGTCACCGACAAAATCGTGGGCCGCGCCGTAGTCGTCAACCCGAAACACTAACTGAGTGTTGTATGGATCAGGTAGATCATCGAGGACCAATGGACGATAGGTCGGAAGCGCCGGAACACCGGCGGTAGGACCCGCCAGCACCTGATTGGCAGGCTGAGGCACAGTAGGACTGCTGGCACCGATAGCCTGAAATAGAGCGTTAAGCTCGTTGATGAGCGTATTAAGTGCATTCGTCAGATCGTCGGCCGGCACCGAGATAAATTGCTTTATCGGCGACTGACCGAGAGCTAGGGGAAGGTCTGGCGAAGGCATGGCACCCCTACGAGTAAACGACGGCGCAGTCGCCCGCCCCGAAGATGAACGTCACACCAACCTGACACGGGCACTCGATATCGTAGACCCCCGCCACATTCGGGATAGCAAACACGCGGTTTCCGACTGCGGCATCCCCTACCGCCGCACAGTCGTGGATCGCGTTGCCCGCTCCCGCCGTGTTCACGAAGACGCGGAACGCGCGCCCCTGGTCCGGCTTAAGCACCGCGCTTGCCGTCAGGTTGAGCCTGGCGGTATTACCGCGAATAACTGGCGTTGTTGACATACTAGGCTCTACGCTCCTACGAATAAATGATGGTGTGTCTGCCCGATGTAAAAATGAACGTGCAGCCCTGCTGATAGGGGCACTCGATATCGTAGGCCCCGACCGTAATCGGAATAGCAAAAATTCTGTTCGCTACAGTTGCAGCGCCAACAGATGCGCAGTCGTGGATCGCGCAGTTCGATCCCCCGATATTGACAATGACCTTATACACGCGACCCTGACCTGTCTTAAGCACCGCGCTTGCCTGCGGCGAAAGGGCCGCTGTATTGCCCCTGACAACCGGAGTCGTGGTCATTTCGAACGCCCGCCTATGGTAAGAAGGTCACCCGTATTTCCACGTCGTCGCCGTATCGGCATAAACCGGGAGGACAACCGCACCGGAGCCCGAGGGCACGACGCCAAAGCCGGTCGCAACCGTGCCGTTGCTCACGAACGCCCGCTGTCCGATCGTCAGGCCCGAATTCGGAAGCGTCGCGACCGTATAGACCGGAGCGAAAGCCTGGCCGGACGCAAGCGCAAGGTCGATCTTCTGGATCAGCGTATTGATCACGAGGACCATGTCCTGCGCCCCGACCGGACCGTTGATCTGGGGAATAACCGCGCTCGGAAGCAGCGGCGTACCAAAGGGGATGTCAGTCATTCGAAGTGCCCTTGCTGTTTGAGTTCGTTAATGCTTGCTATAGAGTCAATGCCTCAATCGCCGCCTTGTCAAGCAGGCCCTTTTCAAGCGATCCTGTCACGCTCAAATGAATTTGGTCAGTCCAGAAATATGTCGTATTGGTCTCGGTTCCGTCGCGATTGGCCCACGGTCTTGAGCAGATGTCGATGACCCTGATTGCAAGCTCTGCCTGTCGGATCTGAACTTGCTGGTTATAGTAAATCCGCGCATCTTCGCGGAAATTGGTGGTGGTGTTGAAACCTACTCTCGGCAACACGGTTTGTACGAACACCTGCGTCGCGCCTTGGGTGTAGAGCGTCGCGACAAAGGGTTTGAGTGTTGCTGTGATCAGCGTATCCATTGCGGTTCGGGCGGCCGCCGCATCGGCATAGACGCCCACACTGATATCGTTGCTTGGAGCATCCAGCACGATGACTTTGGTTGGCGCTGTGCTTTGAGTTGTATTGAGCAGCAATGCTGTATAGGCGGTTTGCGTCGCCAGGGTCGCCAGCGAACGCCCCCCGAAAGCCGCGTTGTATAGCAGCCAATCGTCCGGGATGCCCGCCTGAAACCAGGGGGTAAGATTGTGCGGCACGGAATTGCCTGATCCGAGTGACGACGTTGCGTCAATCACACATGTTGTCGCGGTCGTAATCGGCTCAATCTCGAACGCAGACATAAGCTGCGCAACAAGGGCTGAGGTCTGCTCCGCCGTCAACTTACCCGCGAACACGAACATAGCGTACACGTCCGCCGCGAGGGGGTAATTGGCCGTGCTCGACCCTAACTCTATCGCGGTGCTGGCGCGGCTGGAATTGGTCTGAGCACCTGAAGTCTCAACGCCGTTGATACCGAGCAACGTCGCTGTAGGAGTGCTGGACAGGGTAATGACGCAGGGTCGTTGCGGGTGGTAGCGGGAAAACAGCGGGGTACTTTCGAAAGTCGATCCGCCACGCAATCCTTCCGGATTAGTGAACAATTGGAACGATGACGATCCGCCGCCGCTGTTGATGTTGAAGAAGTTCTGCTGCTGCTGGCAAATTCGCCCGTCCATCACCAAGACCACAGTGCAATCGGACAAGTTCACCGCCGCCGTCGCGCCGGTCAAATATTGAAATGGCACCGCCGGCGATGAAATAACCGAGGCGCAAGCAATTGCCCTGATGCCTTTATGCTCACACCACGGGTTGCACTCCGGCTGATTGGCGTCGAGCGTCTGCCCTAGTGATAGCAAGGGATTGGACGCGCCCAGTTGCACGGCCTGATTATAGACAGTGCGATAGCGCAGTTGTGAACCCCCACCAAAAGTATCGGCGGCAAACGCGTCCGGAACATTGTAGTCGTCAAACGGTACTTCGAACAATGCGCCGTCGCTTTCGCGGCGTACCTGAGCAAAATTACCTGTGTAGCCTTGAACTTTAATACACGAGATAGCGAGTACGGCAGGCTTCGGCAACTCAATAAGCGCGCGCTTGACGGACGGGGCAGGCATGATGTCGGTTGACTGCGCGTTAATGGCGCGCACCAACCGGTTTAGTTGGGCCGTAAGATCCTCAGCCGGTAGTGGGCCACTAAAATACGGGATGGTCACTGTACCTGTCCTCTTCCCATAAGAGCCGCGCGCGATCATGCATCATAGAAGTTAAGCTCATTCTGCGCCAGCACATATTCGACGCTGACATCAATTGCGCCGGCCCCGTCGAAAAGCCCGCCCGTCGCCGTGATCAGCAGGCTGGTCGCAATAGTCACCCGATCCGCAGGAGCCCCTGATGTCCAGTTGGCCCCGGACGTTCCCGAGCCAATCGTCAGCGCCGCCCGCGTACCGTAGCAAGCCGTGTTACCGACAAGGCCCAGCGTATAGCCGGTGCAGCCTAAGGTAGCGCCGAGGGCCGTCACGATGAGTGAGGAGATGGCCACAACCTGTGCACCAGCCGGGATGATGCTCGCCAACGAGACGTTCGCGCCGGTCAGCGCGGCGGCCGTCACAACCTTAGTAACGCGATCAATCGCTTGGCCGCCGGGCGAATAGGACCGCCGGAACCCGTCATCGAGCTTCTCAAACTCCGCCCAATTGTTGACCGAGCCCGGCTTACTATTCTCAACGATACGAGGATAAGGCGCAATGCTGGTCAGCCCGCGCGTCTTGAACTTGAGCCGGTTGCCTGAGCCGTTACTATCGATCCGGCAGAGGGTGATACCCCCGCCGGCTCCATTCGAGGCGTTCGGCGTCGCGACAATTATCGTGATGTCGATGTCGTTATCAACGCCGGCCAGAAGCATCAGCCAACCGGCGAACGCGGGGTCAAGCGTATCGATCTCGACAGTCGCCTGGAAACGCAGCCGGGCGCAACCGCCGCCGGCTTCGAACATGACGGGCGTCGCGGTGACGTTGGCGTGCGCGCCATTCTTGATCTTCCACTTGCAGTTAGCCCATTCCCCGCCGTTCGGGTTAACGAGCCCGACGTTGGACAGCAGTCGCAGCGGCCTGATCTGCGCGTCGCCGGACATGATGACGGACCAGTCCAGTTCAGTAAAAAAATTATGCACCTGCCAGTTCGGCGACCAGCCTTCGATTCCGCCAGAGGGGCGACGGGAATATCCGCCATTGACCGTAAAATTCTGCACGCTCTTGCATTTGAGCGAGTTCGCGCCGTTGTTATAAGACGTGATCATCGGCCCATCATCGATAGCCTCATCGATGATGATCACATCGCTGGTCGTGTTCGTAGAGGCGACCGTCGGATGGTCCGTGGCGTAGAACAGATGGGCGGGCTCAGTCGCGTGACCGAGCGCCGTGTACCACCCGGGCTCCCCGTAGCGGCCACCGATCAGTTTCTTGATGCGCCACCGGCCGACCGCCGAGCACAGAACCCCGAAGATCATCCCGTCGAAGGCCAGAACGTCGCTGTCGATATTGTACGGCTTCACCCCGTCGTCGCCGTTGGTGACGTAGAGCCAGATTTTTTTATAACGCAACACGTCGAGCTCAGCGCCGGTGTCAACCAAGCTGCGGCATCGCATGTTGATCGTCATGTCGTGACCGCCGAGAATCAGCAGCGCCGCCGTGCAGTTGTCCTGGCCCCACACGGCCGTCGCGCCTGCGTTGGTCCGCGTCGGCAGGAGGATGTCGGTGACAAACGCGGTGAACTCCGGCTGAGTCACATAGCCGACGTCGGATGGGTCGAGCGTGCCGGCGAACAGCAGGTCGCAGTCGAAGGAGAAGAACGCCTCGCCGCGCGACCAGAACCACGGCACGCCGTTCGCCGCGCCGTCGTGGACGATGGCCCCGCCGCCTTCGGTCCTGATCCTGGCGTAGCTGTCGAGATAGATCGGCTCCGTCTTGAGCACCGGGTCGATGAAGGTCTTGCCGCGCACGACACATTCGAGGCCAAGCGCCGCCGAGCCCGAGACGGCGGCGCGCAGCGCTTCGAGATCGTTGGTCGTGGCGGTCAACGTCGAGACGACGTAGTCGCTCTTGCCGCCGAACATTTCGGGGGTGAGCTCGCGACCCGGAAAGGTCTGGACGAAGAACCCACCAGGCCCGCCCGACCCAGCGGCGAGGCCGGCAACCGCCGAGATATCCCACGCCGGCGCAGCGCCAGCCTGCCAGCGCCAATGCTGTACGACAGCGGGGCAGGCGACGCCCAAAGCATAATATTGCTGAGTTCTGAACGCGCAGTTGGCAACCGCCGCGCCGTTGAGACTGGCGGTCGTGACGGAACCGAGAAGCGGCCGGGCCGCAACATCTATGACGGCAGCATTGCCGACAACTAATGCGCCAGCAGGGCCAGCAGGGCCAGCAGGGCCAGCAGGGCCAGCAGGGCCAGCAGGGCCAGCAGGGCCAGCAGGGCCAGCAGGGCCAGTCGCCCCTCCGCCTGACGGCTGCGCGTTAATGTCGCGCACCAACCGGTTCAGCAGGTCCTGCAAGTCATGAGCCGGTAGCGGGCCACTGAAGTACGGGATGGTCACTGCATCGCCCCTCGGGGTCTTGGTTCTTGCGTGCCACGCATTTCATCGGGATGAACCGCCCCGTTCGGCTGTTGCGGACCGCGCGGCCCTTCGGCCTGCCCGCCCGGCTGCGACGGGTTCGGCGCACCCTGGCCCGGAGGGCCCCCCCCGCCCATCATCGCAGCTGCTTGCGCCTGAGCCTGAGCCATTTCCGCTTGCGCGTGCTGCATGTCGTGGATGGCGTAGACGCCGTGCAGGTCGCCGCTCCGCTGCATCCCCTGCTGATGCACCTGTCTGTGCTGCTGATGATTGTCGAAGGGGCTCACGCTGACCATGTGCCCCTCGTCCATCATTACATTCTCTTCCTGCGGGTTCTTGCTCAACTGCGAGCGAAGGTCCTCGAACACGAGGCGGCCCTGCTGCGGGCCGAACGCCGCCTCCACAAGATCCACGAGGATAGGAGCCATGTTGAACTTGTAGCCCTGGTACAGTTGAGGCGGCACGTTCATGATGACGTTCATGGCGGAAATCTTCTGTTGGATCATCTGCGCCTGCCGTGACGCCTCCACGCCGAACCAGCGGAACTCGTACCGTGAGCCCATCTGCATCGGCGGCGCAGCCTCCATCGCCGCTTCCATCCCAAGCTGCCCGTATTGCTGGACAATGATCTCCTTGTCTCGGTACTGATGGTCCATCTCAATCATCAGCGAAACCATGGGCGTCAGGATGCCGTTCTCGATGACGCTGACCGCATCAGCCGTCGTCAGAATGTCGATCTGCTGTTCCTGCGCAACCTCGGCTTGTGTCTGCTTCTTCTTTGTCCCCTGTGAAATCATCGACGGGTTCACCGTCAGGGCCTGAAATATCTCAGCCTTGATCGCACTCACGATCTCCAGGCCGCTCTTCCAAAGCTCGGGGAAGTGCGCAAACTGCGTATCGTTCGGGCTCGTCTCCCACACCGCCGCCAGGCTGAGCACCATCGTCCCAACCTTCGGGTTCTTTTCCGGGTCGGTCATGACAATGGGCATCATGCTGAACATGGACGAGTCCGCCGCTTCATTCATCACGTCGTTCGCGTAATACTGTAGATCGGCGACGGCCTGAACCTGCGACCGGCCCTTGAACGAACCCTGCACCTTCTCAACCGGAGCCGACACGATCGGCAGGCGGTCACACCAGAGCGGGTTACGCTTACAGGACAGGACCCGGTTCGACCCGCCGAAGAACGTGCGGCAGAGCCGCCGGCCCTCGGGCGTCTTCACCAGCGACCACGTCTCGTAGATCAACGCCCACTTGCCCCGGCCATCCTTCTTGATCCCAGCGGCGTCAACCATCTCCTTGGCCTTGTCTTTCAACTGGCCCTTGGAGTCCTTGCTCATCTCTTCGATGAGTTCCTCACCCTCGGTCTTGTCGATCAGCTCATCATCGATCAACTGTTCGATCCTGGCTTTGCCCCACCGGCGGAGGATCGTGACCGATCCGCCCGCTTCGATCGCCTCTTCGAGCGAAGCACAGGTCGCCGGCAGGACGCACACGTCCGAGTCCGCCAGGATCTCAACCTCGGGATGGGAGCTTCTCAACTCCTCCTCGTCCTCTACGTCATCGTCTTCGAGCGGATTCTCCGCCTTCTTGCGCCGGACGA
>Ga0172380_10001249_pt1 | contig 44389 bp, 67 predicted proteins | sample Leawe162metaG_FD_119747 | JGI IMG/M metagenome (GOLD analysis project Ga0172380, IMG submission 119747) | Leachate microbial communities from a municipal landfill in Southern Ontario, Canada - Leachate well 162 metaG | ecosystem: Engineered > Solid waste > Landfill > Unclassified | place...
ACGATGCCGTTGACCTTGTTGGGTTTTTGCAGCTTGTTGGCGGTATCCGGGTCGTATTGCGCACCCACCAATACCCGCACATCACCGCCTTTGGACAAACCACCCAACCAAATCGCCGGACGAATATCCAGGTATTCGTTGCCGCCGATATCCATTTGGCTGGCCATGGCCATGCGCGCCGCTTCCAAGCTATCGACCGATGGCACAGCACCGGTCTCGGCTAAGTTGCCGTGGGTGGCATGAAACAGCGCAACGCCATCTTTCATGACAGGATTAGCCGCCAGCAGGGCAAACACCTTGTTTTCGATGGTGCGCTTGCCGGCACGGCCCAGGTTGGTGGTCAAGGAGCCGATGTAGCCGATGTCGTCGTTGATGATCACTTCAGGCGTAATGCCGATGATGTTGCCGCGACGTTTGGCGGTGATGCCCTCTTTCGCTGCATCCGGAATCAAGCGCTGTTTGTACTCGCCGGCCTCATTGACATCTTCGATATCGCCAATCGATCCCACGCGCAGACGTTGCCATTCGCGGAAATCGGATACAGAACCCGTCACGCAGAATTGCGACCAGGTGTCCGGGGTGGCGTTGTAGGCTGTCAACACCATACGATGCATGACGTTTTCCAGCAGTACCGGGAAATCACTGGTAGTTTGGCCGTAGCCGGATGCGGAAGGACGCATAGCCAAGGCCGATTTCACCATGGACAAGCGATCCATCGCGTTAACTTTGAAGCCGGCGCGGGCCAATGATTCGCGGGCCACGTCTTCCAGGCGCATGGCACGGAATTCGTTTTGTGGGTCGTGCTTTTCCTTGCCGCAGCGCGCCATGATGGCCTGACCGACGCCGCGGGCGAATTTTTCCACGTCGGTTTCACCGGTTTCGACGCGGTGGTGATGGTTGCCAGCAATCGGCTCCTGGCCTTCGCCCAGTTTGTCCATTAGGCGAGCTGAGGCAGCATCGATAGACATGGTTGGATCATCTAGGCATTGCTCCATGATGCTATCCAGCCCCGCCGATGGATATTTTTTCGCCAACGGCGTAAAGCGGGCACGGATGGCCGCGCGGCGCTCGGTTTCACGGGCTAACGCCTTGGCTTCGATATCGGCCACATTAATAGCGGGTTGATGAGTAACTAGGTTGGCGGTGGGGTTTTCGGACGCCGCCGGTTGGGTTGCCGTTTTTTCTGGCATGGTCATCTCCTGTTTTGCGGGTTTATTGAATATCCCGGCGGCTGCCGGCATGGATTTGTAACGATTATTTAAATTAAACGAGGCAGCGACCGGCAGCGCATCGGTCACGTTGTCGACCAGGCCCTCAGCTTTGGCTTCGGCAGCGCTAAACCAGTGGTCGATGCCATCGGTTAACCAGCTCATCACCGCTTCCACGGTTTTGCCGGTTTTGTCGGCATAGCTGCTGCTCATGGCGCTGGCGAATTTGTCTAATAAATCGGCAGCTTCGCGTAGATCGACTGCGTTACCGCCGGCATAGGTCCACGGCGCATGTATCATCATCAAGGCGTTGTCGGCCATTTCTACGCTGTCGCCGGCCATGGCGATCAACGAGGCGATGCTGACCGCCACGCCGTCGATTGCTACCGTCGTACTGGCTTTGTGGCGTTTGATGGCGTTGTAGATGGCAATGCCATCGGCTACAGAACCACCATAGCTGTTGATGCGCACGGTCAATGTATCGACATCCAGCGCAGCTAAATCCTTAACGAACTGTTTAGCTGTGACCGATTCGCCCCACCAGCTTTCGCCGATGTCGCCATAGATATTTATTTCGGCGGCTTTATTGCCCTTGGCTTGGATTTTGTAGAATGTCATTTGCTGGTCCGTTATCGTTTGCGGGATCGGCTGAACTGATCAGCCCCTTGTCTTGTAACTGCCGACGCCAACGTGCCTCTTGTTCCAGCACGTCGCGCGGGTTGCCGCCACGGCGGCGGATGATTTCCGGGCCGGCGATATAGGCGGCGCGTTCGCCTTCGCTGTTACCCTTAACCTCTTTCAATGGGTCTATCCAGGGCATGGACGGGCCAATAAACAACGCATCGTTCAGCGACAGCACATCGATGTCGATAGGCACTTTGATAACGCCGCTGGCAATCGCTGTTTTGACGAAGGTGTCCCAAACCGGTTGCGCCATGGATTTGATGAATTCGGCGGTCAATACTTGATAATTGGCCCAGCCTTCAACCAGTTCCTGGCGCTGGCTTGAATAACTGCCGTTGTAATCGCGGGCAATAGTGGAATAATTGGCACCGGTACCAGCGGCGACGGCACGCAACTGGCCTTTGCGGTATTCGATCAGTTGCGGGTTGGGGCGGTTGGTGTCGATCATGCCGACTTCTTCGCCTGGCGCCAGGTCATCGAATACCATGCCGGGGCTAAAACGCATCGAACGCGCTTTGCCATCGGCATTAGCTTCGTACATATCCGGGGTGCCTTTTTTGATGAAGGCGGCCATACTGGCGGCGATTTTGGCGGCGATGCGTTCGGATTCTTCGTAGTCTTTGATGTCGTCTAACCGGGTCATCACGGCGGCGAAGACCGATACCCCACGTAATTGGCTAATGCGTTCGCGGCTGGCTAGATGGTTGACGCGATCTGCAGCCACCGTGATTAAATCCAATGCCCGGGCGGTAAACACATTGATGTCGCCCGGATGTTGGCGATAGAAAAAGTAATTGAGCGGCCGACCCCAGCCATTTTTTTGAATACCCTGAATAATGCGTTTGGCCGGATCATCGTAGATCAACGGGCACATGTCCGCTTCCAGCAATTCCAGCGTGAACGGCACTTCGGTCATGTGGTTGAGGCCGGGGATGTTGCCGGTAAGGTCTTTGGCCATCGTTTCGCCATCGCGAAACCAGGAACGGGCCAGCAAGCGCTGGGCGCCGGGCCAGTCTTCTATGCCGGTACATTCCGGCTCTTTGCACCAATCTTTCCATAAGCGCAACAGGCTGTCGGCAAAGTCGTCGTGGATTTCGCCGCCGAAGGTGCGCGGCTGCGGCTCGATGCCGATGCCGTTGGCACCGACTACATTATTCACCAGCGCATTCAAGACGCCTTTGGCTAAATCGTGGTTGGCATCCAGATAACGCGCCTGGTTGCGTAGATTGTTGCCAGCCTGTGACACCCAACGATCACCGCTGCCGGCATCGCGGGATTGTTTGCGTAGTACGGTGGGCTTGGCGGCTTCGTAGGCGGCTAACACCCGACGAGCGGCAGCGCGACGGACAGCTGTTTCAGGGGAAATGGCGGCAATGGCGCGATCGATGATGTTCACGCGCTGAAATCCGGCGTTTGGTAACGGATGGATGAACCGCCTGCGGCGATGCGGGTTTCAGCATCGACTTTACGTTGCCACTCTTGCCGACCTTTTTGCACCATGGCTAAATCGGCGCGGGTTAACATGCGTTCGTTAAAACGCACGGCTTGGCCGCTGAGGATGGCGGCTTCAGCTTCGAGGTATTTTTGTAGCATGTCGGTTGCAGTGCTCATGGGAGAGCATTACACCGATTTGTCATTGTCAAATACAGGGGTGAAATGACAATATTTTTTAGCACGCCCCAAAACGTGCCGCGTAACGGTTGGAGCAAAGGCAAAGTGTAGTTACAAAAATTAATTGACTTTCATATTACTGTAACTACAATTATTGTTATGCAAATTGAATTCGATCCAGATAAACGCACTAAGACACTGGCTGAACGCGGTCTTGATTTTGGCCGTGCCGATGAAATCTTTGCAGGTCACCATTTCACGGCTGAAGATACGCGCGAAGACTACAACGAATTGCGCTATATCACCGTTGGCCAATTGGATGGCCGGATGGTGGTGATGGTCTGGACACCGCGCGGCGAGGCTCGCCGTATTATCAGCTTGAGGAAAGCTAATGAACGCGAATATGCACGCTACAACCACCGGTTGGATTGACCCCGATGAGGCACCAGAGCTCAGCGATGATTTTTTTGAACGCGCAGAGGAATATGTGGGTGATCGGCTAATCCGCCGTGGGCGGCCAAAGGCAGGCAAAACAAAGTTGGCGTTAACGGTGCGGTATGACCCTGAAGTCATAGATGCCTTCAAGGCTACGGGACAAGGTTGGCAAACCCGCATGAATGACGCCCTGAAAGAGTGGCTGAAAGAGCATTCAAACGCCTAGGCCGTAGGATGCGTTGAGACACGAACCGCATCCTACGGCCTACCCGGTTAGGCTTGCAGTTTTTTCAAAACATCCTCTTTTTTGACGACTACGTAAGCCTCACGATCGACCAAGGTTAAACCCGCATAGCCTAAGTGGCGCAGGAATTCTTCCTTGTTGTAGCCACTGGTAACGATAACTAGATCACCGATGATGCGAATACCAGGCTGAATGCTGGATTCGGGCGGTAGCAGTTCGCCTTGTTTGGCTTTCACACCTTCGGCTATTTTGGTTTCCAGCTCTTTATTGCTCAGATACAGCATTTCCACGCCCGCACCCAAGTATTCTGTTTGCTTGGCGTCCAGGTAGGCGATGGCTTCATCGTAGCGAGCCGCCGGCAGGTCTTTGTAGCTGGACAAGTCAAAATGGCGTTGAAACCGACTCCAGAGTTCGGCGCGGATTTTACCCGCGCCGGCGGCAATGGCATTGACGCGGTTGAACAACACGCCGGTTTGGGCTTTGGTGATGGTGGGCGGTTCGGGCAGATCGAGTAGGCCGTAACGGGGCTGGGTGTGATGTTCCAGAATATCCAGCACCCACTTTCTGAATTCTTTGGCTATTTTGGTTCTGGACAGCATGCCCAACAGGTGGCAACCTCTCAAGCTGAAGATACGCACCTTTTGCTTGCCGCCTTCGGTATCGAGTTCAACCAAGGCGGTCATGCTGTCGGTGAATTCGTCGGCGTTGCGGTCGTATAAATTTGCGATGTCAGTCGATGGGTTTTTGTAGCCTAAGGCACTTGCAATTTGCAACCCCCTTAGCCAAGGCTGACCGGACTGGTCAACAACGTCGAATTGGGTGTTTTGGAATGTTAAAGCGATTGCGTTCATGATGAACCTCTACATTTTTGAATTAAGCAATCCCGTGAGGGAGTGGCAGGAGCTTCAAACAGTGTAGAACTGCCCGGTTATTGGATATTGGCCGGACTCCTGCCACAAATCGACAACCATTTTCGTGACGCCACGAAAATGGTCAAAAACTAGCAGGCATAAAAAATCCGCTATCTATCGGGTGCGGTTTCCGTCTACACAGGGTTTGAAGCCCTGAGCAAATCATAGCCTTTATAATTCATCATTGCAAATACATGGCGCCAGAAACATCCCCTCTATCCAAGGCTCTCATTCGTTCTTTGTGCTTTCTATCCAATTCTATTATAGCTTTCCTACTGTCTTCTGCTGCCTGATTTTCATGCTCGTAAAGGGCAGTTAACCTGGCTATTTCCGCCTCTAACTGTGTTTTCAATTCCTCATTAACTGCCAATTTTTCCAAATTTTTTCGAGTCTCTATTTTCTTTGTTTCATCAAAATCGCCTTTAACCAGCTCCAGATCATGTGCATATTTTTGCTCAATTAATTGAAGTTTTGTGTCAGCCTCTGATTGTATTTTAGTGAGTTTACCGTTCAACTCATCTTCAGTTAATCGAGCATTTAGACCTGGTGATTTTTCTGACAACTCTTTTCTTGGCTCGACTGGCTTTATATTCAGTTGATTCGATTCTGAGCCGCTACTGCAAGGGAAAGCTTGGTAAGACACTTTTCCAGACTTTTCACATTTATACATTTCCGCCATGGCGTTCATGGAAAACAATACTATCATCGCGGCAACTGCGGTTTTTATGCTATTCATGTAGCCTCCATTACGATTAAAAAATTAGCCCGCGTAGGTGCGATTAGCTTTGCGTAATCGCACGAACGTTTCAACTTCCATTCCTCCGATTACGCTTTCGCTAATCGGAGCTACGCGGGCTAGGAATGTAAAGGTTGTTTTACTTGAGTCCAAATTGCGCTTTTTGTACCAAGCTGCCGTTTTGAAACATTGCATTCATATTCGATCCATCCGAATTTATCCAATCATAGGAAACGGTATCAATACTAAGCATAACTCCTGGGACACCGTCCATGTGATTTCGAGACGATTCTGTTCCCGGCGCACCAATAATTTGTATAACGTCGCTATATGACATCCCATTTGCAATTTGCTGGTATTCCCGAAGAGATACAGTTGGTTGACTGATAAAGGAACCACCTGAACCGATGGAGCCCCCATTTATCATAGCGATAACAAATAAGATACAAATCAATCCACCAATAATCTTTGCCCATTCACCAGTTTTATTTCCAGAGTCAATATCACGAGTTGAAGTATCTTTAATTTGTCGAACACTCGTTTTGCAATGTGGACATATTTCAGCCTTTTTCTTAATCCATTCCGCGCAAGCAGGGCACTGAACCCTATCGCCTGACGCCCAAAACATATAAAGCGATAACGGACCAAGGACAAGCCCACCCAGCAGCCCGGCAGCTACACTCATTCCTCTTTTTTGTGACGCATACAACCCGACAAATGGCCAAATAATCGCCCAAGCCAATGATGGAATGGTTGCTAGGTTGGCAAGATAAAAAATTACAAAAAATGTAACCAGGGCTAACTTAATTAGGTTTAAGACCTTTTTTTTGCTTTCAGCAATAAATTGTATTTCTTCCGGCGTTTTCTCCTTGGGCTTTATCGGTTTTTCTTTTTCCTGAATTTTTGGCGACTCAACCTTTTTAAACGCTGGATTTTTGAATTTTCTGTAAACGATTCCGCAAGCTGGGCATTGGTAATTGGGAATGGCAGGGTCATCGGAATTTGTACGTTCGTAATTGCATTTTGGACAAATCGTTGTCATATCTTCACCTTTGTTTTTGGCCAAGCCCGCGTAGGGCGTATTAGCGATAGCGTCATACGCCGAATGATCTACGGCGCAATACGGCTTCGCCTATTGACGCCCTACGATTGCATCTTACGGACTTTTCCGTCTTCGGCAACTATTGCCATCATGGCAACGGTTGAATTCAAAAGCTCGTTGCGTTTAATACGTCTAAATTGCGCAGAATGCAAATCACCGCCGAGCGGGCGGCACAATAACCCCGGAATAAGGCACGCCAATAACCATTGTCGGTTTGGCGACTTCAATCTCTTGCGCCTTGGCTTGTCTGGCTTGAGCCTCCGCATTTTGTTGGTTGGCAATGGTATTAGCAATTTTTAGATTGATTTCTTGTTGCTTTTCGAAAGCGGCTTGCTGCTGCTGGATGCGGGCGTCGTCTTCGGCGCGGATTTGTTGTAGCCGATCAGCGGCATGGGCCTTTTGCGCTTCGGTTTGTTGTTTGATGGCCAGTTTGTTAGCATCGGCCTGGTGGGCATTGCATGGGGACGACTGGTATTTGGTGCCACATTTGTAGACCTCCGCCTGGGCGGTTTTGGCGATCAGGACAATGACGATCATGGCGACTGCGGTTAGGATGGGTTGCATGCTGCCTCCTGTGAGTAAATGCGCTTAGTGTAGACTAAAGCCGTTAGGGTTGGCTATTCACTAATAGCCCGGTAAAAGGTTTTCAACGATATGCCGAACTGCTGGCAGACGGCGGCATGATTGCTGCCGTCGAAGGCGGCGCGGATTTGCTGCCGGCGTTCTTCTGGGAAGACCTTGGGTATATGCACATCGTTACCGCCCCATTTTTGTTGTATCCGGATGAAGATGTTGGCTGCTAATTCCAGTGCTTTTTCGTCGTTGCATAGCTCCGATGCCAATAGTGATTCGAAAATGTCATCTTTGATTAAACGGGCTACGCTTTCTTTTAGGCTCATAGTCGTCCGCTCCAGGCGTCTGAGGTGAATGGGTTGAGTTTAAGGTGGACCGGTATGTCGTGCGGTTTTGGCTGTTTTTCCGGCAGCGCCGCCGCTGCGACATGGTCGTCGCTGATTAGATTGAACAAGTCGCTTTGATCGGGCTGCACGATGCTTTCCAGCCTGTCCCATTCTGCATGGGTTTTGCGGTGCAGGGCGATTTTATGGGCGCAGAATAGGGTCATGACGGTACAGTCGAGGGCTTCGTTGCGGGCGCCGGCGCGTTTGGGTACCCAGGCGCTGACCGTGCCTTTTTGGGTTTGTTTGATGACGCGGACTTCGTTGGTCATGTGTTCGAAGTATGCGTCAGGCAGGTATTTTGACATATGCAAACAACCTGGTCCGGCGGTTTTGACTTGCAGTCTGCCGTGTATGAGGTCTTTGGCGGTGTCGGTACCGATTAGATAGAGCTTGATGCCGTGGCGGATGATGCGATCGAAGCTGTTGACGTCTTGCATTTTGCCGCGTCCGCTGATGGGCAGATTGGCGGTGCTGGAGCCTTTGGTGGCGTATACCTTGGGGTAGTGCCTGGCGGGCTGACTCCAGCCGGTGGCCAGGCGACGATTGCGCACGTAGTTGTAGGCTTGATGGGTCCAGTGGCCTCCGGTGTCGATGCCAACGTGTTCTATTGTCAGCGCCGTGCCGGCTGCATGTGGGTAGCAATACAGCAGGTAGGGGTCGAGTTTGTCCCATTCGGTCTGGATGGCTGGATTGGCTTCGATGACCTGGTAATCGACAGTCCACATTTCTTCCCCCCGGCCTATCGCGTAGACCATGAGCTCGAAGCGGTCTTTTTGCACGTCGATGCCGGCGAGTAGCATTAAGCCGCCGCGCGGTACGATCTGCAACGGAAAGTCTTCTGCTTGTTTTTTGATGTCGCCGGCTTCGGTTTTTTCGACGTCATCTTCGTAGTCCAGACCCAGTGTGGTGTTGATGAATGTTTTTAGATCGGACTTTTCGCCGTGCTTGGCTTTTTTGACGGCATCCAGCCATTCTTTGACTATTTTTGCCCAGGTGGTTTGCGGACTGTAGGCGGCCCAGTAGTTGTCGAAGGCGATGTGCTTTGGTGGGCGAATGGGCTGATCTTGGGCATTTTTGAATTGGCCTGCATCATGGTCGTACCAGTTGCCAGCGGCATCTGTCCAGCGACATTGCTCCCATACCTTTAGGTAGTCTGCTTGGGTGAATAATCCGGCACAGTGCGGGCAGAGGTAGGCGGCGGTTTCCGGATCATGGTCTTGCCATTTGAAGCCAAAGTTGCTGTTGCGGTCCCCAAAGTGCAGGGATTGAAATGTGCCGCAGTGTGGACAGGGTATTTTGCAGACGTAGACGGCTTGAGCTTCTTCGACGGCGGCGGTGATTTCGCAGAGGTATTTGAGCTTGGGTGTCGATCCAACGATGAGCTTGGGAAATGTCGCGCCTTCGGTGCGTTTTTTGGCGAGCTTGCGCGGGCTGCCTTCTTGGTCGATGTCTTTGTCGAATGAGCTTACTTCGTCGATGATGGCAACGTCGACGGAGATGCGGCGGTAGTTGCGGGCCGACGCGCCGCCTTTGATGTAGCTGACGCAACCCAGAAATTTTTTGTAGCTGTTGGTGTTGTGCTGGTGTTTTTTCTCCAGGTGCGGGAATACGGGCTTGATGGCTTTGACGTCGCGCAGCATCGGGTTGTATTCTGTTTCTACAAATTCTTGGGCGTCGGAGTCGGTCGGTTGCCATAGCGCCTGGTTTCGGCGACGGAAGACGGTGAAGTAGGCCATGGCGGCCATTAGCATTTTGGTATAACCGGTGCGGGCTGATTTGCGGACGTCGACTTCTTCGATGTCGTCATTGCCAAAGGCATCCAATATGGCGATCTGCGGCGGGTAGGCTTGCCAGCGGCCTTCGGTGTAGCTGGATTCGGCTGACAAGTAGAAGTGTTCTCCAGCCCATTGCGACAGGCGCATGGGCGGCTGCGCTTTCAGTACTGCCAAGCCTTTGCGCAATGCGCGTTGTGCTCTAGTTTTCCAGATCGACATCGATGTCATTATCGTCAGCCTGTTCGTCGAACCAGTCGATGTTCATACCGGCAATATCGTTACGCACGTCAGCCAGCACCGTGGAAACCTGATCGAGGTCATCTGCAGTTAGTTTATCGTTGGTTAATTTGAGTTTGCCAGGGATGGTTTCCAACTTAGACGCCACGCGAGCCATGCAATCACTTAGGCCTTGTTCGAGTGCTGCAATCGGGCCGATTTCCCGCCGCGTAACGGCATTTTGCATGGCAATGCGTTCGTGTTGTTCTTTGGCTAGCTTGGCGCGCTCGGTGGCTAGATCAAGGTCGCCATTGGTGGCACGACCAGCGGCAAATTCTCGTATGTGCGCACAATAACTGTTCAGCCATTCGCCAAGAGTCTGGCCTTCACTGATTACACCACGACGCTTCAAGTCGCTGATAGCCATTTCAGACACACCAATCAAACCAGCAAATGTTCGCTGCGTATTTGGTTTAGAAAAATCAAAAACAGATTTTAATTCAATGATATTACTCACATAAACCCCCTTACAACATACCCGTAATTAGAGAAACGGCGGGGTTTGAATTACCCTCAATGGTCAATTTCCAGGAAGGACCCATTTTTAACTCGTGAAACATTTTCGTGAAACATAATAGTAAAACATTACAGTAGTTATCATAATCACTCATTGACTTTAGCATTGGCTTCATCCTGTGTAATTGGCCCTGTTGCTGTTACACCTAGCGGCATGCTATCGGCTATATCAATCTCTACCAACACCATGTGATGTGGACAATGCACTGCAACCATATTGTTATCGCCTACATCAATAATTGCTTTGATGAGTATGTCGTAACAGTCATCGCATATACACGGCATCAATGACTGTTTGTTTGATTCAGCATCCAACAGCTTATCAACCAAAGACGATTTTCCTTTGACTTGCATCATTGCTGCCGCGCTGTTCTGATGGCGTATTGCATAGCCTTGACCAGCTCTTTATCAAGATGCTCATCGATAACCTTTTGGCCGATACCGAAGAAGTCCAGCCTTTGCTTATAGTTTGGTGCACGAACAAACCAAAGAACAGGCTGCAATGATCCACCAGTTGACCTACTGCCTATACCCAACGGCGTATCACCACCAATCACAAAATAGCGCGACCGTTTAGATTTACGTTTCCTAGACTTTACTGTCTCGTTTGACTGATAGCCAATATCTCGATTGATCTGCAGACTAGACATCATCTGCTTGATCAACCCACCATTCATATTCCCATATCGATTGAGCAATCCTTCAGCACCCTGCGCAGGCACAGCAAACATAGCTGTGCCCAACATACCCTTATCGCGTAACCGCTTTTCGTGCGACTTAGCATGCCGACTGCCTCCAAAAATCTCAGGGCCTAGATACTTAGTCGCTGGAGTCCCCTGATTGCCGACTGAATACTCATCCTTTAACCAAACCATAGCCTCCAGCTTATCCTTAGTCGATGGCGTGACATACAAACTAGTCCGCGTAAATGCCGTTGGCCGATCAAAAACCTTCTGCATTTCATTAACAATGGCCCTCCTGACCAACTCAGCCGTACGATTGACCGCCAACGACGTAGCAAACGGAATCTGCGAGCGATACCCATCTAACTGTCTTGCAACGCTTTCAGGGTTATTTGATCTATCAAACGCAATCTTCAACATCCTAAATCCTTATTGCAGCATGGCCGACATAGCCGATAAATGCGCCTTACTATCAGACGGATTAACCACCTGACCAACAAACTGGCTATATTCTGCACCAGACAACATGCCAATCTTTTTCAAATGCGCAATACCGCGCTCAGTAATCTTGTACGTATGCGCATCCTTACCAGACCGGCGGCACTGTCGGTTATCACACTGCTCCAGATAGCCCAACTTATCGCTAGCTAGATCAGTGGCACGCTTAGGACTATCTGCATAGCGCTCATACTTCCAGTCGTACACCTCAGCCGCGATTTCTTTTGCCGTCGACCCAGGCTGACGCATAAACCCTAGTAGCAACTGATCTTGATGCTGATAGCGCGACTTGCTGCGGCTTAATTCATTGATTGCTGAACTGCTACCATTGCTTTGCATTGTCATACCAAACCCTATATTTCCACCTAAAAAACTACTTTAGCCATATTGCATTCAGCCAAACGTGCATTGATCTTACGCCGCAAATCGGCGCGGAATTCAATAAACCCATGACCTTCTTTTGCTTCACCAAAGCCAAACCGCTTAGCCCACCCTACCAACTCCTCATCACCACGTGGCAACCTAGCCCAATCAGGTAATGATCGGCTATTGGCATCATAGGCTGCTGGCTTACCTGCCGACATACCACCACCAACAGCACCAAACTTACGCGCCACCAACGTAGGATCAGAGAAATAGCGAACGACATTAGCCGCATACTTTGCCGTCCACTGCCGTTGCGTCATCATCCTGCCGGTCATAGAAAACCAATAGCCGACAAACTCACCTAACCACCTGGCATCGATATCTTCAATCTTGTGCTTAGAGCCAACAGACCTAAACAAAATCATCCTCAATTCGTTTTCAGACGGTTGCCAGTCTATCGACATGGCAAACGGTTTTTCCGTCCCAGTAGTAGTAGATATATTAGATGTTGTCCCAACTACACTCCCAACTGCACTACTATCTGAACTATTAGAATTTATAACAATGCTCTCTATGCCGTTGTTTTCAATATAAAATAATTTCATTAATTGCGCGTAAACACTCCCAACCGCACTCCCAACTACACTCCCATCTTCATTTTTTGCGGAATTATCCTGTTTGATAAAATCAGCCATTTTTTTACGAAGCAAAATCAGATTACTGTTGTAACCTGACTCGCTAAACCGCTCAAACAAACCGGCGTGAATCAATCGACTAACCGAATTTTCAATCTGCTTGGATGTGCGATTAACAACCTTATCCATTGATCGACGTCTCTCTGTTCGCTCCGACAAATCCAATGCTATGCCACCATAAGACACCCTAACTTTACGACCAATCACACACGTCTGGTAATCGGTAAACTTGCAAAGATAACGAAAAACATCCCTATCAATGATTTGCATATCGGCAATTATTGCAGACTCGTTATCAAGTATTATTTCCATATCAATCAACAGAAAGATTACAAAAATCTCTAACGAAATAAGGCCTAATCAATTTCAAACATCCATTGTTTGATTTGCAGCCAATATCTTTAAGCACTCCAACCTTAATCAAATCTCTTATGCTTTTTTTAACATCACTCACACTAAATTTAATCAAGGGTGTTCGGCGTCCTGGCGTCATAGTTTCAGATATTTTTGATGATATTCGTTGATAGCTCATCAAGTTATCATCGCCAATAACTCCAGTTTCCTGATTCGTATGACAAATTAGAAGCAAAAATACCTGCCTATCGATTACTCTCATATATTGAACTATTTGATACTCACTACTACTTTCTTCATATATCAACATCAGTAATCCTCCCCAGCACTCCAACCAGCCGCCAAATTACGGAACCGCGTACACGCACCATCAAACTGCAAGCGCACAGTCCCAAGCGGCCCATTACGCTGCTTACCGATGATCACCTCGGCAACACCCTTATCGATAGAATCATGGTTATAAACCTCATCCCGATACAGAAACATAATCACATCGGCATCCTGCTCCAACGATCCAGAGTCCCGCAAATCAGACATCACCGGCCGCTTATTGGGCCTACTTTCCAAATTACGATTAAGCTGAGACAACGCAAATACCGGAACCGCCAGTTCTTTAGCCAACTGCTTCAAGCCCCGACTAATCACCTCGATCTGCCCATTACGATTATCAGCAGACCCCTCCACATTCATCAGCTGAATATAATCAATCACGATAGCGCCCAACCCATTCGGAAACGATTCCGACAGCTCAGACACCAACCGCATGGCCCGGCTCCGCAAGCCCCCAATCGTCAGACCAGCCGTATCATCCACATAAATAGGCGATGTGGCCAACCGTGACAAACCAGCCGATAACAACATCCAATCATCATCCCGCATTTTCCACGGCTGTTTAGCCATCTGCATAGACATCCCACTGGTAGACACCAACAACCGCTGAGCGATTTGCTCCTTCGTCATCTCCATACTAAACACCGCTACCGGCTTACCATCCACCAACGCGATATGCTCAGCAATATTCATCGCAAAAGCCGTTTTACCCATCGATGGACGCGCAGCCACTAAAATCAAATCCCCCGGTGCATTGCCAGACGTTATATCATCCAGATCAGCAAACCCACTGGCCTGACCACGCACACCGTCAGCCGGTGGCGCATCAACAAACCGCTCCATCTCATCAATCACCGTACCCAGTGGCTCACGAATCGCCACAAAGCCGCGCCGACCGCGCAAACCATGCTGACCCAGCGAAAATATTTCTTTTTCCGCCTGGCTAATCAAATCCTTCGCATTCGCCCCGGTATCAAAAGCTTTTTCCAGCAACGCCTGTGCCGTCGATATCACCGAACGCATGATCGACTTTTCTAGCACGATAGACGCGTAATGCACGATATTGGCAGCCGTTGGCGTATCCATCGCCATTTTTCCCAACGCAGACAGACCGCCAACCTTGTCAGACAGGCCTTTACTGGTTAGATAATCATCCACCAGTAAAACATCGACGGCCGATCCGGCAGCGGATAACTGCAAAATCGCGTTAAAAATAATCTTGTGAGACTGCAAATAAAAATCATCCACACTCAACAAACCGGCCAAACGATCTACGGCGCCGACATCGATCAAACAACCACCAATCACAGACTGCTCAGCCTGTAAATTCTGCGGCGGAATAGGCAACAGACTTGATTGCGGTGGGTATTGATCACTCATCATGCCACCCGATCAACCAACGCCAAAACCTCATCCAACAACAAACCAAGATTGCTACAGTTGTCCAAAATCACATCACCCTTGGCAACCACAATACCGGACTCGCTCACATGCTCATCATCCTGCTGCCACCCTGGCCGCTTAACATGCACAATCAAACCGCCATAACTGCGGATCAAAGCGGCTTCATCCTCAAAACGTACATCGTCATAAACGACACGCTCCTCCGGGAATAATTTCTCAAGCCTTTTTTGCTCACACTTAACCCATACATCAGGATCAATATGCGCTCTGCCCCACTCGGTACCCAGCGTTTGCAACAAATACCGCATCGAGGTATTAACACCCAAAATAGGGCTTTCCTTGTAATCGTAATAGTGCTTTATATCAGCCTCAGAAAACCCCAACGCCTTCATCAACACATTAGCCATATCACGCAGCGGATCGGCAAACGAATGACGGATATAACCCTGATCGACCAAAAAATTCGCCGCAGTGCTTTTCCCTGCCTGCTTCTTACCTGCAAAACCGATAATCATTCCAACGCCTCCGCCTGCTCGGCAATGGCATCCAGCGCCCAGCCGCCCAATTGACAACAAGCCATGCCGGCTGCCCAAACCATCAAAACCGCCACACAGGCCAGGCCAATGAGCAGCACGACGCTTATGACACCGGTTGACAGCAAAATAGATTTCAACATGCGCCATCCTCGTCGCTCAACCGGCCATGCCGGCTTTCCCAGGCCAGCAAACGCCGTGCCTGGGCTTGCAAGCCGCGCCATTCATCGTGCGCCACCAACACATCGTCACACTCCACGACCTTGAAGCCCAGCAAGTACAAGATGTGAATCACATCCTCCAGCTTCTCGTTCTTAATCCGACTAATCGTGGAATCGTTAACGCCCAAATGCGCGGCAATCGCCGTCGCCTTGCCGTTCTCTGCAAACGCCTGCAAAACGCGGGCATAGGCCCTGCGTGATTTTTCCAGGCTGGAGGTATTTAATTCAGTTGAACGCAACATATGTCGCCCCTAGTTTGAAAACACAAGGAATGATTCAGGCTCATTGGGAATTAGCGTTTTCATTTAATTCCGGATACATCTGAACGAGCCGGTAAGCTTGGTGCAGCGGAATCTCTTTCCAGGCCGTTACCGTTGAACGCGACACATGCAACAGACGCGCAAGCTTTGCCTTGCTGCCAACGGTTTCAATGGCCGTTTCTTTTTTCACCACTGGATCTTTGAAATTCGGAAATTTGTTCATAGCGCACAATGTTAGATAACTCCAACACGCATGTCAACCATTTCAAACGTTATTTATTTTACGATGTTAAGATGAGCTTACAAAAACGCATTACAGAACTATTAGATGAACATCCCGAGACAAAAAAAGCGGCCTTAGCTAAATTTGTCGGGGTTTCTCGAACTACGCCCACGGACTGGACTAGCGGCAAAACTAAAAATATAAACGGCGAACATGCCTATAAAGTGGCCGAATTTTTTGGGAATATCGAACCGTATTGGGTACAAACCGGTAAGGGACAAAAATATAAACCTACCGCTCAAATCGCCGCGACTCTAGATGGCGTATCAGCTGAGATACAGGGCCAAGTAAACCCGCCGATTAAGGCCAATGCCAGCCCCTACGGCGGCTTTGAGCCATGGGACGATGATACGCCGTTACACGACGACGAAGTGGCATTGCATTTTTTTCGCGAAGTTGAGCTGGCCGCGGGCGCCGGTCGCGCCCAGGTCATCGAAAACCATGGCCGCAAACTACGCTTTTCCAAAGCCACCCTCAAACGCCTCGGCATCAACATCGATCAAGCCGCCTGCGTCACCATAGCCGGCAACAGCATGGAACCGGTATTACCCGACGGCTGTACCGTCGGCATCGACACCAGTAAAACCGCGATAAAAAACGGCGATCTCTACGCCATCGACCACGACGGCCACCTGCGGGTAAAAATGATGTATCGCATGCCGGGCGACAGCATCCGCTTGCGCAGCTTTAACAGCGACGAATGGCCGGACGAACTCTATAGCGGTGAAAGCGCCGCCAAAATCCGCATCATAGGCCGGGTATTTTGGTGGTCTGTATTACGCTAACCGCCCTACCTGAATGCATTGAAAATCGTAACTGAAGCAGGCACACTATGCGCGAAATCACCCAAAAGTCGCATGTTCCACCCAAGCCCATGCCGACCCCAAAACCGCCACAACCGGCGAAGTGAGGCTCTTATGGACGAAAAAAAACAGCAACTACTCGCCGAAATTCGCTATATCGTACGACTTTGCCAGCGCCATGCGCGGCTGTATCGCCGCATACAGGCCACCGGTACTTTCTTGGCTATATTAGGCGGTAGCGCGGCGATGACCACGCTATCGAACTACCTGCCGGCCTGGCTGCCCTTGGCAGGCGGCGCATTGCTGGCTGTATCGGGAGCGGCTTTGCTCGCTATCAGCCCCGCCGACAAAGCCGCCCTGAATGAAGCCGATATGAAACGCTATCAAACACTCAGAGCAAAAGCCGAAACCCTGAATGCCGCCGCAATAGCCATCTTGCTTGAGGAAGCCAGAACGGGCGACTGCCCCGAGATAGACGCCTTACGCAATGTCGCTTATAACGATGTGATGCGCGAGATTAATCGCGAAGACCAATCGATCAAATTAAGCCCTGCCGAAAAGCTTTACGATTTGCTGGCATAGGCAACCCTCTAGTTCACCCAGCCCGCCTTGAGCGGGCTTTTTTGTGCCTATCGAAAATATTTAAAAAATATTTGTTAGATTTTCTTGACATATTAGTAAAGTTTTTCTAACATTATCACCAACAGCCACGCTGTTCCGCGAGACCTCCTGTTAAGACCTGACATGGCACCGACTGCATGTCTTTTTTAACCAGAGTCACCCAAAAAACCCCTGCTGGTGAGACATAACACCTCACACTCTCCGGCAACACACCGGCAGGGGTTTTTTAGGTGGCTTGGCCGACGTCCTCGGGAGTCGTAAAACGGCCCGAGCAGTTAAACGTTTTTTTACTAAGGGAACGGAAAAAAAGACGCTGGAATCGGAAAACAGCCAGCGTTGCCAAACCACCTAAACAGGATGCCGGATTTGTTGAGTTGTTTCGTTTAATTCGTCTCAACAAATCGCGGCACCCACCTCACACAAGCATAAAGGTTTAGAAAATGAATTTATCTGCAACAGCAGCATTATTGATGGCAACTAAAGTATTAGGCTACGACAAAGCAACCGACAGAATCTGGCGTAAATTCTCAGGATTAGTGCCTATTTTAAGCAGCCATAAATATGAAAGTCTAAATGTTACGAAAAACAAAGAAAAAGCAAGACGATTAAAACAAATTAAAAATGGAATGATACCTAAAAACATCGTTCATTCAATTTAATAAAAACTGGACGCCTAAGCAGCAAGTCAGGCAACACGCGAGCCGGCGCTAAACCGGCATTTATTTAGGAGTTACGGTCATGAGACAGTACCACACAACCGCAAAACACAACGGCCAACATCATTTCTTATTCGCCATAGCCTTAATAACCGGCATCGGCATTTTTGCACTCGACGTACCAGGCCAAATAAAACAAATCAGCCGTAACTACCAATCCAGCATCACTGCTCACCAACAACAAATAGACGCCGCCTTGGGCGAATAGGGCAACGCGATGAATATGAGCATCAACGAGATCAACCAAACCTTAACACAACTATACCCACTGCAAAACATTGGGCACGGTGAGCCGCTTTACTTACAAAGCCTGGCTACACAGATCAAGCAAAGCAAAAAAAACGTTATCGACATGACCGTTGCAGAGTTGTTGGAAATTGAAAAAAACGCTGTCAACGACTACCTAAATAGACACTGACACGTTTAACGGAGATCAACATGCAAAACACAACACAAACTCGCCAAAACATGCCAGCTAAAATAGCTTACACCACCCAAGCCGCGCTGACAGCAAAAGCCAAAAAACTTGGCTTAACTGCTAGACCGCACATGATAGACAGCGTAGCGCTATTGGCAATAGAAACCTGGCAAAAAACCGACAACCCACGCGCCATTTACGAACGCATACAACACGAGTCAGACCGTATTTTACGCCCATATACAGCCGCAACCACCATCAGCAGGCTAATCGAAAAACTAAGTAACAAACACGACTGCCCATTATTAATGAGCTATCAAGTTTAATACCACCAAAACTGGAGAAACCAATGAAAAAAAACCGCCCAGACTTGTTTACCCATACCATCAATAGCCTACGCTATGGCCAAACAGCCGAAGAACTTAGCGCACACGTCGCAGCATGCGTGGAGTCTGCCCGCGATACCGGCAAGATAGCCGAGCTGACCATCAAACTAAAATTTAAACCAGAAGCAAACGGCTCACAGATATTTATTACCGACGATATCAAACCGAAAATACCACTGTTCGCCAGAGAAGCCACCATCCTTTTTCCAACACCAGAAGGAAACCTGCAGCGCGAAGATCCACGCCAGACCAGCATACCAGGCTTGCGAGGCGTTAATGAAGAACGACCAACTGAATTTAAAACCGCTCAAAACCAATAAGGATACATCATGTCAGAATTACAAAATACCCGATCAGATATACAAGCTGCCATCGACGCAGGCCGCGAACTGGCCACGCAACCGTTTGAAATTAACGGCACACCGTTTTTGATGGTTAAAAACGGTTATAGCGCAGAAAGGCTTGATGGTTTGCGAGACAAGCCACTTGGCATTAAACAGCTGGCATCACATACTACAGCAGCCAGTTTTGTTGAATACTTCAACCGCTTTGCAACCGATGCATCAGTCATCATGATAGATGACAAAGAAAATGAATTTGTCGCCATTCTGGACCATCATCAACCCGATAGACCAGACTGGGGACACCACAAGGCACTATTTAAGCTAAAGCCAACCGTTGAATGGCTTAATTGGTTACATAACGACAACAAATCCATGTCACAAAACGACTTCGGTAGGTTTATCGAAACAAATCTGGAAGAAATCATTAACCCAAACGGCGCAGAAATGCTTGAAATAGCATTGTCTATCCAGGCCAAAACAGAAGTCAAATTCAGCCAAGCTCAACGCTTGGACAACGGCCAAATGCAATTGAGTTACCACGAAGAAATCAACGGTACAGCTGGCACCAAAGGCCAGCTAAAAATACCACAAACCTTCGTGATTGGCTTAAAACTGTATGAAGGCGGAGAGCCATACAAAATTGAAGCACGCCTACGCTATCGCATTAAAGAAGGTGCGCTTACTTTGTGGTACGAGCTTATCAGACCACATAAAACTACCCAAGCCAACCTAGAAGATACCGAAACCATGATTAGAGAAGATATCTTAAAAGGCAAAATTTACCACGGCACAATAGCGTAATTAACAAGGTAGACGCCATGAAAATAACCCAGTTTTACATATCGACCAGCCCGGCAGAATGGCGTCTACTACCCTGGATTAGCACGTTAAAACCAACCGATGCCGGCCGCCTATTTTACAAAGGAGGCTGGCAGTTTACCTGGCTGTTTATTCGCCTCCAACGTCACCATTTAAAAACAGTATGAGCACTACATACAATAAAATTTGCAAAATTTCAGATGATCGAATTAAAGGCTATGTAAACAGAACCAGAAATGGAAGCCTGCAAGTTTTTTATACAGGTAACGATAGCCGAGATTTTGAACGATATAGATTAGAAGGCGGTGGCAAGAAACATAATGTTGAAATGCACGACAAACCGGACACGATAAACATAAACCCACCAGAAAAACATTTTTACGCAGAATTGATAGATGGTGAATGGTGGTGGGTAAATGGTTGCGCAGAGTGCAACGGTCGTCCACGAGATTGGACGACGTATATTGAATGCGACGAACATAACGTATGCCGAACATGCAAAATGCCACGAGCACAAATTACCGAAATACCGTGGGCCGGTAAATCTGGCTGGCAATGCACACCATGCGCCGACGCAAAGAAACAAAAATTAAAGGAAGAGGCGTTAAAAGCGTTTGATGATGCCGAATATGATGAGCATGATTTTCGTAATACCGACGAAATCACATGCCCACATTGCGCAACAAAAAATGAGTGTGATTTAGAACACTATTCTGATAGTGAATTTGAAATGAAATGTCGTATTTGTGATGAAAAATTTGCAGTTGAAAAAAGCTACATAGTTTCTTATACAACGAGACAGATACAAAACAATAGGTTTAGCCATGCGCCAAAAAATAAAACATCAAGTGCACCAAGGTGACAAAAGCTACCTCTGCATCAGCCGATCTGATCATACGATTGAAATCAGCGAGGCTATTACTGGCGGAACTTTTAGACGCTTACCTGTCAACCTAGCCACCGCCAGCCAGCTGATCACCCTAAAAGCAGAGCCATTTTGCCGCGCACTACGCGAAAAACTGGACCAGGCACAGCGTGGCGGAAACCCTAAATTATTTTTACACAAAGCTTAAACCGAGACAACGACCATGCACACACCACTCAGCATAGCGATAGCAAAACAACTAGCCAACAGCAACGTCGGACTATTTCGCATCCAACTGTTCGACAAAATAGATAGCACACTGACCAACAAAAACATTGAAGCCATCAGCAGAACGCTGAACGCTATGAAAACCGATGGACACGTCTCAAAATCAGCCACCCAAGGCGCCAACGGCTGCCGTTGGTCACTGACACCCAAAGGCCGAGCCAGCTACTCAGAACTCAATGCCGATCATGACCAACCAACAGCGGAAACACCAGAAAAAAACCGCGCAGACATAACCATACAAGACGACCAGGCAGACGAAAAACAGCTGGATACAGCTACAGATATCAGCCCAGAACCCAGCAGAAATACACGCCAAATCATGCAATTCGACCTATCCGACACGCTTGATCGAGCACTATATGGCATGGTTAAACTCATTAGAGACGCCGCCAGCCACGAACAACAACCCATCGTCATTGATAACAAAGCAGACGCCATGGAGCTGCTGGAATCAATGGAAAAAAACCCCATCATCAACGGCCCGCACCGCGCAACCTTCTACAGAATCCGCCAGGCCGTTAATCAAATGGAGAATGCATCATGAACGAGACGATTAACTGGATACCCGTTGACCAGCAGCTGCCAGACGATGAAATAACCGTCATGACCTGCCACCAAACATTAAACGAACCGGTTTGGCTGGGCTACTTTCTGCAGGAAAACTGGTACAGCACAACCGGCGATTACCTAGGTAAAAACGCGGTTACCCATTGGGCAGAAATACCAGCAGGGCCACAAAACTCACAAAACAACCATTAAAAACAATGAACATACAAACAGAAATTGACAACCTCATAAAACGCGAAGGCGGCTATACCAACCGTCCAGCTGACCGAGGTGGACCAACCAACATGGGCATCACTAAAAAAACCCTAACCATGTACATGGCCCGTGATGTCAGCATTGACGAAATAAAAAATCTCAGCAAACAAACAGCCAGGGACATTTATTACACCAACTATTACATCAATGCCAGCATCGACGACCTGCCGGAATTGATACAGCCTATCGTATTCGACATGGTAGCCAACAGCGGAAAACGTGGCATCAAAATACTACAGGAAGCGCTGCTCAGCCATGGCTATGACTGCGGACGCGTGGACGGCAGAATAGGCCAAAAAACCAGCAATGCATCTAAAGACGCCACAGAAAACATGGGCGCCGATCTGATTAGAACCCTAGTCAGACGCCGGGTTATTTTTTATGAGGGTTTGGCAAAACACGACCATACCCAACGAATATTTTTAGCCGGCTGGGTAGCCCGTGCTGAATCATTTCTACCAGACAACGCGTGAAAAAATATGCATCTACCAGGCCCAAAACCCCGCAGATTTAAATGTAAAAATGGTTGTGGTACAGAGATCAAAACCACATCCAGAAATCAAAAATACTGCGGGCCATGCAGCCAATTAGTTAAAGCAAAACAAGTGATCGACTGGCACAAAAACCCCGCTAACAAAAAAATAGGCCATCAGCATGACAATACAAAATGAACAAATGAACGACATCATGATAGACCTGGAAATCCTCAGCACTCATCATATAGAAAAGGAAATCCAGCCATGAGTCGCACAAAATTACAACTAAAAATGGCCGCCAGACTGCATAAAAAACCGGCCGGCAAACTAATGCGAGTCGATATAAAAAACCATCCAACCGCGCCACCTTGGATGACACGCTGTTATATGAACAATCGCTATGTCGTTATGATCCACGATGACGCGCCCATGACAAATGGCATTAAAGCCACCAGGGCAATGGTACAAAAACATAATGACCAACCCATACTAAACCACTGGGCAGAAATGCAACGCATCAAAAACGAACTATTCGGCACGGAAACAACCGCCATTGAATATTACCCCGCAGAAAGTCAGCTAATGAATTCTGCCAATATCTATTGGCTTTGGATCTTACCACCCGAACATTTACCGCTTGCCATACTCTAATGAGCCTTACAGAACAAATCGCCAATTTGAACGACGTGCAGATACACAGCTTGCATAACACACTGCTAGACGCCTGCACCGCGATGGAACTTGGCGGAAACTGGCGCGAAGTATTCCGCCGAGCAAAACAACGGCACATCGGCTTAATGAAACGCATCTACGAACTGCTACACCAAGCCCAGCCGGACGACATTGACCGTGCAGCCAATCACTTGACTGCAGTTTTACAGCACATACCGAGCAAAACATCATGAGCAACCTAAAGGACTTAAACGATAGGCTATTTGCACAACTCGACAACCTAGCCGCCGCAAAAACGGCAGATGAATTAAAAGCAGAGATCGATCGTAGCCAATCCATATCAACCTTGTCACGCGACATCATCAATAACGCCAGATTGGCGCTGGATGCCGAAAAACACGTGGCCGAGTATGGAAATATCAGAAAACTACCTGCCATGCTCGAGCAAAAATGATTTACACAGCTGAACAAATCAAGTGGCTGCGAAAACATCGCGCATCGGCAACTATCACTGTCATCACAGCAGCATTCAACGCCAAATTTGACACCCTCGTTAGCAAAAAAGCACTGGCAGCAACCTGCAAACGCCACAAAATTAAAGCGGGAAGCAACGGTCAGTTTGCAGCAGGCAGAATACCTCACAACAAAGGCAAAAAGGGTTGGACAAGTGAGGCATGTAAGGCCACCGCGTTTAAACCAGGACAAAAATCAGCCAACGTTAAACCTGTGGGACACGAACGCGTCGGAAAAGATGGATATATACAAATAAAAACAGCCGATGGATTTAGGCAATACCGGCAAAAACACCGCGTTATATGGGAACAACATCATGGCCCAATACCGCCAAAACACAAAATAGTCTTCCTGGACAACAACACACTCAACTTTGACATTAAAAACCTGGAACTGGTCAGGAATTCAGAACTAGCCACGCTGAACCGCCACGAAAATTTTAAAAAACTACCAGCAGACCTAAAAAAAACCATGATAGCCGTCGTCAGGCTAGAGCAACAAACCAGAAAAGCCAACAACAATTCAACCGACCAGGCCACCCAATGAGCATCACGACCATATTTGCACTAATGACCGAGTTTGGCACTGCACATATCCCTATTACAACTGTTGGTGAAAAATATTTTGGCTACAGTGACTCAGAAGCAAAACGCACAGCTACCAATAACGGCTATCCATTCCCAGTTTTTAGAGCCGGCAGCAACAAATCCCCCTGGGCAGTGGATGTTGCAGAGCTAGCCGCCTACCTGGACCAATGCCGGGAAAAAGCCCAGCAAGAATTCAAAGCGGCACGGGGCTAATGACATGACCGTGAAAATAACTGACCTGTTTGCAGAATTTGCAACAAAATGCCCTATCTGCCTGATGGGCTTACCGGTATTGATAGATGATACCGACAACCCAAACAGAGCACTGATCTCGTTGCAACCCGTCGCTGCCTATCAATGCGATACCTGCGGCTGGACATGTGCAGGCTACATCAAGCAGGACGACTGGGTAAAAATATTAGACGAACGCTGGAACAGTCAATCAAAAACAGCCCTCGCCAGCATGCGATACAACATAGGCATATCAATAATTGAAAACAGATTATCAGCTTGGGAGTTTTATCATGAACGCCAAATGTCCGCCTAACACAAATGGCCGTAGGTCCGATTAGCGATAGCGTAATCGGAGCTACGCGGGCTCCTGTTGAGCGACTGGTTATACATTGCTACAGATGAAAATATGAAAAAGCTAATAACAAATGAATCTCCACAAGCACTGATCAATGCCTATATTAATAATCCCGCTTTTCACGCGGTGGTAACCAAACACGAAAATGCTGAATCTGCCTACGCCTCGATGCTGGAAGATGCTGTTGCTGTACTTGCAAATGATATTGCCAGCAGAAACGATACATTAATTAAATATGCCAGACAATTTGGCCCATTAAATGACGCATAACGCTAAAAATTAACCAGGGCCGTAGGTCCGATTAGCGATAGCGTAATCGGACGCATGTTGATGACCTTCGTTCATCCGATTACGCTGCGCTAATCGGAGCTACGCGGGCTGACGGGTTATACGTGGCCCGGTAAACCACGTTAATAAAACAGGAAAATATGATGAACTTTGGACAAGCGATAGAAGCATTGAAGAACGGAAGCAAAGTTACCCGAGATGGATGGAACGGAAAAGGTATGTGGCTGGTGTTAATGCCAGAACTGCAATTGCCTGCGTTTAGCAGTCAAGAGGCTGGGGCAAAAGTTAACGACAGAACAGCTAATCACATCGGCAAAGACACGCCGTTGGATTGCCGCCCTTATATTGTGATGTGGACAGCGCAGAAACAGTGGCAACCTGGATGGCTGGCGTCACAGGCGGATATGCTCGCTGATGACTGGATGATTGTTGACGTATAACGCGTGAATTCACCGGCAGCGAAGCTGACCAGTGGAATGATGGGTTAGCCCTCGGCGGCCCAGACTGAAACTCATTTCTAGGAGAAAACGAATGGACGAGAAATCCCAGCAGTTGATCGAAGCCCTCGCTGCCAAGCTCGAAACTACGACAGAGCACCTGTGGGGCGCCTTGGTTCAGCAAGCCCCGATAAGCGGAGCGGTTGATCTAGTGTTGTGCATCCTGATCGCCGCCACTTCCGCATGGTGGATACGTCTTGTGATGAACAAGACGACATGCCCGGCTGAAACAGACGCCAACAGATACCCGCGTGCGGAATGGCGCGAGGAAGACGCGTTCTTGGCGTGGTTCGCCGCCATCATCGGTGGTGTTCTGGCGGTGGCTTTCATCATCGGATCGGCGCAAGGAATCGTAGCAGCGTTTACGAACCCTGAGTATTGGGCGCTCAAGCAGTTGGTGAAGTGATGAAGAGGGCCGTAGCTCCGATTAGCGCAGCGTAATCGGACGCATGTTGATGACCTTCGTTCCTCCGATTACGCTGCGCTAATCGGAGCTACGCGGGCTTGCCGGTCAACCAAGCAACCGCGCAGGCCATGTCCGCCAAAGCCGACGCCTATTTTGTCAGCGCCGTCAAAAACACTCTGGACGCCGCCCAACGCAGCAATAACCCGAAATTATTGTTAACCGTATAGGATAAAAAATGAACGACTTGATGATAGACCTTGAAACCGTCAGCCTTAAACCCAACGCGACAATTTTGACCATTGCCGCCGTCCTGTTTAACTGCAATACCGGTGAAACCGGGGCCGAATTGCATATCGCCTGCAGCCTAGACCAAAACCAAAACCGCCACATTGACATTAGCACGATCGATTGGTGGGCCGAACCGAAACAAGCCGCAGCAAAAACCGAACTTGTAGCGTTTCTTAAACAAAATCCGCACCGCCTGGATCTAGCCCTGGAAAAGCTCACACGCTTTATAAAAAAGCATAAACCAAAGCAAATATGGGGCAATAGCCCATCGTTCGACTTGGCAATCCTAACCGACGCCTATCAGCAACATGACATGCCGGTACCGTGGCCGTTTTGGATTGAGCGAGACACCCGCACGATGGTCAACGTATGCAGACAACTCACCGGCATTGATCCTAAAAAGCAAATCGACTTCGACGGCACAGCGCATAGCGCCCTGGCCGACGCCATTTATCAGGCCCGGTATGTCAGCAATGCTTTTAATCTGATTGCAAAAGGTTTAACACATGAATAAAGCTAGCCCAGTTGATATGCGTAAATGCCTCGAAGCTGTTGAAAGCCTAAAAAAGGCCGGAATTTATTTTGTTCCTATCCCAATTCTTTCAGAAAGGGACAAGCAAAGACAGCTAATGCGGCTCGGTATTCGGCTGCAAAAACTTTCTGAATTAGCCGATCAACTGGAGCATTCCGATGACCTACAAACATTGGCGTAGATAAACCCATGAATACTGAACACACAAAAGAACCCTGGAGAGTATGCGAAGATAACCCATCTATTGTCATAGGGTCTGATAATAAAAAAGTCTTTTATCCGATCATCATAAGAGACGATAAGGTTAATGATGCCAATGCCAAGCGGACTGTTGATTGTGTAAACGCCCTTGCTGGCTTAAGCAATGATGCACTGGACGACGGCTGGTCGTTCAAAGACAACGCACATTATAAAAGATCGCTGGAAAAGGAAATAGAACAGCTAAAAGCAATCAATGCTGAACTGGTCGAAGTGCTGAAAAAAGTTGATGAGGCCATGAGCTACATGAGTGTGTACGACATACCGATTTGCCTGCCGGATGAAGTTAAAGCGGCATTGGCCAAAGCATCTGAAAACATCGAGCAACCATGAAAACCATCGACATACTACTTAACAAATACGGCGACAAATTTGTCCCGCTCGACCGCGTGGCCGCAGACTACTATGCCGTCAACGACAACCGGACGATAAACCGCATGGCCGTTAACGGAAAGTTTCCAGGCCTAAAACCGTTTAAGGCCCGTGAAAGCAAAGCAGCGCCCTGGCTAGTCGACATCGAGAACTTGGCGAACGCGTTGGATTCAAGAGCCCGTGAGTACGCAAAACATAATTAACCGGCTCGCCAACAGTACGCCATAACAAGCCGTAAGCCGGTAAATATGGCGCTATCCGTCCAATCCAGCATGGGGGCCACGCAGAAGCGCCGATTGATTTTACTATGGCTTACGGGTGTTTGGATGTGTGCGGTTGTTTGCATATTTATGTAATCGGTACGACAATGGTACGCCTTATTTTCATGGCGTACTTAAATGGCCTCGATTCGCAAACGAACCAATGCCGACGGCTCGGTATCATATCAAGCTCAGATTGTGATCAAAAAATTTGGTGAAGTTGCACATAGGGAAAGCAAGACATTTGCCAAGAAGAAACTAGCCGAAGACTGGGGCAAGCGTCGAGAGATCGAGATGCAAGAATCTGGCGTTTATAAGTCACGACCAAAATTGACGGTTGGCGAAGTGATTAGCCTGTATGTAGATGAATTTAAGCCGACGGGCCGCAGTAAGGCGTTCGACCTGGGCAAGTTGCAAACGCGCGACATTGCCCGCTTTGATGTACACACGCTGTCCGCCAAGGATTTGATTAAATACATCAGGCAGCGCAACACAGAATGTAAGCCACAGACCGCGAATAATGATTTGATCTGGCTAGCTACGGTCATTCGCACCATGTCGGGCGTGATCAATATTGGCACCGATATGGGTATTTTTGACGCGGCACGCCAAGTGCTAAGGCGAGAGGGCTTGATTGCAAAGTCTGAACAGCGCGAACGCCGACCCACAAAATCGGAAATTTGGGCGCTGGCCCGTTATTTTCATGGCTCACACATGCTGTATATGATGTATTTTGCGATTTATTCCGCCCGCCGGCAGTCAGAGATTACCCGAATTATGTGGGACGACATCGACCATGATAAACGCACATGCCTGATTCGTGATTTGAAAGACCCGAAAAAAAAGGGCTTAAAAAAATGGTGCAAACTGCCAAGATCGGCTTATAAAATCATCATGAAACACGGTCAGAGGAAGGGCCGGGTATTCCCCTACAACAGCAAAACGATCGGCGGTTATTTTACCGATGCTTGCAAAATATTGGACATTGAAGGCCTGCATTTCCATGACCTACGCCACGAAGCCACCAGTCGGCTATTTGAGCATGGTCTATCAATCCAACAAGTTCAACAAGTTACACTACACTCGACCTGGCAAACGCTACAACGCTACGTCAATCTGGAGCCGGGTGATGTTGATATTTAAGGCTAACATCAATATGACGCCCCAACGCCTTAGCCGCCGATTCCAGTTGATCCAGCCGGGACGCATGGCCCAAGTCGAACAGCCCGTAGGCTGGGTTGAGCGATAGCGATACCCAGCGCAACAGCGGTCAACGCTGGGTTTCATTACATTCAACCCAGCCTACGGCCATTTTAAATCACAATCTCATTTTGCATCATGCTGGGTGCAGGCCCTTCTATCCGCCCAGCCCTGATATACACCTTACTGCCCACCGTACCGGTACCGCGCACGCTGACGACGCCGTTATCCAGCAAGGTGACGACGCTAATATCGCCGGTGACGCTGGCTATGGTACCCACCAACAAGGGATCGCGCGGCAACAGGCCGCTGAAGGCGGTCCAGACGTTGGCGGTTTCTTCGCCTATTTGCAGGGTTTGACTGACTTTGCTCAGGCTGGCATCAACGGCTATGCTGTTGACGACGCCTTTGATGTTGTCTGCGCCAAGGGTGATTTGTACAAAGTCGCCCACGCTGGCCAGCGGGAACACATCACCGTCGATCGGCAGTGTGGCGGATTTGATAACGGGCTGGGTTTGCTGGCCGGACAGAATGCGTTCGCCCAATAGCCTGCAGCCAATCACGTCGGTCATCAGGCTGTTACTGACAGTCGCGGCCAGTTTGGCACCGTCTGTGCCTGCCAATCGGCACCACCCCAGCACGCCACCGATTTCGCCGTGCACATAAACGCCGTTGGCCTGGGTGGCGATGGCGGGGCGTAGGTTGACGCTGCTCAAGGCGGCTTCCGGAATCGCCAAGTCTGCAGGCGCAGCGCTGAAATACCAAGGGTAAACCGGGTAACGGCGTTGCACGGTGATGCTGCGTTGGCTAGGATGCGGGATGGCGACACAGCCGATATCGTTAACCAGACTGGCCAGCACTTGTATCGGGGTTTGGTTGGTGTAGCTGAAGGCACCGGCAGGTACATTCCACACCGGCGCGTCCCAGGTGATCGACCAGCCGACCGGCATTAATGAATCGGCCAGTTGTTGCACGGTTAGCAAGTCACCTATGGTAGCGCTGGTCGGCAACAGATACGGTGCGCCGAGTTCGGCGGTTAACGAGCGGCCTTTCAATGTGATTGAATGTTTTGCAAACTGGATGCCGTGCTCGATGCTTTCTACCAGCACGTGCCAGATATAGCCGTCTATCGTCACGGCCAGCTCGACGGCGCTGGTTGATTGCACCAAGGCCAGAGCGGCAGCATCTAATAAAGTGCCGCTGAATTGCCAGGCGAAACTATCCGCATCATACGACAGTGATACGTTGGACATGGGCAGCTCGACATTGCCCTGCACGGTTTTGACGCTGATGATATGTTGCATGGTGTAAACCTGTTGAGTCGGGATGGTAACGGTGATATGGCTGGGCGGCGGCTCGTAGGGTGGCCGCTCGGGTTCGGGTAAGACCGATTGGCCTGGTGGTGGGCGTCGGGCTTGTTCGACCGGTATGCAGCGCTTGGTTTTGGTTTGGCCAGCCTGTTGGCGTGGGGCTAAAAAGCTGAGGCCGTCTATGCCGACCACATGGCGCATCGCTAGATTAATGCGCGGGACGACGTTGGGCCAGTAAAAAACGTGGGTTGGCGTATATTCGGGATTCGCGGATAGCGAAAACGCCGTGCTGGGCGTATAGCGCCAGGGGTCTTCCGGTTCAGCGGCAATCGTCTTGATAAAATCGTGCCGAGTGGTGCTGCTGTCTTGTACCGGGTGCCGCCAATCGGGCGGGCGAATTTTGGTCATTTGCTGCACGACCGCCGCCGCGCTGGCATCGATGGGCGTGGCGTCTTCGGCGTGAAACTGCCAATACTTGGCGGCCCATTGCAATAAATCCTGTATCGACTGAATGTTGGCCGTTAAGGGCATGGCATCGGCCACCGTGCCGCAGCGTTTAATGTGGTTTTTGGTGGTGTGGCCATACACCAATTGCGCGGCTGGATTGATCGGCGTGGCGATGGTATGCGGCAAAGCGGCGGCGTGATCGATGCGGGTGGTTTGATCGATTGATGCATTGGTGGCGTGGGTTAGTGTGCCTGTATCTTGCAGAATACTATTGACGTTACCCACGGTAAAACGCGGCACGTTGGAATCGTATTCAGCAAATAGATAGCCGCCGACGCCTTGCATCGTGGCGTTGATTTGGCCCATGTTGGCGACATTGAGGCCCTGGAATGCGCCGGTAATGCTGTCAAGCGTGGCGGTCAGTTGGCCTTGCGGGACGAAGGCGGCTATAAATTGCCCCGTTAATCCGTCCAACTGAGCGGACAAAATGCCTTGCGCGGCGATATGGCCGACCAGCTCAGCCGACACGCCTTGCAACTGCCCCGCCAAAGTGCCCAGCACAGTGCCGGGTGCGAACGAATACCCTGCTAACGTGCCGGTGACGCCATCCAGCGTGGCGCTTATATCGCCTGTAACCGCTTCGCTGGTGTTGAAACTGAACGTCGTGCCGGGTGTATAGCTGCCAGGCGAAAAATTAAATGTTGTGCTGGGCGTGTAAGCCATTTATGACGGGATCAGCGGCCCGTGTGTAATCGGTTGCACCAAGCGCTCGACTAACTCCCAGGCGTCGGTCACGCCGCCATCGTCGCACCTGCCGCCTGGCGTGGTGGGCCATGTGGGTTCTGTGGTGCCGGATGTTCCAGCGATTAGGCGTTTGTAATAGTAGGGGGTTGATACGGGGTCTGTCGGGAAGGCTTTAGCATTGAGCGCATATACTGTAGACGGTAGCCATGCTGCACCCATATCTGGCTTGATTGTCACATAATGCGCTTTTTCATTTGTTTTAATGCCTACGGTATATGACGCACCAGACGACACATCCCGTCCGGATAAAACACCGTTACTAGCGTTATGGGCCTCGATTATAAAATCAGTAGCCGCCAAAGACTCAATTATGTTACCGCTTATGACTAAAGAATAAGCAGGGAACGGCTCAGATGGCGGGGTAAAAGAGGCCAAGTATCTAGCCGCTCCTTTTGTTAGCCTAAGATTACTCATAAAACCGGCATATTGATTGTCATCGAATGATGTAAGCGACCTGCCAACCATAGTATCAATAGATCTATTTTTAATACTGCCTGATATTGTCGCCGATCCCCCCAATACCCCGTCTATAAATCCTCTAAGCGTGCTGCCATTGCGCGTAACAGCAAAATGATGCCAACTATTTAGGGGGGCAACGCCAACATATATTCTTTTCGAGGCATTAGAATTATCACCGAATCTAAAATTCAGCTGACTAGAATTAAACTCAACCCCCCAGTCCCAATTTCCACCCCCCACCCTTTTTGAAAAAATACACGCGTACAACGCGTTGTTAATATTAGATGTTCTATAAAAAAAGCCTTCGATAGTAAAATCTTGCACTGATAAATCAAAATCGGCAGCGTAGGGGTAAACCATATAATCCCCATTGCCGTCAAAATACCCAACCCCAGTTGGTTGTAAAAATGGGTCTAATTGTGTCGTTATAATCTTTGTATTACCAAAGACTGTCGGTGTTTTTGGGCTAAACTCAAGGTCAGTAAACAGAGTGCTATTGTTATTGCCAGTCATCGGCAACAACAGCTTGACGTTATCGTACCAATACGGATCGCCAGCCATTACGCATTCCCCTCAGTCAACGCCCCGCTCAATATCTGAATCACCCCACCCGCTTGCACAGACAGCGTGTTGAAAATCACTTCCTGCCCGCCGCCGGATACCCCGCAACCTAAATCCAGCACAAAATTATTATCACCATCCAAGCCTCTGGCCCAGGCAATCAGGCCGGTATTGTCTGCCAGCGGGTCTTCTGTAAAGGTGCTAAAGGTTAAAATGCCATCCACCACCGCGCCGGATGGATCGGCAAAGCCTACCGTGCCCAGCAGGGTTTGCGTGGTAATCGCTGCGCCGGTGGCCGGGCGAGGCTCGGTATAAAGCAGTAGCTTACCGGGCGTGACGGCGGCATCAAGCCGGTCAACGATCAGTTGTATTCTTGCGCTTCTTAAGGTGGTTTCTAGTCCGATGGGCATTTTATTTCTCGCTGTTTTTTAATGGAGACGCAAAATATTGCGGCTCTACGGGGTGTCGATATCGCCTCTTATTTCGAGGCAGAAGGTGTAATCGGTATCCGTCGCTTCGCCCTGCCCTATGGCCTGGATCACCCAGGCCGGCGCATTGGCGGCATAGGTGTTAAACCGCAGCACGTTACCAGACGCCCAGCCAGCGCCCCAACCTTGGAACGGAATGGTGAAATAGGGCAATCCGGTATTGGGATTAATCGGCGCGGTTTCGGTGCTGGTATTGCCGCCGGTGACGATTTGCCCGACATGTTCGCCGGTAACATTAAATGTCGTGGCGTTGGTAAACACAATTACCCAACGCTCTTGGATCGCTGACAAGTTGTCAACTTGAATCGGGTATGACGTGTTGTTGTATTGTGCCGACACCGAGGAGCCGATTAAGGTGTCGCTCCAAACGTTGGTCCAGGTTTGCTGATCAAACGGGATGGATGTCCGCGCGTACAGTGTGCCCCAAATCACCGCATTGGCTACCAAAGTGCCGTTGAGCGGGAAGTTGTGGCTCAAGGGTTGCGATAGCGCCAATTGGCCGGTGATTTGCACGTCGGTCAAAACCGCCATGTCTTCGATACGGTCCACAATGGTCAACGGCTGCGATACCCCGGATAAATCGCCCCAGGTGATGATGCCGGTATCGAGATTGATGCTGTATTTGTTGGTAGCCAGCGGATTGCCGCCGTAATCTCGCACAATCGCTTTCGCCAGGCGAACCCGGCCTAAATCAGTGGTACCCAAGCTGGTAAAGGTGCCGGTGGTGGTTTGGTCGTTGAGAACCACCACCACATCACCCGGCGCATAGATCGGCACCCGACCATCGGCGGGCAGTCGCACAGGGTCCAGGCCCAAGATGGTAGACGACAACGGCAAATAGGTGTAGCTGACGGTGGTGTAAACCACGCTTTCCGCCAACACAAATTTAGGCCGCCAAATTTGCCCGCCGACCACGTTTTCCGGTAAATACCAGTCTGCACCCTCATTGCCTGCGGCAGTGACGACTTGCCCGAAGCGGATATAACAAACCCCGGTATCGTATTTAATTTTGCCTTTAACGTCGGTGGCTACGATATCGCCTTGTGAATCGGCGGTGGCTGTCAACAGGGTACCGTCGGCGGCGGTGGCCCGTACCTGAAATACGCCGACTTTAATCGGTGCGGCAGTGGTGCGGAAAGTGACGTTTTCCTGTGGCCGCCAGTTCATCGACGTAGCCAGCGCCAAAAGCGCGGGTTGTGGTGATTGGCCGTTGACCCAGCTATTTAAAGTGGCGTTGCCAGTGCTGTAATCGATGGTGCCGCACAAAGTGCCTGCGCCGGTGGCTCTGTCAATCGTATGATAGAGGCCGCCGCTGCGGTCGATATGAGTACGGCCACCCAGCGACAACAGCACGCTGCCAGGGATGATGTTTTCGGCATAGCCAGGCGTTAAATCAATCGTCAAGGTAGCTGCGTTCATAGTTTCAACGGCAGAGGTGGCCGCGCTGACTTTGCGATAAGTGACGACAAACTGAGCGGGGGCGCCGGTGTTGACTGACTTATCTGAATAGCTGGATACCCCGGCGGATTGATTAAACACACTATCCCACGGCCATTCGACCGCTGGCGTAACGACCGCGCCTTTATAGCTTGCCGTTGTATTGTGATTAAAAACCAGTATGCCGGTGGTGTAGTTGATGCTTGATGATCGGCCACCCACCAAGCCACCGACACCGTTATCACGATCTTCCTGCGATACCGCGCCAGAGGCTACCGGCACAATGTGCGCCGGGTCTGCGGTCCATGGTGCATTCCAGGCAACAGAAATTGATCCGGCGATTAAATTGGTATCATCGACATCCAGCGTCACTTGATTGCCGCTGATATTAAACGCGGTGAGTGTTTTGGTGATGGCCGCCCCCCAGTTATAGCTAAAGCTGAATTCAGTGCCGCCCAGCGGTAACAAATTTGTGCTAAAACTCACTAGGCCGGTGGTCATATTGATACTGCCGGTTGCGTCGCCGGTGATCACGCCGTTGGCGTCGGCATTAGCGGTGCGGGCTGTGCCATCATTCCAGGTAATCACCAAGCTGTCAGGATCAAAACCCAGATTACCCAGTTGATGGGTAAAAGCTACCTTGCCCACGCTGATATTAGAGCGGTTGAAATAATCCGCCGATTGGCCCCAGGCAAACATGATCTCGGTATCAGCATCCGGCAAAGCGCTGGTGGTGATAGACACGCCGCCGCTGACATAGTTAATGGTGCCGGTACCGATACCCGCCTCATCGGCAATCAAGCCGCCCGCGCCGTTATCGTAAAGCTCGTACCATTTATCAAGTGCTCGATAGCTGACCCGCAATGCTTTTGGGCGTGGCGCGGGTAGCAGCGTAAGCGCCCACACATAGCCACGATTAGCCGCTGTCACTTTGATCGAGGCTGTATCTGCCCGCAACAATGGGGCTGCAGCCGGTCTGAATTGCACGGTTTTAGTGCCGCCATAAGTCGGGCTGGTACTGTTAAAGCTGATAAGGCCGCTGGCATAGTCAATCGTGCCAACAATGGTTGCGCCGCTTTTGACGTTGCCCGCCTCATCGATGAGCGTGGCACCGCCGCTGATGCTGAGCGTACCCGGTAAGCAAGGCGATCCCAAATGCAAAAACGTGTTGGCGGCAAAGGTATTGGCGGTTGAAAAGCTGGTAACGGCTTGCGCGGCATCGATCACCGGGGCGGCAATGCCGGCGGCGTTAACATCGACTAAGGCAAGCTCAGCTTGTGATGCAGGCACCACTTGCGAGTAAACCGAATCCACTTTAACGGCTAAATCCCCTAAATCGGCTACCAAAGCCAAAGGCCGGGCGGAATAATAGCGGGCGGCATTGGCCACTACGGTTTTGTAGATTTTGGCGGCAGGCGTGATGTTGTCTAGCCGGTTGATTTCCGCACCGACAAAATCCATCTTCAACACGTCGCTGATTTCGATTTCCAGAATCCGGCGGGTGAAAGTGCCTTGCGCGTCGGTAAATTGTTGATCTGAATACACCATGTCAACGATGCGGATGTATTGATTACCGCCACTGGCTACCAGCATCAACACATCACCAATGCCCGGCATCGGTGAGCTGACGCCCTGGAATATCGTGATAGCCCGACTGCCTTGGTATTGTGTGCCCCATAAAAACCCGGCATAAATAGGGCCCTGTGCGCGGTAGTTTTCTACCCGGCTGGCGGCAACCGGGCGGCGGTCGAACCAGTCACCGGTGCTAAACAGATTAACGCCGATTTTGTTATCGCCTGGCAGCTTGCTGATGATAGCGTGAGCACCATAATACTTGTCTTGTGTGGCGGTTTGCACGCCGCTGAAGACTTTTCGCATATGCACCGCACCGTAGACGCGATCTAAGGTGCTGATGTCGTCAAACATGTTATTCGAGACACCATCTTGCACAATGCCGCCGGTCACACCGCCGCCACCCTCGGGCACGTCTGACATAATGTCTGACTTCAGTAGCTTAATGTCGTTTGCTAGTATTGCCATGGTTTACACCGCTATTAATTTGAGGACCAGCGAATAATGGTCAGTATCCGCCAGGTTGTTGTAGTCGATAATCGGTTTGGCCTGTACGGGCTGCTGGCCTTCGTGGTTGAATTTAACGCTAAACGTGCGGGCGTCGTGCAATGTCAGCGTCATGGTGCTATCGGTATCGAGCAGCGCGTACAATGCCTTGACCGTGGCCCGACTGGCCCAGCCGTGATCATTGCCGCCTGCTAGCGTGATAGGCCTGCCGGCCAACATCTTGCCGGTTTCGATCACCAGCGCACCGGTCAGCGTGTAGGCTTTGCTTTGCTGGATGGGAGACCAATCAAATTCATCCGTCCAGATCAAATCATCCGGCAGCGTGACTGCGCCCAGGGTTAACGCCATTACGCACCCACCCGCATACCGCTTTGTTTGATCATATCCAGCATCTTGCTGACATCAGCATCGCTGTTAAACGTGCCGCTGACGCCGCCAGAACCATCCGGGGCCTTGAATTGCACAGTGACTGTTTTGGAGGGCGCGGGGGCGGCAGTAGGCTGTGTGCCCAGCGTGGGGATGCTAGGCATAGCAAATGCCGGGGACTTTGATGAGGCATTTCCCAGGTTTTTAGTCAGCGCATTGAAGACCAAATTTTGGTTGAGCGATTGCTCTTTTTGGTTTTTGTTAAGCGGGTTATTCGCAAAAAACTTGTCATTACCTGCGCCAACCATCTCGCTATGTCTAAGCGGGTTAGCTTTGGGGATGTTGGCTACCGCCTGCTTAACCTGGTAGCGCTCGTCTTGCCCCAACAGGGCTAAAAATGGCTTTAATTTTTTGTTTAAACTGTCTGTCGTCAAGCGATTGGATGCCAGCGCATTGCCGCGTGTTAATGCACGATAATCCTGTTTGTCGGTAGCCGACCCGAAGCCGAAAAACCGATTAACGGCCTCACCGGGTGCTTTTGCTAACAGTTTTTTAATTTCATCTAACGCGCGTTTTTTTTGCTCCTCCTGCAAAATTTCGCCGATGCTGCCACCGGTTGCGCGTTGCAATGGCAATTCGCCATCATTGATCGCATGCATGGTATCGACACCCAGCTTTTTAACCGCTTCTTTGCGAACAATATATTCGCCGTCTTCTAAAAGCGCTTTTCGCTTGTCGCCTCCACCATAGCCGGATAATAGCCCTGCCATTCTGGCCCAGCCACCCTGTGCAAACTTCCATACTCTACCTGTCGGTTGCCCAGCTGGTCCGCCGGTTGATTGGCCAGGCGCTGCACCGCCGCCAGCATTGACGGTTTGTATCGTGATGGTTTTGGTTTCTGGCTTGGTCAGCTCAGCAATTTGTCTTTGTGCAGCTGATAAACTGTCCTGATCGATGCCGATTGTCAGCGCATACTGCTTAGACAGCAGATCAGTGATTTCTGTAATCGATGCTTTTGCATCTTCCAGTTTATTTTTATTGCTTTCCAGCGCCGCCTGCACTTTTTGCGCATTGTCCTGATGCGCCTTGGCATTGGCTTCCAACAGGCCTTTTTCTAAACTATAGAGTTCATTTTCGCGCTTTTTAGCCTCGTAAACTGCTGATGATTTTTTAGACTGTGTATCTGCGCTATTGATAGCCGCCTGAGTGATGTCGTTTTGCAGGGTTTTAGCCCTGGTCATCAACTCGTTGATTGTGGTTTGGCTGGCCGCATCGCCTTTGGCTAGTTCGGCCTTTAATTCTGTCAGCGTTTTGTTAAATTCAAGCTCTTCTGATGCTGCTTTTTGCCGCTCGGTCATGCCTTGCCGTTCAAGATCAAGCAATCGCTGCTGGTGCGTTGCGCTTAAGCTTTCAATCGACTGCTTAGCTTGTGCAAACGCAGACACTTCTTGCCCATAAACTTGTGTCAGCCTATCGACTTCACCGGCATAAAATTCAGCCACACCCTGGTAAACCGATAATTTAGCCTGATGCTTGCTGGTTTCAACGTCTTTTAGTCGGTCGGCATTTCCCTTGGCTTTCTCCAGTTCTTGCGCATATTCTGCATCGATCAGCTGTAACTTTGCCGTAGATACAGCTTGCTGCGATTGCAATTCTTGCTGTGCCGCTAACAGCTTAGCCTGAATGCGGGCGGTGTCTTTTTGGGTATCGAGTTGATTGCTGCCATCGATCGCCACCAGTCTTTCAGCCAGCGCTTGCTGTATCGCTTGCGTTTGCTGTTTGGCGTCTGCGTCGATTTGCGCCGTTAATGCCTTGGTGGCATCCTGTACTTTCTTAAATGCAGCGGCTTGTTTTTGCGTGGCCTCTTCAACAGCTTTAGCTTTTTCATCTTCGGCCTGCTTGGTTTCTGCTGCAGCCTGTTTGCTTGCATTGCTGTTTTTTGCAATCAGCTCGTTATACTCAGCATGGATGTTTTTGACCTGCTCCCAACGCTGACTCAGGCTGTCACCGTCGAACATGGCTTTTGCGCCGGTCAGTAAGATAGCTAATGCTTCTTGCACCCGCATAGCGGCGACATAAAATACATCTAGCTTTAATAGCCAATCTGCAACCGTCGTTACCAACGGGATGACCATCAAACCGCGCACAGCCAAACCCAATATATTGACGGCACGGGTTGCCAGCGTGGCCTTAGCTTCCGCGCCGCCTAACGCGGCATTCAATGCAGATTGCTTGGCGGCAGCTGTCGCCTGTGCAGCGTGTAGATCGGCAATTGATGCTTGCAATCGCTTATTAGCCGCTGCGGTTTTTTCCGCAGATCCAGCCAGCGATAATTGTATTCTGGCAGCTTCTATCGAGGAAATGGCCGCCGTTTGCCGCGCTTTAGCTAAAGCAATTTCTGTTTGCAGCAATGCTATTGATTCTTTATTAGCCAAGGCATCAGCTGCTGCCTTAACATTGGCCGCCTCGGATGCCTGCAGCATGGCCTTGCCGCTGGCTACCATGCCGCTGACCATTTTAATAGCATAAACTTCTGCAACAACTAATGCTGAATTCGCTATTTCATTGATATGTCCGGCAATAAACTGTAATGTTTCTGCAAATGTACGCGCCGCGGTATTGGCTGTATTCGATTCCCCGGCAAACTTGATCAGGGCATTATCGATTAATACCAGCGACCGACTAACACCAATTGGCATTTGATCGGCACGGGCTTTAATCTCATCAAACCCGGCAACAATGGCACGGGTCATTTGTTCGCCGCTGACCTTGCTTTCCGATATCGCCTGTTTTAATGCGCTGATGCCGTCATAGCCTAGATTTTTAGCCGCCGTATTGGTCAGCAATAAATTCGATTGCGCAACGTTGCCGAAATCTTCCCAAGTGACGGTACCTGTACCAATCGCTTGCGTTAATTGAGTAACCGTAGACGACATTTCAGCCATGCGGGAACCTTGGGCTTTAAACGACAAATTGACAGTTTCTGTCAGCTTTGCCGCCAGCTCTTGACCGTCTGCTACTCGTTTAAGCGCTTCCGATGCGCGGGCGTAAAGATCAACTGTGTCACGGATCGGCGAGGCAGTGGCTTGAGAAATTTTAAACAATCGATCTTGCACGGCAGCCAGCTTGTCGCTATCGCCCACCACTTGACGGATTTTGGCCTGCAGCTCGTTATATGTGTCGACCAGGCCAAAACCGCCCTTGATTGCAGATACTGATAAATAAGCCTGCACAAAACCGGTTAATTGCGATTTTACCTTGGCGATGCCATCGCCCAGGCTATCGACGTTTTTACGGGCGGATGAAAACGAAGGACCGCTTTTATCTTCCCCGCCGATAATGATCTTGAGTGCTAAATCTTTTAAGCTAGCCATTATTTTTCATGTTGCTCGATGCAGGTTAAAAAGAAACGCCAGCCGTAATCAAAAACGGCGGCATGGCCTAGCTCGATCAAGCTGCAGCAGGTTTTATCCAGCTGCTTAACCTGATCTGTTTTGGTGTCTGATTTTGATGATGAGTCATAAAACGCTTTATTGATGCGGACAAAAACAGAACTGATTTTTGCATTATCAGCATGGCTTAATTTGCTAGTGTCGATTGAAATACAACTCTGAATAACTACCGAATTAAATTGTGCATCTTGCGGCTGTAGCATCATGCGGCGCACGTCGATAACGCGCAGCTCACTGATGACAATGAGCCGCCGTTTTGAAACAATGATTTGCTCGCTATGTCTCATCAGTTATTGAGGCCATCCATGGCCGTTATGCATTAAGAGAAGATTTGCCCAATCACCGCTTCATACGGTGCATCTTTACTGGCCGGCGTAACCATCTTTCCCTTCATGCTCAGCTCGATCGGCTTGTCTGACATGAAATCGACCTCACCATCAGCAGTCAATGTCACCTCCCATACGGTCACGCTCAATGGTGTACCGTCAAATAGGTTGTTGCCGTCCAGTTCTAACATGCCTTTGACGGATGCCAGTGTACCGCCTTTAACTTTGGTACCAGCAATAGCTCCATAGGCAAAATCAACCAATAGCGCCTGACTGGCTGTAATTGCTCCGGTTGTCAGAATTTCCAGCCAACCCATGGCATAGTTGACGTTGTAATCCGTACCTTCAACGTATGTAGTTGTTGCACCCACATTGGTGACAACCACACTGGCGGCGGTAATATTCTTTTTCGATAAATCGATAAACTTACCCAGTTTGGCTGTTACAGCTTCATCAGTAGCAGTGCCGCTACCCTGCGAATATGCGGCCTCAGTCCCCTGCAAAGCCATTGCCAATGCTGAGCCGGTTAAGTCCGTTAATGTTAAGGCGAATTCAGCCGGTTTGTTGATCGCTGCAGAGCCTGTTATTTGGCCGTATTGACCCTTATCTTTTGATACCTGCTCAATCAGTTCTGAGTTTGGTTTGATAGCCAACTTTGCTACACCTGGCCATTTAACGCGCCCCTGTGCGACACCGCCGACCAGTTGATTAAAATATAGCGTGCCTTCTGCTAATACGCCTGACATGGTTAATCCTCATGATTAACCGAAGGGCCATGGTGGGAAGCGAGGCGATAGCGAGGCTTACCGGGTATTCGATTGGTTTAAAAAGTTAGTTAGTTTCTGCTTTAGTTTCTTCCAGCCAGGTTTCCCAGGCTTTAATCATGCCCTTTGCCAATCGCAATAAAGCCTCATGCAATCTAATCGTCCGCTTGCTCATCTTGCATATCCTGCTCTGGTTTAATAATGCCACGCCATCCCAGCCATTCTTTCTGATTATGCGTCACATCGATCAGTTCACCCGGTTTTTTAGCCATACCACCATGATTATGCGGCAACGCTAAAACAACTTTAATACGCCTATTCACTTCATTCATTTTTTTTCTCTATGTGATACATAACTAACCACCCACCACAAAATTAGCGCTAAACGTCATCGTAAATTCGGCGTATCCAATCCCGTATGCCGGTCTATCACGTCCGGCATAGATAAAGCCAAACTTTTGTGGGGTTACGCCGGTTTTCCAGCCGTGTAGGGCCCCAATGACATTACTCATAAACGTACCGGCTATCTGCTCTGTCAATCCGTCTACAGCGTCGGTATGCTGATGTGCCACAATGATAACAACGTCCCACTCCTGCCCCTCAACAGTCGGTAGCGCCGGTACTTTTTGTTCGATCGGATTACCAGCCCCTGGAATAACTAAACAGGCTGGCAACAGCGGGCCAATGTCGCGTAAACCTGCTAAAACTGACGGGTTGGCAATGGTTGTAAAACCGGGTACTTGCGACTGTATCCGGCTGATAATGTCTGTTTGCAGGGTCAGCATCAATACGCCCTCAAAAACAATGTCGCCATGCCGGTGACGTCAACTTTAATATCAACAATTTGATAATCCATGCCGCGTATTTGTACTTTATTGCGTAATGCAATAGCGTTTGCAGTAACGATAGCTTGTGGCAAAGACAGCGTAAATTCTCGATCTTGCACACCAATGCCACCTATTTTTGCGGGATCAATGGTTTCATCAAATACACCCTGCAGCACCACATCACCTACAGCACCTTTATAGGTAAATGGCTCGGCAAACGCGGCTAAAATAGCGTCATCCATTGCAGCAAACATTAGTCGGCCTTATCTTTATTCATTACGCTGTCACCAATGTAGCCGGCCATCAATGCTTCAATAAACGCATTTTCGCCAGGCGCAGCGCCGTTTAAATGCCAGTAAATCACCAAGACGGTCATCAAAACAGATACCATTGACGCAACTGATTGGCGTTGATAATGCAGCATGTATTCAACAAAACTGCTACCTATTTGCCCCCTGCCATAGCGCTTGGCCCAATGCGCAAATAGCCCCAATAAACCAATCATCATTAATGACATAAGATTCATGGTGCCACGCCTTTTATGGCGCCCTTGACCACTGCCTCAGTAATTGCGGCTAAACCATTGGTTTGGTTTTGGTCTAGGCTATCAATACCTATGTTGGTATCGCCGGTTTGATATTTAAATCCTGACAACGCTTTATCGACACCAAGCTCATCCCCAACTACATCTAGCGTACTGCCATCAGCATACGTGCGAACATAATGTATGTGACTGCAACCGATGGCACACAAACAAAATAAAATCAGGCTTTTCATGCTTTTTTGACCTGTTTTATATGACGAAAATGCGTTGATCGGCGCTCGTTTTCCGGCACCCAATCCGGCGTATCTGTTTTACGATGTGCTATTGTGTCAACCACGCCAGATACACCGTTAACCGCGACACGCAGCGCGGCAACCTCGGCTTGTAAAAAGCTAATTTCAAACGTAGCGTCATTTAATGATTTCACTAGCGTTTTATTCACCTCGCTTAAACGCTTGACTTCATCCAGCAATAAATTAATCATATCGCTTTTTGCATGTGCAGCATCAATAGCAGCGCCATCCGTGGCGCTTTGTACTGCCCAATGCCGTAGCATGACCCACAACGCTCCCAGACCGGCAATACCACCGCCGGCCGCTTCCAATGGGATGTCTTTTAGTGGGTTCATGCCTAAGCCAGCACGCCAGGTTTGCCAATCAGCTTGACCTGGATAGTGGTGACGCCGTTACCTGCCGCTTCCCAGGCAATCGCGGCCTCTGAGACATCGCCAGATGCCGGCGTGGCGGCATTGTCATCAAATGCCCCTGCTGACGCATCCCAGATCACGTACTCACCCTGTGCGATCACCGCAGCGGATACTTTGGGCACTTCGAACACGCCCTCCAGCGCGACCGATCCCGTCGCCGAACCGGCGATATCGGTAAGTGCAATGCCGATCAAGGCATCGCCGTTGCTGCCAATTACGACGACATCGCCGGATGATTTAGCGCTGCCGCCATTGGTCCAGTCAATGATGTCGCCATCTTGTTTATAATTTGTTGCCATTTTTAATTCCTCATTGGGTTGGCCATGGTAGGCGGCATGGGCCACCTACTGGCATCAGGTCAAAGCGTTATGCGCCTGGGTTTTTGTAAGCACCTTCGTAACCGGTGGCCCCCACGCCGAATGGCAATTCCACTCGGTAATTGACGCCGCCGGTGTTGAACTGCTCTTCCATCGCTAACATGGGTTCTGATTGGCCATCCAGGAACACGACTTCAACAACCGGCGCTACGGTTGGATCTCCGAATAGATACCATTCGTTACCGCTGATGCGTGGGGTGTCGACAATGTTTTGCACGATGCCGTTGACCTTGTTGGGTTTTTGCAGCTTGTTGGCGGTATCCGGGTCGTATTGCGCACCCACCAATACCCGCACATCACCGCCTTTGGACAAACCACCCAACCAAATCGCCGGACGA
>Ga0172380_10001250_pt1 | contig 44389 bp, 42 predicted proteins | sample Leawe162metaG_FD_119747 | JGI IMG/M metagenome (GOLD analysis project Ga0172380, IMG submission 119747) | Leachate microbial communities from a municipal landfill in Southern Ontario, Canada - Leachate well 162 metaG | ecosystem: Engineered > Solid waste > Landfill > Unclassified | place...
ACCGCTGGCAGAGACCTTCCACTTGGCCAGTCACAGTTCGCATGACCGCCTCATTGGGGTGTTCAGGATTCCCTGAAACCATTTCGAGCATGTGCATGATCATCGTTCCGATGGCACGGAATTCGGCAGCACCGAATCCGCGACTCGTCCCGGATGGGCTGCCGACACGGATGCCTGAAGTGATCATCGGCTTCTCAGGATCGTTGGGGATGGTGTTCTTGTTGAGCGTGATGCCGACGCGTTCGAGCGCTTTCTCTGCAACATTGCCTGTGAGCTTGAGCGGACGGAGGTCGGCTACCGCCAAGTGAGTATCCGTGCCGTGTGACACGATCGGCAGGCCACCTATAGCAAGCGTTTCGGCCAGTGCCTGAGCATTCTCGACAACCTGAGCAGCGTAGGTTCGAAAGGAGGGCCGCAGCGCCTCCCCAAAAGCCACTGCCTTGGCGCCGATCACATGCATGAGCGGCCCACCTTGCAGCCCGGGGAAAATGGCCGAATTGATTGCCTTGCCAAGTTCGGGGTCGTTGCTGAGGATGAGACCGCCACGCGGGCCGCGCAGCGTCTTGTGCGTGGTCGACGTCACCACATGGGCATGGGGAAAGGGTGAAGGGTGGGCGCCACCGGCGACCAGTCCTGCGAAGTGCGCCATGTCGACCATCAGTAGCGCGCCAATCAGGTCGGCAATACGCCGGAATTCCGGAAAATCAAGAATCCGCGAATACGCCGAGCCGCCAGCGATGATGAGTTTGGGGCGATGTTCGAGCGCGAGTCGTTCCACCTCTTTCATGTCGACGCGATGATCGTCCGGCCGCACGCCGTAGGCGATGGCGTGAAACCATTTGCCTGAGATGTTCATTGGCGCGCCATGCGTCAAATGGCCACCGGCGGCCAATCCCATGCCAAGGATGGTGTCGCCTGGCTGCAGCAGCGCAAGATAGACCGCCTGATTGGCCTGACTGCCGGAATGGGGCTGCACATTGGCATAGGCGCAGCCGAACAGCGCCTTGGCGCGCTCGATGGCGAGTGTTTCAATCGCATCAACATGCCTGCAGCCGCCGTAATAACGTCGGCCCGGGTAGCCTTCCGCATATTTGTTGGTTAGTACCGACCCTTGTATCTCCAGTACGGCGCGACTCACGAAGTTTTCCGAAGCAATCAACTCGATCGATTGGCGCTGCCGCTCGTGCTCGCGCAAGACGTGGCGCGCCACGTCCGGATCGGCCTCGCCAAGCGGCCCCGAAGGATGGGCACGGAATGTATTCACCGCCACTGGAGTTGTAAATTGCCGGGGGTCTGACTGCTGGGTCAAGATGCTTTCTCCTGCGTGAGTGAAAAATATCGGTTTGATGTGCTCGTATATTCTGGCCTATCGCCCATCCCCGGCCCCGGACTGACTCAAGCGCGGAAGCCAGCGGGTTAAGCGAAAGTCGCCATGGATCAGGCCATGCGCGACGAGACCGGCCAGCAGCCCCCAGAACGCCCCGCCCAAGCCGAACAGGGTGACGTTGGCCGCCGTCGCCAGGAAGGTAATCAGTGCCGTTTCCCGGCCGCGCAGATCGACCAGCGCAGTGGCAAGGCTGCCGCCAATCGCGCCGAGCAGGGCAAGGCCAGCCAGGGTGGTGATGAAGGTCGGCGGCAAGACCACGAACAAGGTCGCCAGCGTGGTACCGAATACGCCAACGAGGATGTAGAACACGCCGCAGGCGAGGCCGGCGATATAGCGCTTGGCAGGCTCTTCGTGCGACTCCTTGCCAGTGCAGATGGCTGCCGTGATCGCCGCGACGTTGAAGGCATGGGAACCGAACGGTGCCATCAACAGCGAACCCAGGCCGGTCACTGTGAGAATCGGGCTGGCACTGGTCTTGAAGCCGTCGTTGCGCAGTACCAGCATACCGGGCATGTACTGGCCGGTGAGCGTGATCACGAATAAAGGGATCGCTACACTCAGTAACGCATTCAGCGAGAACGCGGGGGCAGTCAGCACCGGCATGGCAAATTTGAGCGTTACGCTATCAAAACTGACCTGTCCGAGCGCGAGCAGGAGTACCACGCCGGTGATGAGGACGCCGACGATCGCGTAGCGCGCAGTAAACCGGCGCAGTAACGCATAGGTGAGAATCAGCGCCCCGACCAGCATCGGATCCATGCCGGCGCCACCAAAAGCGCCAATACCGAAACGCAGCAGAATGCCGGCCAACAGCCCCGCAGCGATGCCCGGCGGGATCATCTTCACAACCCGCTCGAAGTAGCCTGAGGCTCCCAGAACGATGAAGCCGATGGCGGACAGCATGTAGGCGCCGATCATTTCCGCGTAAGGTGTGCTTGGCAATACGGCGATGAGGAATGCCGCCCCCGGCGTGGACCAAGCGGTGATGATGGGTTCACGATAGCGATAGCTCAACCACGCGCCCGTCAGGCCGACGCCGACCGAAACCGACCAGATCCACGAGGCCGTCTGCTCGGGGCTCAGCCCGGCCGCTTTCGCCCCCTGAAACACCAGGATGAAGGTTCCGCCGTAATTTACGATGACGGAGATGAGTGCCGCAACGGTCGGGTGCAGCAGGTCGGCGGGCCGGATGGGATCAGTATTCACGCGTAGTGTCCTCGGATGTGACTTGGTTGCCTAGTGCACAGAATGCCTGCAAAATGGTCTTATTTAAATATCCACTTGTGAAACTAATAAAGACCACTTCCCTCGTTGCCGGCCCATTGGCAAGAGTGCAGAGGTGAGTGGCATTGAAATGAAGTTGGAGCCCCGCATGAAGACTCGTGCCACTGCATATCCGATCTGGAACCGTTTTCAGCGTTCGCTTGATGACCAACTGTCTTTGCGCGAGCAACTGGTGCGGTTTTTTCGCAAGGGCGTGGCCGATGGCACCTTGCAACCCGGCATTCGGCTGCCGGCATCGCGCGTGCTGGCGCAGGAACTCAGTCTGTCAAGGATTACTGTCTCCGGGGCTTACGAGCAACTGATCGCCGAGGGATTTTTGGAGGCGCGACAAGGTGCAGGCACCTACGTAGCGAGCCGGATCTCAGACAAGAAATCTGTTTTGACCACGGTTTTGTCTCAGCGACAATCCACGCGTGGTTCGCTACGGGCGCGTCGTCTGACAGGAGCGGATTCAATGTCGATGGCGAATCCCGCGTGGCCACTTACGCCAGGTTTGCCAGCTCTGGATGCGTTCCCGTATGCGCTCTGGGGTCGCCTCGAAGGCCGCTTTTGGCGTCGCCACCCGACCCCCGATCTCTCTTATGGTGATCCTCAAGGCTTCCTGCCTCTGCGCGAGGCCTTGGCTGAGTATCTGGGCGCAGCGCGTGGCGTCGTCTGCCATCCGCACCAGATTGTCATCACGCCCGGCGCGCAAGCGGCGGTTTCTATCGCGGCGCTGGCGCTTACCGATATGGGTGAGCGCGTCTGGGTCGAGAACCCCGGCTACGATGCCGCCTACCGCTGCCTGGTGTTAGCCGGGGCTGCGGCGGTCGGGATCGGTGTCGATGCCGAAGGTCTGGATGTTGATGATGGACGGCATCGGGCTCCCGACGCACGGCTCGCCATGGTGTCGCCCTCGCATCAATACCCGATGGGCGTCACCATGAGCCTGGCACGTCGTCTCGCGCTGCTGGAGTGGGCCAATGAGGCGAACGCATTTATCCTCGAAGACGATTACGACAGCGAATTTCGCTATGAATGTGCGCCGACCCCGGCACTCAAGGCGCTTGATGGCGGCAACGGCCGCGTGATTTACATCGGCACGCTCAGCAAACTGCTCGCTCCTGGCCTGAGGCTGGGCTTCCTGGTTGCTCCCGATGGCTTGATCGACGCTTTGCGCACAGTACGCAATGGCGCGGACTACCGCGTTCCGATGCCGCTCCAGGCCACGGCGGCTGACTTCCTCGGCAATGGCCATCTGGGTACGCACATTCGGCGATCCAAAGTGCTCTATACGGAACGGCGGGCAGCGTTGCTGTCGGCGATCAAGTCGGAAGGCGGCGGATTACTGACCGTACCGACCGCCTCGACCGGGCTGCATCTGGTCACCGAGTTGTCTGAGCAATGCGACGATCAGGCTCTCGCGGCTGCGGCGCGGGAACGGCAGATCGGAGTCACTCCGCTGTCGGGATACTTTGTTGATGCATCAGGAACAAAACGACAAGGCCTGCTGATGGGATTTGGAAATACGCGCCCGGAATCGATGAAAGGCGCCATTCAGACGCTATGCAGCCTGATTGAATGATCTCACATCGTTTATTTGCAGTCGGTCAACCAGATACCCGTTCTTCCGGCTTTGCCAGTGCCCCTTCAGACCAATTGTGCGCGCCCTTCCATAAGACCGAACTGCTGCCCGACAAATTGCACGCATGTGTTGTCGACAATTCAAGCGAGTCCTGAGTGATGATCAGCACGCTGTCAAATCACCTGTAAATGTCATGTGACGGCAACGGTTCGGGAAGAATCACTGGCTTTATTGGATAGCGGCCGCACCGATCAATTTTGCGTATTAAGCCAGCCAAGGTCTGGTCCACTCGCATTGCCGACAACACCACAACTGCCTGCCGGGCGCAAATTTTCAGCCGCCCTATTTCACCGCATTCAGCCGCCGCATCCCCGCGACAAAGCGCTGCAGCGTCTGCGACAGGACGCCACGCGGGATCATGATTTCGATCAGCTGGAACTTGCCGCGTGTGACGACCGCCTTGTCCAGTGCCGTTTTCAGTTCATGCCGCGTGTGCACGCGTACCCCCTCGCCGCCCATGCCGGCGGCCATTGAGGCGAAGCCCCAGTCGTCAAGGTTGTTGAAGGAGGATTCCGGCTGGAAGGTGCGCAGCATTTCCCAACTGGCGTTGTTGAACAGCAGCACGATCGGGTCCCAGCCGTAGCGCCGGCAGTTCCCCAACTCCCAGCCAGTCATCTGGAAGGCGCCGTCGCCGACCAGGATCAGCGGCCGCTGCCCGGTAGCCGCCTGCAGCCCTAGCCCGGCGGGCACCCCAAAGCCCATGGTTGCGTAATATCCCGGCGCCACCAGTGCGGTGTGGGCGATATCCATGGCGGTGAACAAACAGTCACCCATGTCGGAGGCGATCGGCAGTTTTCCGTGTTCGGCCATCAGGTCGTTGACTGCAACGGCGATGTCATTCGGTGCAATGCTTGCACCATCGGCGATCAGGCCGCGTGGATAGCTCGTCGGATGCACCTTGATCTTCCGCGTTGGCTCGCCGCAACGCGCCAGCAAGGCATCGACCAGCGCCGCCAGCGGGATCTGCGGATAGACGTGATAGCCGAGGCGTACCTCGCCGTCGCAGGCAACGATGGTTTTCCTGAGATCAATCTTTTTTTCGGACACGGCAAAATTGGTGTCGGAGAGAATCACGCCAAGCAGGAACAGCCCGTCGGCATTCTCGACCAGTTGCGTCACCTCCGGCAGCCCGGCCATGCCCATGTAGGTACCGACCAGCGCTGCATCGGAGTCCGCCAGCAGGCCGCGCCCCATGAAACAGGTGGCGACCGGCAGCGCCAGACGACGCGCCAGTTCGGCAACCTTGGCCTCCAGCCCGTAGCGGCGCACCTCCACATCAACCATCAACACCGGCCGCTCGGCGGTGGCCAGACGCTTCAGCACCTCCTCGGCACAAGCTGCCAGGGCATCGACATCAACGACCGGCGGCGCCAGCGGCGGCACCGGCGCGCAAGGCGCAGCCACCATGTCACGCGGGATTTCGATATAGACCGGCCGCGAATGCTGCAGACAGTTTCCCAGCACGCGGGCGATGTCGGCCGGCGCACGCTCGGCGTCATCCAGCACGACACGGTCACAGGTGACCTCCTCGAAGATGCGGTACTGCGAATCCAGCGTCTTGGCCTGATGATGCAGCAGCAGCCCGGAACTCGACTCGCCCTTGCCCGGCCCGCCGGAAAGTACCACCAGTGGCGATTTTTCGGCATAGGCTGCAGCCACGGCGTTGATCATGTTCAAGGCCCCGGCACCGTAGGTCACCGCCGCAACGCCAAGTGAGCCATCGATTCGTGCAGCCGCATCGGCGGCAAAGCCAACCGCCGGTTCGTGCGAGAGCGTATAGAGGGGCAGGATCTGCGTTTCCTCGATGATGCGGAAATACGGCAGCGCAAAGTCGCCCGGAATACCGAAGATCTGGCGGGCGCCGTTGGCTTTGAGGGCATGCAGCAGGGATTCAGTGAGGTTCATGGTCTGGCAATCCGTTGGTCAGGGCAATGATCCGATTATTGCGCGTCGCGACGGTACAAACTGTTCGTAATGAAGCTGCCTTTCGTTGTTTAATGCACGTTTTGTGCATTGTGGAGAGTCGCCATGAGCGAACTGAGCATCGACCGTTATGACCTGCAACTGCTCACCGCGCTGCAACGCGACGGCCACGCCACCAATGCCGAGCTTGGCGAGAAGGCCAGCCTGTCGGCCTCGCAGATCAGCCGCCGCATCCAGCGGCTGGAAGAAGCCCGGGTCATCACCGGCTACGCAGCCCTGCTCGACCCGCTGGCACTGGGCCTCGGCGTCACCGCCTACGCCCAGGTCATTCTGGAGCGCCACGACAAGACGCGGCCGGCCGAATTCGAACGCCAGATCATGGCCCTGCCCGAAGTGCTCGAATGCTTTGCGGTCACCGGCGAGGCCGACTACCTGCTGCGTATCGTGGCACCCGACCTCGCCGCCTTCTCCGACCTGATGATGAAACGCCTGCTTACCCTGCCTGGCGTGGCCCAGGTGAAAACCAACATCGCGCTATCGAAGGTAAAGGAAACGCACGAACTGCCGCTGGACCACATTGCGCAGCCACGGGAACAGAAACGCCGCGTGAAATACACGGATGGAACAGCGAAGGCTTCAATTCGCGACCTATCCGAAGGATAATACGGCGCGAAAACAAAACGGCGGCAAACCAACGGTAACGACTGTGCCTGGCAGCGACCGGATTGACCGGACAGCCGTCATGAAAAGCGCGACCAACTGGAGGAATGTGATTTGAACTGCAAGCAGAACGGTTTCATCAATGCCAGCACCCTGACCCTGCTGGTTGCCGGTGCGGCTCTCTTCGGACTGCTGATCTACGGTGCGCAGTCTGGCTACGAGTTGCCAGTCTGGCCGGCGGTAGCGGTAATCCTGGTCAACCTCATCGCTGCTGGAAAGATCATTCTCGACATCAAGAAGAGAAAACAGCAAGGCAACGCCAGCAGCAATCAGCCGCCGCGCTGACACGCCGCCTGCGCCTTTAGCCGCCGGCCGCCTGGCGCAGCCTCAGTGATGTGGGTGTCTGCTGGCGCCGGGGTAACCCACCGCAACGCTGCTACAGAACGACCGGCTTATCGGGAAGTTCGTTCAGGTTGCGGGCGCCCGGCGGGAAATGCCGGGCCAGTGCTTCGGTGATTTCGCCAATCGCGGCAAGCGCCCCGGCTTCAAAACGGCCAGCGCCGAACTCGCTCTGCAGCCTGCCGCAGACACCTTCCCAGAACGCTTGCCCGACCTGTGCATGGATACCGCGGTCGGCAACGATCTCGACCTTGCGGTCGACGAGCTGTACGTAGATCAGGACACCGCTGTTGGCCTCGGTATCCCACACGCGCAGCTGCGAAAAAAGCTCGATGGCGCGTTGGCGACAGCCCTTGCCGCTGAGTACCGCCGCCGGCAACGGGCCTTCGACGACGAAACGCAGTTCGCCGCTGTGGCACTTTTCCGATTCGCCGATGGCTTGTTCGATAGCGCCGAGGGTGCCTGCCGGCAGGGCGCGCAAGGCCCACCATTGCGGCACCAGGCTGTGCTTGAAGAAGCGTGCCAGATCCATCACCAGTCTCCCGAGGCGCCGCCGCCCCCGAAATCGCCCCCGCCCCCGGAAAAGCTGTCCGAACTCGAACTGCTCCAGCCGCTGTCGGTGCTTGAACTGCCACCATAGCCGCCACCCAGGCCACCACCGAATCCGCCACTCCCCCACGGACTGCTGCGGCCGCCGGAGAGCAGCGAGAAGATGAAAACAATGAAGCCGACGATGCCGGCAACGAACATCGAGCTGACGAAGAACAGGGCGATGGAGCCGGCAATGCCGCCAGCGAAGGCGGCGCCGAAAAAGCGGCCGAAGACCTTGCGCAGCAGCCAGGTACCGCCGGTAACAATGGCCAGGCCGACAATCAGCAGCTCTTCGACCCCAAACCCGGAAAGTAGCTCAGGGCTGTCGGGCATCGCGCTAGCGGGCTCTGGCAACGGCTCTCCCACCACGACGGTGATGATGCGCCCGATGCCGGCATCGATGCCTTCGTAGAACTTTCCTTCCTTGAAGCGCGGGGTGATCGTCTCGGCGATGATGCGCCGGGCAGTGGCGTCGTTGAGCGCCCCCTCCAGCCCGTAGCCGACTTCGATGCGCAGCTTCTTGTCCTGCTTGGCAATGAGCAGCAGAACGCCGTCGTCTACGTCCTTGCGCCCGAGCTTCCATTGCTCGACCACGCGCATGGCGTATTGCTCGATCGCCTCGGGCTTGACCGTCGGCACGATCAGCACTGCGATCTGGCTACCCTTTTCGGCCTCGAACGCCGCCAGCCGGGCTTCCAGCTGGCTGTGCTGCGCCGGCGTCAGGGTTGCCGTCAGGTCGGTGACCCGCGCCTGCAGCGCGGGCACCTGCTGCAGCGCTTCGGCACCGGCAAGGGCGGCCCAGAGCGTCAGCAACAGGGCGGAAAGAAGGCGCAGCATCGGCAGGCAGCCAGGTACGAATTACTTGCCGAAATTGACGGTTGGCGCCGTCGAAATCGCCTTCTCGTTTTCAACCGAGAAGTTGGGTTTGACCTCGTAGCCGAAAAGCATTGCCGTCAGGTTGTTCGGGAAAGTGCGGACAGCGACGTTGTAGGTTTCCACCGCCTTGATGTAGCGGTTGCGCGCCACGGTAATACGGTTTTCGGTGCCTTCGAGCTGCGCCTGTAGATCGCGGAAAGCCCCATCGGCCTTGAGTTGCGGATAGTTCTCGGCCACCACCAGCAGGCGGGAAAGCACGCTGGAAAGCCCGGCCTGTGCCTGCTGGAACTGGGCAAAGGCCTGCGGGTTGTTGATCAGCTCCGGTGTCGCCTGAATGCCGCCAACGCGGGCACGTGCCTCGGTCACCTGCGTCAGCACTTCTTTCTCGTGGCTGGCATAGCCCTTGACGGTGTTGACCAGGTTAGGCACCAGATCAGCACGACGCTGGTACTGGTTGAGCACTTCCGACCAGGCCGCTTTCACCTGTTCATCGGTAGTCTGAAAGGTGTTGTAGCCGCAGCCGGAAAGCAGCGCGGCAATGACCGTGAGTAGTGCAAGCAGGCGAAGACGCATGGGAGTCCTCCAATAGGTGAATGTTGCGGGGTAACAGACAGACAGATGGCGACAGTAGCACCGATTTCAAGCAACTACCGTGGTGGTTCGGTCACCGTGGGCACCGCCACCGGCGCCAAGGCAGGTGCCGTAAGCGCGGCTGCGACCGGTTTGCGCTGCGGCAAGCCGTCACCATCCAGATAGGCCGGCAGCACCTCCCAGTCCGTAACCCCCTCCTCGCTCACGCTCAGGCGCAGCAGCCAGCCGTCTCTGGCTTCCGGGTAGTCGAAGCCATCAAAAACAAAGTTGCCAAGACTGTAGATGATCGGCTTGCCCTCATATACCTCGCTACCCTGCGTGACATGCGGATGGCCGCCAACAACGGCGTCGGCACCAGCGTCGATCATCAGCCTGGCCAGTTGACGCTGACGCACCGACGGTTCGCGTTCGCGCTCCCAGCCCCAATGCATGAAGGGAATGACGATATCGGCACCGGCCGCGCGGGCCGCCGCTATGCCACGAACGACGTGGCTATCCTCACTCCAGGCCACACCTGGCCAATCTGGCCCGGCTTCGAAGGCGCGCGGCTTGAATTCGTTGTAGGCGAGGATGGCAATGCGCAGTCCGCCGCGCTCGACCCAGTAAGGTGCGTGCGCCTCGGCCAGGTTGCGGCCACCGCCAAAGCCCTTGACCCCGGCGATGTCGAGCAGTGAAAGGGTTTCCAGGAAAGCCTCGTGGCCGTAGTCGCCGGAATGGTTGTTGGCGACCGACAAGGCATCGAAGCGCCCGCTGAGTTTTTCGATGACCTGCGGGTTGGCGCGAAAGGTGTAGATCTTGTTTTCCAGCGCCTTGCCACTGCTGGCAATCGCACATTCGAGGTTGCCGATGCGCACATCGGCATTGGCGAACTCGTCGGCGAAGGCGGCAAACGGATCGCGACCGGCGGCGATGGCGCGCCCTGGCCCATCGGCAAGCATGATGTCGCCGACAAAGAGCAGGCGAACCACCTGCGCCACGCGATCGCTCATATCGATTGGCTGCGCCTGCGCCACCGGCTCTCTGGCGGCCACCCACTGCGGCAGCAGCATCACGGCACACGCCAGCAGGCCGGCAATACGCTGTTTCGATCTCATCGCACCACCTCACCGGCAGCCTGCGTGGAACACCAGTATTCGAATTCGCCGTCACTTTCCGGTTCATAGACGCGATGCAGGCCGGTGAAGCCGAAGGGCTGCACCGGCGTTTCAGTAACTGGCCAAGGGAAAAGCCCCTGATGAATCAGTACCGGCCCACTGTCACGGGCAACATAGACATAGGTTTTCAGCGCCGCCAGCAGGCCGGGGGCCGCATCCGGCACTTCGTCGAGGAGTGCGCGAAACAGGAACCAGGAACCGACCGCCTTGGCCGGAACGGTCAAAGGCGTTTGGCTCGGTACGACGTGCAGGGTCTTCGTTTCACCACCGTAGGTATATTGGCAGTAGACGTCGCCGGATTGCGCCATCGCCGACAGGGGCGCCAGGCAAGCCAGCACGGCAAGGAAACGAAATCGCCGAAAACCGCTGGATGGTATGGTCATTCAGTGCGCCTCCAGCGGCAGATCCCTGCCGGCCGCCAGCTGTTCGCGCATCGTGCGCCGGGCAAAGCAGAGATCTTCCCAGGCCTTGGCCTTGTCCGGCAGATTGCGCAGCAGGTAGGCCGGGTGATAGGTAACGATCACCGGCACCACCAGTTCGCCATCGCGGTATTCGAAGCGCTTGCCGCGACTGGCGCCGAGCGCTTGCTCCTCGTGCAGCACGGCATGCATGGCGGCACGGCCGAGCAGGACGATCAACTTCGGTCGCAGTAGCGCAATCTGGCGCTTGAGCCAGGGCCAGCAGGCGGCCATTTCGTGGGCTTCCGGGGTCCGGTTGTCGGGCGGGCGGCATTTGACGGCATTGGCGATGTAAACGTTGTCACCACGCTTGAGGTCGATGGCGGCCAGCATGGCGTCGAGCAGCTTGCCGGCCGGCCCGACGAAAGGCTCACCACGCGCATCCTCCTCGGCCCCCGGTCCTTCGCCGATGAACAGCCAGTCGGCCCGCTCGTCGCCGACACCGGGAACAGCCTGCTTGCGCCCCTGACAGAGTTCACAATTACCGCAGGTTGAAATTGCTTGACGCAGCTCCGGCCAACCCAGACCGGCAATGGCCTCGGCAGCAATGTTCACTGCAGGCTTTGCCGCTGACGCTGGTGCCACGGCAGCGGCGGTCGGTGCGGGTGATGACGCAGCAGGCGCGGCAGCGGGGCTGCACGCGGCCGAATCTTCTTCAGCGGCTGCGGCCGGCGCATCGCGCAGGCGCCAGATCGGGCCAAGGCCCATTTCGTGCAACATCTGTGAACGCGAGAGACTCATGCGCACACCTCGCCCAGCGTATGCACCAGCACCATGGCGTCTTCGCGGCCTTCTGCAGCCGGGTAGTAGCCCTTGCGCACACCGATGCGGACAAAGCCGAAGTGGCGATAAAGTTCAAGCGCACGCGTGTTGGATGGGCGCACTTCGAGCAGCAGCGTGCGTGCTCCGAGCGTTTTCGCCACACGCATCGCATGGCGCAACAGGCGCGCGCCGAAGCCCATACCCTGCCGGCGCTGGTCGACACTGATATTGAGCAGATGGGCTTCATCCACGGCCATCATCACCACCATGTAACCGACCAGTTCGCCGCCAACGCGGCAAACCCAGCTGCTGTAGCCGGCCGCCAGCGAATCGGAAAAATTTCCCCGCGTCCACGGAAACGGATAGACCGTGTCCTCGATAGCGATGATTTCATCGAGATCGCGCACATTCATCGGCAACATCTCGATATGGGTGGCGAGTACGGCGCTCATGCCTTGCCTCCCCGCGCCAGACGCTCGGCGACGGTAAAGGCAACCTTGTCGCGGACATAGACCGGCAGCGCCTCACCGGCGTCGATACCCTCGCCGCGCGCCAGCCGCGCAGCGGCCAGACGGGCAACAGCGGCCGCTGTCGGCAAAATCTCCGGCTGTATTGTGGTGACAGCCCCCTCCAGTCGCTCGATCAGCGCCGGGTATGCCGCCAGGGCATTCCCCGCCGCCACCCAGCCCCCACCTGTCGGCAGGGGTACAAGTGCCGGCGGATAAACCCCGACAGCGTCGATGGCGACACCGTCGACGTACATACCGTAATAGACCTCGCTCATGCGCGCATCCAGGCACACCGCAACCTTGTTTGCCGCAACCGCATTGGCCATCGCCTGCAGCGTACTGACCGGGAGCACCGGCAAGTCATGCGCAAACGCCAATCCCTGAGCGACACCGCAGGCAACACGCAAACCAGTGAAGGAACCGGGCCCCGCGCCAAAGGCGATTGCCTGCAGGTCGGCAAAACCGACGCCAGCTTCTACCAGCAATTCGCCAACCAGAGGCAGCAAGGTTGCCGACGAGGGCTCGCCGGCCGGACACAGGCGTTCGCTGATGACACCGTCGCGCCAGAGGGCGGCAGATCCGATGTCGGTGGAGGATTCAATAGCCAGGAAAAGCATCGCGGCATTTTACCCTGCCAGACGGCAGGAGACAGCGCGGAATAACACGCGGAGTCAAACGCGGAGTCAAACGCAGGTGCGCTTCAACGACAGATTCAACGGTGCGCAGGCAGCGCTGCGGCTGCGTGGTGCAGCTGTGTCGACTAGCGTCGCCCCCCGCGTTGCGGGTAAACGTCGCGGCCGGCATCGCGCAGGTCGCGCCGCAACTGGCGGCGTTCGTCCGGCGACATGCGCTGGGGATTCTGCGGGTTTTGCGGCATGCCCTCATTGCGCCGAGACGGTTGCTGCGGTTGCTGGTATTGGCGGTCGTACTGGGGTTGCTGGGGCCGTTGCCCGACGCGCATCCAGCCGCCGCGCTCGCCAGCCGTGGCCAGCGACGGCGCGCCTGCAACAAGCAGCAGCGCGACGAGCAAGGCAGACGCCGGAGCCAGCAATTTCATCGCTGCACCATCTCCGCCACGCTCAATGCGGCCGTACCAACCGCCGCCATCAGGCTGTTTTTGGAGTCATCTGTGGTTGCCAGCATCACGATTGCACCGATCAACATGCTTAATATGAGTTTGCTCATGATCTCACCTCGTTCGTACCGGGTGGCCGATTGCCACAATTGGCATCCTGAGGCGGACATGTAAGCGAAGTTTGTTTACGACGGCCGAATTGTAAAGCTTTGTAAGATGGAATGTGCCGAAGGTGGCATCTTCGGCTAGGATTTGCGCCATGAGCCAAAAGAAAATCCTGGTTGTCGACGACGACCTCCGCCTGCGTGACCTGCTGACCCGCTATCTCGGTGAGCAGGGGTTTTCCGTCAAGAGCGCCGAGAACGGCAGCACCATGGACAAGGCGCTGACACGCGAAGCCTTTGACCTGATCGTGCTCGACCTGATGATGCCGGGCGAGGATGGGCTGTCGATCTGCCGTCGGCTGCGGGCGGCCGAACCACAACAGGCGATCATCATGCTCACCGCCAAGGGCGACGAGATCGACCGTATCGTCGGGCTGGAAATGGGCGCCGACGACTATCTGCCCAAGCCATTCAACCCGCGCGAGCTGCTCGCCCGCATCCAGGCCGTGCTGCGCCGACGCGGCAGCAATGCCCCAGGCGCCCCGGCAAGCGAGGAAAAGGTCGTCGGCTTTGCCGATATCGAGGTCGATCTGGCGGCACGCACCTTGAAGCGCGGTAACGAACACCTGCCCCTGACCACCGGCGAGTTCGCCGTGCTCAAGGTGCTGCTGCAGCACCCGCGTCAGCCGCTTTCGCGCGACCGCCTGATGACGCTGGCGCGTGGCCGCGAACAAGGCCCCTTCGACCGCGCCATCGACGTGCAGGTATCGCGGCTGCGCAAACTGATCGAACCGGACCCGGCCACACCCCGCTACATCCAGACGGTGTGGGGCTTCGGTTATGTCTTCATCCCGGACGGGAAGGAAAAATGAGATTTGAAAGCCGCAACCACGGCGACACGGCGGGCACGGCGAAAATCCTTGGTTTGCTGGCTTGCCGCACGCCACTCATCGGGTGATGCATCAAAACAATGCAAGCCCTTGTCTTTTCGCCGTGCTCGCCGTGCTCGCCGTGTTCGCTGTGGTTAACTGCTTTTTCTAGCTTAATTAGACTTCCAGGATGACCCTCCTCCCACGCACCCTGCTGGTCCGTACCTTCCTGCTGGTCAGCCTGCTCATCATCGTCACCGTCAGTATCTGGGCTGCGCTGTTCGAGCTGGCGGCGCGCGAACCGCGCGCACGGCAACTGGCCCAGCTGACCACAAGTGCCGCCAATCTGACTCACGCCGCACTGCTTGCCGCCGCGCCAGAAAAACGCCGCGACCTGCTCATCGAACTGTCAGAGCGCGAAGGTATCCGCCTTTATCCGGCCGAGCCAGAGGATGTGGCCGAGCCGCTGCCGGACAACGCCTTCTACGACCTCTTCCGCATGGAAACCCGAAAGATGCTCGGTGCGCACACGCGACTGGCTTTTGCCGTGAATGGCGAAGAAGGCATCTGGGCCAGTTTCCAGCTCGATGTCAGCGACGGCGATGACGCCGACGACGCCGACGAGTATTGGGTCATGCTGCCGCGTGAGCGTGCCGACCGCCATCTTCCCTGGCACTGGCTGGGCTGGGGGGCAGCTTCGCTGGCGCTGGCGCTGCTGGTGACGTGGTGGATCGTCTCGCGTGTCACCCGTCCGCTGCGCTCGCTGGCGGCTGCGGCCGCCGAGGTCGGCCGAGGCCGCCATCCGGCACCGGTGGCCATTTCCGGCGCCGACGAACTGAAACAGGTGGCCACGGCCTTCAACCAGATGTCGGAAAACCTCTCGCATATCGAACATGAGCGCGCCGAAGTGCTTGCCGGCATTTCGCACGATCTGCGCACACCGCTTGCGCGACTGCGCCTTGAAGCCGAAATGTCGGTCAGCGATGAGAGTGTGCGCGAAGCAATTACGGCCGACATCGAACAGATGGACGCGATCATTGCGCAGTTTCTCGATTACGCGCGCGCCGCCAGCGACGAGGCGCTGGTGCTGACCGACATTAGCCAGCTATTGGAAGAAATCGGCGCCCGCTATGCCCGCCTTGGCGCACCGCTGCAAGTGGCGGTTTCCGGGTCAGGTGACCCGGCCGGCCAGATTCCGGGGGTGATGCTGCGGCCGATGGCCATCCGGCGCGCAATCGGCAACCTGATCGAGAATGCGCGGAAATATGGGGGGGGCGAAATAACGCTGGCGGCCCGCCGTGAGGGAGATGCACTGTGCATCGAGGTGATGGATCGCGGACCAGGAATACCGGCGGACGAAGTCGAGCGCATGAAACGCCCATTTACGCGCCTGGAAAATGCGCGGACAGATGCCACGGGGACGGGGCTCGGCCTGGCGATTGTCGAGCGCATTGCACGCTTGCACGGTGGCTCGCTAACCCTGCTACCACGTCAAGGCGGCGGGCTGATCGCCACCCTGCGCCTGCCCTGATCGACACGCGCGCTCAGGCAGAATGTCCTGAAACGGAAAGCCGGCTAAGCACGAAGCGCATAAAGGACACGAAGATCACGAAGTAAAAACTGCTTGATGCCTAAAACCCCAGTTCAAACCACGGCGACACGGCGGGCACGACGAAAACCCTTGGTTTGCGGGTTTGCCGCACTTTACCCGTTGGGTGAAGCATCAAAATAATGCAGGCCGTTGTTTTTTCGCCGTGCTCGCTGTGGTTAGCTGTTTTTTCCAGGTTGATGGAAGTACGGATCAATCCGTCACACCAGCATCTTGCTTACAGTTGCCCGACGACTTCCTGCAGGGGCCAGTGAGCCACCGTCTCGTAGGCCGAGCCACGGTCCGAGCGCCACGATTTGGCCAGTACGAATTCCGCAGCAGTCCATTCCACCGGCGCGAGATCGGGCAGCGTGCCGGGATGCAGCAGCTTGCGCAGCATGGTGACATGCGGGGCAAAGGGGCGCACTTCGGTCAGGAAGCCGGCTTCGAGCATCACTGCCTGCAGCTTGTCTGCCAGTGCCGCGATTTCGGGCAGCGCGGATTTCGATCCAGCCCAGAGGACGTGATTGTGGTTCCAGAATCCCAGGCGGTCGAGCCGGACCTGCACTTGCGGCAGGCGAACGGTAGCTGCCAGTGCCTGCAATTCCTCCAGACGCCGCTCCGGCACTTCGCCCAGAAAGGCAAGCGTCATGTGCAGGGCGTCTTCGCGCATCAGGCGACCGCCGCAGCGGCCAACAACACCACCAGCAACGGTATGCAGGCTGTGTGCCGCTTCAGTTGGCAGCCACAGTGCGAAGAAGAACCGGGCACCGGCCGGTACAACGACCTCAACCGACATGGGCGATGAGCACTACGGCATCGGCCGCAATCCCCTCTCCTCTTCCGGTAAATCCCAGACGTTCTGTTGTTTTAGCTTTCACGTTCACTCCCCCGGTTGCAATCATCAGGTCCGCAGCTATATTTTCGACCATCTGCGGAATGAAGGTCGCCATCTTTGGCTGCTGGGCGATGATCGTCGAATCGACATTCACCACCTGCCAGCCCGCCTGCGCCAGCAGCCCGACCGTCGCGCGCAGGAGTACCCGGCTGTCGGCCCCCTGCCAGCGATCGTCGGTATCAGGAAAGTGCCGGCCGATGTCGCCGAGTGCAGCCGCGCCAAGCAGCGCGTCGGTAATTGCATGCAGCAGCACATCAGCGTCGGAGTGGCCCAGCAAGCCCTTGTCGTGCGGGATATCGACCCCGCCGATGATCATTTTCCGGCCTGGCACCAGTGCGTGCACATCGAAGCCCTGACCGATGCGAATCGGTGTCGCCATCGCAGTCATCCCGCTCATGAACCCTTCCTTGAAAACAGTATCAACTCGGCCAGCGCAAGGTCGGCGGGAAAAGTCACCTTGAGGTTGCTGGCATCGCCTTTCACCAGTTTCGGCGCCTCACCCGTCGCTTCAATGGCGCCAGCTTCATCGGTAACGCTGCAGCCGGCTTCCAGCGCCCGATGCAATGCTGCGTAGCGGAACATCTGCGGCGTCTGCGCCTGCCACAGGCCATCGCGCGGCTCGGTGGCGGCGACCCGATTTTGGTCTCCGGCCCGTTTCAGGGTATCCGCGACCGGCACGGCAAGCAAGCCACCGACCGGATCGTCACGCAGTTCGTTCACCAGCGCGTCGAGCATTGCCTGCGAAAGGCAGGGACGCGCAGCATCGTGAACCAGCACCCAATCGTCGTCGGCTGCGGCAGTAGCCGCTGCCTGCAAACCGGCAAGGACGCTCTCGGCGCGCGTGGCACCGCCAGCGTAGACCGTCTCCAGCTTGGGGCCGAGATCGCGCCAATCGTGCGCGCGCCAATGCCGGTCATCCGGCGCCAGCACCACCAGCACGCGCTCGATGTGCGGCGAGCGGCAGAGCGCCAGCAGGGTGTGATAGATCAGCGGACGGCCTGCCAGCGGCAGGTACTGCTTGGGCAGTTCGGCGCCGAAACGGGAGCCGCTACCGGCGGCCGGGACAATTGCGAAATGGCGGGGCATGGCGTAATTTCATGGAAAGGGAGATTGTACTCCGACAACGGAAGCGAACCTGAGCTGCCCCTACCCATGACTAACGGCCACCTGCTTTCCGATATCGGCCTGGAGTTCATCCAGGCCTTCCTGCTCTCACTCGGCATTGGTCTCTTGATGGGACTTGAACGCGAGCGCAATCCGGCCTCGCGTGCCGGTTTACGGACTTTCGCGCTGGTCTCGCTGCTCGGTACCGTCTGTGCGCTGCTCGCTGTGCGCACGGAGTCGCCCTGGTTGCTGGCTGCCGGGCTGATCGTCGTCGGCGCCATGATGATCTCGGCCTACCACCGCCAGCCCGATGCCAACGACCCCGGCACCACCTCGGTCGTCGCCCTGCTGCTGGTCTTCTGCTACGGAGCGATGATCTGGTACGGCTATCGGACCCTGGCGGTGATGCTGACCATCCTGACCACCGTGCTGCTCTACTTCAAGGCCGAAATGCAGACGGTGTCGAAGCAGCTGACGCGCCGCGACATCACCTCGGTGCTGCAGTTCTGCGTGCTCTCGCTGATCATCCTGCCGATTCTGCCCGACCGGAATTTCGGCCCCTACGACACCCTCAACCCCTATCAGGTCTGGTGGATGGTGGTGCTCATCTCCGGTGTCAGCCTGGCCGGCTATGCCGCCCTGCGCATTGTCGGCCAGCGTCATGGCGCCCCGCTGCTCGGCCTGCTCGGCGGCCTCGCCTCGAGCACAGCGACTACGCTGGTCTATGCGCGGCACGCCCGCGACAGCGCTGCACTGACCCAGCTCAGTCTGGTTGTCATCCTCACCGCCAATCTGATCGTGCTGGTCCGCCTTGGCGGCGTCGCTGCCATCGTTCAGCCCGGCATCCTGCCGACGCTGGTGCCGGTGCTGCTCGGTGGCCTCATCGCCGGCATCGCCTTCGTTGCCTATGCCTGGCGCAAGCTGGAAAGGGGAACCGAATTGCCGGAACTCGATCTGCGCAACCCGACCGAGTTGTTCACGGCACTCACTTTCGGTGCCATCTACGCCGTCGTCCTGCTGCTCTCCGCAGCACTCTCCGAGCATGCTGGCAAGCTCGGCCTGTATGCCGTAGCGCTTGTCTCCGGCTTGACCGATGTCGATGCAATAACCTTGTCCAGCCTGCGCCTGTTCGGCCAGGGAAAACTGGCAGCGAGCGAGGCAACGACAGCGATCCTGCTGGCAACGCTGGCCAACCTAGTTTTCAAGCTGGGCATTGTTGTCAGTGTTGCCGGCCGCCCGCTTGCCCGCCGCATCGTTACTGTCTTTGCCGCCATCGCGGCGGGATGCGTGGCTGGCTGGGCGACTATCTGAGCCTGCCATCGGAGCGCACGATTCAAGCTTGCTTGCATTCGTCCCTTTGCCGCTCCTATAGTGAATAGGGAGGGCTAATCATGACAACTGATGTTCGATTGCCAGCCGTCGCCGGAATGTTTTATCCCGGCAGTGCGACGGCACTGGAAGACGAGGTGGACAAGCTGTTGCGTGCAGTGACACACGACACGGCAGCGGCTGCCGAAGCGCCGAAGGCGATCATTGTTCCGCATGCGGGGTACATCTACTCCGGGCCGATTGCGGCCAGTGTCTATTCACTGCTGACACCCGCTGCTGAGCGCATTCGCCGCGTGGTATTGCTCGGTCCGACGCATCGAATCGGTGTCAATGGTCTGGCCTTGCCCAGCGTCGCGTATTTTTCGACGCCGCTCGGCCGGGTCGAAATCGACCGCGAAGCGGCGGCTACCCTGGTCGATCTGCCGCAGGTGGTCATCGCCGATCCACCCCATGCGCAGGAGCACTCGCTGGAGGTGCAGTTGCCTTTTCTGCAGCGTGTGCTCAAGGATTTCCGCTTACTGCCACTGGCCGTCGGCCACGCCTCCACCGATGCGGTTGCCGAGGTGCTGGAGCGTTTGTGGGGCGGCCCGGAAACCCTGATCGTGGTCAGTTCCGACCTCTCGCATTACCTGCCTTATGCCGCTGCCTGCGAGATCGACAGCCATACGGCGGCACGTATCGTCGCCTTCGACCCGAGCATCAGCCACGATGAAGCCTGTGGCGCGACACCGCTGAACGGGCTGTTGCTGGCGGCACGGCGCCACCACCTCGGCAGCCATCTGGTCGACCTGCGCAATTCAGGCGACACGGCCGGCGACCGCAGCCGTGTTGTCGGTTATGGCGGCTTCACCTTTGCCGAATACCGGAGTGAAGAAAGCAGACATGAGCACTGAATCGCTCGGCCCGACACTGCTGCAACTTGCGCGCACCGCCATTGCCGGCGAGTTCGGCATACCGGCTCATGCACCTGTCCCGCTTGCGGCTACGGAAGCGCCTGGATTTTCGGACATCCCGGCGGCGCTGTCTCAGCCTGGCGCCTGCTTTGTCACCCTGACGCAACAAGGCGCCCTGCGTGGCTGCATCGGTAGCCTGGAAGCCTGGCGCCCGCTTGCCGACGATGTCCGCGCAAATGCCGTAGCGGCGGCCTTCCGCGACCCCCGCTTTGCACCACTGGCGGCTGCCGAGTTGGAGCGCACGCGTGTTGAGGTTTCGCTGCTGACGCCAGCCGAACCGATGGCCTTTGCCAGTGAAGCGGAGGCCCTCGCCCAGCTGCGCCCGACCATCGATGGGGTCATTTTCGAATGCGGCGGCCGACGCTCGACCTTCCTGCCGCAGGTCTGGGAACAATTGCCAGAAGCACACCAGTTCATGGCCCAGCTGAAACAGAAAGCCGGTTTTCCCGCAGATTTCTGGAGCGATTCGGTCAAACTCTCGCGCTATCGCGTCGAGAAATGGAAGGAAGCCTGATGGCAACACCCGAAGCTCTGCATCCCGGACGCTGGTGGCACCCCATAGAAGGGGGGGCGCGGATCCAGTGCGACCTCTGCCCACGCGACTGCAAGCTGCACGAGGGGCAGCGCGGCGCCTGCTTCGTGCGCATGAACGTGGGTGGCGCCATGCAGCTGACCACGTGGGGGCGCTCGTCCGGCTTCTGCATCGACCCGATCGAGAAAAAACCGCTCAACCACTTTTACCCCGGCAGTTCGGTGCTCTCCTTCGGCACGGCGGGCTGCAACCTGGCCTGCAAGTTCTGCCAGAACTGGGATATCTCGAAATCACGCGACATGGACCGCTTGATGGACAGCGCCACACCGGAGGCCATCGCCGACGCCGCCCTGAATCATGGCGCCAGATCGGTCGCCTACACCTACAACGACCCGGTGATCTTTGCCGAGTACGCCATCGACACTGCCGTCGCCTGCCGGGCGCGTGGCATCTTCAATGTTGCGGTGACGGCGGGCTACATCCACGCCGCGCCGGCAAAAGAATTTTTTGCGGTCATGGATGCGGCGAATGTCGATCTCAAGGGTTTCACCGACGACTTCTATTTTCGGCAGTGCGGCGCGCACCTGCAGCCGGTCCTCGACACGCTGGCCTGGATGCACCACGAAAGCGACTGCTGGCTGGAGATCACCACCCTGCTCATCCCCGGCCTCAACGATTCGGATGAGGAACTGAAGGCCCTCACCACCTGGGTGGCACGCGAACTTGGACCGGAGGTACCGCTACATTTCACGGCCTTTCACCCGGACTGGAAACTCGACAGTATCCCGGCAACCCCGGCAGCCACGCTGAAGCGTGCACGGCGTATCGCGCTGGATCAGGGGCTTCACTATGTCTATACCGGAAACGTGCATGACAGCGAGGGCGGCAGCACTTTCTGCCCGGCCTGCAACAAGGCCCTGATAGTGCGTGACTGGTACGAGATCAGGCACTACGAAGTCACTGCCGATGCACGCTGCCCGGCCTGCGGCGAGACCATCGCCGGACGTTTCGGTCACTTTGAAAAAGCTTTCGGGGCGCGCCGCATTCCCGTCCACCTGGGGGTTGCATGATCCTTGAGCATCGACACCTCGACCTCGTACTGGCGCACGCAACGCTGGAAGGCGATCTGGTCTTGCCGGCGCACAGCCAGGGACTGATCCTGTTTGTTGCCGGCTGCGGCAGCGCAGCCTTTTCCGCCAGCGGCGATGCCGACCAACGCCTGCATCAGGCGGGGTTCGGCACACTCACCATTGACCTGCTGATCGAGAGCGAGTGCCACTACGCCGATGCCGAAAGCCATCTGCCACACCTTGTGGAAAGGCTGCTGGCAGTCATCGCGCATCTGCGACGATTGATGGACAGCGAAAGTATCACCGAGCAGCCGATCGGACTTGTCGCCGCCGGCGCTACAACCCCATTGGCGGCCCGCGTCGCTGCGCTGCGCGACAACGAAGTACGGGCGCTGGTCTGTCATGGCGGTCTGATCGACCTTGCCGGATTACAGTTTCTCAAGGTCTTGCAGGCGCCCGTGCTGATGCTCGTCGATGCAGCGGATGATCGCACCGCAACCAACCTGCAACGGGCCCGGCCGCATATCCCGGCGCTGGTCAGCGTCGAACGGTTGGCGGCCGATGATGGCAGCCCGGAAGGAAATGAAGCGAGCGCAAATGCTGCTGCCGTGAAAACCGTGCGCTGGTTCCAGCAGCATCTGCACCGCTAAGCCCCCACGCGGGCCGCTACTGAATCACGCGCAATCCCGGAAGCAGCTCATCGAGCGCTGCGATGACCGCCGCGATTGCCGCATCTTCTGCCGCCCGGTCACTCCCCTCGGTGACGAGCGTTTCCAGCTGGGCAGCCAGCTGCTGCAGACGTTCTGCACCAAGGCTGCCGGCAGCGCCCTTGAGCGAATGTACGAAACGATGGAGCGTTTCCCGGTCGTTTTCAGCCTGCAGGGTACGCAGCCGGGCAGCGCCCTCAGCATAGTGTTCGCGAAAAAGAAGGAGCAAGCGGCGGCAGCTGGCCACCCGCCCCTTCATGCGTTGCAGCAGCAGTGCCTGGTCGATGCCCGGCAAGTGGGGCAATTCCGCAGCATCAGCAGCAACAGAGGCTGCGGCAGGAGTTGCGATATTGGCGATGACGCCAGACTCGTCCGCTGCCGTGCCGGCTGCAGCCGGCAGCGATGCCACCTCGGTGTTGCTTTTCGGGGCGTAGAAATTGAGGACGCGGTACAGATCCGCCGGCTCGAAAGGTTTGGTCAATACATCGTTCATGCCGATGACCAGGCAGCGTTCCCGGTCTTCGAGACCGGCATTGGCGGTCAGGGCAATGATCGGCAGCGCATTCCAGCGCGCATTCTGGCGAATCAGCCGGGTCGCCTGCAGGCCGTCCATCTCCGGCATCATGATGTCCATCAGGACCAGATCGAAATCCTTCTCCAGCAATCGCCGAAGCGCCTGCTGCCCATTCTCGACCACCTCGGCGATGACGCCGATCTCACCAAGAATTTCGAGGACCATTTCCTGGTTGAAGCGATTGTCTTCCGCCAGCAGCACCCGCATTCCGTTCGGCAACACAGGCGGCGCCAGATCGCCGGCGGTGCTCTCTGCCGCAAGCGCATCAAGCCGTTCGCGCCAGACATCATCGGCGATCAGCAGCGGCACAACGAACTGGAAGGTGCTGCCCTGCCCCGGCGTACTCTCGACCCATATCCGTCCGCCCATCATCGTCACCAGCTCGCGGGAAATGGCCAGACCGAGGCCGGTACCGCCGTAGCGGCGGGCAGTCGAAGTATCTGCCTGTGAAAACGGCTGAAAGAGTTTGCCCAGTTCTTCCGGAGACCAGCCGATGCCGGTATCGGCTACCGAAAACTTGAGCATGGCCTTGCCATCGACGACTTCCTGACAGGCGCAACGCACCGCGACCCCGCCGTGGCTGGTGAACTTGACCGCATTGCCGACCAGATTGGTCAGGATCTGCGTCAGCCGCAAGGGATCGCCGACCAGATAACACGGCACCTCCGGCGCGATTTCAAGGCTCAGGCGCAAATCCTTCTCGTCAGCCAGCTGGTTGGCAAAGGTGGCGATGCCATCGATCACGTTGCGCAGCGAAAAGCCGGTCATCTCCAGCTGCAGGCGCCCCGATTCGATCTTGGAAATGTCGAGTATGTCGTTGATGATGCCAAGCAGCAGGCGGGCCGAAACGTTGACCTTGCGCACGTACTCATGCTGCCGCGGCTCAAGACCGCTTTTCAGTGCCAGACCCGACATGCCGATGATGGCGTTCATCGGTGTGCGGATTTCATGACTCATCGCTGCCAGGAAGCTGCCCTTGGCCTGGTTGGCCAGATCCGCCTCCTCGCGGGCCTTGACCAGCTCTTCCGTCCGCTCGGCAACCAGTGACTCAAGGTGCTGACGATAGCGCTGGACTTCTTCTTCGGCCTGTCGGCGCTCGGTGATATCGGCAATGATCCAGGTGCGCGTGCCGTCGGGTTCATTGGCATCGTTGGCTCTTCCGGTCATGGCCGCCGGGAACGACTGGCCGTCCTTGCGACGCAATGTCAGTTCGCGTGAATAGCTCTCGCCACGAGAAAAGACGGTCCGCGTTTCCATGGCAAGGCGGTCAAAGGCGGTTTCCGAGTCGAAAAGGAGGGTGACCGGTTTTCCGGTCAGTTCGTCAGTCGCATAGCCAAACAGCGTTTCCAGCCGATTGTTGCAGGAGACGATGAGCCGCTGGTGAGTGACCAGAATGCCGACCAGCGCGTTGTTGAGGACGGCGTTCTGCTCTGCCAGCAGCGCCCGCGTCTCATCCTCGGCGAAGCGGCGGCTGACAATGGCATCGCGAAAACGCATCACGGCCAGCGAAATCCGGCCGATTTCATCCTCGCGATCGACGCCGGACAGCGCGACCTGCGTCTCGCCGTGTTCGAGCTGGTCGAGCGCATGCAGGATATCGTTGAGCGGCCGCCCGATGCGCCGGAAGATCAGAAAGATGACCAGGCCGAGTACGAGACCGAGCAAGCCGGTTACGAGAATCGAATTGATCACGAGAACACGATATTCGACCGCCAGCGGCGCCCGTGAATGGGCCAGCGTCAGGCGTCCGACATCGACCGAGCGCTGATGGTCACGATAGACGATGCGCCGTGTTGCCGTGAACACCTCTGCGGGGTCAAAGCGCGGTGCGCCGGCAGCAGCGATTTCAATGCCCTCCAGATCGCTGACGCTGACACTGACCAAATCGGGATCAGCACCGATGGCATTGACCGTGCTGAGCACCGCCAGCCCGTTGAAGTCGTACATCGGCCGCGCCAGCGATTCGGCCATCAAGGTTGCCAGGCGCTCGGTACGGTCAAGCAGCGATGCGGTCAGCCGCTCCTGGCGATAGGAAATGGTCAGCGCTGCATAGAGGCCGAACACCACCCATACGGCAAGGATCAGTGCCGCCAGCATGCGGAAACGCAGGCTGCCGAATGGTGCGGCAAAGCGCTTCCGGTCGAGCAGGCTCATGCGTTCCGCCTGGCTGCAGCATAGGCAGAAAGAACGCTTGGCAGATGGAAACAGCACAGTGCGGGCAGCATGACTCTCCGGCAGAGGGGGGTTACACGGGAGTGTACTTTTAAATGGCATATGATCATGCCAAGTCGCTGGCGGAATGTCGACCACTTTGCCCCCTTCGTGGCATTACCCGGCAGCTGACGGCGGCAAACCTGCGGCTGGCGAACTCGACAACGCCCACCAGCGGAACGGGAAGACTTCGGACGTTTGGGGCGCCCCCGTGGCAACCGCTATAATGCGAACCCCCATGCCGCCACGCCTATCCTCTCTCCTGCCCTTGCCGCCGCTCCCACGCCCGGAGCAGCGTCTTGCACTGCCGCCACTGACCGGCTCGGCCGATGCACTGGCGCTTGCCCGCCTGGCTGACGGCAAGCGACTGCTGGTGGTGCTGACCGCCAACCCCGCTGATGCCCAGCGCCTGCTGGAGGAAATCCCCTGGTTTGCGCCTGATCTGCGCGTCAGCCTGCTGCCGGACTGGGAAACCCTGCCCTACGACAGTTTTTCGCCGCATCACGACCTCGTCTCCGAGCGTCTGGCGACGCTCTACGCGATTACCCGCAGCGAGTGCGACATCCTGTTATTGCCCGCCTCAACGGCGCTCTACCGCCTGTCGCCCCCCGCCTGGCTGGCGGCCTACACCTTCTTCATCAAGGTCGGTGAGGCGCTCGATGCCGAAGCGCTGCGCAAGCAGATGGCGCTGGCCGGCTACACCCACGTCACCCAGGTGGTGTCGCCGGGTGAATTTTCCATCCGGGGCGGTCTGATCGACCTCTATCCGATGGGTTCGGCCTTGCCGTACCGGCTCGACCTGTTCGACGACGAAGTGGAGAACATCAAGACCTTCGACGTCGACAGCCAGCGCACCCTCTATCCGGTGCCGGAAATACGCCTCCTGCCGGCCCGTGAGTTCCCCATGGACGACGCCGGACGGACCCGTTTCCGCCAACGTTTCCGCGAAACCTTTGAAGGTGATCCGGCAAAATCGGGCATCTATCGCGACATCTCCGCCGGAACACCATCGGCGGGTATCGAATACTGGCTACCACTGTTCTTCGAGGAAACCGCCACCCTCTTCGACTACCTGCCGGCCGATGCCGTTCTCTGCCTGCACAACGATGTTCCTGAAGCCATTCGCGACTTCTGGCGCGAGACCCAGTCGCGCTACCAGATGCACTCGGGCGACCGGGCACGGCCACTGCTGCCGCCGGCCGACCTGTTCCTCAGCGAGGAGCAGTTCTTTGTCGCCGCCCGCCCGCACGGACGCCTCGATCTCGCGCTCGGCAGCGGTAGCACGGCCTCCGTCCAGCCGGTACCGCCAGTAGCAGTCGACCGCCGGGCAGACGACCCGCTCAGCGCGCTCAAGGATTTTCTCGCGACATTCCCCGGCCGCACCCTGCTTCTCGCCGATTCCGCCGGGCGCCGCGAAACACTGGCCGAACTGCTCGGCGAGCACGGAATCAAGGCCGACGCCGCAGCCGACCCGGCCAGTTTCCTCGCCGGCCAATCCCGCTTCGGGCTGGGCGTTGGCCCGCTCTTTGGCGGCTTCCTTGCCGGCGACATCGCTTTCATCACCGAAGCCGAGCTCTACGCCGGCAGCCCGTCGGCCAAGGCCCGCCGCGCCCAGCGCGACGCGCAGCGCAAGGCCTCGCTGGAAAACTGGCTGCGCGACCTGACCGAACTCAAGGTCGGCGACCCGGTGGTGCACGAACAGCATGGCATCGCCCGCTATCAGGGGCTGGTGCACCTTGACCTCGGCGAGGGCGACAACGAATTCCTCGAACTGCACTACGCCAACGAGGCCAAGCTCTATGTGCCGGTCTCGCAGTTGCATGTCATCTCCCGCTACTCGGGCAAAGAGCCGGAAGCGGCTCCGCTGCATACGCTCGGCTCGCAGCAATGGGAGAAGGCCAAGCGCCGCGCCGCCCAGCAGGCCCGTGACACCGCCGCCGAATTGCTGGCGCTCTACGCCGTGCGCGCTGCCCGCCAGGGGCATGCCTTCGATTTCAAGGCGCACGACTACGACGCCTTCGCCGACGGTTTCGGCTTCGAGGAAACCGTCGATCAGGCCAACGCCATCGCCGCCGTCGTGGAGGACATGAAATCAGGCAAGCCGATGGACCGCCTGGTCTGTGGCGATGTCGGCTTCGGCAAGACCGAGGTTGCCCTGCGTGCGGCCTTCTGTGCCGTCGCCGGCGGCCGCCAGGTGGCGGTGCTCTGCCCGACCACCCTGCTCTGCGAGCAGCACTACCAGACCTTCTGCGACCGCTTCGCCGAGTGGCCGGTGCGTATCGCTGAAATCTCCCGCTTCAAGACGGCCAAGGAAAGCACGCAGGCGATGCACGAGCTGGCCGAGGGCAAGCTCGACATCATCATCGGTACGCACAAGCTCTTGTCGAAGGAAATGAAGTTCGACCGGCTCGGGCTGGTCATCATCGACGAAGAGCACCGTTTCGGCGTGCGCCAGAAGGAAAGCCTGAAGAATCTGCGTGCCGAGGTCGATGTGCTGACGCTCACCGCAACGCCGATACCGCGCACGCTGGCGATGTCGCTCGAAGGCCTGCGTGATTTCTCGGTGATCGCCACCGCGCCGCAAAAGCGCCTGGCCATCAAGACTTTCGTCTCCCGGCTCTCCGACGGCATCATCCGCGAAGCCGTGCTGCGCGAACTGAAGCGCGGCGGCCAGGTGTACTTCCTGCACAACGAGGTTGATACCATCGAGAACATGCGCGAGAAACTGGCCAAGCTGGTGCCGGAAGCGCGCATCGTCGTCGGCCACGGCCAGCTGAACGAGCGCGAGCTGGAACGGGTGATGCGCGACTTCACCCAGCAGCGCGCCAACCTGCTGCTGTGCACGACGATCATCGAGACCGGCATCGACAACCCGCACGCCAACACCACCCTGATCAACCGCGCCGAGAAGTTCGGTCTGGCGCAGCTGCACCAGTTGCGCGGCCGCGTCGGCCGCTCGCACCATCAGGCCTATGCCTACCTGCTGACCCACGACGGCGTCGGGGAAGGCTCCGGGCTGACCAAGCAGGCGAAACAGCGGCTGGAGGCCATCCAGCACATGGAAGAGCTGGGCTCCGGTTTTTATCTGGCCATGCACGACCTGGAAATCCGCGGTGCCGGCGAGGTGCTCGGCGACAACCAGTCGGGCGAAATGCAGGAAGTCGGTTTCAATCTCTTTACGGAGATGCTCAATCGCGCCGTTGCCGCACTGAAACAGGGCAAGGAGCCGGACCTGACACAACCGCTCGGCATTGCGACCGAGATCAACCTGCACACACCGGCGCTGCTGCCAAATGCCTATGCACCGGACGTGCACGAACGCCTCACCCTCTACAAGCGGCTGGCCAACTGTGATGCGGCTGAAGAAATCGATGCACTGCAGGAGGAGTTGATCGACCGCTTCGGCGAACTGCCGCCACAGGCCCAGTCGCTGCTTGCCACGCACCGTGCGCGCCTGCTGGTGAAACCGTATTGTGTCGCCAAGCTCGACGCCACCAGCGAGCAGATCGTCGTCCAGTTCAGCCCCGAATTCGCCAAGCTGGCACCGATCGAGCCGATCCGCATCATCAACCTGATCCAGAAAAACCGTAGCTACAAACTCGCCGGGCAGGACAAGCTGCTATTCTCTCGTCATTCACCCACCCTGAACGACAAGGTGGCGGCGATCAAGGAGCTGTTCAAGCAGCTGACCGCCTGATCTGGCCAATCTGGCGCCGGCTCCCGCTGCCCACCCGCCGTTCTCTTGCTGGAGACAAGGCATGGCGAAAACTGCACTGGTCCTGGGCGGCGGCGCCCCGAATGCAACCCTGATGTCGGGCGCACTGGTAGCTTTTGCCGAAGCCGGCGTCAAATTCGATGTCATTTCCACCGCCGGTGCCGGCGCCCTCATCGGCCTGCTCTACGTGGCGCCGGCCAAGGGCACGCCGATCGAAGCGCTGCGGCGGACCACCGAGATGGGTGTGGCCGACGCCATCTACGATCACTTCCCGGTCAACTACAAGGTCTTCCAGAAATCCGGCGCCAACGCCGACCTTTATCGCCGCTTGCTGGCGATGAACCCGCTGGCCCAGACCATCGCCACCCAGCACGGCGACTCGGCCATGGAAAAGCTGTTTTCCGACTGGGTACAACTGCTGTTCACCAGCGCCTGCCCGAGCGACCTCAGCCCAAAAAGCCTGGGACTCTGCGCCAACGTGCCTTTCCTTGAGGAAACGGTTGATTTCGCGGCCTTGCGCCATATCGTTCCCGCCTTCTACATCAACGCCTACAACATCAGCGACCGGCGCATGGAGAACTTTGCCAAGGACGCAATCAACGCCGACCATTGCCGCGCCGCGCTGGCATTTCCCTTCCTTTATCCGCCCTACCCGATCATCGACCCGAAAAGCGGCATCGAAAAGTTCTACTACGAAGGGGCTGCCCACGACTGCCTCAACTACAAGGCGCTGGTCGATCACGAACCGGACGTGAAGCGAATCGTCGTCTTCGACGTGCTCGGCGCCGATGAGCTGATGCGCACGCCACGCGATCTCTACGATGCCTGGCTACTGTCGATCATCACACCACTGGTGGAAATTGCCCGCGACGACACCAAGATTTTTGAAGCCGTCCATAACCGCAACAATGAGCGCCAGTTATTCAAGGTGCCCTTCGACATCCCCAAGGACCATCTGGCGGAAGCCCTCGACTGGTCACGTTCAAATCTGGAAACACTGTTTCTGGTCGGCTATGAGTCAGCAAAGCGCTATCTCGCCGGCGATGGGCGCGCCTTACTGGACTGAGGGTTTGCCTGCAACCAGCGGACAACCGCCTTCGGCCAGCGGGCGGAACGCCCGCTCACCGGGAACGCTGCGCAGGATCTCCAGGTAGTCCCACGGCTCCTTCACTTCCGCCGGGGTCTTCACCCGCAGCAGGAAGACATCGTGGATCATCCGTCCGTCTTCACGCAGGCGGGCATTGCGGACGATCGGATCCTTGATCGGGATTTCGCGCATGGTTTTGACAACGACACTGCCAAGATCACTGTTGCCGGCCTTGACCGCCTTGAAGTAATGCGTCAGCGACGAATACACGCCAGCCTGCAGATCGCTCGGCATGGCGCCGGTGCGCTCGAAGAAACGCATCGACCAGGCACGCGACTGGGCATCCATGTTCCAGTAGAACGAATGGGACAGACGCAGGCCTTGCGCCAATTGCGGTTTCATCAGGTGCACGTCGTTCAGGGCGGTGGCAACGGCGGCCAGCATGGTCTGCCCCTTGCTGACGCGGAGCAGATCGAAAGCTTCGCGCACGGCATTGATCATGTCCTGGCCGGCATTGACCAAGCCGATCACCTGCGCCCCGGACGCGGAGGCCTGGCGCAACTTGGCGAAAAGATCTGGCTCGCCGAGCGCATGGCGGACGCTGCCGAGAACGGTACCGCCATTGTTGCGGACAATGGTCGATAGCGAGGCTTCGACGTTACTGCCGAAGGCATTATCGACCGTCACGAAGTACCACGTCCTGGCGCCCGAGCGGGTCAATTCCCCCCCGATGACGGTGTTGAAGGCATGGCCGTCATACATCCAGTGGATGCCGGTCGGCGCGCATTTGCTGCCGGTAATCTCGGTGGTCATGACTCCGTTGTAGAACACCACGGCGCCACGGGGGCGATTGATTTCCTGAACCAGCAACGCCAGCGGCGAACTGGCGACATCGGCGATGACATCGACACCCTTCTCGAACAGCCACTCGCGCGCAACCCGGGAAACCTGCTCGGCGCTGTTCGCATGATCTTCATGCAGCAGACGAATCGGCCTGCCGTTGATTTTGCCGCCAACGTCCTCAATGGCCATCTGTGCGGCAACCACCGAACCCTGCCCGGTGATGTGGGAATAGATCGACTTCATATCGACCAGCAGGCCGACGCGAATCTCGTCATTGCTAATCTCGGCCCGGGCCGTACCGCTGGCCACAACAAAAAACAGGCTGAGCGCAAGAAGGCGGAGCGCACAGCCAAGCGCATGACAAGGGCGAAAAACGGAAAAATTGTTTATCATCTTCAATAGACTGGCAGTGTCACAGCGTTGGATACGCAGGATCGATGCTGAAGGCTGGAGCATCGAACCATTGCCGACACCCTGTCAAGAACAATACAAAAACGATTTACTCGCCCGAGGGAGGCCCCCCTGAAAGCCGGACGCCCGACCAGAAGTTCCTGGCCCCTGCTGCTGACCTATGCCGCTGCTGCTATCGGCGGGCTGGCTTTGGTGATCGGCTTTGCGCGTTTCAACGCCTTGCACCAGGAATTTCTCAGCGCCAACTTCGATAGCGTTCATGGGGCCAGAACCCTGCTCAAGGCGCGTTTTCTTATTGACCAGGCAGCACGCGACGTCGAACTGGCGAGCGTCAGCGCGGAGCGTCGCCAACTGCTTCTGCAATCAGCCGACAAGCGGCTGCTCAACGCCGAGAACTACAGCGCCGAGGGGCGCGACAACGACCCTCGGGCACGCGAACGGCTGGTCACCCGGATTCGCGACGCACGAGTCGACCTGGAGCGCCTGCAACAGTTGGGCGCTAGCAGCACCCTGGCCTCGGCCAGCCATGCCTTCACGCTTGAACTGCAGCGTCTGGCGCGCGATGTCGATGCTGCCGAGCTCGATCGCTGGGGCACCTTGTCCGGGCTGAACACCGAATTGGCCGCACGCATGCGAACGCTGAACCAGCTGATCGCCGCCGCCCTGCTGCTTTTTGTCGGCGTCATGGTGGTGCTGGCCTGGGCCCTGCTGCGCGCGCGCCGTGCCGAGGCCGACCTGCTCACGGCCAAGCTGGAAACCGAAGCCATCCAGCAGACGACGCTTGATGCGTCACCGATCGGCATTGCCTACATCGACACCGCCGATCCGGAGAACCGCCGGATATCGGCAGTCAACCGCCAGATGGGCGTGATCTTTGGCTACACGCCAGAAATGATGCCGGGCCTCAGCGTGCGTCGCCTCTACGCCAGCCAGGAAACCTATACCCATTTTTCGACGACGGCCCCCAAGCACCTCGCCCGGGGGGAAGTAGTACAGGAAGAGGTTGTCATGCAGCGCCGCAACGGCATGCCCTTCTGGTGCTCGCTGTCGGTCAAGGCCATCGACCCTGCCGACATTTCCCGTGGCGTCGTCTGGACCTGTGAGGAGATTACCGAACGCAAGGCTGCTGAAGTGGCCTTGCAGCAGGAGCGCAGCCGGGCCGAAGCGGCCAATCAGGCAAAGAGCGAGTTTCTCGCCAACATGAGCCACGAATTGCGGACGCCGTTTGCCGGACTCTTCGGTCTGCTTGACCTGCTCCGCGAAAGCCCGCTGGCTGCCAACCAGCGACGCCATCTCGATCTGGCCCGTGACAGCGCCCTGCAGATGCAGGCAATCGTCAACGACATCCTTGATTTTTCCAAGATCGAAGCCGGCAAACTGATCATCGAATCGCGTCCTTTCAGCCTGCGCCAGCTCGTCACCAGCATCGCCGAAGGCCGCGCCGCCACCGTTTCGCGCAAGGGGCTCAATTTTGTCCTCGATCTGGTCGAGCCGCTGCCGGATGCACTGCGCGGCGACCCGGTGCGCATTCGCCAGATCATCGACAATCTGCTCGGCAATGCCGTCAAATTCACCGAGCAAGGTGATATCCGCCTGACGATCCAATCAACAACGGAAGGCACAACCCCGAGCAGTCACGAGGCCACCTTGCGCATCACCATCGAGGATACCGGCATCGGTATTCCGGCAGAGATGCAGGCACGGATCTTCGACAAGTTCACCCAGGCCGACTCCTCGACGACACGGCTCTATGGTGGCACCGGTCTTGGCCTGGCGATCTGCAAGCAGCTTGCGGTGCTGATGGGCGGTCAGATCAGCCTGAGCAGCCGCGAAGGTCGCGGCAGCCGGTTCACGCTCACCTTCCGCCTGCCAGTCGCCGACGCGGCCGATCTGCCCGCAGCTGCTGAAACGAACGGGGCGACCGCGCGCCGCCTCGACGGCACGACCATCCTGCTGGCCGAGGACAACCTGATCAACCGCAACATGATGGCGGAAACCTTGCAAGCCATGGGCGCCGTCGTTGTCACGGCGACCAACGGCGAAGAAGCCATCCGCCTCGTCGGCGAGCAGGCACCGGACATCGTGCTGATGGATTGCCAGATGCCGGGCATGGATGGCCTTGACGCTACACGACGGATTCGCGCAGCCGAAGCGCCCGGGCAACACCTGCCGATCATCGCCACCACCGCCTTTGCCACCAGTAACTACCGCGACGACTGCCTGCTCGCGGGCATGGATCGTTTTCTGCCCAAGCCGGTGAGCGGTAGTGAACTTCTCGCCGCCATCCTCAGCCTGCTCCCCACCACAACGATAGAGAGCACGGCAGCGGTGGGCGATACTCGCCTGGGCGGCCACATCCTGCTCGTCGAGGACAACCCGGCGATCCGCGAAGCGACCGAAAAACTGCTCACGCGTTGCGGTTGCAACGTAGTAACGGTTGCCGATGGGCGCTCGGCGCTGCTTGTTCTTGAGGCTGCAGCCGTTCGGCCAACAACCGCAAACCCGGCCGGAAGCGTCGCCGAGGCCGACGCGGAATTCGATCTGGTGCTGATGGACTGTCAGATGCCCGGCCTCGACGGGTGGGAAACGACTCGTCGCTGGCGCCAGCGAGAACAGGCACTGGACCTGCCGCCACTAGGTATCGTCGCCGTCACCGCTGATGACCGTCCGGAGATCCGCGCGCGCTGTGACGAAGCCGGGATGGATGGCACGCTGATCAAGCCATTCAGCGAAGCTCAGTTGCAGGCGCTGTTGGCCGACTGGCTACGCTGACCCGAGGGTTCCTTGCACTTGCGCGTTTCTGCAAGCGCAGACGCCTCCCCCAAACCCGCGCCAACGCGGTAAACTTCAGCCCTTTCCCCGGCGCCACAGGCCCCCTGTGGCGCCGTACACCCCCAGCAGGCTGCCAAAACATGACCACACTCGACATCGACAACATCAACGTCAGCGCTTTCGATCCGATGCCCTCACCCGAGGACGTCCACGCCAAGCTGCCGCTCTCCCTGAACGCTGCCCGCACCGTCATGCACAGCCGCGACGCGCTGCGCAACATCCTCGACCGCAAGGACCATCGCCTGTTCGTTGTCGTCGGCCCATGCTCGATCCACGACCCGGTCGCCGGCCTCGATTATGCGAAGCGCCTGAAGGCGCTGGCCGACGAGGTGTCGGACACGCTGTTCATCGTCATGCGCGTCTATTTCGAGAAACCGCGCACGACCACCGGCTGGAAGGGCTACATCAACGACCCGGACATGGACGATTCCTTCCGCGTGGACAAGGGGATGGAGAAGGCCCGCGAATTCCTGCTGCAGGTCTGCGAACTCGGCCTGCCGACCGGCACCGAGGCACTCGACCCGATCTCGCCGCAATACCTCGGCGACCTGATCACCTGGAGCGCCATCGGCGCCCGCACCACCGAATCGCAGACGCACCGCGAGATGTCGTCCGGCCTGTCCACCCCCGTCGGCTTCAAGAACGCCACCAACGGCGATATCAGCGTCGCCGTCAACGCCATCCTGTCGGCCTCGCGCCCGCACTCCTTCCTCGGCATGAACAGTCAGGGCCGCACTGCCATCGTGCGCACCACCGGCAACCGCTACGGCCATGTCGTACTGCGTGGCGGCGATGGTCGTCCGAACTACGACACGGTTTCGGTCTCGATAGCGGAGCAGGCCATGGTCAAGGCCAAGCTGGCACCGAACATCGTCGTCGACTGCTCACACGCCAACAGCTACAAGAAGCCGGAACTGCAGCCGCTGGTCATGGCCGACGTGGTCAACCAGATCCGCCTCGGCAACAAGTCGATTGTCGGCACCATGATCGAATCGAATCTCGTCGCCGGCAACCAGCCGATTCCGGAAGATCTGTCGCAGCTCAAGTACGGCTGTTCGGTCACCGATGCCTGTGTCGACTGGGACACCACCGAGCAATCGCTGCGCGATGCCGCCACGCTGCTGCGCGACGTGTTGCCGGACCGGATTGCCGGCTGATTCGGCTGCCAGTTCTCGTCGAAGATTAACGAAACAACAAAACCATTCGCCCCCGGAACCGCAAGCCATGTCGCTGATAAAGCCTTTTGCCGGACTGCGCCCGCTGACCGAACGTGCCAGCGAGGTTGCAGCCCCCCCCTACGATGTTCTCTCCAGCGCCGAGGCGCGCGAGCGTGCTGCGGGTCTTCCGTGGAGTTTCCTGCACATTTCCAAGGCCGAGATCGACCTCGCGGACGACATCGACCCCTACGCACCGGAGGTCTATGCCCGTTCGGCTGAAAACCTCGGCAGCATGATCGCGGCCGGCGTCCTCGTTCGCGATCCCTCTCCGCGTTTTTACGCTTACCGCATGACCATGGGCGAGCATGTGCAGACCGGCCTGGTCGCTGCGGCATCGGTCGCCGACTACGAAACCAACCGTATCCGCAAGCACGAATTCACGCGGCCGGACAAGGAAGACGACCGGGTCCGCCAGATAGAAGCACTCAACGCGCAGACCGGTCCGGTGCTGCTGGCCTACCCGGATTCCGCAAACATTGACGCACTCATCGCAGCGGGTAGCGAAGGCTGTGCCATTGCCGATGTGGTCGCCGATGGTGTTCGCCACACCACCTGGGCCATTACCGATGAAACCGCCATCGCTGCCATTGGCAAGGCTTTCGATGCGCTGCCGGCACTCTATATTGCCGACGGCCACCATCGCTCCGCCGCCGCCGCCCGTGTTGCTGCCGCTCGCCGCTCGCGTGAGCTGGTTGCTGCCGCCGACGAAAACAGCGCGGAGCATTTTCTGGCGGTGATTTTCCCTGCGCACGAAATGCGCATCATGGATTACAACCGGGTCGTCCGCGACCTCAACGGGCTTTCGCCGGAAGCCTTTCTCGCCCGCATCGCCAGCAATTTCAGCGTTACCCCGTCCGCCAGCCGCGTTACACCGGAAGCACCCGGCATCGTCGGCATGTATCTCGGCGGCAAGTGGTATCGCCTGGCGATCAACTCCGCCCTTGTTGAACGCATTCAAGCCAATGACCCGGTAGCCCGTCTCGATGTCAGCCTGCTTTCCGCGCATCTGCTCGACCCGGTACTCGGCATCACCGACCTGCGCCGCGACAAGCGCATCGACTTCGTCGGCGGCATTCGTGGCCTCGCAGAACTCGAACGGCGCGTGGACAGCGGCGAAATGGCCGTGGCCTTCGCCATGCATGCAACGCGCATGGCCGACCTGATGGCGGTGGCCGACAGTGGCGAAGTGATGCCGCCGAAATCCACCTGGTTCGAACCGAAACTGGCTGACGGACTGCTCTCGCACGTCCTCGACTGAGCGTCGCAGTACCCCGCCCGCATGAACCTGATCATCCATGGCGGCGCGCTGCCAACCTTCCTGCTTGACCGCATCGTCGCCGCAACGGGTGCGACGGCAGTCGTTCCCCGTCCACCACAAGTCACCTGCCTGCGTGGCGCGGAACGCACGGCCGCATTCGATGACATCATTCCGCTCATCGAAGCCGAGCGGCTGGACTGGGCCTTTGTCGAAGCCGGAAAGAAACTGGCGGATTTCGGGCTGATCGCCTTCGACATGGATTCGACGCTGATCACCATCGAATGCATCGATGAGCTAGCCGACTTTTCCGGCAAAAAAGATGAAGTCGCCGCCATTACTGAAGCCGCCATGCGTGGCGAACTCGATTACCGCGAAAGCTTGCGTCAGCGCCTCAGCCTGCTCGCCGGGTTGGATGCCCGCGTACTGGCACGGGTTTTCGAGGAACGCCTGCGACTCTCCCCCGGTGCGCGCGAACTGCTGGCTGCGGCACAGGCAGCCGGGTTGCGCACCGCCATTCTGTCGGGCGGTTTTACCTATTTCACGGAGCGGCTGCGCATCGAACTCGGTTTCGACTTTGCCACATCGAACGAGCTGGAAATCTCGGGGGGCAAGCTCACCGGCCACGTTGCCGGTGCGATCGTCGATGCCCAGGCCAAGGCTTGCCATCTGGCACGCTTGCGCGACGAACTGGGTTTGCAGCGGGCGCAGGTCATCGCCATCGGTGATGGCGCCAACGACCTGCTGATGATGGCCGAGGCCGGCGTATCAGTGGCATTCCGCGCCAAGCCGGCAACCCGTGCGCAGGCCACCGTGGCCCTCAACTTTGCCGGCCTCGACGGCCTCCTGAATATCTTCAGTTAAGGTCGACGGCGCAGGCCTTGAGCATATCAAGGCTGACCACTTCAAGCGTTGCCTCGTTGGTCGCCCCCAGCACGATACGCGGCGCCGCACCGGCTTCCCAGGCTTCGCGCCAGCGTGCAGCGCAGAGGCACCAGCGATCGCCAGGGTGGAGGCCGGGAAAACCGAATTCCGGATGCGGCGTACTCAGGTCGTTGCCACGTGCTTTCGAGAAAGCCAGAAATTCGGCTGTCATCACCGTGCAGACGGTATGCAGGCCAAGGTCTTCGGGAGAGGTGTTGCAGCAGCCATCACGAAAGAAACCGGTCGGCGGCCGTTCGCTGCAGGATTCGAGGATGCCGCCGAGAACGTTGCGCTGGCGACCGTCGCCGGGGAAATCGGGGGTTTTCACTGGTCTTCCCGAAAAAGGGTATCGAGCTGTTTTCGGCGCAGACCTTCCGGCATACACAGCGTAGTGCGATCCCATTGTTCGAGATCGAGTACCCGATCGAGGCAATCCTGGAGTTCTTCATGCGCCTTGACCGCACTCTCGGCGATCGTTTGATGCACCAACGCCAAATTGCCGGCATCTTCCAGGCACGCCACCTGATAGCGGTATAGCGTGCGTAGCTGACGAATGGCGACGGCCACCTGCGCCGGGCAGGCGCACATGTAGATCGTTGCTTCCTCGAGAATGCGTTCGAGCTCGGCATCAGTGAATCGTTCGGCGTAATTCATGGCGCGAATTCAGGCGACTTCGTCGATCCAGGCCTGCTGGATGGCTTCCAGGATTTTTTCACCGCAATGTTTCGGATCGTCGTCGAATCCCGGCAGCGCAATCACCCAGTTCATCAGGTCGACGAAGTTGATCCGGGTCGGATCCACTTGCAGGTGCGCCTCGGAAAGCTCGATGGCGAGGTCGTTGATGTCGGTCCATTTCATCTCAATGCTTCCCTTCCCTGGCCATGTTGATCGAATAACGCGGAATCTCGATCACCAACGGCGTGTCAGCGACTTCGGCCTGGCACGACAGGCGTGAATTCGGCTCCAGCCCCCAGGCCTTGTCGAGCATGTCTTCTTCCAGATCCTCAGCCGTTTCCAGCGAGGAAAAGCCTTCGCGCACGATCACGTGGCAGGTAGTACAGGCACACGACATCTCGCAGGCATGCTCGATGGCAATGCCATTTTCGAGCAGTGTCTGGCAGATCGACTTGCCGGGTTCAGCTTCGATTACCGTGCCTTCGGGGCAAAGTTCAACGTGCGGCAGCACGATCATCTGTGTCATGCTTCCTCTCCTTTGGTTACCAGACCGTCGCCAAGTTCCGCGACGCGGCGCCCGGCCAGCGCTTTCTTGATCGATTTGTCCATGCGACGAGCGGCAAAATCCTTGGTGTCCGCTTCCAGATCATCCATCGCCAAGGTGATATGGCGTCGGTTTTCGCCCTGCGCAGTTTCCTGCAATTTTGCGATGGCGGCCTCGACACGGGCACGCTCCTCAGCCGTAACCAGCTCGCCATCACTGCGCAATGCTGCCTGAACTGCCTCAACCAGGCGCTGGGCTTCGACCTGTGCTTCCGCCAGTGCACGGCGAAAGGCGTCGTCCTTGGCATGTGCCATCGAATCCTTGAGCATGTCGGCAATTTCATCGTCGGAGAGGCCATAGGACGGCTTCACCGACACCGAGGCTTCTACACCCGAGGTCAATTCGCTGGCCGAGACAGAAAGCAGACCGTCGGCATCGACCTGGAAGGTGACACGGATGCGGGCGGCGCCGGCCACCATCGGCGGAATACCGCGCAGCTCGAAACGGGCCAGCGAACGGCAATCGCTGACCAGTTCGCGCTCGCCTTGAACGACGTGGATGGCCATCGCCGTCTGGCCATCCTTGAAGGTGGTGAATTCCTGGGCACGTGCCGAGGGAATGGTCGAGTTGCGTGGAATAACCTTCTCGACGATGCCACCCATGGTTTCAAGCCCAAGGGAAAGCGGAATGACATCGAGCAGCAACCAGTCGTCTCCGGCGGCACGGTTGCCGGCAAGCAGATTGGCCTGGGTAGCGGCACCGATGGCAACAACCTTATCCGGATCCAGATTGTTGAGCGGCTCCTGACGGAAATATTCGCCAACGGCGCGCTGGATCTGCGGCATGCGGGTAGCGCCGCCGACCATCACCACCCCCTTGACGTCCGAGGCGCTCAGGCCGGCATCGCGTAACGCCTTCTTCACCGGCTGAATGGTTTTCATCACCAGCGTTTGCGTAATTTCGTTGAAGATCGCCGTCGTCAGCGTCAGGTCGACCAGCACCCCGGTGGACAAACGGGCCGTGATGGGCGCTTCCGAGTGATAGGTCAGGTATTCCTTGGCTTCGCGGGCACGCGTCAGCAGCAGGCGCGAATCACCGGAAGCCAGCGGCGCCAGCTTCGCCTCTTCGAGTATCCAGCAGAAGATGCGGTGGTCGAAGTCGTCACCGCCGAGGGCCGAGTCACCGCCGGCAGCGAGTACCTCGAAGATACCCTTCGAAAGCCGCAGGATGGAGATATCGAAAGTGCCGCCACCAAGGTCGTAGACGGCATAAACGCCCTCGGCGCCGTTGTCGAGGCCGTAGGCGATCGCAGCAGCAGTCGGCTCGTTGAGCAAGCGCAGGACGCTGATCCCTGCAAGTTTTGCAGCATCCTTGGTCGCCTGGCGCTGGGCGTCGTCGAAATACGCAGGCACGGTAATCACCGCGCCAACCAGCGGGCCACCGAGTGCCGCTTCGGCGCGTGCACGCAGGACACTCAGGATGTCGGCCGATACCTCGACCGGACTCTTGATGCCGGCGACGGTACGCAGTTTGACCATTCCCGGCGCATCGACAAAATCGTAGGGCATCGATTCGACATGGGCGATATCGTTGCGGCCACGGCCCATGAAGCGTTTGACCGAGACGATGGTGTTCTTAGGGTCCTGCGCCTGCCGCGTCTGGGGGTCGTAACCGATCTCGGGATGGCCGTCGGCGGTGTAATGGACGACGGAAGGCAGGAGCGAACGGCCAAGCTCATCGCTGAGGACGACGGCAATGCCGCTGCGGACGGTCGCCACCAGGGAATTGGTGGTGCCCAGGTCAATGCCGACCGCCAGCTTGTGTTCGTGGGGAGCGGCCGACTGGCCGGGTTCTGCGATCTGGAGTAGCGCCATGGGGGTTGGGGGTTCTTTGTTTATTCTTCTTCGAGCGCGGCGATGGCATCGTCGATCTCGAACAACAGTTTTTCGAGGAACATCAGGCGACGGACACGATCCGCCGCCGTTTCATGGTCATGTGCATCGTCAAGCAGTGCAGCGAGTTCATCGTAGGCGGCGTGCATGCGCTCACCGAGGCGATGGCGAAGGTGTTCCAGCTCATGGTGGTCGTGTGCGGCACGTGCCTCAGCCACACCTTCACGCCATTCCATCTGCTCGATCAGAAAATCGACCGGCATCGCCGTATTGTTTTCCACCGCGACGTCGTGGCCGACAAGCTGGAGCAGATACTTCGCCCGCTCGAGCGGTTTTTTCAAGGCCAGATAGGCCTCATTGGCCTTGGTCGCCCACTGCAGCGAGCGTCGGCGCTCGGCATCATCCGCCTGAGCAAAGCGATCCGGATGTACCTCAGCCTGCAAGGTGCGATAGCGCACATCAAGCGTCGGCGCATCGAGCCGGTAGGCGCGGGGCAGTCCGAAAAGCGTGAAATGATCAGCGTTGAAGTCCATAGGCCGTGATTCTACAGGCGCCAAACTGGCAGCGCATCCAAAGGGGAGGCGGATCGGGCTGCCCACGCCAGATCACCTCAAGGCGAAGGCGGCCCGAGCGCGCAGATGACCAACGGAAATCCCGTCGGGACTGTGCGGATAGCACGGCAAGCGCTAGCAACGAAGCGCCGCCGAGCAATCAAACGTTAAAAGACTCGCCGCAACCGCAGGCGTCCTTGACATTCGGGTTATTGAACTTGAAGCCCTCGTTCAACCCCTCGCGCGCATAGTCCAGCTCGGTGCCTTCGAGATACGGCAGGCTCTTCGGATCAATCAGAACGGTAACGCCGTGAGACTGGAAGGTAACGTCGTCGGCGGCGATCTCGTCGGCAAATTCCAGCTTGTAGGCCATGCCGGAACAGCCGCTGGTGCGCACGCCGAGGCGCAGGCCGACGCCCTTGCCGCGTTTGGCAATGTAGTTGGTAACGTGTTTCGCCGCTTTTTCCGTCAGGGTGATGGCCATGCCAGTGCTCCTTGGTTCAATTACTCGCCGTGTTTTTTCTTGTAGTCGGCCACCGCCGCCTTGATCGCATCCTCGGCGAGGATCGAGCAGTGGATCTTCACCGGCGGCAGGGCCAACTCCTCGGCGATCTGCGTGTTCTTGATGTCGAGTGCCTGATCGACAGTCTTGCCCTTGACCCACTCGGTAACGAGCGAGCTGGAGGCAATCGCCGAGCCGCAGCCATAGGTCTTGAACTTGGCGTCCTCGATGACACCTTCCTTGTTGACCTTGATCTGCAGCTTCATGACGTCGCCGCAGGCCGGCGCACCGACCATGCCGGTGCCGACGCCGTCGTCTTCCTTGCCGAAGGAACCGACGTTGCGCGGATTTTCGTAGTGATCCAGAACCTTGACGCTATAGGACATGGTGTTTCTCCTTCAAACTCAGTGTGCGGCCCATTGGACCGAATTCAGATCGACGCCTTCCTGCACCATTTCCCACAGCGGGGAAAGTTCGCGCAGCTTGCCGATCTTCAGGTGCAGCAATTTCACCGCGTAGTCGATTTCCTCTTCGGTGTTGAAGCGGCCGATGGTAAAGCGGATCGAGCTGTGCGCCAGCTCGTCGTTGCGACCCAGGGCCCGGAGCACATACGACGGTTCCAGCGAAGCCGAGGTACAGGCCGAACCGGACGAAACCGCCAGATCCGGAATGGCCATGATCATCGACTCACCTTCGACATAGGCGAAACTCATGTTCAGGTTGTGCGGCACGCGATGCTCTAGGTCTCCATTAACGTAGACCGCTTCGATGTCGGAAAGTCCCTTGAAAAGCCGATCACGCAGCTTGCCGATACGGATATTTTCCTCGGCCATTTCCACACGGGCAAGACGGAAGGCCTCGCCCATGCCGACGATCTGGTGCGTCGCCAGGGTGCCGGAGCGGAAACCACGCTCATGGCCGCCACCATGCATCTGCGCCTCCAGGCGGACACGCGGCTTGCGGCGGACGTACAGCGCACCAATGCCCTTCGGGCCGTAGGTCTTGTGTGCGGAAAAGCTCATCAGGTCAACCTTCAGCACCGACAGGTCGATCGCCACCTTGCCGGTCGCCTGGGCGGCGTCGACATGGAAGATGATTCCCTTCTCACGGCAGATTTCGCCAATCTCGGCGATCGGCTGGATGACGCCCACTTCGTTGTTCACGAACATCACCGATACCAGGATGGTGTCCGGACGAATCGCCGCCTTGAACACGTCGAGGTCGATCAGACCGTTCTCCTGCACATCGAGGTAAGTCACTTCAAAACCCTGGCGCTCCAGTTCGCGGCAGGTATCGAGGACGGCCTTGTGCTCGGTCTTGACGGTGATCAGGTGCTTGCCCTTGCCACCATAAAAGTTGGCTGCGCCCTTGATGGCCAGGTTGTTCGACTCGGTAGCACCCGAGGTCCAGACAATTTCCTTGGCGTCGGCATTGACCAGTTTGGCCACTTCCTCGCGGGCTTCCTCGACCGCAGCATCCGCTTCCCAGCCAAAGCTGTGCGAACGCGACGCCGGGTTGCCGAATTTTTCGACAAGGTAGGGAATCATTTTCTCCGCAACGCGCGGGTCAACCGGCGTCGTGGCAGAGTAGTCGAGGTAGATCGGCAGTTTCAGCATTTTCTTGCTCCGCTTCGTGTTTGCGTTTGTATTTGTGTCTGTTCGGTTCATCTGGTTTGGCTATCCATCAGGCCGCATCGCACCTGAGAGAAGTCATCTGCTGCAATCCGACCACGGTCGCATGCAATGTGTTCAAAAAATCTTCAATTTCCTTTTGCGTCGTCTCGCGTCCAAGGCTGACACGCACTGCACCACGCGCCACTTCCGGCGCCACACCCATCGCCGAGAGCACGTGCGAAGGCTCGGGATTGGCGCTGGAACACGCAGCACCACTGGCAACAGCAAAACCAGCGCGATCCAGCTTGCCGACCAGCGTTTCACCATCGATACCGGCCAGCGCGAAATAGCTCGTATTCGGCAAACGCGCTGCCTCAGCACCGAACAGGCACACGCCTTGTGCGCGCAAACCGGTTTCCAGCAAGCTCCGCAGTTCCTGCATGCGGGCCGCCGCATCGGCAACCCGCTGCACCGCCAGCATCGCAGCAACACCGAAACCGACAATGGCCGGAACATTCTCCGTGCCCGAGCGCAAACCGCGCTCATGGCCGCCACCGGCAATCAGCGGTGCCAGTTCAACCCGCTTGTCGACGACCAGGGCTGCGGCCCCCTTGGGCCCGCCGATCTTGTGCGCCGACACCGTCATCGCATGAATGCCTGAACGGTTCCATTCGCGAAAATTCAGCGGCACCTTGCCGAGTGCCTGCACCGCATCGCTGTGAAACCATGCCCCGGTTGGCAGCGCAGCCCCGGCCAGTGCAGCGATATCCTGCAGCACACCGGTTTCATTGTTCGCACACATCACCGATAGCAGTTTCGGCCGCTCGGCGAGAATTTCTTTCCAGCCAGCGTTATCGACAAGCCCGGCACCATCAACTGCGATTTTCTCCAACCGCCAGCCCTGCTTTGCCAACTGCTCGGCCGGTTTCACGACACAGGGGTGCTCCACGGCTGAAACTGCCAGCAGCCCCGGCTTGAGGCAGGCGGCGGCACCCTTGAGAAAAAGGTTGTTGGCCTCGGAACCGCCGCTGGTAAAAACCACTTCGGTTGGATGCGCCCCGATGGCCTCGGCAACCTGCTGCCGCGCCTCGTCTAC
>Ga0172380_10001251_pt1 | contig 44375 bp, 37 predicted proteins | sample Leawe162metaG_FD_119747 | JGI IMG/M metagenome (GOLD analysis project Ga0172380, IMG submission 119747) | Leachate microbial communities from a municipal landfill in Southern Ontario, Canada - Leachate well 162 metaG | ecosystem: Engineered > Solid waste > Landfill > Unclassified | place...
GGCGGCCAAAGGCCGCGACTTTGCCGTTCTCTCGAACGGCGCTACAACGAGCCGGTGTAGTTGCGGTTCGATAGAACCGCTTGCCGCCGTGTGGATTGAAATTCCTTAACATCAAATTAGGCCGCCAAAGGCGCGCAACTTTTCATGTAGAGCCGACTTTATGTCGGCTATCTTCGGACAGAATAGCCGGTGTTCCGCCGGAGGCGGATCCGCCTCCCGCCGTCGCATAAAGCTATGGCGGGCAGGCTGGCGGAAAAACCGGCTCTACCTGGATTGTCATGCCATAGGCGGATCCGCCTCTGGCGGAAAACTCCTATACATTTACATGAGATTCCATAGCTTTACTGCGCTTCACCTGCTTGAGAATCCACGGATAGTTCAAGGCGATGCCCTTCTGGAGATCGAACTGCGATTTCCAGCCGGTGGAATAAATGCGGTCGTTGCTGAAGTTGCGGGAATGCACGCCCACCGGGCCGGGAACACTGCGAATCGCGATTTTCTTTTTGGCGACGGCCGCGACGGTGTCCACCAGCTCCTTGACGCTCACATACTGCGGACAGCCGATATTGACGGGCTTGTCGATCTCGGACTGCATCAGGCGGTAGATGCCGTCGGTCATATCGTCAATGTAGGTATAGGAACGGATGGCGCTGCCGTCGCCCCAGATATCGATCGTGCCGCCATCCGCGGCTTCCGCGACTTTGCGGCAGATGGCCGCCGGGGCCTTTTCGCGGCCGCCGCGCCAGGTTCCTTCAGGCCCGTAGCAATTCTGGAACCGGGCGATGCGGACCTTGATGCCATACTTGCGGCCATAGGCCAGGGCCATGCGCTCGGAATAGAGTTTTTCCCAGCCGTACTCGTTGTCCGGGTTGGCGGGAATGGCCTGGTCCTCGCGCATTTCCGGCTCGCCCGGCATCATGTCGCGATAGACGCAGACGGAGGAGGAGAAGAAATAGCGCGGGACCTTGAGCGCCGCCGCGGCGCCGGTCATATGGACGTTGATTAACATGCTGTTGTGCATGATCTCGCACTCGGCCGAATGAATGAAGCCCATACCGCCCATGTCGGCGGCCAGCTGGTACACCTCGTCCACCGCGCCGCCATCCCTGGCCACGGCCTTGAGACAGTTTTTCGGCAGGCGCAGATCGAGCTTGAGAAATTCATCCGCCGCCGTGCGCGAAAATTCAGGGCGCTTGATGTCCGCGCCGCGCACCCAATAGCCTTCCTTTTTAAGACGCCGCACCAGGTGACTGCCGATAAATCCGCCCGCCCCGCAAACAAGCGCTGTCTTCATAATGAGGCTCCTTCGCGATGCACAACCAATACTAAATAAATAGACGCTTACCCCCGAATGGGCGCGTTCGCAATGCGAGGTACTGTAGCCCGGTCACGTCCGATCCTCAAGGATTTTTTGCGCCAGACGCGTTGGCCGGGTTGATGGACATTACGGCGGATCCGCGCAGGCAAGGAAGCAGCTTCAGCAAACATTCGGCGCCGGCGCGGATGGCGCCGGCCTTGGCGCGCATCACCAGCTCGGCCCGCAAGCCGTAAGCTTTGGCCGCCTGGTTGTCGAACCATAGTTCCGCCACGGCCCGCTCCAGCGCGGCGGCATCCGGAACCTGGACCAGCGCGTTCGCGGCGCGGAAATCGGCAATGACGGCGGCGAAATTTTCGGTGTGCGGGCCGATTACGATCGGCTTGGCAAGGACGGCCGCCTCGATCACGTTCTGACCGCCGTGGGACATCAAGCTTTTGCCCACAAAGACAACCGTTGCCAGGGCATAAAAAAACTTCAATTCCCCGGTGGTATCCACCAGCAAGACATCCGGCTTCGCCAAGGCTGCGCCGGACAAGTCGGCGCGGCTGAAGGAAGTAGTCGCCGTAGGCGCGGCTTTCAATTCGCTCCAGGCCGCGCCCGCCAGGCCGGCTTTGCGGATATCGGCCAAGACCGTCTGGCGGCGTTCGGCGTGACGTGGAACCAGCGCCAACCTGATTTTCGGATCCCGGGCGCGCAATTTTTTATACAGCTCCAAGAGGATGGTTTCTTCGCCCGGCCAGGTGGATCCGCCCACCAGCCAGCGTGTGTCGGCCGCGAACCCGGCTTGGAGCAGAAGCGCGCGCACAGGGCCCAAATCCATCGACGCGGGTTCGGTCACATCATACTTGGCCGAGCCCATGACCCTGATTTTTTCCGGGGGCGCGCCCAGTTCCCCCAGCCGCCGGGCATCCTCCGAACTCTGCATGCAGAAGAGATCGAAGCAGGCCAGCGCTTGTTTCACCAGGCGCCGCACCTTGCGATAGTTCCGGCATGAATTTGCCGACAAGCGGCCATTCAAGAGCATAATCGGCACGCGGCGCCGGCGGGCCAAGCGCAGGAGATTGGGCCAGAGTTCGCCTTCCACCAGCACAAGCGCCAAGGGACGCAGGCGCTCCAGCACCCGCGCCATGACCCAGGGCAAATCCACGGGGAAATACAGCAGGACATCATCCGCGGCCAGGCGTTGCGCGGCGAGGGCGTGTCCGGTGGAGGTGGTGGTCGTCAAGACAAAGGCCAGGCCGCTCCGGAGTTCCCGCAAGGCGCGCATGAACCGCAGGGCGATCTGGACCTCGCCTACGCTGACGGCATGGATCCAAACCCGCGGCCGATTCCGCAAACGTTCCCGCACGTCGGCCTCATAGCGGCCAAAGCGCTGGAGAAATCCCCTGCGATAGCCGCCGCGCCGCCACATTCGCAGCAGGAAGCGCGGCAGGAGCAGCAAAAATACGACGGGGAAAAAACAGTTGTAAAAAAACCAGAGCATAATAAGAAATGCAGAATGCAGAATGAAAAATGCAGAATTAAAACCGTTTGAACGGAGAGAACAATGCCTGCCTAACGCTTCTTGTTCAATCTTATTTTTAGTTTCCAACCGTCGGGCCACTGGCCCGTAAACCCGTAAGGCTTTTCTGTTTCTTCAATTCTGCATTCTTCATTCTGCATTCTTCATTTCTTCAGGCCCTTGGGTGGGCTTCGTCATAAACCTGCTTGAGCCGCTCCACCGTGACATGCGTGTAAATCTGGGTCGTGGAAAGACTGGCGTGCCCAAGCAATTCCTGGACACTGCGCAAGTCGGCGCCGGCATCCAGCAAATGCGTGGCAAACGAATGCCGCAAGGCATGCGGCGACATGCGGGGATCAAGGCCGGCCTTGATCAGGTACCGTTTCATGAGCCGCTCGATCGAACGCGTGGTCAACCGGCCGCCCGTATGGCTAACGAAAACGAGCGCGGCGACGGCCTGCCCGCAATGCTTCGCGCAACGATGCAGGCGGGCACGCTTGAACATCCCGGCCAGCATGGCGCGCTTTTCCAGCGCGGCCTGCATAGCCTTCACAGCCGGCTTGCCCAAGAGACACAGGCGCTCTTTCTTGCCTTTACCCCGGACTTTAACCACGCCTGCGAGCAGATCGATGTCGTTTTCATTCATGCCCGCCAGCTCGCTGACCCGCATCCCGGTGCTGTAAAGGATTTCCAGGATCGCCGTGTCGCGGCTGGCGGCATAATCCGGCCACAAGCGCTTGGCGGCATCCGGATCCCCGGCCGAAGCCGGCGACTCGGCCTGCGCTTCCGCGGCCGCCTGGCGCGGCGCCTCCAGCAGGCGGGTCACTTCCTGGCGCGTCAGCACCTTGGGCAGGGGTTTGCCGCGTTTGGGCGAGATGACACCGGCAAACGGATTCTGCGTAACGCGCTCCTCCCGGCTCAGAAACTTGAAGAACGACCGCAGGCTGGAGAGTTTACGGTTGACGGTCGTGGCCGCGGCCGCCTGCTGCTGGCAGTGCACGATAAACTTGCGGGCGGAAAATTTATCCACGTCCGGCCAGGCATAGGGCGGCTTGGCTTCCGCGCCCCACTGGGTCCGGACAAACTGCTCCAGGTCAATCAGATAACTGCTGATGGTATGCCTCGAAGCGTTGCGCTCGCCATCCAGGTGACGCACAAAATGCGCGATACAGGGGTCATCCTTTATATTCATAAGAATGCGTATGGGAGTATCGGAGTAGGGGCGTAAGGGGTGAAATACAGAAAATTCTTTACGCCCATACACCCAAACTCCCTTACACCCATACTTTTTGGCCAATGCGGCCATTATCTTCCTGAACACTGAACCACTGAACACCGCACACTTATCTTCTGATCAGCGCCACGCGCCGGCCGGGCAACATGCGCACCACGCGCTTCATTTCGAGCCCCAGGATCGACACGCTGAGGGCGGCGGCCGGCACGCCGGTTGTCCGGGTCAGGACATCCATATCCAGTTCCTCCTCGGCCAGGGCGCACACGATCTTTTCCTCGTCCGGGTTCAGCGGCGGAAGATTTGCGGCGTCAGGCTTCGCCCAGACAAGAGCGCTTTGCCCTGGCAAGGCCCCGGGCCCGGCCGGCGGAATCAGGAATTCGAATTCCTCGAGGACATCGTCCACACTCTCGACCAGGCGCGCGCCTTGTTTGATCAAGCGGTGACTGCCTTTGGAGGCCGGCGAGTCGATCCGGCCGGGAACGGCAAACACGCACCGGCCTTGATCGAGCGCCTGATGGGCGGTAATGAGCGCGCCGCTGGTGGAGCCGGCTTCGACCACAAGGACGCCCATGCAAAGGCCGCTGACGATGCGGTTGCGCATGGGGAACGTGGTTCGATCGGGCTGGCGGCCCAACGGAAATTCGCTCAGCACGGCGCCCTGGCGGGCAATGCCCGAAGCCAGCGCGGCGTTTTCCTCGGGATACAGGCAATCCAGCGCGCCGCCAAGCACGGCCAGCGTCCGGCCGCCGCCTTGCAGGGCGCCGCGGTGCGCGGCGGTGTCGATGCCTCGCGCCAGCCCGCTGACCACGACAAAACCGGACTTGGCCAGATGGAAGGCAAATTTTTCGGCCGTCTCGCGGCCATACAGGGAGGTATGCCGGGATCCCACCACAGCCAGGGCGCGTTTGTCGCCCGGCGCCAGCGTCCCCCAGACATAGAGCGCCAGCGGCGGATCGTGGATCGTCAGTAACGGTTTGGGATAGGTGGCGTCCGCCGGCGTGACGATGTCGCATCCCAGTTTACGGGCGCGCGCCAACTCCTCATCCGGCCGAAGGCGTCCGCGCCGGCTCACAATCTTTGCGGCCAGGGCCGGGCCGATGCCTTCGACCCCGAGCAAATCGCCTTTGGCGGCCTGGAAAATGGCCTGGGGCGAACCGAGCGCGGCCACCAGGGCCCGGACGCTGACCGGCCCGATGTCCGCCATCATATTGAGCGCAATATAGGCTGTGCGGGAATCCATCATTAAGAATTGCGGACTCGCCTGGGCGAAGCGCTCCGGCGAAGCCTGGTTGTTGATTCCGGATTGATGATTGCAGAACCGTCCAATATCACGATGAAACACTCGATGCTGACTGTGTATTGCGCTCTGTCCTATCTGAAATCCGCAATCCGCAACCAGGCTCCGCCGGAGCGCTTCGCCCAGGCAAGTCAAAAATCATAAATTCATTTAGCTGGCCGGCGCGGCGGCGCTCCGGCGCGGGCGGCGTTTGCGAAGGGCAAACAGCTCCAGTTGCGGCGCCTTCAGCAGATCGTAGTTTTTCAGGATGCGCAGGATTTGCAGAAGATCCGACTTCTCGTAATTTTTTTTGGTATCCACGCCCTCCAGCAGCTCCAAAAGCATCGTGCGGAAAGAAAGGACCCCATCGACGCCTTTCTGTTTCAGCAGGTCCAGGGTGTCAAGCCGCAGTTTTTCCGAGACCGGGAGCCGGGGCAGACAGAGAATTTTGACGAAGCCCGACCGGCCTGTCCGCCGCTCCGCCGAGCGCACCGCGTCCGCGCCGGCGAAGCGCGCGATTTCGGGAATATGCTCCAGCATGGCGGGATAGATGCGTTCCGTATGCCAGCCATACACGCCAACGACCGCCCGCGGAACGGTTTTCAGGTCTTTGGCGGACCAGAGCATGGTATCCGGCCGGCGCAGTTCGGCGATCAGCGGGTGCTCCACGATCAGGTCGATTTCCTCGTCCATCCGCTTGGGCCGGCCGGTGACGAAATACTTGCAGGGCTGAACGACCATGTAACCTTGCTGTTCGAAATATTCCCTGACAATCCATTCGCTGACCGCGGCCATATTAGAACCTTTCTGAAATTTATACACGTTTTTTCATGTATAAATTATTGGAGGGCGATGGGCCTCCATCGCCGCGCCGCCGGCGCCGGGTTGCGGGCATCGCCAGCCTTAGAAATACCCGTTGATGATGGGGGCAAACGCGATAAACTGGCTTTTCCAGATGAAATTTAACAGGCCAATTTGGAGGCCCGTCATGGTCGTGGCGACATTAACCACTCCCAATTGCAATCCATACACATCGCCCCGGCCATAATTGAAGCCACCGATCTGGACCCCGCTGTAATTTTCCCCGCTCACATTCGCCAGCCCGAGCTGGAATCCATTTCCCAATTGGCCGGCCATACTGAAAACGGCAAGTTGAAAGCCGGACATTTCCTTGTCCGCCAAGTTGCACAACCCGCCAATCTGGGCGCCGGCCAAGGATCCACACCGATTTACGACACCCAATTGAAGGGCGCCCGCTTCATTGGCCGCCCACCCGAACACGCCGATATCCGCGCCATAGACCGAGGCGTTTTTCCCGTAGGGAAGGTTTAAGCGCAAGCCATAGACATCGAAGTCCTCCCGAAACAGCTGCAGCGGGTTACAGAGTGACAACTGCAACGCCGTCGCGCCCGCGCCGGAAAGGGTTGCCCCCGCCTGTTCCCGCGGTTTCCAGCGGCCCAACTCGGCGGCCGATGACGCCTGAAACCCCCACCCCAGCATAACGCCGGCGACAAGCACGGAAGCCCATGAATATTTCATCGTCCCTCCCCTTATTTGTTGAATCGGATCGCGGTGCCTTCCACCGTCGTTACGTACCGCGCAAACAGAATCCAGAACTCGGAATGACTCTCGACCGTGACATCGATCAGGGCATCGCCGCCCGCCTTCGCGCAAGCCCGATCCATGGCGCGGCGGATCGTGTTGGCGCCGGTCACCGGCAATACACAGAAGAGCAGAACATAGTTGTCGGCCCCCTCCGTCCGCCCCAGCACGGTATATTTCCGTCCTTCCAGCGGCGTGCTCGACGGCGCAAGGCCGCCGGGAAAATGAGCGCAACCGGCCAACGCGAGAATGTAACCCCCCATCAACCCGACGCCAATTGTCTTCCGTATGCCGCGCATTTGCCGCCTCCTTTTTTACATTGCCTGCCGATCGCGCCCCCGGCCGCGCCAATGTGTCCCGCCGAAGCGGGCAACGCCCCGGGAATCAACCTTGCAATTTCATTATTATATCGATCGTCCGGCGACTGTCACGTCAAATTATCGTTGAATATTCGACAGGCCCCGCATAAGATATGCCGATCTCATGAAGATATTCACTACTCAACGCCAACGGTGGTTGCTTTTCCCGGCTTTATTGACGGCCACCCTCGCCGCCTGGGCCGCTGACAAGCCTACCTGCGCAGTCATGACCTTTCAGCCGCTGAGCGGCGTCAACGAAGGGCAAGCGCGCCTGGTTTCAGAACGTATTTTCAGCGAAATCGGCAAGACCGACAAGTATCGCATGATCGAACGCGCCCAGGCGGAGCAGGTTCTCAAGGAGAACCAGGTGGCACTGAGCGCCACCGACACATCCGGCGCCATTGAGGTCGGAAAGATCCTGGCCGCCCAACACATCGTCATCGGTAGTGTGGGAAAAATAGGCGACCTCTTCACCATCAACAGCCGGCTGGTCAGCGTGGAGAGCGGTTACGTGGAAGCCATGGCCACAACCGACCATGAAGGCCGGCTTGAAGACTTGCTGCGTGTCGCCGCCGTAAACAACGCGCGGCAACTTCTCGGCCTGTCGGTGGATGCAGCCATCCTCACCACCGTTGCAACGGCCGGAACAGGCGGCGCCGCAACGGGCGCTGTCCAGTCCGCCGCCGCCAAACCGGGGCAGCCCTTAACCATCGATCTGGGCCAGGGCATTCTCCTTGAACTTGTCTGGGTTCCGGATGGAGACCTGGTCGTGCTCAATGAGGGCAGTCGCTCGGCGCGGCGGATTATTCCCATACAGGGCTTCTGGCTGGGCAAATATGAAGTCACGCAAGAACAGTGGACCACGCTTTCGGGAAATAATCCGTCCCGTTTCAAAGGGCCGAAGCATCCGGTGGAAAACGTCAGTTTCCGGGACGCCGCCGAGTTTTGTCACAGGTTGGAGGCCGTTTGTAACGCAAAAAACCGGTCGAAAGAAGGCGCGCCGCTCACGGTGCGCCTGCCGGCCGCCACCGAATGGGAATATGCCTGCTGGGCCGGCGCCGCGACGAAATACAACACAGGCAACAACCTTCCGGACCTGGCGCAGGCGGCTTGGTATGCCGATAACAGCGGCGATACGACCCACCCGGTCGGCGAGAAAAAGTCCAACAGCTGGGGGATTTACGACATGCACGGGAACGTCTGGGAGTGGTGCGACACCCCGATCCAATCCTGGGGCAAGCAATATCTCGTCAGAGGCGGCTCCTACGAGGATGCCCCTTCACATTTCGCGCATCAATACAGCGACGACCACCATGGCGGCTACACCAGCGACGACCTTGGCTTTCGCGTGGTGGTGGCTGGATTTTAATTGCAGCGCCGCGCGCCTGTCCCGAGCGGAAAAAAACCGCGTCACACCGTGACGCGCTACAAATCAATCGGTGGCCCGCGGCTTCCCTTGTCATTTGCCGTTGTCCGGGCCGGCCTTTAACGGCATGCCGATGACCGGACACTGGGGCGCCAGGTATTTGGCGATCATGATCGCGGCGGCGCGGTCGGCCAGACGCGATTCGGCAAAAACTCCCGCCGTCTCCTTGAACTGGCCGTTGTAAATAATCCGGCCATCCTCTGCGCGCACGACAAAGAAACGCACCATGGAATCCATGGCCGGGATGGTTACGCCATACATCTGGGTGGTTGTCCCCCTTTTCCGCGGATCGATATCGAACAGCACGGCCAAAATCACACCGGCCTGCTGGGCCAAAGCGGCTTTGCCGGCGGCGGAAAAATCCATTTTGTCGAAACAAGCCGCCAAACTTTCTTCGTCCAGCCCCCGGGCGATATCCGCGCTGTCCAGCCGCGCTTCGCCGCAGTCTTTGGTCAGCACATTGGCCAGGTCCAAAAAACGCCGGCAGGGTTTGTCATCCCGAATCGCGCACAGGAGCGCCACTTTCCGGCCATTCCACCGATCCTGAAGCGGCCAGAATCTGGGCGGATCCGGCAAATGGCCAAGGGCCTCCGCTGCCTTTGTTTTCCATTGGTCGGAAGCGGTCGTATGCAAGACGCTTTCGTACCAGCAGCGGGCATCGAGCGCATTGTTCTGCTCGCGATAGGTGTCGCCGAGAACCAGCCGGACTTCGTCCATGTCCGCGGTCATGAACAGGGCCTGGCCCCGGCCCTCGACAATCTGTTTCAATAATTTCCGGGCCGGCTCGTAATGGCCCTGCGTGACCTCGGAATTGGCTTCCGTCCACAGTTGATCGGCCTTTTCCCCCTGTTCGATCCGGCGGATTATTTTCTGCTTTTCGGCCAGCGGGTAGCTGACCTGGACCCAGCCCTCATAGCCGCGGGCGGCCGGCTCCGTGTGCACGCAGTCGGGAAGGATATCCACGTTCCGCAGGGACACGGCAGCCATGACCTGGGTGACGGACAGGTTTCCCCTGATCGCAGGCATGAAAATACCGGCTACCTGCCGAACCGCATCCTGGAAAGCGGCATCGCGCGCAGTATCGGCGGAAGGCTGGTTCGTGGCATGCCCGACCCGGTACAGATAAAGACTGTCGTCGGTCTTGGGCTGGGCGATCCATTCGGGGCGAACGATTTTTTCCTTCCGGGCCCAGGCCGGATCGCTGTAGCAGAGGGCAAGCAACAGAAACGGCAGGAAGACCCGCCGGCCGTGCGGAAAGGTGCGGATTGTATGCGGAAATATCATGGCGCCGGAGGAAAGGCGTTGAAGATCGGCCCGGGTTGGATGGATTGCATACGCATCTATGATCAGGGCCTGTCCTTGACGACCGTGGTGGGATCGTCGCGTTGAGTTCCCGAGGCCGGCGTGGAATTCCCCGGTTGACTGTCCGACGAGCTCTTCAGTGTGCCGTTGACCACGAGCCCCCGGTGTCCGCCGCCCATGGAGTAATGACCGTCCATCTGGATGCTGAATCCGCCCGTTGCCGCGCCGTTCGCCACCGGGACGGTCAGGTTATAGCTCACGGAATTGAATCCGGGCGATCCGCTCGCGACATAGTTCGTATAGGTTTTCTCCTCGTTCCCGGCCCAGAGGCGGACGGTTACGTCGGCGCCGAACCCACCGCCCATTTTGGAGGTTCCGGAAAGCTGTATCCGGTCACCGGCAATCTCGCCGTCCTGTGTGCGGGTGCAGGTGAACCCCGATTTGTCCTTGGAAGCCCCGAGCTTTACGCCGGAAAGGGTGTACGTTATCTGCATGCCATTGAAAGGCTCGGCCGGGTAGGTGCCCGAGGCGCCACCGGCCCCGGAGGGCGCTGCGGGACTGTTGGAGGCGGCAGTTTGTTCGTCGTCCCAAGGCATATAAGGGCGGCTGGAATTCGGATGGCAGTCCCACTGGGTAACGGGCGCAAGATTGTCGCGCCGGCAAGCTTCAGCCCGGGGTATGAATACAAGATCGTTCGGATGCGTGGTATCCAGCACATACACTTTGCCGCCCACCTTGAGTTCAATCCAGGCATGGTCGCCGGTTTCACGTTGACCGGCGCGGTTCGTTACGGTCACTTTGCCCTGCACGATCTTGAAGAATTTGAAGCGCGCGTCATTTTTAGCCAAGAGCACGGAGGCCACATAATTGCAGCAATCCCAGCAGTTGGCGCTCTTGCGGGTCACCATGGTGGCGCCATTGGCGGGAAATACCGCCGGCCGTTTGACCCCTTTAAAGGTATTAAACCCGCACTGGGGCAGATTCAGGGGGAACTCCAATTTTCCCGGCAATTTAATTTTATCCAGATGAGTTTGCGGCATCTTATCCGGAGTGATCAGAATCTCCGGTGTTTTCCAGACATTCGCCCATTGCTGTAATTCATACCAGGCGACCGCCGCCCCCACCACACCCACCACCGGCCAAAACAACGAAAAATGATCCGTGTTAAAAGAAAGTTCGCCGTCTTTGAAATTCACCGTTTCCAACGGTTGCCACGTGGCGCCATCATACCAGCCTACTTCCGGCGCGAATTGTTCCGGATCCAGTCCGGCGAGTTCCGGCCATTTTATGCGGACATTCACCGGTTGATCGAAGCGGGTTGCCGACGGCCCCAAATCCAGGATCGGCCCCAAATAAAGCCGGGACGCCAGCGTGGATGGCATCGGCGCGCCGGCCGGCGGCGGCGAATTTTCCGCGCGGCGGATAGTGATCGGGACAGCCGCTTCTACAGCTCCTGGCGGGATAGTCACGGTCACGCCCAATCCCCGATCTTCCACTACCCCGCCTTCCCGTCCGATGGATTCGGGCCGTTCCCCGGCACCTGACGAAGAGCGCGCCGGCGCCGGTTGGCGGATCAGCTTCTGTTTTTCCGCCGCGGGCCAACTCACCTGGACCCAGGCTTCGTATCGGGAACCGGCTTTCTCGACATACCGGCATCCCGGCACGACTTCCGCGCGCTGAATCCTGGTCGGCGGCGCCGGTTTGCCGTCCGGCGCGGGAATTTGCGCGGCGATTTTTTGCAGGGCATTCCGGTAGGCCGCGTCCTGCGCCTCCGTTTCCGAGGGCTGGCCGGCGGCATGGCCCACCACATAAAGATACATCGAGTCACCGCTCTTGGGCTGGGCGATCCATTCGGGACGCTCCTCATCGCGGCGATTTTTAGCATCCGTGGAAAGCACGGCCGCCACAATGAAAACCGCGCAACACAGCCGGGAAAAAGGGATTCGAGCGGGGAAGCTATAAGCTTGCATGGCGTCTCTGGTCACAGATTTTTGCGGATCTTCTGTTCGTGGGAAAGCTCGACAAGGCCGGTCTCCGTATTGGCGAGTTCCCAGACGAAGCGATAGGTGATTTCGCGCGGACTGCCCGGTTTGCGCCGTTCCAATGCCGAGACCCGTCCGAAAAGGATGCCGCTCACCTTGCCCAGTTTGCCGAATTTCTGCAAATCCTCGGCGTCAATCGGATTCTGGTTCAGCCAGTTGTATTCGATGAGCCGGTAAATTTCCGCGCCGGCATCGCCGCCCGCCGCCATGACGTCGATGGCCGCCATGAATTTAAGCGTGCCTTCCTTATTCAGGATCACTTGCAATGATTTCTGCATTTGCCGCACGCGCACATCGTACGGGCATTCCCGCGTGTCCACCGGCCCCAATACGACCACAAACCCTTTCGGTAATCCCCGGGTCAGCATTTCCCGCGCGATCCCCTCGCAGGCCAAGTCATAGTCATGATCGTCCAACCCAATGGTGACAACCCCAGCCTCTTCCGCCGGCACATATTCACTGTGCGGGGGCGTAGTGCAACCCGCCAAACCGACCGCCAATCCCAGCGCCATTGTCCACCGTACGGCGCGCAATGTTGCATGCATAGTTTGAGCTCCATTCAATAGACCGATTTTGGCCCGGTCCGGATTGCCGGATGTCGGGCGCACCCGTTCAAGCGGCCGATTCTACCGAGTCCAGCGCATGCTGGGGCGGCGGAACCGCACATCGAACACAAAATTGGCCGCATTTTTACTGGGCGCGATGCCCTGCATCATTTTCTTTTCCATGGCCGCGACGCTCACGGGCGTCCATACGGACATGGTGGTCGTCAGTTCCAGGCCGTCCTCATCCAGCCAGCGGAACCGGTATTCGAACTGGCAGTCTTTCTGGGTTGAGTTCTGCGCGGCGACCTGTCCCACCAGCAAATCGTTTTTCTTCGCGGTATTAACCTCCGCCACACTCAGCCAGCCGCCCAAGATCCGCGAATTCACCCGCATTGAATTTTGGGGATACGACTCTATCGTAATCCCCGCCGAGGGCGGCGTGCGGCAGCCGCCCAGCGCGATGAGCGCCACCACCCCGACAACCGATAACAGCGTATGTTTTTTCATAATGTGTGCGTCCGTTTGCGGCCGGTAATCCCGGATTCCGGATGCGCTCAATCAAGTTTGGGCGCCGGCTGCTGGATCGGCGCGGCGGTGCTTGGCGCCCGATCCCGGCGGCAGATGGACAATTTCTTGATGACGCCTTTTTTCTCCACAATCACGGCCTTGCTCGTTTTCTCGTTGATCTCGGTGATTTTAACGGAACCGGCATAGGCCTCATTATATCCCAAGTTATCCTTGGTGTCCGGGTCGGTCATCATCTCGCCGGTTTCGTACACCTTCAGCACTTCGTCCGGCATAATGGCGCCCCGGCCGCGATTGACGATGACATGGTCGTCGTCAATAAACGAAATGATTTTGATCGGATAGGCCACGTCAATGATATTCGCACCTTCTTTCAGCGCCGAATCCTTGTACATGCCGCCGATCAGGTCTTCCACGACCACGCGCGGATTATCCCGCTCGCGAATTCGCGCCGTCCGTTCCACTTCGTCCACGCGCGAGGCCACGATCTTGGATGAGGCCACGTCCACCGTGCGCACGGTGGTTTCGAACTTGCCCCGAATCCGTTTCTGATCCTGCCCCACATACGGCGCCGGCCGGTTGTCGCGCCAAACCGTGAAGACGCGGATTTCCGGAAGCACGACGTAGTCGGCGTTCAGCATCCGGCCGATCTTGACGGCTTTCTCAAGATCAACGTATTCCGACTCGCCGAAATCAATCTCTTTTTTCACGGAACGTAAATCCTCGCGTTCCAGCACGTCTAATTTGCGGGTATTGACCAGCGCGTCAATAATATAACTGGTGTAACCGGGATTTTCCAGGGCCGCTGGATCGGTTAGCCCGAACATTTCATTGATTTCACGCTGGGCCTTGTTGCGCATGGCCTGGGCGAACACTGCCGGAACAACGACTACCCGCGCCTTGCGCGGCGTTTCGTCGGCCACCGCCGGCGGGCGGGCTTGCTCCGCCTTTTTATCGTCGTCGTTCTTGATGACTTCCTTTCTTAAAACCTGGGTCGCGCCGCCCGGCCCGGGCTGCACCACGGTCACGCTTTCCTTGACACCGCTCTTTTCACCCACCGTCACATTGACGTTCCTGGTCTCGGGCGCGTCCTTATTCTGCGCCGTTGCCCAGACTCCCAACATAGCCAATGACACCACGACGATCATCCCTTTGCGCACAGATTGCATAACGCCTCCTGTCCTTAATGTGAATTCGATAACCGTCCAAATAGTTTCGGTTCAATATACCTCAGCGCCCGTTAATTGTCACGGGAAATCCGGGATAACCCTTGTGATCAGCGGAAAAGATGTCCATAATGAACCCAGCGCTCAGGCCAGGGTCGAACCACGCCAGTGCAATTTCTGGCGCAGAACCGTGAAGTAGCTGTAATCCGGCAGATGCACAAAGCGGGCGTTTTGTTTGCTGCGCCGAATTTCCACCTGGTCGCCCGGCTCGAGCTTTTCACCCACCTGGCCATCCACAGAAAGCAAGAGATCGCCCACACTCTTGGCCACCCGGATGGTAATCCGCTTTTCATCCGGAACCACCAGCGGGCGCGAGCTGAGCGTGTGCGGACAGATCAGGCTGACAATGAACGCGGCGGCGCCGGGGTGCACGATCGGTCCGCCGGCCGACAGCGAATGCCCCGTACTGCCCGTGGGCGTGGAGACAATGAGCCCATCGCACATGAAGGACGACACCGCCTCGCCGTCAATCCGCATATCCAAGGTCACGATCCGGCAACACGCCCCGCGGTCGATGACGACATCATTCAGCGCGCGATAACGGCCAACGATCCGTCCGGCGCGCGTAACCAAGCAATTCATTAGCGCGCGGCCTTCCACGGTATATCGCCCCGCAGCCACGCATTCCAGGGCCCGCCCGGCATCCTGTTGGGCAACGCTTGTTAGAAAACCCAAACTTCCCAGATTAACACCGAGCACCGGAATGGGCTTGCCACCGAGCAGGCGCATGGCCCGCAGCATGGTGCCGTCGCCCCCAAACACCATCAGGAGCGAAATGGAGCGGGTCAGTTTTTCCGGCGCCAGGCGGCGCGCGCCGGGCAGAAAACGGGCGGCTTCCGGCTCGGCCGCCAGCCGCAGGCCAAGGCGCCGGGCGGTTTCCGAAAACCGACTCAGGATCTCCGGGGCCGAGGGTTTGGCGCCATTGGCGAATATTCCAATGGGTTTCATGATTTTTCCCAACAGGCTAAAAACTCGATATTGCCGGCGGGCCCCTTGATGGGCGATTCGCAAACGCCGCGCCATGTTAATCCCAGTTCCGCCTGGCCAAAAGCGCGAATTTGCGCCACGACTCGCGCCTGCACGGCGGCGTCGCGCACAACGCCCCCGCGGCAAACTTCCTCGCGCCCGGCTTCGAATTGAGGCTTGATGAGCGTGACAATTTGGGCCGCCACCCGCGCAATATCTTTAACCGCGGGCAGGACCTTTGTCAAAGAGATAAACGACACATCCATTACGGCAAAATCCGCCGGCGTTGGAAAGTCGGCGGCGCGCAGGTAACGGGCGTTGACGTTCTCCATGACCACAACGCGCGGATCGTTCCGGAGCTTCCAGTGCAGTTGTCCTTTGCCGACGTCCACCGCGAACACTTTGGCGGCCCCGTGCTGAAGCAGGCAATCGGTGAACCCACCCGTGGAGGCGCCCACGTCCAGGCAGACTTTATCCCGGACATCCAGGCCAAAGAATTCGAAGGCTTTCTCCAGTTTTTCGCCGCCGCGCCCGACAAACCGTTCCGGCGCGGCGACGGTAAGAACGACTTCCGCCGGAAACTCACGGCCCGGTTTAAGCGCCGGCTGGCCATCCGCGCGCACAGCGCCGGCCAGGACCAGGCGCTGGGCCTTGGCGCGGCTTTCCGCCAAGCCGCGTTCCAACAGCAATTGGTCCAACCTTTGACGTTTGGTCTTCATGAACGCATTCGCTCCAGGTCCCCGATATCCGCGCCGACGATAAACCCCATTCAGTTTGTCCTCTTGCCGGACCTAAATCAAGGCGCAAAGCGCCCATTAAGCCGCGCGCCCCACAACACAACGTTCCTGTCCCGCGCATTTCGTGCTTTGCGCCGATGAGCCTTTGCGTTAAATTTTACGCATGACCGACAGTCAACCCCGTTTATCCATCCGGAAACTCGCCGGAATCTCGTTCGCGGTAACGCTGGGCGTCTGGCTGCTTGTTTCCTGGCCCCTGCCGCGCTATGTCAACTCGGGAATTCCCGTCGCCGCCCACCGGAAAGCCGCCAATATTCAAAAAATGATTCCCGGCGATCACCTGCAGTTCTTGTATTACTGCTGGTTGGCCGGCGACATGGCCGCCGGTAAAACTCCTCTGTTTTATAATCTTTACGAATTCAATACCGGCAACGACCGCGAACGCTTCGAACCGTATGCCTATTATATCCCGTTTTCACTGGTCTATGCGGCGCTGGCGGGATTATGCGGTCAGGCATTCGGGTGGAACCTGACGGGGTTCATCGCGCTGTGGCTTACCTATCTGCTGACGTGGTTGCTTGTCCGGCGCTGGACACAGTCCGAATGGGTGGCCGTTGCGGCCGCCCTGGTTGGGATCGTTCTGCCGTTTCGCTGGATCAACCTTTTCGGCGGCAGTCCGGCCGGCTTTGCCATGGCCTGGATTCCAGCCATCCTGCTTGGGGTCGATTTGGCTGTCAGGGAGGATCGGATCCGGGGCGGCGTCATGGCCGGGGCGGCCTTGCTCCTGGCTTCCTGGGGCGATAGCCATGTTTTCTTTTTCGGAACTTTGGCAATACCGGGTTGGGGCATCATGGCGTTCGCGGGGCGACCGGATTTCCAATGGCGTCAGGGCTCGAGTTACCGGCGCCTGGCCCTGGCGCTCCTGCCCATCGTCTTGTTTGCCGCTGTGGCGCTCCTGTTCCCGGTCCTGATGAAAGCCCTCTATCGCGCGGTGACCGGGCTGGCGCCGGCGGCGCACGCCATCGGGCCGCGCACACTTTACGAAATCATGTTGTTTACCCCGGCTTGGCAAGGTTTATTCGGAATGCGCATAGAGGGCGTTTCGACGCACATCTACATAGGCGCGCTTATCCCGGCATTTATCATAACCGGCTGGCTGGTGTTAGCGGCACTGGCAGGGTCAGCCCTTAGAATAAAAGATAAGCGCGCCTTAAGTTCTAATTCGAGGGCTGACCCTATGGTTCCGGTCCTGGCGCTTATGATGCTGGCCATGCTGGCGATCGTGTTTCTGGCGCTGGGGCCGTGGGGTCCGGAACACGGGCTGCTTTTCAGAATATGCCGCCGGCTTATTCCGCCCTATGCCATGATCCGCCAGCCGGCAAAGATTTTCTGCCTGATGCCGTCGTTCCTGGCGCTGGCCTCGGTCATCGCGCTGACGGCCGTGGTTCGGCTCCGTTCCGGAAGGGCATGGCGCATCCTGATACCAGCGATCTTCGCCGGCTTAATCCTTTGGGACTACGCCCCCCGCGCCCATCCCACAATTTCCCTGCTTGAAAACAAACAGGGCGCCTATGCGGCGGTGGCCGCCGATGCGGCCGCCGGCCAGGCCGTCCCGCATGTATTGGTGCTCCCGCTCTGGCCGGGCGATTCGCACTATGCCTCGATTTATCAATATTTTGCCTCGCTCCACCGGGTGCGCATGGTCAACGGCTATAACCCGTTTATCAAGGCGGGCTATTTGGAAAACGTGTTTCGCCGGTTCGAAAGCGTGAACCAGGGCGGACTTTCCGAGGACCAGGTCAAGGGCCTGCTCGGCATGAATGTCCGTTATATTCTCCTGCACGAAGACCTGTTTCCGGAAAAAGTCAGCCCCTTCCCTGTGACGGCCACACTCCAGCAGTTGTTGCGCCATCCGCGCCTGGAATTGCTCCGCCAGGACGGCAGTGTGTGGGCTTTCAAGATTTCAGATGCGCCACGGGCAAAGCCGGCGCCGCCGGCCTGGAATATCCTGTTCCCAGCGTGGCGCTTCGAAATGGAGACCATCATCGCGGAACGCCATGTCACCCTCGTCCGAAACCCATCCGCCGGCGGCGGCGCCTATGTGGCGTTGGCGGAAACGAACGCCAGTCTGCGCACGGCCCCGCTCCGCGTGGCGGCGGTCTCGAATTTGCACTGGCTGGCGCGTGTCCGGGGACACGGCCGTTTGACCGGGGCGCTGATGGTTGACGACCGCGCGACCGCGCTCCCGCCGATGCCGGTTCAAGCCGACGATTGGATTTGGTTGAACATTCCCGCCCCAACCTATCAGGGATTTGCCGCCCTGGGCCTGAAACTGGCGCTGCAAGCCGGGGCTGTGGATCTTGACCTGAGCCTGCTGACGGCCGGGCCGTGGCAATTTTTGAATCCCGGCGAATCCGTGAATTTACCGGCCCCGCTGTTTTTCCACGCGGGCTACACGGATCTGAAATCCGGCGGCGTGGTTTTACGCCGGGATTATGACCGGCAAGGCTATGTATGGTACGGACCCAAGCTGCCGCTCTCCAGGGGAACGTATGAAATCGACATCGCTTTCGCTTCACCGGCGGCGCCCGGCATCGAGCTGGGCGTAATCAGCCTGGAGCAGAACGGGGCGCCCATCAAAGGCGCGGATGCGCTCCGGCCGCTCGGCGCGATCTTAGCCGGCCGGCCGGCGAGATTCCGCTGGCGGCAGCACGAAAACCTGCCGTTCAATCTGGCGCTGAACTATAACGCCAACGCCGATCTGGAAATCCGGCGGATTACGATAAAGCGGCTGAAATGAGTACAGAGTACAGAGGTCAGAGATCAGATAACACCTCTGACCGCTGACCTCTGATCTCTGACCTCTGGGCTTTCGATCAGGGCTTTACCGCCGCGCGGCAATCGAGTAAAGTGACGATTCTATGATCCAAATGATTACAGACATCACCCGTCACGGAGACCTGATCTGGAACCTGGTGGCGCGGGACCTCAAGATCCGCTACCGGGGCTCCGTCCTGGGCCTGCTGTGGACCATTTTGAATCCGCTCTTCATGGCGGTCATTTACATCGTTTTCCTGCGTCTGTTGGTGGGGCGCGGGATTCCCAACGAGGACATCATCATCGGGGTCTTCGCCTGGCAATTTACGGCGCAATGCGTTAATGCCGGCTTAAACTGTGTGACGGGAAATTCCTCCCTGGTCAAAAAGGTTTTTTTTCCGCGCATTATCCTGCCGCTCTCGGTCAATATATCGGGGCTCGTTAATTTTCTGCTGACATTGATCGTGCAATGGGCGCTGGTGGCCATCCTGCTGATGATGAAGGGCGCTTTTCTGGAGGCAACCACGTTATGGGTGCCGCTCTTCTGCCTGTATCATCTGCTGTTTAATTTTTCGCTGGCCCTCTTGGCGGCCGCCGCCAACGTTTATTTCCGCGACACCCAGCATATCGTGGGCCTGCTGATGAGCGCCTGGTTTTTCATGAGCCCGGTCATGTACCCCTTGTCGCTGGTGGAAACCGTGGCGCGCGCCCATCCGTGGATCGGGCCGTGGATCGAGCGCGTATATCTGCTGAATCCGATGACGGTGATCATCACCGGCTACCGCGCCATGCAGATGCCGGGCGATTCCTTCCCCTGGACGGCGGCCAGCATCGCGGGCTTGCTCATGCCGCTGGCGATCCTGTGGATCGCCTATGTCATCTTCCAGCGCGCCCAACGCTATTTTTCGGATTTTCTATGAACGCGATCGAAGCCAAAGGACTGGGCAAATGGTACCGTAAACAAGGCGTCGGCCTGCCGACGCTCGTGGGCGCCCTGCCGCGCTGGCTGAGCGGCGGAAAAGCTGACGGATTCTGGGCCCTGCGCAACATCGATTTCTCCATCCGCCAAGGCCAAACGGTCGGCGTCATCGGGCCCAACGGATCGGGCAAGAGTTCGCTCCTGGGCTTGATCGCCCAAACCATGGCGCCGACCGAAGGCGCGGTGCGGACAACGGGCCGCATCTCGGCCCTGCTCGAGCTGGGCGCGGGCTTCCATTCCGACCTGTCGGGGCGCGAAAATATTTACCTCAGCGCGGCGATCCTGGGCATTCCGCGGGAGGACATCCGGCGGCGGTTCGACCACATCGTGGATTTCGCCGAACTGCGCGAATTCATCGACATGCCCGTAAAACACTATTCCAGCGGCATGTACGTGCGCCTGGCGTTTGCCGTGGCCGTGGAAATGAATCCCGACATTCTGCTCATTGACGAAGTCCTGGCAGTCGGCGACATGTCCTTCCAAATGAAGTGCCTCGACCGCATCCGTCAATTCCAGCAAAAAGGAAAAACCATCCTGTTCGTCTCGCACGCCTTGGAGACGGTCGAGGAATTTTGCAGCGACGTGCTCTTGATTCACGAAGGCCGGCTGATCATGCAGGGGAATCCCTCCGACGTGATCTTCGCCTACCTCAAGCAATACATGGTCAGAATCGGCATGCTCAACGTGGAGGAACACGGCACCCGCGAGGTCGAGATGCGTTCCATCCGCTTGCTGGACGCAACCGGGGCGGAAACCGCCACGTTTTACACCGGCGGCGCCATGACAATCGAAATCGGCTACCATGCGCGCCGGCGCATCGAGAAGCCGGTGTTCGGCTTCAACATCAAGACCGGCAACGGGTTTTATGTCTTCGGCTCCAACACCCAGATTGCGAAAGTTCCGATCGCCGCCATCGAGGGCGATGGACGGGTGCGTTTGCGGATCGAGCCGCTGACGCTGAAACAGGGCCGGTTTTTCCTGTCGCTGGCCGTGCATTCGTGGGACCATGCAACCCAGTATCACCGCCAGGAAGACCTGCATCCGTTCCTGATCAAGGATGCGGGCGACGACAAGGGTCTTTTCCAATTGAACTGCGTCTGGGAGCACCAGCCTAACCCATGAAACTCAGCGTTGCCGGTCAAGATAGAACCCAGGATCTGGGCATAGACCTGCGCCGGCGGGCCGAGGCCATGAAACGCAGTCCGGCCGGCCGCAAACTGGCGCCGCTTCCGCCGGAGATCGGCGCGCTGGCGTTGGCGCGAGCCGGATCCGACGCCGAATACATGGAGCGCCTTATCCGCTTGATCGGCTACCGTGACGCGGTGGACACCCTCGATTTCGACATTCCCCGGAAGCCCGGCCTGACCAGCCTGATTATGCCCCGTCTCAAAGCGTTCCTCTGGAAGCTCCTGCGCTACCAGCATGACCGGATCGTGTTCCGGCAAAACCTGATCAACACCCAGCTGACCAGCGCGCTGGAATTCGAGTTCGCCCAACGACGGCGGGAAACGGACGATTTGAAGCGGCGCGTGGCCGAACTGGAAAAAAAAGGCGGCAATTGCAAAGCATAATGCAAATTCACCAAATCCTGGCCGGCTATGCCGATGGCGACGCCATCTCCAATGAGGCGGCGCTGCTGCGGGAAATATTCCGGCGCTGGGGGCATAAGTCCGAGATTTACGCGGACCTTTCCCGGGTATCGCCGAGTCTGACAACGGATTGCCGCGCTCTGGCGGATTACACGGCCGGAGCAAGCGACATTTGTTTGCACCACTACGGCATCGCCTCGCCGGCGACCGGAGTGTTTCTCGCGTCGGCCGCCAGAAAAATCATGGTGTATCACAACATCACGCCGGCCGAATATTTCGGCGGGTTCGACGACGCCGTGGCCGCGCAACTGCGCGCGGCGCGCCTGGCCCTGCCCGAAGTGGCCCGGCGTTCGGACGCGGTCTGGACGGTGTCCCAATTCAACGCCGCAGAACTACAGGCCGCGGGCATCGCCAACGTCAAGGTGTTTCCGCTCCTGTTCCCGCCAACCCCGCCGGACCTGCCGCCGGATCCGCTGATCCTTAAAAAGTTTGCCGGCCCTTTGAAAAACATCTTGTTTGTGGGCCGGATTGCGCCCAATAAGCGGATCGAGGATTTGATCCTGGCGTTTGCCTGGTACCATCGGGCGCTCAATCCCTTCAGCCGGTTGATTATTATCGGCTCCAAGCGGAGCGCCGCGCGCTATTACACGATGCTGCGAATGCTGGCAGGCGATCTGGACCTTTCCAATCTGTGCTTTGAAGGCTTTGTTTCGTCCGCCCGGCTTTCAGCTTATTACCGGACGGCCGATCTGTACGTATCCGCCAGCGCGCACGAAGGCTATTGCCTGCCGCTGGTGGAGGCCATGGCGCACGGAATTCCCGTCATTGCCCGCGCCGCTGGCGGCACGCCCGAGGCCATGGATGGCGCCGGCGTGCTGTACGACGATCTTGCGCCGGCCGAACTGGGCGCGCTGTTCGATCGCGTGCTGACGGATGCGGCCTTGCGCGAGGAAATAATCGCTTCCCAAAGCCGGCGCGTCCGGCGCGCCCGGGAGCGCAACCCGGAATCCGAAGTGCAAGCCCTGATGGCCGGGATGCTGGGGTAAACTTATGACTCGACACCTTATTCTCGGCGTGTTGATCGGATTTCTACTTGCCGCTTCCGGCTGCCGGCCGGCGGCCGCGCCAAAAACGGCGGGTTTTAAACCCATCGCGCCCCGCGTTCTGGACGCCGATAACGCCCTGGCGGAAGCGCGCGCGCTGGTGGCGCTTGGACCCCGCATCGCCTGCACGCCGGGCGCGCGCCAGGCGGCCGGCCATCTCCTGTTACGCCTGCAGGCCGCGGGTGTCCAAGCCTCGCTGGATGCCTTCACGGACGAAACCCCCTCCGGCCCAACGACCTTCTGGAATGTCATGGGTGTTATTCCCGCCTCCGGCCGCCAGGCGGACAAAGCGCCCTGGATATTTCTGGGCTCGCACTTCGACACCAAGTCGGGCATAAGCGACCGCTTCGAGGGCGCCAACGATTCGGCCTCCAGTTCGGGCCTGCTCCTGGAACTGGCCCGCGTCCTGCAGGCGGCCGGCCCGTTGCCCGTCAATATCGGCATCGCCTTTTTCGACGGCGAGGAATGCCGGGACAGCTACACCGCGCGCGACGGACTGCACGGCAGCCGGCATGCGGCGCGGGCGCTGTGTTTGAACCGGCGCGCGGACCAGGTCCGCGCCGTGATCATCCTCGATATGATCGGCGACAAGGATTTGACCGTCACGTTGCCGCTCAACAGCACGTCGGACCTGGTGACCCGTGTATTCCGCGCGGCGGAGGCGGAAAAAGTCCGCGCCAAATTTGCGCTTATGCCCGGCGCGATGGTGGACGATCATTTGCCGTTTCTGGAGGCGGACATACCGGCCGTCGATTTGATAGACTTCGAGTACGGTTCGGCGCCCGGCCGGAACGATTACTGGCACACCCCGCAGGATACGCTCGACAAGCTGAGCGCCGAAAGCCTCGGGATCGTCGGCCGCGTCGTCATTCGGGTGTTGAACGGCCTGATGATGGAAGCGCACGGGAGAATTTCTGACTGATTGCCGACATTCGGTGTTAGGCGTTCGATGTTGGATGTTCGATGTTGGGCGTTCGATGTTTGCTTATTCAGGTGTCTGTCTTCCGTCTTCTCCGGTCCGTCATCCGTCGTCTGTCATCTCCGGTTCCCGTAAGCGCCGCTCGGCCTGGCGGCGTAATATATCCAACTCAGGCAGGCCGGTGCGCTGGCGATGATCCTCGCTTACGCGCGCCTGCATGTAGAGATCCCAGAACGCGCGCGCCCGGCGCTCATCTTCCGCGGCCGTGGCCGAATCGCCGGCGGCCCTCTGCCGGCAAGCCTGGAACAACAGGCCTTCCACCACGGCGATGGCGGTCGGCGGCGGCAGGTCGATGACATCCTTTTGCATCGCGCTGAAACTGGCGCCGATAAAATCGTCATAACTTATCGTCCGGTCAACGTCAGGGTGCTGGCGCAGCACCTGCCGGTAAATTTCGCGGGCCTGGGCATCGCGGCCGTAGCAGTGCAGAACGATAATCGCCTCGCCCAGAAAATTGGCATAAACCGAACGAATAAAGCGCTCATCGTCCCGGGCGCTCCCGGCGTTTCCGATGTAACGGGCAATGGTTTCCTCATAGAACCTCATTACCTGCGGGAGCAGGTCCAGCCGGGGCGTCGTCACATATAAATCCGTGGCCGGGTCGAAATCCAGCCGCCCCTGGCGAAACGCCGTCGCAAGACACTGGAGCATCATCTGGTCGCAGGCGCGCACACCGGACCAGCCCGATGATGCGGTTGCCGGCGCGGATGTTTCCGGCACCATGTGGCGCCCGCGCCAGGCCCAGTAAAGCGCATGTGTTTCCGGCAAGCGCCAGTCGAAAGGCCCGCATTCGGCATCCAATTGCCGCATGTGCGCCGGATCCAGTTTCAATTCCTCGCGCAGGCGTTGGAGATCGGCCTCTTTGGGATCGGCCCCCAGCCGCGCGCCATGGAGCGCCGCCTGCATGGTTTCCGCCAGCTTGCGCTTGTAAAAGGGATGCGCCGAATCCATGATGTACCCGATCTTATGCTGGTAGAGCCAGCCGAGTTCCTTGTACAAGCTCGGATTGCGGGGATTATACACGAGCCCTTCATCCCGCAGGAGCCGGATGCCGTTGCAAACCCAGCGCCAGCGGTTTTCGGCGTCGGGAAACAGCACGCTGATGTTGTAAGCCATATTCCAGGCCTGGAAGGCCCACACCGTGGTGAAGTGCGGCTCCAACTTGGCGATCCAGTCCGCCAACTGGGCGATCTCGAATATCCGGCCTTCCTGTTGCAGGCGAATGGCGCGGAGCCAGAGCAGGTCGGCGATCAGCCCGCGGAACCCGCCCAGGGCCACGGTGGTGAAGACCATCAGCGGCGACGCGTTCTCCAGCGGGGCGGCTGGAAGCAACTGATGCCGCGCCCGGTAAGCCCACAGGCGCTCATGCAGTCCGGCGGCGCCCCACAGGCCGAGCAGGGCCGCCAGCAGCAAGAAAATTGACGGAGCTTTCTTCATGACAGGTCTTTCGTAACGTCAATATAAAAATTTTAAATCCATAGCAGATACATCCTCCTCGCCTGGGTACAGCGCGCTGGACTTTGGCGGAAATCGTTCTGCGTCCCGTAGGAACATCCGATAATAGGCCGGCGCTTCAGCGCCGGTGGCCAATCATAACAAAGAACAGCCCGTCCCGTAGGGACGGTGGAGCCCCATGCTTGCCCCCATATACCATCCGCCGTACGGTCCATTGTGTTTTTTCATGCGTCCCTACAGGACGCGATGCCGTTTGCTTTTAAATGTTCAGGCGCTGAAGCGCCTGCCTATTTTCCATCGCCCCTACTGGGGCGCAATGCCCATTTCGCGGCGGCTGAACAATCCGATTCCCAAAACGGCCAGCGCGCCGCCATAGCCAAACGCCAATACGCCCCAGGCCGCGCCCACCAGCGTCCACGGAATAAACGCGCCCGCCGGCAGGAAATTCAACGGCTCGAAGCGCGCCAGCGGCGGCGCAACTGAATTGGCCAACCGGATCATTCCATCGGCCGCGGCATTCAACAGAGCGGCCAGCCAGGCCGGCGCGAGATCCCATCCGGCCAGCGGCGCCTCGACGCCGACCCAGCCGCTCAGGCCTGTAATAAACAGGAAGGCAAAGGCCGTGAATACGGCGACCGGAAACGAAAACAGCGCGCCAAACGTCAATCCCAGCGCCGTGAAAAACGCCAGCCGCGCCATGACAAGCAGAAGTGCGCGGATAAAATTACTTTCGAACCCGCTTTCCCGGACCCATAATTGCGCGCCGCCATCCGCGGCGAACAGGACGGTGGCCGGCGCCTCCGTTTCCACGTTTTTGTAGGTGACTGTCAGCCTTTGCCCCGGCGCGGCCGGCGGCAGTTTCAAGGCATGGCCGACGTGCGGCGTGTAGGAAGCCAGCGTGCGATATGGCTTTGTCCGATCCCCGTATGTCCGGCGCAGGGGGGGAGAATCGTCCGCGCCGACCAGCCACAGACCGGCCACCGGCATTTGGCGGTCGATCCGCGACGTGGCGAACTGAAACTGCAGAAAGAGCGCATCGTCCGGCCGGACGCGCTCCGGCACCCGGAAGCTCCAGACTTGCATTCCGGCCGGTGGGACAACATACATTATGCGTCCCACCCCGGCCCGGGGCGGCTTTGCAACCGGTCGATCGGGGGCGACAAGACTGTGGGCGGTCAAAACCTCTTCGCGCAGGCTGGCCCGTTCATCGGCCGACAGCGCGGCACTGCGCGTAGTCCAGCACAGGAGCCCGTAAATCAGGCCGCCAGCCAGGCCCAGCATAACCAGGTTGATCGTCATCAAACCCAGCCATTTGCCGAGCCAGATCTCGGCGGCGTGCACCGGCTTGGTGACCAACACGTGCATCTGGCGGCCCGCGACTTCCAGCGAAACGGCTCCAGCCGCCGACCAGGCCGCCGCAATGGAGAGCAGCGCAATTGTCAGACCAAAGGCGTAGTGAATGAACAATTGCGTCTGGCCGGCCGCCGTGCCGTCGCTTTTAATCACAAGCGGCAAACCGACGATGCAGATTGCGACCATGGCGATCAGCAGGCCGAAGACCCGCGAACGAATGGCCGCGCGCAGGGTCAATCCGGATATGGCCAGAATTTTCATCAGCAAAATCTCGGAAAACATCGAACACCCAACATCGAACGCCGAACATCGAATGCAGAAACAAGCCAGCGATTGAAATAGTTTTGCCGTTAGTTCCGAATTTGTTCGATGTTCGATGTTCGATGTTCGATGTTGGGCGTTTGCTTCGCATCCTTCTTCAGAAACTCCGCCACGCCTGCGGCGGGCGCGACGCCGGTGGGCGTCGTCGATTCCGGCCGAACTTGGCCGACGGTCTCAATGAAAAATTGTTCCAAGGTGCGGGTGGGACGGTCAACGGCGGGGTCGGCGCCGGTCTCGCGGCGAAGCGCCTGCAAAACGGGTTCCAAACGGTCGGGGGCCAGGGCGGGAAATGTCAGCCGACAGCGGTCATGCTGTTCGAGCAAATCGCGGACCCGGCCCTGGACCAGGATGACGCCGTCGCCCATGATGGCCACGCGATCGCAAACGTGTTCGACATCGGCCAGGAGATGGGAGGAGAGGATCACGGTTTTACCGCGGCCGGCCAGGGCCAGGATCAGGTCCTTGAACTGACGACAGCCGACAGGATCGAGCCCGGCGGTCGGTTCGTCCAGGACAATCAGATCGGGATCGTTGATCAGCGCCTGGGCCAGGCCGACGCGGCGGGCCATGCCCTTGGAAAATTCGCCCACCGGCCGGTGTTGGGCGTGCTGGAGCCCGGTCATCTTGAGGAGCTGGTCGATGCAAATTCGCCGCGCCGCGCGGGGAAGATTGAACAGCCGACCGTAAAAATTCAGTATTTCGCGCGCCGTAAGATAAGGATAAAGGCATGATTCTTCCGGCAGATATCCGATGCGCGCCTTGGATTCGACATCGCGCGGCGAGCGGCCGAACACGGCCAGCGTTCCGCGGGTGGGCGCCAGCAGGCCGAGAATCATGCGCAACGTGGTGGTTTTGCCGGAGCCATTGGGCCCCAGCAGGCCGAACACTTCGCCCGCCCGGACGTCAAAAGCGATGGCGTTGACCGCGCGCACCTTGGGCCGATGCCAGAAATCACGGAAGATCTTGGTCAATCCTGCCGCGTGGATTACGTCTTTGGACGAAATATGGGGATCGTCAATCGATACTGTATGTTGCGGTTGCATAATGAATCCGATTATTCCGCCGTTTAGCCGTGGCGCTTCAGCGCAATTGCCTGCGCACTCAGCCTTGCCGCAGATGCTTGGAAAAAACTTCTGCTTCTTTTACTTCATTCCCTGCCTGTGCGCCAGAAAATATAGCAGGCCAGAAATCCGCCAATGGCGGAAAATTCCTTAGCATCAAGGTAAAAACAACCGTTCCAACAGCCATTCCACATCGGCAGGGGTGATGGGCTTAGGATTGGCCTGCGTGGACCAGGCGGCTAACGTCTCCCGGATGATGGCCTCCTTCTCCACGATCGGCCGGCCCCGGAAGGGCGAAGGCATATCGAGCCGGATCAACAGATGCCGGATGAGATCCAGCAGATCCCGGCCCAGCGCCCGGCTGGCCTGTTCGTATTTCCCGCCCATGGCCTCCCGGTTAAGTTCCACGGCATACGGCAGGCATACGCCGCATACGTATCCGTGCGGCACATGATAATGGACCCCGAGCGGATGCGCAATCCCATGCACCACGCCCAGGCGCGCCATGGCAAAGCTTAAACCCGCCAGATAACTGCCCATCAAAACTTTTTCCGCCGCGGCTGGGTCGGCGCCGCAATAAAAAGCCTCCAGATGCGCGCCGATCAACGTAAGCGCTTTCAAGCCCAGTTCATCGCTCAACCAGACCGCATGACGGCTGGTAAACGCCTCCAGCGCCTGGGTAAAGGCATCCATGCCGGCGTGGGCAATCACCCGCTTGGGACAATATTGCAGCAGGGCCGGATCGAGAATTACCAAGCGCGCCATCAGGGCATCGTCGCGAATCGATTTTTTACGATGGGTGGCGTTGTTGGTCAGGACCGCGTTCACCGTCGCCTCGGAGCCCGTGCCGGCCGTGGTCGGCACGGCCGCGAATGCCAGACCCGGCGTCTCGATGGCGGCGCCATTATGATACGCTTCGGGCGATTGGAGCGCGTGGAACAGTCCCGCGCAGGCTTTGGCCAAATCCAGGACGCTCCCGCCGCCGATCCCCGCGATCCAGTCGGCCTGATGCTTGCGGGCCGTTTCCAGAAGTCGCTCCAAATCGGAAAGCGCTGGTTCGCCCCCGGCATGTTCCCACGTTGCCACAGTCATACCGCCAGGCTGGTTCCGGCGGAGCGCCTTAAGGACCCCGTTAGCGGCCAGCGACCGGCCGTGTACCAGCAGGCCGCGCCGGCCATAACGGGCGCATTCCGCCAATAGGTTCTGCACCCGGCCCGCGCCGATCAACGTCCGCCCGGGGAATACGATTTTATCGGGAAGGATGGTCATGATATGGAAGTATGAGCGTAGGGGAGTATGGGAGTATCGGTGTATGGAACAAACTCTTTTTACTCCCCTACACCCATACCCCCGCACACCCAAACTTTCATGAGTACAGCATAATGACGGCAATCATTTCCAACGGTTCCTGGCCGTTGTTAATGACCGCATGGGATTCGCCCTTGCCGGTCAAAGTAGCGTCGCCGGCCTGGACAGGCACCTTGGTCTTGCCGTCGTCAATCAGGCCCATGCCGCGCGTAATGACAAACAGCTCATCCTCATTTTCATGCTTGTGCATGCCGATGCTCGCGCCGGGCGGCACGGTCAGGCGCGCACACATCCGTGTGCGGGCGCCGATTTCTTCCTTCTTGAACAAATGCTGCACGGTGACGTTGCCGATGCCGTTGCGGATATTCCGCACTTCCGTTTCCATCTGAGACGCTTTGCGGATCATATAGCTCCTTTCCATGCCTGCGACGCGCAAGATTGACGAATATACGTATGGATTCGACGATAGCAAGCTGCGCCAATCCCGTCCAGCGAAATGGCATCTGGCGACCAAACAGGTTGACTCCCGGACGGGAAATGGTATGTTTTTTAAATACGGTAATGAAAGGACCAAAAACATTTAAACCTTTGGGGAATCATGAAAATTAACGAAATCGGCAAGAGCGCGAAAGAGGCTCTGGCATATGTCAAGGCGATCCCGCCGGCACAGGGCAAGACCATGATGAATGTGCCGTTTGAAAAGCGGGATCTGGTTCGATTCGGCTTCATCGGAATGGGCAACCGCGGCGCGAACCAGTTGCACGATATCCTGGCGATTAAGGGGGCGCGGGCTGTGGCCATCAGCGATCCGCGGGAAGAGGCGATGCTCAAGGCCAAGGAAAAAGTGACGCAGGCGGGACAGCTTGCGCCCGCCCTGGAAAAGAACTGGCAGAGCCTGTGCGAGCGCTCGGACGTCGATTTGGTTTATATCTGTTCGCCTTGGGAGTTACACACGTCCCAGGCGGTGCAGGCCATGGAATGCGGCAAACACGTCGCCGTCGAAGTGCCCTGCGCCACCACTCTGGCCGACTGTTGGCGCCTGGTAAACGTTTCCGAACGCACCCGCCGGCATTGCGTCATCCTGGAAAACTGCTGCTACGGCAAACAGGAACTGACGGTGCTTAATCTGGTCCGTAAGGGGCGTTTTGGGACGCTCACCCACGGCGAGGCGGCCTATATTCACGATCTGCGCTCGGAACTGGTGGCGTCGCAGAGCGAAGGACTCTGGCGGCGCAAGCCGCACATGACTCGCAACGGCAACCTTTATCCCACCCACGGACTGGGACCGGTGGCTTGGTATATGGATATCCATCATGGCGACCGCTTTGCCCGGCTGGTCTCGATGAGCAGTCGGGAGGCGGCGCTATCGGAATATCGCGACGCCACCCTGAGCGCCGCCGATCCCCGGCGCCTGGAAAAATACACCTGCGGCGACATGAACACCTCGCTGATCCAGACCGCGAATGGCCGCACGATCATGTTGCAACACGACGTCGTCACGCCCCGGCCTTACAGCCGCCTAAACCTGATTCAAGGCACCAAAGGCATCTTTAGCGACTATCCGCCCCGTGTCTTTTTCGACGGCCAGAAAAAACACGATTGGTATTCTTATGACACGATCGAGGACGCCTACGAGCATCCCCTTTGGAAAAAACACGGCGCCCAGGCGCTCAAGCTGGGCGGCCACGGCGGCATGGACTATATCATGAACTACCGCCTGGTGCAGACCTATCGCCGGGGGTTGCCGCCGGACCTGAACGTTTATGACGCCGCCGCCTGGAGCGCGCCGGGACCGCTTTCCGACATTTCCGTGGCATGGGACAACCTGCCATTGCCGTTCCCCGATTTTACGCGCGGGAACTGGCGTCAGACCGGATCGGCGCCGCTGGCCTGAACGACAGTAGCGTGTGGGAGTTTGGGCGTATGGGAGTAGATAGTACCTGACACATCAGGAACAGCTAAGAAAAACAAGATGTTAAAAAAGCAAGAGCAAGAGAGGATTAACTACGAAACACGCGAAATACACGAAATGGATACAGAGAATACACCGAGTAATTTATTTGTTTTAAACTTTCGTGTGTTTTGCGTGTTTCGTAGTTAAAAATCTTTAGGTTGCAGGTTCAGTCGAAGATGAAGAACATTTCCTTGGGAAGGTAGGCCGGGCGCCAACGGGGGTCCTTGGCTGTGCCCGTCAGGCGGAATTCCAACATCTTGGTGACGGGCATCATGGCGATCTGAAGAATGCCGCCCAATAGCGTGTTTTTCTTGAGCAGTTTAACCTGCACCGCGAAATCCAGGTCGCCGTTCAAGTAATAGTCGCCACTGCACGTGAGCGTAATGATCTCGCCTTCGATGATGACGTCGTTCGAATGAACCTTGCCATCCTTGATCACGAAGGACGCGCGCGCGTCGGTCTGCCGCAAAGCCAGGCTGAGTCCCGGCACAATATGTCCCAGGAACTCGGTCAGCCCCCCGAACAGCGGAAACTGGAAAAGGCGGCCGGCGCTAATCTCGACCCGCCCATGACCCGTGGCCGTCCGACCGCCGGGATCGTTCAGAAAGCCCTCAAGCTCCAACTGCCCCGCAAGCGAGCCATGGAACTGGTCCGTCGCCTGGCCGGTCAGGTTGCGCGTCAGCATCTGAAAATTCACCTCGCGCGCATTGCCCTGGAGCCGGTAGCGCAGATTGGTCGCGTTCGACACGGGGTACACCTCGCCTGACCCACGGACAAGTCCCCGGCAAAAATCGGCCTGCACATCGTTGATATAGGCGGTATCTTCCACCACGCGCAAATTAAGGGAACAGCGATCCATGATGAATTGTTTCCAGCCGGAACGCTGACTGTCAACCTCGATATCCATATCGTTGGGCGCCAAATCACTGTAGCCGGCAGTTCCCCAAGCGGCCACCTTGGCCGGTCCTTCAAACCGGAATTGGCCCACCACGTTCGCAATGAACGGGGCGAGCATCCTGGCCACCGCTTGCGGATCGGCCGTGGAAAGACCGTTAAAACGAACGGTCTCCCGGTTAAAATCCAGGCAGGCGCCGCCCTGGACTGTGCCTTCCTCGCGCACCGCCAGCAGGGGCGTGAGCGTCATCCAGGCGTTGGTGGGCGAAAAATCTATAACCAGGTCCGATTTCATCAGCAGGTTGGTAACCCCATGGTACTGGCAATTGTCCCCCTGGGCACGGCCATTCAGGTGGAACATCCAATTGGTCCCCACGGTAAACTTAAAATCGGCCTTTCCGGCCGGGGGCTGATCCTCGAACTGGAACCACTCGATCACGAAGGCCTGGGGTAAATTCAGGGCATACAGCATGGGCAACAAGGCATTGGGATTGAATGCCGTTGTAATCGCGCCCTGACACTGCCGGGCTTTCCAATCATACGCGCCGGAGAGATGCAGTGCGCCGCGCCAACGATTTTGGCCCACGGTGGCATCCAACGACTGGAGAACGAAGTTCTGCTCATCGAAGCGAAACCGGCCGTTAACCTTCGCCACCGGGGCGCCCTCGATATCGGCATCGACCAAATCCAAGACGCCTTCGCCGCCGGCGCCTTTCATATTCAGCTTGAGACACCAGGCGCCGAGCACCGTCTTTCGAATGCAAGTGCGCCGCGCATCCGCCTGGACCTTGACATCCAGCGCATTCATATCGGCGGGATTCAGGGAGCAAGTCACATCCACATTCACGACGCCGCTGCCGTTCGTGCTCAGCCCGCACCGATCCCAGGCGGTCAACAATTTCACCAAGCTGACTTTATTTTTCTTTTCGCCGCCCGCCGCCGCCCCGGCCGGCTTATTGTCCTCGCGCGGCAAAACCAGTTCGCCGCGCCCGGTCAGTTTGATCCCGGGCATTCGGGCGGCACACTCCTCCACCCGCAGAAGCGTGGCGCCCTCCGCGCCATTCGCCCCGTTCGCGGAGCGGCCGGTATCCCAGGCGACCCGCGCAAACAATACCTGGAGGTTAAACCGTTCCACCCGGGGCAACACATCGTTCGTCGCCGCGCTTTTAATCGGCACGGACACCACGCCGTTCTTGATGACCACGCCGGAGACGCCGTTTTGGCCCATTAACCAGGCCCAGGGCTGGAGGCGCAAAACGATTCTTTCGGCGTCGAGCAGGGGAACGCCGATATCGCCCTTGCGGTGACAACGGACGCGCGTCGCGATAATGCCCTCGAAAACCCCCAGCTTCACCTTCTCCAGCGTGACCACCAGATCGCCGAGCTGTAATCGTTTCTCGATGTTGCGCGCCACAACATCCGGCAGGCCGATGAGGCTTAAATAGAGCACGGCCACAAGCGCCGCGACAAAAAAGATAAACGCGCCGTATTTGATTTTGCGCAGAATCATGCCTTCACCGGGTTATATCCTGCAGGAGCTGGTCGGCCAGCGCTTTGGGAAGAATGAACACCACCTCCTGCCCCTGCACGGTTGCATACACGCCCTGGTCCTCGGAAGCTTCCCCCAGGACGAGGGTTTTTTGAATGTCTTCCTGACCGCTCAGAATAAAGGTTAAAGAAGCACGCGGGTTTTTCAATCCATAGATGCCGAGATCGTTGCGCTCCGAGCGCTCGAAGCGCGCGGCGCGCAAGGTCGTCATCTTTTCCAATAAGGTTGTAATGACCGCCAAATTGACAGGCCCAATGGATGGCGCCGCCGGAACCCACGGCCCGGTTCTTTCCCGCGTCACAGCCTGCGCAATGTCCTTTTTACGGAGCACGATCTTCGTAACGGACGCGGGGTCCAAGGCCAGCGCCACGCTGTCGCGATAGGCGACCGGATCGAGCGCCAGGGTAACCGCCGCCGCCACCGAAAGTTGGTAGATCTGGTCCTCATCCTCGAACTTGGCATAAATATATTCCCTGCCCGGCAGAGGCCGGCTCATGGCCAGCGTCCGGCCGGCCGGCAGCGCGCCCGCGGGCTGAAGCGCGGGTGCCGCCGCGCCGGCCACGCCCTGCGTACCGATATTCATGACCGGCACGGCATCGGCCATGCGAATCACACGGGCGGGCGGATCCAAGCCCAGTTCCGGGAGATTGGTGCTGTTCAGAAATCCCTCGATGCGCAAGGCATTCAGGCGGTCGATCAGATCTTCCACGATGCGGGTATCCGCCTTCCATTGCGCGGGCGCCGTCACCTGCCAGAGGCCGGACGCGGCCTTCTGGAGCTGTAACGCTTTTTCGCCTTCTTCGACCCGAATCCAGGCGATGGCGCTCGCCGCCATGAAATAAAGCCGCGAATCGCGGAGATCGCCGACGCCCACTTTCAAAGCGTCAACCTGATCCCTCCGGACGGCAAATACCGAACCGGTTCCGCGGTAGGCGGCATAGATCGAATCGCCTTTTTCGTCGGTCCGATTGCCAAAACACAATTTAACGCCGTTTTTTTCCTCATCCTTCCAGATGTTGAATTGCAGAATCGTTTCGTCATCGCTCAAACCATAGATGGCCGGATCGACCAAGCGCTCGGCCACGAATTGCTGAATCTGGAGATTGAAGAGCCTTTCCAGAAGACTGGAAACCTTGAAGAAGTCGGCGCGGGCCGTAATGGGTTTATGGATGATCCATTCCGCGCCTTCCCGGACAATCTCGACGAGCGGGCCGCCCAGGCGCTTGATGGCGAGGCCTTGCACATAGGCGGGCGCGCCGGCCAGAAGGTAGGGATCGCGGAGATCGGCCGCCGCGCGGGGAATGACGTCCAGCAGGTTCGTCGCGGTGGCGATGACGTCATCGGAATTGTCCACCTGCACATAGACCGCGTCCTTCATCGGCGATAGTCCGCCGACGGCGAGCGCATAACGACGATCCGCATCGCCCAGGACCATGCGGGCCAGGGGCTTGGCCAATCCGTAATCGTCCAGGGAGAGCGCGCGGCTGGCGCGCTGGGCGGCCGTCACAACTTCCCCGCGCGGCAATTTAGCCATGACGGCCAGCATGTGATTGAGCTTGATGCTGTCGGCGCGCGCCTCCACCGGTTTATGAATCAGCCACTGGCCTTGCTCATTCGCGCACGCCACGAACAAGGCGTCCCGGGAGAAAGACCAATAAGTGACGTTTTCCGGTTCGATATCAAGGAGCCGCGGACTCGGCCGATCCCGCTCATCCTCGTCTTTCGCGCCCCACTCCACAATGGCGATAAATGCGCCCAGAAGCAGCGTCAAAATCAGCAAAAAAAATGTGGTTCGACTATGCATGGCTCAAGTTAGGCCCCGCAGCGGGGCGGCTTTTTCATAACGCCCGGTGAGGGCACCGGGCCTACAGTATTGTAGGCCGGATCCCCTGACCCGGCGGGTTTGGATTTCCTATACATTTAATTAGGCCGCCAATGGCGGCGACTTTTTCATGTAGAGCCGACTTTATGTCGGCTATCTTCGGACAGGATAGCCGGTATTCCGCCAAAAGCGGATCCGCCTCTGGAGGAAAAACCGGCTCTACCCGAATTGTCCGCCAGAGGCGGATCCGCCAATGGCGGAAAATTCCTGTACATTGAGTAATCCTATCTTCGCCGCCGGGCCCAGACCATAATTCCCAGCAGGACCGCCAACCCCGGCACGCCCGCCACCACCAGCGCCGAAAGCCGGCGCAAATGGCCCCGGTCCAAGGCCACTTGGATCGTCATAGGCTCACGGGGCGCGATCGTAAACGTCTCATTGCGTTCCAGCAGCCAATTCAGGGCATTCATGAAGAAATCGGGATTATAGCCACCCAGCAAGGCGCCGTTCGAAACCAACACCGAATCGCCAACGACCACCAGGCGCGTAGGCGGAAGCTCCACTTCCATGCCGGACACAGGCCCTTTTTCGACAGCCACCGCCACCGGCACCGGCCCGGCCTGGTCCACCCCGGGATCGAATTTGGGCGGATTCTGGTTGACTGAAAGCTCCGCCCAGCCCTGGTCGCCGCTCGAGGCCAGGATGGTGACGCGCGGCTTATCCGCCGGTTTGTCCGCGGTAGCGTTGCCTGTCCGATCCCGGCCGGGGATTCCCACGAGCGGCTGGACCGAGCGGGGCATGGTGAAAATGGTGGTAACATTTTTCAGCCGCGCGGTGATGGGATGCTCCCCGTAGGATGTCGCCAGCAATTGCCGGCCGGCTGTGGACGAGCTCACCACGCGATCCGATCCCACGCGCACGCCCCAGAGTTCGAGCATTTCCTCCAGCCCGGAATCCAGGCCGGGATCCGCCAGCAACAACAAACGCCCGTGATTATTCAGGTAAGCCTTGATCATTTCGACTTCCGGATGCGTCAGCCGTTTGGTCGGGCCGGCAACGATCAGGGCGTCGCCGTCGGCGGGCACGGCGCTGACGCCGCTGAAACTCAGCGGCTTAACCTCCAGGTTGTTTTTCTCCATAATGCGGGCAATGACGGAATAACCCGTGTAGGGATCGAAATTGTCCGTCTGGCGCTCGCCGTGGCCCGCAAGAAAATAGACCACGGGTTTGCGGGTCTGCGAAAGGCCCTGGAGCGCGGTCGAAAGCGCCTGTTCGCCGCAAAACCGCCGTAGCACCTTGGCGCGGCCGGCAAGTGTCGGCGTATAATCGTAGTCGGCCAGGTCCGTCACCGGCACGATGCGGCGCCGGACCCCGGCATCGAGCACGATCAGATTCGGCTCGCGCAGGTCGTATTGCAGAGCCAGCTCCTTGCTGCGGACCATGTCGCGATGGGGGTCCACATATTCGATGCGCAAGCGCGCCGACGCATACGCATATTCCCGGAGCAGACTTTGCACGTCGCTATATAGCTCCTGCTCGGCGCTCATAAAAACAACGACCCGAATATCCGCCGGCAGACGGTCCAGCAGGCTCTTGGTTTCCGCGGTCAGGGCGTAATGCCGCGCGCGGCTGACGTCGAACCGGAACGGATGACGGCCGGCAAGGTAATTCACCATGAGAACCATGAGCGCCGAGAGTCCGAGCGCGACCCACACGCCGAGCCCCGTCAGCCAGCACTTGAATGCGAAGCGGTGTTTCATAGTTGCTTCCATTGCCGCGCCTCGATCGCCTTGAGCGTGGCAAAAACGAAGAACACGGCCAGCGAAAGATAGAGCACGATGGGCCGCGTATCCACAATGCCCTGCGCAAATTCCCGAACATGCTGGGCGCTCGACAGGTACGTCAGCGCTTCCTGGGCCGCGGCGCCGGGCACAACCAGCCGCACCGTGTCCAGGAAAAAAAAGATGCTGACCGCGACGAAACAGCCCACGGCCGCCACAACCTGACTGCGCGTCAGGGCCGAGACGAACATGCCGATGGCGATGAAACAAGCGCCAATGAGCCACAGGCTCAGGTAACCGGTGAAGATGGGCCTCCAATCCGGCGCCGCCATGCCGCGCGCCACGACTTTCAGCAGGATAAAATACGCCGCCGTGGGCATGGTCATCAACAGGAAGAATATGAGCGCGCCGGCATATTTACCCAGGACAACTTGCAGGTCGGTCACCGGCGCCGTCAGCAACATTTCCAGCGTGCCGCTCCGGCGCTCCTCGGCAAATAACGGCATGGTGATCAGCGCCACGGCCGCCAGTACCGCCACCCAGAAATAGGGCGCGCCGAACAGGAGTTCCCCCACGCCAATTCGCTCGCCCAGATGCTGGACGAGCGGCCGGCAGAAACCCAAACCCGCCACCACCAGGAACGCCGCCATGATCACGTAGGCCAGGGGCGTGTGAAAATATGCCCGGAGCTGCCGTTTTAACAGAGTTATAATGTTGGCCATTGGTTTCACCGACCTGCGGACGCGGTTAATTCGACAAAGACGTCTTCCAACTCGAATGCCTCCAGACTCAATTCGCGCAACGGCCAGCCCTGCGCGGCGGCAAGTCCGAACACCGCCGGACGGATATCTGTGCCGCAACGACACCCGATCCGATACCGGCGCCACAGGACCGCCCCATCGTCAAGGTTGCCGGCCGCCGGTTCCGCCAGTTGAACCGTCAGAACCCCGCGCACACACCGCAATTGCTCCGCCACTTCGTCCGGCGGGCCGGCAATCTCGGCCGCCACACTGACATTGCATTGCAACTGGGCCGCCAGGCGCCCGGGCGAATCGGACGCCACAATGCGCCCGTGATTCATGATAAACACCCGTTGGCAAATGGCTTCCGCTTCCGCGAGCGAATGGGTCGCCAATACCACGGTCACACGCCGCCCCAGGGCGCCGATCAACTCGCGCACGGCGCGGATCTGGTTCGGATCGAGCCCGATCATCGGCTCATCCAGGATCAACAGTTCGGGACTGTGGATCAAACTGTCCGCCAATGCGAGACGCTGGCCATAACCTCTCGAAAGCTGGCCGATAATGCGCCGCTCCACGTCTTTTAGCCCGCACAGGACCTTCACTTCCTCCATGCGCTCGCGGCGCTTCCGGCGCGGCAGGCCCTTAAGTTTGGCCCGGAAAGAGAGATATTCGTCCACCCGCATTTCCGGGTAAAGCGGCGCATTCTCCGGTAAATAGCCAATTCGCCGGCGCGCTTCCAGGGAATGCAAAAACACGTCCAATCCGTCAATGAACACCCGGCCGCGCGTCGGCGCCAGATAAGTGGCCAGCAGGCGCATCAATGTCGTCTTGCCGGCGCCATTCGGCCCGAGAAAACCGACGACCTCGCCGCGCAAAACCTCGAACGAAATATCGTTCACGGCCACAGCCGAGGCAAAGCGCTTGGTTACATGTTCCACTTTAATCATGGCAGGCTGCGGCAAACAACTGGCATGGCCCGACTCTCGGAAATCGAAGTTCACTCTACCGTCATCCACCCTGTTGATCAATTCCAAAAACGGGCTATACTGCTTTAATACCTCAGACACCAGGAACCGCAAAGAATAACAAGATAACCACGAAACACACGGAACACACGAAATGGATGAAGATCAGATTCTGTTTTTCAATATAAGAAAATAGAGTCTGTAATATTATTTTGCTGAACTTTCGTGTGTTTTGTGTGTTTCGTGGTAAAAAATCTTTGGGTTGCGGGCCTGTCCGCGTTAGGGCAGAAGGCAGAAAGCACATGAAAAAGTATCCGACGGTAAAGAATTTATTTTCTCAAGCAGGCATTGAGCGCCCCCAGAGCGGGGCGAACTCTTGTAGCCGCGGCGGTAACGCCGTGGACGCCGGAAAAATCCACGCCCTTACGGGCGCGGCTACGAAAGAGCAATTTCCGCTTAGATCAAGACACCGCCTCTGGCCGGCAATAATCGCCGAGCCCTCGAGCGCCTTGGCCGGCGCGCGGGGATTCCCCTATACGGAACGCCACCTGCAATGCGTGTGGTTCGATGCCGCCCTGCGTCCCGGCGCTTTGAAAACCGAACAAGGGGACACGATCGTCGTCGAACATCCCGGTCAATGGAACCTGGAAGACGGGCCTGATTTTCTGGATGCCGTCCTGCGCGTGGGTCCCGCCGGGCGCCGCCTGGCGGGCGACATCGAAATTCATGTCCACCCCTCGGATTGGCAAAGGCACGGCCATGCCCGGAACCCGGCCTATGCCCGCGTCATCGCGCATGTGACCTATTTCCCCGGCGCCGTGCCGGCCGCAACTCTGCCCGACGGCGCCATCCAGATTGCGCTGAAAGACGGTCTGGCGGCCAATCCGTTTTTTTCGTTCGAAAGCCTCGACCTCGCCGCCTACCCCTACACGATCCGCGAACCGATCGCACCCTGCGCGCTGGTATTGAAATCATGGCCCCCCGATCGTGTGGCGGAACTGCTTGAGTCCGCGGGGGCCGAACGCCTGCAAAGCAAAGCCGCGCGCATGGCCGGCGCCTTCGCCTCCAAGGCGCCCGACCAGGTCCTGTATGAAGAAATTATGACCGCGCTGGGCTATAAAAATAATCGCGCGCCCTGCCGGCGCATGGCCGAGCAGTTTCCCCTGGAAACCCTGCGCAAGGCGTCCGGCGGCGACATTCTGAAAACTTATGCGCTCCTGATGGGCATGGCCGGCCTCCTGCCGGCGCAGACTTCCTCGCGCTGGGACGCGGAAACCCGCGCTTTTGTGCGGCAACTGTGGGATCATTGGTGGAAGCATCAGGCCGCCTGGAGCGCGCGGGCCTTGCGCCGCAAAAACTGGAAGCTGTGCGGCTTGCGGCCGCAAAACCATCCCCAACGCCGCTTGATGCTGGCCGCCATCCTGTTTGCCGGCGCCGACAATTTGACCCGATCCTTGACGGCGTTGAATACCGCCTCGGCCGACGAATGTTTCCGGCAAATGGCGGCCTTATTCCAGCCCGCAGTCGCTACCTACTGGCAACGCCGATTGAGTTTCGCGGGCAAGCGGCAAACGGCGACGATCGCTCTCATGGGGACAAACCGCATGGCGGCCATCGTCACGAACGTATGCGTTCCTTTCCTCGCGGCGCTGGGCGACCGGCGGGTCATGACCCCCGCTTTTCTGCGCCGCCTGCCTCCCGAAGAAGACAACCGGATCATCCGCCAGACGGCCCATAATTTGCTGGGCCCGGACCATAATCCGGTCCTCTACCGTTCCGGCCTGCGCCAGCAAGGTTTGATCCGGATTTTCCACGATTTTTGCCTGACGGACCGTTCCCGGTGCGAGCACTGCGCCTTGCTGAAGGCATTAAACCGCAAACTGGAGGAAACCAATGAACGTTAAAGCGTGTCTTCCTTATCGTTCCAAAATGATTCGGAAAACCTGGTTGCGTCTGCCGGACAACCGATCGGTGTTCAAACTTTATTTTTTCAGTCTGATCGGGCGGGACGAGCCGGAACGCTACGAATGGGAACGCTCGACCTTGACACCCGCCGCCTTCGAAGCCAATCTGCGCCAAATGGCGCCGGAAGGCATCGGGTTTATCACGGCTTTTCCGCATCTGACGAAGGTATTCCGCTTTGCGCCGGCGGCGGAAACGATCCTGCATGTCCGCGCGTTCCGAACGCGCGATTTGACGCCGCTCGATCTGGGGCGCGAGGACAATTATATGGAATTTGCCTGTTATGCGGAGGCGGTCATTGCCGCGTATGAATACCGGCAATGGGCCGGCGCCGGGACTGTGCCCGATTATCTGCGAACTTTAAGCGATTTTCCGGATGGCCCGGTGGCAAGCCACACCAAGCTGGGAGAATATTTAAACGCATCGAATTAAGTTAGGCCCCGCAAAGCGGGGCGACTTTTTTATGTAGAGCCGACTTTATGTCGGCTATCTTCGGCACAGGATAGCCGGTATTCCGCCGGAGGCGGATCCGCCTATGGCGGAAAAACCGGCTCTACATCGGATTGTCCGCCGTAGGCGGATCCGCCTATGGCGGAAATTTCCTTAGCATCAAATTAGGCCCCGAGGAACGGGGCAACTTTATCATGTAGAGCCGACTTTATGTCGGCTATCTTCGGCACAGGATAGCCGGTATTCCGCCAAAAGCGGATCCGCCTCTGGAGGAAAAACCGGCTCTACATCGGATTGAAATTCCTTAACATTAAATTAGGCCTTCGGCAACTTTGCCGTTCTATCGAACGGCCTCTACACCGATTTGGTGTGGTTGCGGTTCGTTAGAACCGCTATGTTTTGTCATGCTGTAGGCGGATCCGCCTCCCGCCGTCGCATAAAGCTATGGCGGGCAGGCTGGCGGAAAGTTCCTGTGCATTAAAACAGGCCGTCAAAGGCAACACCAAAAGGCCCAACACCGAATGAAATCAAAAGCCACAGACATCGATTCTCCGCCCCTGACCGTGGCGGTCGGCATGAGCGGCGGCGTGGATTCCACCATGGCGGCCTGCCTGCTGCAACGCCAGGGCTTTGACGTCGTCGGCGTCACCATGCAAACCTGGGACGGCTCCGTTGACATCCCCGCCGAGGAGCGCCGCTCCGGATGTTACGGCCCGGGCGAAACGCAGGAACTGGAGGAACTCCGCGCGCTGACCGCGCGGCTGGGCATCCGGCACGTCACCATCCCGCTGGCAACGGAATACCGGCAATGGGTGCTGGATTATTTTCGCGGCGCATACCTGGCCGGGCGCACGCCCAACCCTTGCGTCATGTGCAACTGGAAGCTTAAGTTCGGCTTGCTGCCGGACAAAGCCCGCGCCGCCGGCCTTAAGTTCGACCGCTTCGCCACCGGCCATTATGCGCGGGTTGAACGCGATGACACCAGCCGGCGTTACGTGTTGAAACGCGGGCTCGACGCCGCAAAGGATCAGTCGTACTTCCTGCACCACCTGACCCAGGATCAATTACGCAACCTCGTTTTTCCGCTGGGGGCGTTGAAAAAGACTGCGGTGAAAACTTTGGCGCGCGAGTTGGGCCTGGAGCGCTTAGCTGCGCGGCCGGAAAGCCAGGATTTCATCGAATGCAAGCATTACGGCGCGTTATTCAAGGGCGAAACTATCCGGCCGGGCCCGATCGTGGACCGGGCCGGCCGCGTGCTGGGCGAACACAAAGGCATTGTTTATTACACCATCGGCCAGCGCAAAGGGGTGGGGTTAAGCGGCACGCAAGAGCCGTTGTACGTCACGCACATCGATGGACCCGGCAACACGATCGCAGTCGGACCTTATGCCGATCTTTTTAGCGACCGTCTGCGGGCCGCAGAAGTTAATTGGATCGCCTTCGACGCCCTGCGCGCGCCGTTGCGGGTCCAGGCCAAAATCCGCCAGCAACACAAGCCAGCCGACGCCACCGTCACACCGGACGACCCCGCCGGACAAACCGTCACCGTGGTATTCGATCGCCCCCAGATGGCAATCGCCCCCGGTCAGGCGGTCGTCTTTTACCGGGACGACCTCGTCCTCGGCGGCGGCGCCATTATTTAAGATTGCGCTTGGGGAGACGCGCGTGTATTTTTGGGCATTCACGTCCCCTTGGCACATAACGACGGATTGAGGAACACGGTTTATGAGCATGACGATCACGGAAAAAATTCTGGCGCGCGCGGCGGACAAGGCCGCGGTAAGGCCGGGCGAGAACATCTGGGTCAAGGCCGATATCCTGCTGACCCACGATATCTGCGGTCCGGGCACGATCGGCGTCTTTCAACGTGAATTCGGCCGCAACGCCAAGGTCTGGGACCGCGAGCGGGTGGTTATCATTCCCGATCATTTTATCTTCACGAAAGACGAAATGTCCCATCGCAACGTGGCCAGCCTGCGGACCTTCGCCCGCGAACAGGCCCTGCCCTATTTTTACGATCCCGGCACGCCGGCCTACAAGGGCGTTTGCCACGTGGCGCTTCCGCAGGAAGGCCACGTCCGGCCGGGCGAGGTGATTTTCGGCACGGACTCGCACACCTGCACGCATGGGGCCCTGGGCGCTTTTGCCACGGGCATCGGCAACACCGACGCCGGCTTCGTCATGGGCACAGGCAAACTGCTGATCAAAGTGCCGCCGACGCTGCGGTTCACGGTCAACGGACTCAAGCCGGATTATATCATGGGCAAGGACATCATCCTGCGCATCATCGGCGACATCGGGTTCGAGGGGGCCACCTATTGCGCCATGGAGTTCCGCGGGGACGCCATCGCGGCGCTGGCCATCGAGGAGCGCATGACGATCTGCAACATGGCCATTGAGGCCGGCGGCAAGAACGGCATCATCGCCCCGGACGAAAAAGCGCTGGCCTATGTGCGCGCGCGCGCGTCGAAGCCCTTCACGCCGCTCTATAGCGACCCGGATTGCGCCGTCGCCAAAGATTATACCTACGACGTCTCCACCTTCGAGCCGTGCGTGGCCAAACCGAACTCGCCCGCCGAGTATGCCCCGGCGCGCGCGCTCAAGGACATCAAGCTTGACCGCGCCTATATCGGTTCGTGCACGGGCGGCAAACTGACCGATTTCATCGCCGCCGCCGTGATCCTGCAAGGCAAGCGGGTCAGTGTGGACACGTTCCTCGTGCCGGCCACCCGGGAAGTGGCCGCCGGCCTCGAAACGGAGCAGGTCAACGGCGAAACCCTGACGCATATTTTCAAGAACGCCGGCTGCCTGGATATCGCCCCGCCCTCGTGCGCCGCCTGCCTGGGCGGGCCGCCGGACACCTTTGGGCGCACGCGCGGCCGCGAGGTGGTGATCAGCACGACCAACCGTAATTTTATCGGGCGGATGGGATCAAAAGACGCGCCGATTTACCTGGCCTCGCCCCTGACTGTGGCGGCCTCGGCCGTGACCGGCCGCATCACCGACCCGAGGGAGTTTCTCTAAGAATTGCGGATTTCGGATTTCTGATTGCGGATCGCAAAACCCGGAATCAATACCTAAGAATTGCGGATTTCGGATTTCTGATTGCGGATCGCAAAACCCGGAATCAATACCTAAGAATTGCGGATTTCGGATTTCTGATTGCGGATCGCAAAACCTGGAATCAATACCTAAGAATTGCGGATTTCGGATTTCTGATTGCGGATCGCA
>Ga0172380_10001252_pt1 | contig 44363 bp, 68 predicted proteins | sample Leawe162metaG_FD_119747 | JGI IMG/M metagenome (GOLD analysis project Ga0172380, IMG submission 119747) | Leachate microbial communities from a municipal landfill in Southern Ontario, Canada - Leachate well 162 metaG | ecosystem: Engineered > Solid waste > Landfill > Unclassified | place...
CAAGTCACTGAAATGGTAACCCACCCCGACGGTAGCGTTACTGAAGAAGGCGTGTGGAAGTTTGATTCAGGTGGTGCCAATACTGCCCTCACTAAGCTTGGTGACCACCTGGGTCTATTCAAGGTCAATCTCAATCATTCTAACGACAAAGATAATCCGCTATTCCTACCTATTCAGATTATCAAGCCTACTATCAAGAATACTAAGAAATAATGGACAAAAATACTGTTATACAATTCATTGTTATTAAGGCCAACGGTTGCCCGATGGTGTCTGGAATAACATTTAATGTAGACAAGGTAACCGTTCAAGATATGTGCGACTTGCGAGATGAGATTGACAAGAGGATGCAGGAAATGGCAAAGAAGATGTTAGATGTTAAATAACCATAAAATGCCAGAACAAAACCCAATACAGGATTTACTTGATCAAGCAAATAATGATCTGCAAGTGGAACTTATCTGCGAAGCATTTACAAGAGGAGTAAAGCTTGGATCAGAGAATGTACTCAAGGCATACAGAGAGAAAATACTTACAGATTTAACCAAAATCGACAATGGACGCCCCTCAAGTTCCAAATGATTACAGGATTCCAATACCAAAGGTGCAGGAAGGCATTGATTTAATTGCTGGTCGACGATACCCGATTATCGTCTGCCAATGCGGGAACTATGACCAGCGGTTATTTATGAGGTTGATTATTAGCCAGTTGGTTCAAAAAGAGAAGAAGCCGTGGCAGAGTACGAGAATTGGAGTCAATCACGTCCAGTGCGGCGCTTGCTGAACAGCAATACCAAAGATAGAATTTGAGATGAAGGCGGCAAAATTAGTCGAAGAATCAAAAAAGAAGCATGGATCAACTAACAACGAAGTTTGAGCTTTCTGATAAACAACTCGAGGCGTATTATGTGCTCACTGAAGACAATAATATATCTGAGCTAGTTTTTGGTGGCGGAGCTCGTGGTGGCAAGTCTTACTTCGGGTCTTTTTGGATATCGAGCGAAGCGATTGCTAAACCAGGAAGCGCTTGGCTTATTGCTCGTGAAGAACTCAAGGCGCTCAAGCGTACGACATTGAGGACGTTCTTTAAGGTGCTCCATGCCTTAGGCTACAAGAAAGATGTGCACTACAACTATAATGCGCAAGATATGGTTCTTACGTTTAAGAACGGCTCTGTTGTATTCTTTTCTGAGCTCAAGAAGACACCCAGTGACCCAGAGTTCGATCGTATTGGTTCATATGACCTAACCGGTGCTTGGGTGGATGAATCGCAGGAGGTGTGCAAGGATGCCAAGGATGCACTCCAATTCCGTTTTACAACGATGGAGGGCAATGGTTGGATAGCAAGCCCAAAGACGCTTTACACGTGTAACCCTGCCAAAACGTGGATATATACAGACTTCTGGAAGCCTTTGATCAAGGAAAAGAAGAAGATCGAAGGGCGTTGTTTCATCACGTCGCTCTATTCGGACAATCCGTATATTGACCAAGAGAAGTACAAAAAGAATGTTCTTAGAACGAACAATAAGATTAAGATCGAGCGTCTGTTGAAGGGAAACTTCGAATATGACGATGATCCAACGAAGATATTCATTTACGATAGAATCCTTGACCTCTTTACAAATAAGACGAACAAGGAATTAGCAACACATCATCTTGAGAAGTACATCACCTGCGATGTTGCACGTACCGGAGATAAGATTGTTATTGGCGTTTGGTATGCGCTTCAACTCATAAGAGTGTATTCGTATCAGAATCAGACGCTCGATATTACAAGGGACAGGATATTAGAACTTGAAAAAGAGCACGGCGTGCCAAGGTCGAATGTCTGCCCTGATGCTGATGGCATGGGTATTGGCCTTGTCGATATGCTTCCTGGCTGTACCCCATTCCACAACGGAGCAAGCGCCATTCAGCCGAGGTCATATGAGTATGATGAAACGACGAAGCTTGACTATGCGAATCTGAAGACACAGTGTTACTTTGCGCTGGCCCAATATACAAATCAGGCGATGATTGGAATTGACCAAATAGACGATGAGGACAAAGAGTTGTTGATCGAAGAATTGGATGTGATCAAGCAAATCAACACCGACTCGGATAAGAAAACGGAGATCATCAAGAAGGAAGATGTGAAAGAGTTGCTTGGAAGGTCACCGGATTACAGTGATATGATGATGATGCGAATGTACTTCGAAGTGCCGCTAGGAGAAGGGGAATTAGAAGTTGATCTTGTTGGAAGGGGTCGCACAATTGGAGGTAATCTATACCGAGAACAATTTTGATTTTATTCTTTCTGCGAACAGACGTATAATATAATTATGGCGACACTCAAACAGCTAGAAGATAGGATTGATAGTCTTGCCTCTTTGGTTGCCTCAGTTGTCCACATGGATGCAGAGGAACTCAAGAAGTCCATACGAGGAGAGGTGTCTAGAGGCGAAGTAAACAACATAAGAAAACACATATAATGGATCAAAAAGACGTAGTGAAATTAGTTAACGCCTTGAATTGTCTTGCTAAGTTGAGCAAGCCGGTTGTTTTTAAGTACATCTCCTCGGCAGGCGTCACTGAGGGCGAAATGAAAGAAATGTTCATAAATATTCAATTATTAGCCGATAAATATGGCACCGAAACAACTGAAGCCTAAAAAAGAGGTTAAACCTAAGATTGTTGAGACAGATTATGGCGTTGTTGGAACGTCAATATTCCACGGTATCATAAATGAAGAGTATAAGAGCGAGCTTCTTGGTAAGAACGGTCTTCTTGTGTACGACAAGATGAGGAAGAATGATGGCGCTATTGGTGGCTTACTTGAAGCAATCACCGCGCCATTACTTTCTGCAGAGTATTACATTGAAGAATATGATAAGTCTGAAGAAGCGAAGAATCAAGCTGACTTCATCCGTAAAGCGCTGTTTGATGAATTGAGAGGTGGATATACTGCCTTCTTGAGACAGGCATTAACATATCTGCCATTTGGATTCGCTGTATTTGAGAAGATTTATCGGTTAAATGACGATGGCTATGTTGTTTGGGATCGCTTTGCTCCACGCATTCAAACGAGCATCGACTATTGGACAATTGAAGGTCAAGAGTGGGTTGATGGGCATCCTCCTGGGATTACACAGCAAGCTCCAGGGCAGACAGACGATATGCCCGCAGACAAGAGTAATTTGCCAACGATTCCTTGGAATAAGCTCATTATCTTCACTAATAGGCAAGAGGGTAATAACTTCGAAGGTATCTCTATCCTTCGCAACGCCTACAAGCACTCTTTCTACAAAGACTTGCTCTATAAAATTCAGGGTATTTCGGCTGAACGCTTTGGCGTAGGAATACCGGTGGCAACACATGGCAAAGGGTTAAGTGCTCAAGCTAAGTCTAATTTAGAGGAGTTACTGCAGAACATTCGAGCGAATGAGCAGGCATATATTCGATTAGAAGATGGAGTCACTATTGATTTGATGACAATTAAGGGAGATGCAAAAGCTTCTTCTATTGCCGAATCTATTCAACACCACGACCGGAAGATATACGACTCTATCCTTGCAGGCTTCTTGAACCTTACAAGCGGAGAGGGTGGAAGTAATGCATTGTCAGCAGATCATAGCAGCTTTTTCCTTCGGTCATTAAAGGGTTATGCAGACTACCATTGCGAAGTGATGAATTTGCATATCAAAGAGCTTATTGATGTTAATTTCCCGAATGCTGAAGGGTATTGTACGCTTGAGATTGAAGGGCTTGCAAAGAACAATCCAAAGGAACAGGTTGAGTCTATTAGAGCAGCAAAGGATTCAGGCTTAGTGACGTGGACATCTGCAGACGAAATAACTGTCAGGCAGATGCTTGGACTTCCAGAGAAATCAATGGAGGAGATTGATAAGGAGAAAGAGAAGATCGCAGAGGAAACTGCTGCGGCTCAAAAAGCTCAAAACGATTTAATGAAAAAGCCAACCGATGGCACTGATGAAGAAGAAGATAGGGACGAAGAAGATTCTTCTAAAAAAAAGCAATAATTAAGGCGGCTGAGTTAAATGCAAAGCCAACCCAACGAGAGCGCCAGTATAACAAGAACGTCGTAGATTTTATGTCGTTTCTTGGTGACGAGTATAAGAAGTATGAAGATATTCTTGCGGTAGCCGAAGATAAGTATAAGAAGGCTTTAGGAATCATATTCAATGCAGCTGATACAGAGCGCATTGATGGCGTTGTTGTATTGTCTAGCACAGCGAACAATAGACAGTTACAGAGAAAAGCCTTGGCAGCTGTTGACGACATTACAAAGCGATTTCTTACCGATAAGCTCATTGACTCTCCATTGCAGGACAAGTTATTCGAGAAGACAAAGAGAATGGCAATTGACGCCTTTGATGAAAATGAGGTCAAGTTTGCATCAGTTCCTACGGGCTTGAGAATCAACATCTTTATCGATGGGTATAAGTCCAATGTCGAAGGTGTGCTCTTCAATGAGCCTCGTAGAATCAAAGAGAATGTTGTGTTGAGTTTTGGCACGAACGCTTCAGTTGAGCTGACAAAGAAACAGATTGAAGAAATAGCTTTCAATAGGAATATCTATAAGCTTTCTACTATTACGCACGCGCAGGCGGCATTCAATAGCGTTGTGTTCAATCAAGCACAGGAATCAGGGTATACATTCTTCAAGGCAATCGTACCTTCTAATAAGCTAAAGGACGTTTCTTCTGACGGAATGACAGCGAGTGTGCTGTTCGGGATATACACAGCAGCGCAACTCAACAAGCTTATCAATGAGAAGACTGACGGGAAGAACGCCAATGCAATTAGTGGATTGAATATTCATCATAATGCCTACCTGTTTTATTACCCAATTCGATCAGAGGATATGGAAGAAGAGCAGGCGATAGCAGACCAACAGAAAAAAGATTTTACCTCTGCAATTGAATAACGTATAATTAAAGCAATTAAGGGCGACTTAATGCTTTAAACTTCTTTCACAAGGAGAATAAACATAACTTGGTCGCCCCTTGTTTTGTCTTAGTCTCCTGCTGAAAGCAATTTAAAACCCCATTAAATGCCAGTAGGAAAGTACCCAAATTTTGCTGCGTGTGTCCTAGATCACAAATCTAAGGGCCATACAGAAGAAGAGGCAAAGAAAATGTGCGGACAGATGGAAAAGAATACGATGAACGAAAAAGTTGATCGTCTTTGTTTTACAGAAGTTCAATTCTCTGAAGGCTCATTTGATCCGAATGCAGAATTCGAGATTCTTACTACGGCCAAGCATATTGATTCTCGCTATGGTGAATTTCAGTATAAGCAATCTGACTTAGAGGAAATGGCTAAGAACTTCAATGAAGAGGTTGTTGGAACTGATATTGCCGTAGACCTAAACCACGATCAAGAGTGTATCGCTCTCGCTTGGATTAAACCGGCATCAATGTCAGTAAAGCCTAGTAGGAAGCTTGCCGGAGAGTATTCGCTCTATGCACAGCTCTGTAAGTTTTCCCCAAAGGGTGAAGAGTATGTCTCTACAGGCGCTCTTCGCTATTTTAGCGTTGAGTTGCAGTTTAAGATGGACAGAATGATTAGCGGAGTTAAGAAGACATTCAAGAATGTAATCCGAGGGCTGGCGCTTACAAACAGGCCGGTCGTTAAGGATATGAACCCTATATTTTCAGAATCAAATATTCATAACCCAATTCAAATGAATAAGTTCAATGAAATGCTCGAGGCTTTAAAGGCTAAAAGCATTGTAACAAAGGTTGAGTTCTCTGAACTCAAGAAACTTGCTGACGAGGCTGTTGAGGCCGATGCAGAAGTTAAAGGGGAAGTCGAGGCTGCTACTGCAGAAGTAGAAGCAAAGGTCGAAGAGCCTGCAAAGGCTACAGACGAGAAGGCGCTTGCAGAATTGGCTGAAAAGGCTGTTCGAAAGGCACTTTCTGAGAGTGGTAAGTCTACATTTTCAGCAGCTGATGTTGCTGTTATGTTGGCTGACGCTACAAAGGAGGCTATCAAAGAGCCTATGAAGCGTCTTAACGAAGTTCTTGACAATGCACGAGGCGCAAAGCTTTCTGCTCAGGTCAAGGGTCTTTGTTTGTCAGAAGATAAGAACGTTGGATTCAAGGCAGCTCAACAGGATAAGGTTCTTGCATTCGTCAAGAAGCTTTCTGATGAAATGGCTAGCGAATACTTCAGCATTCATTCCGATATCATTGCTGCTGTTGATTTCTCTGAAAAGGGTGTTGATGGTGCTATGAATGACTTCAAGAACAGCGATGTTTATTCAGAACTCGACAAGAAGGCAACTGCATACGCTGCAGAACACAAGGTAAAGTACACAGAAGCAACAAAGGCTGTTCTTGCTCAAGACAAGGCACTTTCTGACGCTATCAACAAGCTTGAGAACAAAGGAGAGTAATTATAAATTTAACAATTTTCACACATGTCAAATACAATGGGACAACACGGCACGTTCATCCAAGAGAACACAACACTTAATCCTTATCGACTAGCGATTCACGGAACAGCCGATCAGGAAGTAGTCGCAGGCACAAGCACAAACGCTTATATTGTCGGAGTTACCGATGAGAGTGCAGATGCAACAGCCGGCAATCCAGTTGGAGTAGTCTTATATGGTGTAGCTAAGCTTGTAATTGCTTCTGCAACTACAAAGGGCGCTGCTATCACTGGAACAACAGGAGGTAAGGGGCTTGCAACTACAACAAAGGGAAATTACTGCGTTGGATACTTGCTCGAAACTACAACAGCAAACGATCAGGTCGCAAAGGTTCTCGTAAATCCGTTCTTGTATCCTTCACAGGCTTAATCGAATAATTCAATATTAACAATTTTACAAAATGATCAATAAAAGTAATTTGTTTGTGTCTCCACTTCTTACGAACCACTCGTTAAAGTACACAAACGACAACTATCTCGCAGAGAAAATCATGCCAGTCGTTCAGGTCAACAAGGACACTGCACAGATTGCTACTTACGGTATGGACAATCTTCGAATCGCTAACTCACTCCGAGCTCAGGGTTCAAGCACCAACGAAGTAAATCACTCAGTAACTATCGGCGCTCACTATATTCTTCAGGAACATTCCCTCAAGGAACTTGTTACTCAGGAAGAAATGGACAATGCAGATGCTCCTATTTCACCAAAACTCGATGCAGTCGAAAACCTTATGGATCGAATGTATGTTATTAAGGAAAAGGCTCTTGCTGACACATTGAAAAACACTGGTATTATTACTCAGAATGTTACTCTTTCTGGTACAGATAAGTGGACGGATTACGTCAACTCTGATCCTATTGGAGATATTTCATATGGAATCAATCAGGTTCGAGCAGGTTCTGGCAAAAAGCCAAACACTCTTCTTTTTGTATACACCACTTGGTTGAATATTCTCCAGCATCCTGACTTCGTATCACGAGCAGAAGGAGCTGTTACAGTTACAGCAGCTGTCGTTGAAAAGATTATTATGACTGTCTTCCCTGGAATCACACAGGTTCTCGTTGGAGATGCTCAGTATAACTCAGGTGTAGAAGGCGGCACAGACACTCTTGCAGACATCTATCCAGGCTTCTGTGTCATTATGTACATCGAGCCAAGCCCACGCCTTAAGTCACGATCATTTGGTTTCACATACCAGCGAAACAAGGCTCGTCAGGTTGATGAGTCAGGCCCACAGCAGAACGGTGAAGCTTGGGATCGTAAGGGTGTATTTGTCCGAGTTACCGACAAGTATGACCAGAAACTCGTTGACAACAAGTGTGCTTATTTGATTAAAGCAGCGGTTTAATCCTAATTTTTAACAAGAAACTAAAATGTCCAATTTGAAAAGCAAAGGCCGAAAGGTGGGCGTTGCAGTTCTCCAGTTGATTGGGAAAACGCAAACAATCAACAGCCAAACGATTACTGTAAAAGAAGTCGATGGCACTGGCCTCATTAAGAGAGCAGAGGGAACAGCAGCCGCATCAACTCAGGACGCACAAGCTGTATACGCAAAAGGAGCTCAATATACCAAGACCGATGCTACCGATGGAACAAAGGCTATCTACGAGAATGTAGGAACAGCTGCGATATCAAGCTTTAATCTCATGGGAGACGTCTCTTCTGCAGATATTTCTGCAGCTACCGTAACTAGCAAGGCCCTCACAGGCTTTGTATCAGGTGCAGGTGTCGTAGCAGCTACAGATACTATTCTTCAGGCATTTAATAAGATTGATGGTAATGTGGCTACTCTCTCCGCAGCAGGAGTCGGTGGTGCTCTCGCAGACGGAAATATCATTGTTGGTAATGCGGGTGGTGTTGCCACTTCTGTCAATCCTTCTGGTGATGTTGACGTAAGCAATGCTGGTGTGTTCTCTATCGGCACAGGAAAGGTTCTTAATTCTATGGTTGCAGATTCAACTGGTGTAGGCGCTCTCGGTATCCGAAAGTCTGCTACCGTTCTCTACGACTTCTCTGTCGTCGGTGGCGCGCAGGGCGCAATCGCTCTTACGGGTTCTCCAACAATTCCAGACAATGCAGTTGTGTGGGTAGAATCGTACGATGTCCTCACTACCTGTACTTCAGGTGGTGGCGATGCAGCTACTATAAAGCTTGAACTTCCTACAGATGGTGATCTTTCAACTGCTATTGCAATCTCTGATGGTTCTAATCCTTGGGATGCAGGTGCATATTCACGTATCGCAGGTGGCCTTGCCACTCCTCTCACAAAAAAGACTACAGGTGCTCGCGTACCTAATCTTTTCGTTGGTGGTGGTCAAGACCTCACAGCAGGCAAGATTGTATTCCAGCTCGCTTATTGGGTATCTCAGTAATATGCTTTTATGACTCATCTCTTCGGAGGTGGGTCTTATAAAGTTTATTTAATTCTTTTAATCCAAACAATATGGCCCGACCAGTTGGTTCGAAAAATAAAGGTAATGACTCGGAAGTTACCGAAGACGACGTAATTGATACGTCAGAAGTTTCTACCGAGGAGCAGAATAGAGAAGCTACGCTGAAGGCGGCAGGGGAAGCAAAAGCAAGCAAAGAGGCGATGATTCAAGCCAAGAAAGACCGAATTAAGGCGGAACTCGAAGAAGAAGCAAGGAAAGCTGAAGAAGAAAAGGCGGCTCGAAAGGAGGGAACAGTTAAGAAATACAAGATTGTTTCTAACTTTAAGTGTGATGGAGTTTTCTACAAAGAAGGAAATTCTTATAACCTCCCAGAAGGAGTTGGAAAGCTTGCTTTAGCGAACGGATGCGCAGAACTTGTTTAGTTATTCGAGACAATCCCCGCATTAAATCTATAATTTGTAATTTAATATCAATATATGACTAATCCAAATTTGAAGTCTCGTGCGGGACAAGTTTCTATCCCACTAGCATCGACAATACCAGAAACAGTAACGGCGGAAGCTGTTACAATTCCAGCAGGCGCAGCCGGAACGCTCGTAAACTTCTATTTGCAGCGTAAGCCTATTTACGATAGCCACAATAACTATATTGGCGGAGAGGGCGATACAAGTGTAGTTCTCACCTCAACAGCATTCGATAACGAGGTAAGCTCAAGTACGCTTGATGCCGCACTTGCGAATGGTGACTACTGGATCGATTACATCACAGGAAAGGGGAGAGGTAGGAAGAAAGATGCTTCGGCTTCTCAGACTGCTACATACTCTGTTCCTATCTATAATATGTCTATCGAAACTGGAGATATTGAAATCGGAGCCGTAGAGCTCAAAGACGGAGCAACGGACAATCGAGCAGTAATCAATGCAGCGAACACAGCCAGAGCCGCAACTGACAAGGTAGTTCTTGTCCAGGCCGTTGATGAGACCGGAGCAGTTATGAGCAGCACAACGGGTACATTAGTAGATGATGCCGCCTTTGCTCCAGCGACCTCAAGAGTTACTCCAGCCGGATTCTTTGCTGATGAAACAGCTACAGACTCCGTAGAGGAGGGAGATGTAGGTGCAGCAAGAATGACTCTTGATCGAAAACAGATAGGAGCAAGCGATATACTCGATGATGCCGCATTTGGAATCGGCACAGGTTATGTTAATGGCATTGGCGCACTCGCAGATGAGACAGCCACGGACTCAGTAGATGAAGGTGATATCGGACTTGTGCGAATGACTCTTGACCGTAAGCTCATCACTCAACCAGAGGGCGGTGTAGCAGCAGGTGCAGCAGACACAAAGAATCCAATTAAAGTCGGTGGTAAGTACAATGCTACCGCTCCAACTCTTGATGACGGAGATCGCGGCGACGTGAACCTGGATGTCAATTCAAATATGCAGGTCAACCAGAGAACGCTCCAGGCAGGTGAAGACCTCTCAAATAACGTAATGGCCACAACGAACAGGAAGCTCGCAAGTTCAACATACGCTCCGCTTCTCTTCACAAACTTTGGTGCAAATGCAACTTTGAATGTCAAGGCAAGTGCAGGAAATGTATTTGCTGTTTCTGCTTATAACACCAATGCAGCAGCAAGATTCATTCAGATTCACAATACAGCTACAGTACCAGCAGGTGCAGCAGTTCCACTTATCTCTCATTTAGTACCAGCAGGCACAGAAGTCATTCTTGGAGAAGATTTCTTCTCGCAAGCAGGCTTGAATTTCACTACAGGAATAGCCTTTGCTATGTCCACAACTTTGGCTACATATACAGCAGCTACGGCGGCTGAAGGATTCGTAGAAGTTCACTATTTATAACCAACTAATCTATGTCTACATTTATTTTTGCTCCAGTATCGGACTTAGAAAAGTCGCAAGTAGGTAACTTCTCTATGAACCTTGCCCAAGCAGCAGCTACCTACGACTTAGCTACAGCAAGTGGTGATTTAATCATCGATAAGATTGCTTTCTACGTTACAGCAGCAGGTACGGTATTCACTTCCGTATCAGTTCAAACAAACCAAACTACACCGGCAGTTCTTCTCTCAGCAGTAGAAGGAGCGGTAGCAAACGTGGTATCTCAGAAAACAATGACGATTGCTCTTACAGCACCAGTTGTCATTAAGAGCGGCCAGAAAATTCAGTTCACTATCGTAGGGGCAACAGGAACAGGAACGATTGTGGCGACAGCCGTCTATCGTCCTACGATAGCAGGTGCTCGTTTAGCTTAATCATTAACTTCATTTTACAATGGCTTCATATCAAATTTTAGAAAGGGATGGCGCAAAGGTAACTGTTACGCTTACCGCCGATAACGGATACTCGGAAGTGCAGTCATATATTCCACCAGAGGGAACAGAGGCAGAATGTCTCGCAGAGGCAGCTCGAAGTTTTAATCAAGGAATTATGGCACAGCAGGCACCTATTGCAATCGATGCTACACCAGAAGTCTTCCCAGTCGTAGAAGTTCAATAACACCTCATTAAATGGCTCGATTATTAAATTCAAGGATGAAGGAGTTTGGGTTGAGGATGAACGGAACGACTCAAAAAATAACCTTCGCAACGCAATCCAGTCTTGGCAATATCAAGTTGCAGGCTTTTACCCATTCTCTGTGGATTAAAGCAGTGACTATTCCAGCCGTATACGCTCAAATAGTTCGCTGGAGATTCAATGGTGTAGGCTGTAACATTACAGCAGCAGGCAAAATTGCAGCTTTCATTGTTAATTCTGCCACAGCAACCACCTCAACAACTAGCACTAACTTAATAGCAGATAATAGTTGGAAATTTATTACGTATAGCTGGGATGGAACAAATATAAAACTGTATGTTAACGGTTCTCTCAATAGCACTGGGACTGGAGCAAAAACAGTTGACTATCCTGATAATGATGGATTTGTCCTAGGTTCAGATGGTGGCTCTGGAGCTGGTTATTACAGTGGATCAATTAAAGACTTTAGGATTTATGGAAGCGTCCTCACCGATGATCAGATTTCGGCAATGTATTCTCAAGGGCCTAATATGCCTTTGGGCTCACCAGTCATGTGGATAAAGATGGACGAGGGTACGGGAACTTCTTGTGCTGACAGCTCGGCTAGTGGTTATACTGGGACGATAGTAGGCCGAACAACAACAGGCACAGCCCCTTCAACTATGTGGGTAATTGACCCCGTACGACCTCGAAGACTGTCATCTACGTCAAATGCTTCAAGTGTTCGATTCAACGGAACTACGGATAAAGTAGTGATTGCAGACAATGCAGCATTGCACGTTGGAACAGGTGACTTCACTGTTGAGGGAAGGGTATTTGTGTCAGATTATAATTCTCGATTCTTCGTAGCTAAGCAGAATACAGGAACAGCTATAGGATGGAAAACATATACCGTAGGAACTACTTTAGTATTCGAATTTAATGATACTCAAGCAGCCGCAGCTAGTTCTAACGTAAAATTAACAAGAGGAAAATGGCATCACTTTATCGCTTCGGTTACGCGAGCAACACAGGAGAATTTTAAACTTTTCGTGAATGGGGTGAGCGATAGTGCTCTTGCTGACACTACTACATATGCAGACACAGCAGGAACGCTATCAAACGCCGTTTCTCTCGACATCATGCAGCTCAACAATACTAACTTCATGAATGGCGGCCTCTATGATGTCCGTCTCTATACTCGTGCTCTCACAGATGACGAATGTCTTTCACGATACTATACAAACGAAAATATCACATCTGGGCGTGTAGGTTGGTGGAAGATGAACGAAGGAGTTGGAACAGTAATAGCAGATTCTCAAGATTCAAATCCAGGCACTTTAACAGGTGGAACTTGGTCAACTAACACACAATCATAATATGCCAATTAGACTACTATCTAGGAACGTACCGTATTCTCTGCAATACGATGGGCTCACGAACGATACCACTATCGCTGGAACATGGGGTGGTGCAGCGTGGGCTTCAATGACGTGGATGTTTTGGGTTAAAATAAACAAAATATCTACCGTGGATCCTCTAGCAGCCATCGTATCCTCAACGGGTACTAATTTTGTGCACTTCCAGTTTAATAAAGATCCAGGATCGAATCTCGCTATTTACTGGAATGCAGGAACAATTCTAATGAGTGCGCCTAACCAGCATCAATTAGTCGGAGTGTGGCATCATATTGCTGTTACAACTACGACAGGAGAGCAAAAAATTTATTTAGACGGAGTATTATTTTCGACATCTACAACCGCATACACAAACATTACTCAAGCAACAGCCCTTAAATTTGGAGAAGGTTTCGGTTCAAGCAGAAACGCTTACTGCAATATGACAGAAGTCGCTTGCTTCAAGGCCGCAGACACTACGGCTGCTCTCACACAAGCTCAGGTTCAACAAGCAATGAGAGAAGGCCCATCAACAGCTGTCTCTGCTACTCTTTATGGTTACTGGCCTCATACCAATGGCTCAGGAGCTACACTTACCGATACTATTTCTGGAAACAACGGAACAATCACAGGCGCAACGTGGAGCACGGATGCCCAAACTAAGATACGAACACTCAATACAGCTACTCGCAAAGTAACAGGAGTGAGTCTTCCAAACGCTGTAACCTTCACAACTGGAACAAACTACGTCGATTTGACAGCTTTGACTTGGAATACAAGCGCAGCTTGGTCATTGTCTTTCTGGTACAAACCTACGGCTCAGGCCCTATATACATCAGGTGGAGTTATTTCTAAAGATGTCGCAGGAAATAATGCTTTTGTAATTTACCAAAGCGGAAACAGTCTTAATATGCAAGTAAGAGGTGGCACTGGAAATACAGATGTTCAGTTTCAACAGCTAGAAATAAACAAATGGAGCCATGTGGCTTTTACAATTAGCGCGGCGAAGGTGTGCAAGGTATATATCAATGGAGATTTAAAGGTTTCAGTTACACTTGCAAGTCAACCTTCCAACTTAGGAGACTTTAGAGTTGGTAGAGGAGCAGACGCTTTCTGGGGGACTGCTGCTGGAAGCGTTAAAGGCGTGCATACTTATAATACAGAGCTTTCCCAAGATAGTGTTATCGAAGACTACAACCAGCAGACCGTCACAGGTATCGTGAACTCTTGGGCAATGAATGAAGGTTCCGGCTTGAGTGTCGTTGATTCAGTAGCTGCACAGAACGGTTCACTCAGAAATAGTCCAACTTGGACAACGGATGGCCCAATTTACTAACAAGTTTCTCACACATGAATGAAATCATCACACCAGCAAATATAGTATTCGCAATAGGAATAATCACGATGTTATTCAGTGTGTTTTTATTCTTCAGGCGGCCTCAAGAGGATATGGAGCTCAAGCAAGCTGTTGCATCTAAAGATATTGATAGTAAGGCGACCGTGCTCGCACAAAAGGAGATGGAGAATAAGGCTGCTCTATTAGACCAGCAGGTGAAACTTGAGCGTGAGTCGAACGAAAAGAAGTTCGCAGAGATTGGAGTGAGATTAGACCAAGCATTTGCTCTAGCTCAGAATCACATACACACTCTCGATACAAAGCAGGATGCTATGGCTGCTAACCTTAATACACTAACGACTCACGTAGAAAAGTTGGCAACAATCATTGATGAACGTATACCTAAAAAACAATAAATATGATGACCACAGAAGCAAAAGTACGGGAATTGTCAGGATTCGATAACTCAACTAATGTCACAGCGGCAACAGTACGCGGAAAGATTGCCATAGCTGTAAGTATGGTTAACTCTGCAGTAGGGCGCAGGTATTCGCTACCAATTGAGTTTCACCGCTCAAATACGCTAACCTTCAGCGGAACAGGAAGCGGTTCGTCTACGATGACCATCACTATAAATGGCACTAACTACACCTTTGCTGTCACAAGCGGCCTTACAGCCTCTAGAGCAGCAGAACTATTCAGAATCGCAACCAAGACTTCTACAGACTTTGTAACGCGTCTCAATGGAGCAGAGGCAACTATAATAAGTGTAACTGCAACAGATGGAGCTACTGATATTGATACGGCAGATAATGAGGTTAGTATTACGTCAGCATCTACGGCGAGTGGAATATCAGCCGCAATCGGAACTCGAGAAGATCGCTATCCTCCAATTATTAACGAGATTGCCTCAGAGATCGCAGCATCCCTTCTCTTAAAAGATAACTATGGTGCAGAGGCAGAAGATACTCCAAAAGATGGAGACAAGAGGCTTGCAGCAATAAATGACCAACTCAAATATATTCAAGGAACGAGCAAAGACGAAATACAAATCAATTTATTTGACGAGGTAACTGGTGTAGAATTAAGTAGCGGCGCAGCTGATTCTCCAACATTCCATCCAGACGACGATTCGTTTGATGATTCGGATAATCCAACAGCTCCTAAGATTGGCATTAACATGACCTTCTAATGCAGATAAGCATCACCGTAGACAGCTCGAAGGCAAACAAGCGCATTAGTGCGGCATTTGCGGCAATGAAGAACTTCAAAGAGCCGCTCACACAATCAAAAGAATACATATTACAAGAGGTAAAATCGAACTTTGACACAGAAGGCGTAAATATAACGGGTAGCAAGTGGGCTAAGCGAAGAAGATCATATAAGCATCCGATACTCAACAAAACAGGTAAACTGAAGAGGTCGTTCAAGCAAACAAAGCTTACTAATAAGGAAATGCATATTGATAGCTCATCTGGCTACTACAAATATCATCAACTTGGAACGAGCAAAATGCCGCAAAGACAGATACTCGGATTCTCGGAGAAGATGAAAAATCATATCGTAAGCATATTTCAAAAGTTCGTACAATCTAAAATTAAGTAATGGACACAGTAATTGAAGCAATCAGGGCACTACAAACATCAAGCCTCACGAGTGGACTATACAAATATATCTACTACGGAGAGAATCTTGTGCCTGCAAAAAGCGAACTCCCGTGCATCGAGGTTGACCCAGTTTCAACGGAAATGGCAAATATGGGTACACATGCGATGATGAATGAATTCACCATTAGGATAACAACAAAAGACATTCTCAAGAACTTCATCACAGAGAATACGGACAAGTCAATTCTCTCGCACAAGCAAACGATTGTTAAGAGAATGGAAGAGCGTGACGCAAACGGAAAGCCACTCAGCACTACGGTTCTCGGAGTCTTGAGCGATAATCGAAAAATCTCTAACACAGTTCACATAAACAATATTGGAACGATAGAGTATAATAGTGAAGCATTCGATGGCTCATGGCTCGTATCCGCATCGGTCTTAATTACAGCTAAACTTATCACTACCCGTTAACCAACAATCCTATGTCTGAGAAATTCAGAATAGAAAAGAAAGTACTCCCAGACGGGACAGAGGTCGCAACCGTCATTATGGAAGAAGAAGCGACAACAACCAAAGTAAAGAAAACAATCTCTAACCCAACTGAAAATGTCTAATTTTGCACCATATGCAAACCACGGGTACCTTGCCCTTATTAAGGAATCAACAGCAGGAACAGCTGTAATTCCTACAACTTTTGTAGGACTACTCTCTGAAAGTATTGTTCCAAGCTTCGCCATCAAGTCAATTCAAACAATTGCCGGTGATCGTGAGCGTAACATTCGCTCCGTTCCGGATAAGATTGAGATTGCCGGAGATGTAGAGTTCTTCGTAGAATCAAAGGCAATTGGCCACTTTCTCCGTTCATATTCGGCGCTCCAACAACTCAAACGCTCACCGCGTCTACAGCATTTCGTCATATGTTTGAGGTTTCAAATACTCCAAAGACGTATACATTTGATATCCAGCCAGCTGATGCCCCTTGGGTACACCGATACTATGGCGTAATGATCAACAAGCTTGCATTTTCCCAGCAGGATAATGTTATCAAGTGCACTGCTTCATTGACTCCACGCAAGGCATTTATCAATGCTCGAGTTACTACTGCGGCAAACTCTGGAACAACGGTTGCCATGGATCAAACAGAAGGCCTTATTCCTGGCGACAGCATTTTGATCATTCAAAAGGAAGACGGATATACAACAGTACAAGATCGCGTAATCGCATCAGTTACCAATGGAACATCACTTGAAGTTACAGTGGCATTGAATGCACAGATCGATGTTGATGACATTGTGGTCATTAAACGACAATCAGCTACTTATGATCAATCTCTTGAATTCACTTGGCTCGGCGGTACAGAAATTCTTACAGGTGACGACGTAGATAACGTTACTGCAGAGAATTTCGAAGACTTCAAGCTCGAGTTTATGAACGAGACAGAGCAGCGTTGGTTCGCAGGAAAGACAGAGGCAGCACGATACCCTGGCGATGTTCTCACAAAGGGTTACAGTGCTTCAGGCGAAGTAAACAAGTTCTACGATAGTGAATCTAAGATCGATAAAGCACGAAAGAATGACAAGCTTGGTATGCGTGTCCTTTTCGAAGGAGAAACAGCAACAGAAGCGAATGTAGCAGTTAAGGCTTCATCTACTTGGGGAGCAACCGCCAATGGATTTAAGGTAGAGGCAGAGGCGGCAGGAAAGGCAGGAAATGACTACAACGTCACTCTCGTTATTGCTTCTAATGATACTCTCGCAGCATCAATCTCCGGTAACAATGTAACAGTTTCTCTTGCCAATACTACAGCCTCAAAGAACACCGGAACGCTTATTGCATCAGCAGTAAACGCTCTCACAGGCGTAGCAGGAACAGCAGAGGGCACTGGCGCAGAGCAGTTTACTGTAGCAGAGGCAAATGCAAATCTTGGATTTAAATCAAGTGGTACGAACGTCGTTGGTCGTGACGCAAGCGAAAAACCATATATGCAGATTGACCTCGCAGATGTTCGACTTGACGCCTTCTTCCCAAATGCAAGCGAAGACAATATCCTCCAGCAGGATATGACATTCACCGTTTACAAGGATTCAATTGGCACTATCAAGAAAGACTGGTCAACAAGAATCGCTCTCGTGAATGCAGTTTCATCTTACTAATATTTTAACCAAATACCCCGATGCCGGAAATTACACTATCAATTGGTGATACTATTATTTTAAAGCCATTTTGCAGCAGAAAGACGCATAAGCTCATTCAGCGAAAAATGATGGGACTAGAGAGTGAATATGTCAGCAAAGGAGATGAAGATAAGCTCAAAATGAATGTATTCGCAAGTCAAGACGCAGAAGACTTCGCTATTGCCCAGATGATTCAAAGTATTAAAAAAGATGATGGTGGAGAAATTGAGCCATCGGAAGAGTACGTCAATGAATTGCCTGTTCAAGATTTTGATCTTCTTAAGGCCGAAGTTGATAAATTAACAAAGACAGAGGCCCCAAAAGTCTCGAGCCCACCATTAAGCGCATAATCCGTGGGCACCAGGCAAAAGATATACCAGAAGAGTACATAGATTATATTTTGTTAGACGCCTTCCATTGTCTTCCTTCTCAATTAGACCAGGAAGACAATGTGCGGCTGATGAGGTTCCTTCAGATTAGAGGAATAATAAACACTACTCTCGACTAAGACTCTAAAAAGAAAAAAAATGGCAAGTAATCTCGATCTTATCGTCTCAGCTCAGGATCAAGCTTCTGCAACTTTAAAGAAAGTTGAGGGCAATATGAATGCGCTAACAAGCACAGCTAAATCGTCTAGCTCTACTTTTTCAAAATTCTCTGGAGTTGCTACTACGGTAGCTTCAGGCTTTGCGGCAGTTGGAGCTGCACTCGCAACGGCTGGTGGATTCGCACTCAGGGAGTCGGCAAAGTTTGAGAATCTTGAAGCGAGGTTTCAAGTTCTTCTTGGGACTACGGAGGCGGCGAAGCAGCGAATGAAAGAGCTCAATCAATTTGCCCTTGTAACCCCATACCAAGTGGACGAGGTGGCAAAGGCAAGTGCAATTCTTCAGACATTCGGAGGTACAGCCCTTGCAACTGGCGAAGGCTTACGTTTTGTAGGCGATATGGCCGCGTTTGCCCAGCAGCCAATAAATGAGGTAGCTGTCCATGCAGGCCGTATTGTTGATTCCCTAAAATCGGGACGTCCTTTTGGTGAATCAGCAATGCGCCTTCAGGAACTCGGTCTTATATCGGGCGCGGCTCGAGCAAATTTTGAAGCTATGGCAGGAAAAACAATGAGTACCGCTGATGCTATGGCTTTCTTGAGAAAAAATGTGACGAATGTAGATGGGACTATGCGCATCTTAAACGATACTTTAGGAGGCCAGTTTTCTAATGTTCAGCAGCAGTTTATCGAAAAGGTAAAACAAGTGGGCGACGAGCTTGTGAAAACGTTTGATCTTAAAGGAAAAATGACGGCGTTCGCAGATGCAATCTCTAAGATTGATATGACCCCAATGACTAATGCAATTAAGGTGGTTTATGGGATTATTGGTGACTTTGTGGCATTTGGGCAGGCACAATTCAAAAAGTTCACCGACTTCTTCAATTCAGAGATGGGTGGAAGATTTTTTAATCTTATGAAGAGTATATGGGACTTCATTTGGAAAAACATCATTCCTTATGTTGGAAAGATTTTTGATAGAATTACGACAATAGTTGTAAATCTCCTGAAGGATATCGCTCCCGTGCTCGAGGCGCTTTGGAAGATATTTAAATTTGCCTTTGATGTTATCGCCGCAACAGTGCTTTTTGTAGTTGATAATGTAGTTATTCCGCTACTCGATAGCTTAGGAAGTGCATTGGGCGATGCAGGCAGTGTTGCTAATGTTGTTTTAGATGCAATGGCATGGGCGTGGGAAGAGTTCTCGAAGGTAGTTTCAGGCATGATTGACGATATAGTTGAAATTTATAACTGGTTTGCCGAAAAAACATCTTGGATATTCGGAAATGTTCGTGCGGAAGCCGCATCAACGGCAGCAGGCATTCAGGCCATGGGTGATCCTATAGGTAAAGGCATTTCGTTTGCAGGTCAAAAGCTTCAAGAGGGCTTGAATTTCATGAAGCCTGTGTTTGGCGCTATGACCGAGGCAAGCAATAAAAATGACGCAAGTATCAACAAAGATCAGAACTCAATTGGAGGTGGAGCAGGAGGCGCCGCCAAGACTCACAAGAGTGCAATCGACACAATGATCGCAGACATTCAAAAGCTAGGTGAAAAATATGACGCAGCTGTATCTAAGGTTCGCGAAAAAATATCAGATCTTAATAAAGACCTTGCATCTCTCATTGGTGATTTTAGCAAACAAGAATCAGAAGATCGCATGAAGGTTGGAGAAGCTATTGTTGAAAATGAGAACAAGATAGTTAAACTCAAGCAAGATATTGCTGAAAAAAATAGAGAAATAATAAAGGATACGAGTGGCGATTCGTATATGTCGAAGCAACAAGAACTTTCAGATCTTCAATCTCAGCTTGCTGCAGAACAAAGCGCAAGAATGACGAACGCTGCACTTATAAAACAATTTGATGTAGAGGCGACAGAAGCGAAGAGACAGAGTAAGCTTACAGAACTTGAATCTGCTCTTGAAAACTTCAGAAAAGAAAGAGCAGAGGCTACAATTGCATTTAAGGAAAAGCTGGCAAATATTAAAGAGGAATTGAGAGAGCAGCGCGGTGCACGTGATGAAGTGCTAAAGATTGCAAAAGAAAAGGAAGATGCGCTTGTAAAGGGAATGAAAAACGTTACTGGCGATTTGAAGATTCAACTTGCGCAGCAGTATGAAGACGTTAAGTTCCAGACTCAAAGAATGCTTGATGAGTATGCAAATCTTGCTAATGTTCTTGGTTCAACAGGAAGAGCAATAAATGGAACGGGAACACCAACTCCAGCTCCAAAGACTATTAAAAAGGCGGATGGCGGATTTGTTCCAGGTATCGGAAATAGTGACACGGTTCCCGCTATGCTTACTCCTGGAGAGCTTATCTTAAATCGGGCACAACAAAGAAATCTTGCAGGCAATATGAATGGGCAGAATATCACTATCAACATCAGCGGCGTCTTCGGAAGCGATGCAGCAGGCGAACTCGGTGATATGATTGTAAACAGACTCAAACTCGTAAGCTCAATTTAATGAACTTATTTATTGCTGGCACATACCGGACTTCAAATCTGATTCGTAATGCTATTTCGATTACAGATCAGCTTCAAGAAAAAGCCAATACGCTTTCATTCACGTTATCTGGGAATAAGCCTTCGGATTATGATGAAGTTAAAGTATACGAGGCATTCAATATACTATCGAAAGACGGGACAACAATTACTATAGACTATCTATACTCTCTTAATGAGGTTACTGGTAACTATCGGGTTGGAGATACACTTGTTATCGATATTGGTCAGGCTGGCGAAATGGATAAGACTATAACGAGCATTTCTTCGTCGGGGGGAAAGGTTCAACTTACTGTGACGCCAGCTGGAGCAGATGGAACGGTTGGGCAATTGGCAGGAACTAAGTTATTTGCAGGACATATTACACAGGTAAAGGACAAGAACGATGCGCTGCTTGTAAACCTTGATTACTCCATTTCAGCATCTGATTATACCGTCATTTTCAACAAAGCGAACGTCAATGACACGTTCACAGACAAGGATTCGAGGTACATTGTGAACAGCTTTTGCAACAGTACAATCAATAGGAATGAGGAGATTGATGAGATGAATTATGCAGACAATACCGCCATTCAAGCTGAATGGATCGAGTCAGGAGACGGCACAAATCCGACTGTCGATACTTCGGACTATCAAGAAGGAACGTCGAGCGGATTGATGAACTGGACGTTTGCGGCAGGAACTGCGACATTCTCAGCTACTCCAGCATCTACAGACGTCTCGGAGTTCTCTGGAGCGGCAAGCGGAGATCCGACAAAAGGCGTTATTGGATTCTGGTACAAGTGTACCGACTATACCAAGGTAGCAAGTTTCCAGGTGCGCATTGGTTCAGACTCAACGAACTATATGAGATTTACCATTACGCCAACGAGTAACTCTTGGGTATTCGAAGGGCTTAAATTGACCGACGGTACAAAAGTTGGTACTCCGGTTTGGACAGCCGTGGATTACATCGCAATTGTAGTAACAGAAACAGCAAGTAGTTCAATTAAGTTCGATGGATTCAGATTCTTGGAAGAGCAATACTTCAGGCATTATCCATACGTTCAGACCTCTGCTACATTTGACGACTTCAGGGTATCAGAAACAAAACCGGTCGAAGTTATGCAACGTATTTCAGACGAGCTTTCTTGGTACTGGTATATTGATTATGACCGCAATATCCACTTATTCGATGAGCTTGTTAACGTGGCTCCATTCTCGCTTACCGAGACTTCGAAGAACTTTAACAATCTTCAAATTACATACGACACGTCCCGCCTTATTAACCGCCAGAAGGTGAAGGGTGGAGACGAAACGAGTACATCTTTCTATAACCAAGTCAAAGAAGGTGATTCGGTTGTAAGGGAATGGATTATGAAAAACAGGTTTAAGAATTTAGAGGTATTCTTGGACAACAACACGGTTACGCACGCTGCTGAAGTTGGGACAAATACAACGAATATTAAGATTACCGCTCACGGTCTGCTGACAGACGACTACATTGTCAATAGATCGCGTAGCAACGCCGTCAGACAGATTACAAAGGTGGACGCCGACAACTTCACCGTTAACACAGTTGCGAGCCAGACAAACGGAGATACCATCAGTTTTTTCAGTGCTACGGTGGTGGGTGTTGAAGGGTTGGACACAGAGGCTGGGAATGACTATATGAGCAACTTCAATGAGAAGTCGATACGTGCGGCCGAAACGACGGCAACTCTTTCTGACGGCCAGTTCTTACAGTTTAGGTACAACGAAGTGTTACCCATTATCGTCAAGCGTTCAGAAAACACCTCTATAACGAGAATGAAGACGACGCTTGGGCACAGCACCGGAATCTTTGATGGGCAACCGATTATTGATAGGACAATCAAGTCAAGGACAGAGGCAATTGCAATGGCTAAGTCCGTCCTTAATAAATACTCGAACGTAATTATCACTGCCACATTCGATACTACGGTGAGTGGGCTCAAGGCAGGACAACTTATCAGTATTAAGGACACAACATCGAGCTCACGTAGCATAAATCAATCGTTCGTTATTCAATCTGTTAAAACAAAGCAATTCGAGGAAGGTGAAAACATCTACTCTGTGACGTGTTCAAGCCTCTAATTCGGTATGCTGGAACTCCTTCAACAGCTCTTGAAGCAGGGCAGAAAGCTTGACGTTAATGAAGACGAGATTGTGGAGAATGTTGAAGACACCTATGAAACTATTGGAGTGACAGATTTGGCATCTTATACGAAAGGGGGAGAGATTCAATCAGATGAGGTTGGCGTGCACGATACTGCAACAAGTGATGTTGTCTTGCCTCCATTCAAATGGGCTCCTAGCGGAACAAAGGAGGCACGATGGAACTTGTTCGTTTGGGGATAAACTTTTTACTTACTCTCGTAACAGCCGTATAATAAAACTATGGGAAAAACTATACAAAGCAACAAAACAACTGGACTTGGAAACATCTGGACATTTGAAGTTAGAGACTCGGAGACAGGTGAACTCAGGAATCGCATTCAAAAGCATAACCTGGTTCCAACCATTGCCCTAGAAACTATCGCCGCACAATTTGCAAGCACTGCAATTACTAAAGACATTGGAGACAATCTCTATATTGCAGTTGGAAGTAATGCAACAGCAGCAGCCGCAGGAAATACTACGCTCGGCACAGAGGTAGCTAGGAAGGCGCAGAGTTCGCGTAATAGTGCTTCAAGTGGAGTTGCTAGCATTGCGGTCTTATTCGCTGCAGGAGAGGCTACTGGAACGCACAGAGAGTTTGGCTTATTCGGAGATGGGAATACAACAACAGCTAGCGCAGCGGCAAACTCAGGAATCCTCTATTCTCGTACGGTGGTCAACGTAACAGTTTCAGCTTCGGAAACACTCACTGTGACAGTAGAACTAACTTTCAGCTATGTTCCTTAATCATAAACTATGAATTCAGCAATAGTAGTAGCAGGCGCAGATGCGTTGGCGAGTGAGTACAACAATCTTCGAAAAGACTTGCTCGTGATGGCAGGGGATCGAGCGACTTCTACCGGCTCAGCAAATGCATATTTGCTTACAATTGATAGCCAGTTACCTACATATGCCGCAAATCAAAAGGTTCGCTTTAGTGCAAACTTTACAAACACCGGTGCTTGTACAATCGCCATAAACGGACAAGCAGCGAAGGCAATCAAAAAGAATGTCAGCACAGATCTGGATGCTGGGGATATCACATCTGGGCAAGAGGTCGAACTTGAGTACGACGGAACGAATTTCCAAATAATGAGTTCAATCCCGACAAGTTTAGCTGAAGTTCGTCCATTGATTCAGGATTATGTGCCAAACACATTTAATACGTTTGGCACAAAATTCAGTTACACGTTACACCCAAGTTCAAATGAAGGTTGGACTGCGACAGCAGGAGAGACGAGATTGGCAAATGGTGTAAAGATGCAAAATGCGACAGCAAACGCCATTGCCTCGGCCATTCGAGGTCAATCTGCCTCAATTGCGGTTTGTCAATATAACGACGGAATAGATTTCACGATTGCATATATATTCATACCGGCTGAAACTTCCGTTGGCGTAACGCCAGCGGCAGGAGGGGACAAGTGGTGGTATCATGGCTTCGGAAACGCTGCAACTAGCACCGCCTCAGGAGCGGCAGACATTACAGATGTAAATGCACGAATCGGATTTGCTCACTACAATGGAAGAATATATGCCATTTGCGCTGATGACGCAGCAGTAACGGCTACAGATTTAATGGCTGATCCTGGACAAGTTAAAAAGGTATTTACAATTGAGTATATATCCTCAACATCGGCGAAGTTCTATTATAATGGAACACTTATGGCGACCATCACGACAAACATACCAGCAGCTGTAGACATGGGTCTTGCTTTAGCTGGCTACAATGGTAGCGGTAGTGATCCGTCATTCTTTCTCTCTTGCATCAATGTTTCAGAAACAATCTCTTAACCCCACTTATTTATGGAAAACACCGTTCCTGAAGGCTACTTTGGCGCACTAGAAGAAGTTGTTCCAGAAACAGAGTACCAGCTCGTAGCCGGTAAAGTAGTATTACCACGAGCACGTCACACATTCTGGGATAATGAGATTCAATATCATCAAGGACTTGTTGATGGCGTTTCTTGTACTATTCACGGCCCAGCAACTAATGTCTCTGCTCTTACAGGCTACCGATTCACTACTGAAGAGCTCAAGAAGATGTGGGCACTCGTTCTTAATCCACCTAAAGACTGGCCTATCAAATCGGCAACACCTGGTCTTGGTGGATATGTGAGCTCAGGCGTATACGTCAATCGAAAGTGTTTCACTATTGAAGAACTTATGACGTTCTGTATTCAGCTCAACTCTCAAGAGGCGTTAGATGCTTTTGAGAAAGGTTATATGCTTACTGGTAGTTTTGGTGGAAATATTGAATACAACAACGATAAGGAAGACGGAAAGCTTGACCTCGTTAGGCTCAACGATAAGCAGAATTACTGGCATTGTTTGTCTATATGTCAGGACAAAGAGGATAAGACAAAGCTCCATGCCATCGTAGACAACTACTACAAAGAAGGAAGTACTCGTAACATCTACAAGGTTCCAAAAGCGAATCTTCCGCTCCTTGTAGCAAGCGGTGTATTCTCAAGCAATGCGTACGCCTTCGCTTACAAGCAAGACGTCGAACATCCTCATACGTTGGTTTCGCCTTGGGCAGTCAATGACTGGGACAAAGCAATTAAGTACAGAGTTATTAAGGGCACAGAAGACCCAAAGTCTATCACTGGAACACCTATTGATGAGTTCTTACTTATTAAGGCAGGATTCCTTACCTCTAAGTTCGGAAGTCTTACGCTTGAACGAAAGCTTGTAGCCCTTAGCCGATCTGGATATTATGAAACCTTACCTCCACTGTCCTAATTGTTACCTCCTTATTCAACCTATAACCATCTCTCGTATGGAAAAACTCGCTATCTTTCTTTCTAACCGCCGAGCTTGGGCGTTTATCGTCAGTGGCTTCATGGCAATACTTACTCTCGTAGGCGTAGCCTTCCCTGTAGACCAACAAAGTCTCGTTGAAGTTGTCGCTGATCTAGGTCAGGCACTCGGAGAAGTCATTGTAGCCGGTCTTGCTCTTTGGAGCTTGATCAAGCCTAAGCTTGTACACAAAGACAAAGGAGATAATCCTATTGTGACCAACAAATAAAAATCCTATACTGACACTGTAATAACTTCGTGAGTGAGGGTCATTACGGTGGGAAAGGTCGTCAGCAATGGCGGCCTTTTTCTTGTGCATTCTAAATAATCGTGGTATAGTAATCTCTGGCTTGATTTTCTCGCCCACAACTACAATACATACGGACGATCAGACATCTCAAGCCACCTTATCGACAAATTAGCAAATAGAGTCTCCGCTTCTCCTCGCTCATAGAGATACGTCAGCAAGACTGATAGATGTATATGGAAAAGGAAAGAGGGGATTTTATTGTACCTGATCTAAAAAGGACATAGCCTTATTAGCTGCTTCCTGAATATCACTTCCGTTAAATATCCGAACGACTTGTTCGTGAGTTTTAGTAACTTCAAAGTCAATATTGATATAGGCCGCCTTTCTGCTCAGTCCGTAAGTAAATCGGTCTATTGTAATGACACGATCTCTTTGGAGCTGGACGAGCTTGTCTCTAATTGGAAGCGTTTCGTTTATCATATCGTACCTATATCAAAGAGTATGTACTCCTCTCCTTTCTTAACGATTTCCTTTAGGGCGCTGACATAAAAGAATCGCTTGTCGTTGATATTATACTTCTTCTGGCAAATATCTAAAAATGGTTTGATTGCGTTGTCTATGTCAGAAGCCCTGCTTGAAAATCCAACTTTTAATCGTAGCGCAAGATCCCCTGCTGGTATATCGAGCGTTGGAAGAAGGAGCAAAAGTTGTTTCTCATATTGCTTATACTTTTCAGTTCTAAACCGCCTAGCCCCACGCCAAGCTTCGTTCACCGAGAATGGTTTAATCTTTAGGAGCATAGTTATATTTTACGCCTATTATTCGTCTCGTAAAGCTTCGAGCTTCTCAATCCTCTCTTCCAACGATACCGTATACCTCTCGTGGTCATCGAAAGCTTCAGATAGGTTTTTGTAGTCTTCCCTGAGTTCGAGTATCTCTTTGTTGAGGTCAACGATCTGTTGGGCATGGTCGTTGATTAAAACCGTATAGTCATCAAGTGTTTTAAATAAAGCGAGTGCGGCAGACGTTCCAAAAAAGAAGGCTTCTTGCGGATCATCTCCTCGCTCTACGATCTTTTTTGCGATTTTAAGCTCACATTCTGAGATTGTCTTCACCTTCGGTTGTATTGGGTCTTCTTCTAGCCTAGGTGCTCGTATTTCATGTTTAGGGTCGCAACGGTCGCAACGGTACTTTATCGTGCTTCCCATGTCGAATTTACCGAAGTTACATTGGCATTTACAGGTACATGGTATTGGGGTGGGCATAGGGTTGGGTTATTGTATATTCTGTGTGGAGGTGGCAACGATTTGACGGGCATTATGATTGCGAGTCGTAGTATCATCGCAAGCTATCCGTTTTTAGTCACGTTGCAGTGCCCTCTCAAGCGTTCCGCCAACGGGGGCGGTACTTTTCAGCGTCTATCTATTTCCGCCACACCTCCACGCAAAATATAGATTGTTATTGGGTTATTTGATAGATTTACGCATTTTTCCGCAGTCTAGACACTGATCATTCTCTTGATTATGTAGCGGAATATCGCTGTAATCTGAGTACCAGTAATGTCCGAATATGGCGCATTCTAGTCGCATCCACCATTGTGCAAGTTTCTGTAGGAGGGTCATGGTAAGGGGTTAATTAGATTTTAAAGGTGTTCTATTATTCCAAAGAGCAATTGCTTTCCCCTCTAGCCATTCGATTTCTCCGTGAATAGACCCTGTTGTTCTTTGAACTAGGCACCTCGGACATTTCACGGTGATTTTTATTCTCATCGTATGTTCATTCCCTTGTAAGAAAGCTACTGGCTCGCTTCCACAAAATGGGCAATCTAATAGCTCTTCTAGCGTAGTGTCATAATTATGTATTTTTCTCATTCAGCTTGTGGGTTAGGTGGTAGGAGGGATTTTACTTTCTTGATATAGCCTAAGGCTTTCCACGCGTCATCTACCTTATATTCAAGCTCAAAATTACCATGTCCAAGCTGACAGTTTATGTCGGATGAATCGAGCAAATCTTCATCGAGAACTACCTCCATGAGGGCAAGGATGTCTTCAAGTTCTTGTTGGGTAAACATATCCGCCTTCTCTCGTGTCTGTACACGGTCTAAAAGGATAGCTTCCGATATCAGCCCCTCAACGACTTCGTATTCCGCTTCTGTCCAGCAGAAGGCGTGCTGGATGGCGGCAAGATTCTCTTTCTGTTCTTCACTGAGCATATTCAATTGGTTAATATCCACGTACGCCGACTACAAGGAAGGCATAACAGATGGCGAGAAGTAAAATTATAGTGAGGCAGTTCTTCATTTGAGTGTTCTTCTAAAGGATTGAATTAAGCTGAAGTAAACCTTGTATCCATACGAGCCGATAACCTGTTGGCTCACTTCTTCGTTTGTCCACCCTTTATTGAGTTGGGATGTGAAGAATTTTGCCGCTCTTATAGTTTCATTGTCTAAAGATTTCCAGTCCTGTTCGTTCTTGGCGTTTTGTGGATAACATTCAGGGCATATATCTACTTTTGATAATGGCCAGTTGTGTTTGCATACATTTATGGTGTCGTTTTGTGGTGGGGGCATACAAGGGATGGTTAGGAGAAGTCTGATAAAAGTACAGTTTCTTTGGTTTCCTTTTTTGTGATTCTAAACTCAGCAACTTCATGTCCGAGCTTAAAAACGTTCGTTACGTTGACCTTTATTTCGCTGAAGCCGAGTTTCACGTGCAGGAACATTTTATTGTTTTCAAGAGTGATTTTATCGTATGATTTTAGGTGCATGTGGAAGGGGTAAAAATCTTATTTTCGATTGCGAGAATTAGAAGCTTAGCGAGTGCGTTCTGGGAAGACATGTCTTCTGATAGCGGTGATTCGTTTAGTGCTAGGTTCATCTCTTCTGTAGTAAAGGCAGAGTAAATATAGTCTTGGCTTAAATCATCCTCCGTTGTCAAATGAGCTGGCATAAAAAAGTATGGCTCTATCGGCTTCTGCTGATCTTGAACTTCTCCATTCTTAAGAGACAGGGATTCTCCTGCGTGCCATTGCCCTACATCGGTAGTTTTGTAGTACCATCGGCTCTTTTGCGGCACTCCCAGCTTCTTCAGTTTCTTGCTGAGTTCGAGAGAGGTGACGTATTTTTCGAGATTTTCCATAGGTTATGTAAGTAAGTTGAGTAAAAATGTTAAAGTCGGTTCAGATTGCCCTGAGAGGCCTTTGGATAAGTCCCATTGAGCGTCAAGTTCAGAAAATTCGCCACAGCAGTTCATGTCCTTGATGAATTGGCCATACGAAGTTACGGCGTATCCTCCGCCTATCACCCTCAACACGTGATGAAGTTGAATCGGATGGCCGAGGATTACTATATCTTTAACTAGCCACGTTCTATTGGTGACGGTCATCGCATTCTTAGACTTGGCAGATACTAAGATATACTCATCGTCGCGTTCAGCGTAAGTGACAAAATACTTCTTGCTCTTTTTCTGAACCCAGCACCCAAACGTCAGCTCCTTCAGCTCTGGTAGTTTTTCGTAGATGATTGATTTGAGTTCTTCGAGTGGGGTCATATACAAAGTTGGGTTAATTAAGTTTTGCTATGAATTTCGCCTTCAAAAGTTCATCTTCTTTAAACGAGTTGCCATTGTCATACCACTGCTCACACTCGACAACACATTCGTCTTGCTTCACGTTTCCACTAATAGGAATGGTTCTGAACGTGATTTTTGTAATAGTGTAGTCGCCAAGCTTACCGTTTAAAGCAAGTTCTCCAGTCTGGACGATACGGTGATTTTCATTATCCGATCTTATGAATGTAATTCCGTCGCGAAGTTTAATCATGTGGTAGTTGTTTTAAAAGATTACGAATAGCTTTCGCTGCCTGAGTAGCTAATGCTTTGGTGCGGAAACAAATATCGAGATCGGCCATAGGCTTCTGAAACTGCCAAAGAATAGGTCTCCACTTACTCCCAAGTGTCCAATACTTTTTACCTTTTTCAGGCTCCCATTGTAACTGGCCTCTATCTATCGCTGATTGCTTGAGCTGTTTCAGTGTCATGCCTTTAGGCTTCTTCTCTGGCTTTGTGGTGAGTTTTTTCTTGCCTTTTGGATTGTACAATATCTTCCCATTGTCGAATAAATCCTTGATTGCTGCAAACTTCTTTGCTTTGGTGAGTTTTTTCATAGAGGTTAGTTAATTTTACGTTTGAGGAAGTAAATCATTTCGCTTGGGTAGCACCCTTGAGCTCCATAACATTCCCAGCCTTCCTTCCCCATATCTGTAAGTCTATTTTCGTTGAAAACTGATGTATAATCCCACCTATCCCGCTTCTCTTCGGGCTTGGAGATGGGTAAAAGTCTTGATTTTTCTATACAAATTGGAGGCGAAACGTTATATCCATCTATTTTGATAAAGGCTGTGTCTTCATTAAAATCTGATATGTATTCTACTTCAACATAGTACTCGTCGCCTACTTTTACTGCTGGTGTGTTCATAGTGGGTTATTGGTTATCAGGTAGAGGTTTAAATAGAAAGCCGTGCATGTAAGCTCTAGAGCAGGTAAAAACTGCGATAACAGCAGCAAAACCAATCACTGGGATTAGGGATAAAATTCCATACAACACAGCATTAGTGACATCCTCTCTTGCGTCCCTAATAGTGGGATATTGTTTTTGAAAGTATGCTAGGTCAGCAGCGTATGTTAGTACTGCGAGCGGTATTTGTATGAGCCAAAGGATGAGAAGAATAGTGAACATAAAAGTGTTGTTAATTGTATTGATTGAGGTCGTAGGAGGTAAATTGTCTCTTTCGAGTCACGTCTTATTCTTTGTATTCAACGCGCTCCTACGACCCCTTTCTAAGAGAGTAACAGCTTTCATATTATTGCCGATCAAAGCCTCGATATTCAGCTATCACCTCCCTAGCCTTTCCTTCATCGTTTATAGGGTGATGTAGTTAGCCCTTGAGCTTCTCAGCTCAGTAGAACGATAGAATGGCAACGAATTGACGAGTGGATGCGACTGCACCGACTTACTCGTATAGTCACGTTGCATGGGGTCTACCTCCGTGGTGCTTTAGCCACGCGTATGTTTCAGGCCTTTTCATCCTCCATTGGCTACGTTTCTTTACGACGCACTCTATCGCTCCATAGAACTGAGAATTGTTAAGGAACCTATTTTATGACTGCTTTGTACGTCTTATTCCCTACTGTTACTGTGACCTCTTGTCCCGAGAGACTTGGCTCCTCAACGTCTTCATCAACTTTAATATCTCCCTTGCACACAATTTCACAATCATCATCGACCTTTATATACTTAATTTCTTCTTTTTTATATCGAAGGCCAAAGAAAAATCCGAGCGATAATTTTAATTTGCCAGAGACCCGAGCATCGCCATAGACCCAAGCATCGCCATAGACCCGAGCATTGCCATAGACCCAAGCATCGCCATAGACCTGAGCATCGCCATAGACCCAAGCATTGCCAGAGACCCGAGCATTGCCAGAGACCCGAGCATTGCCATAGACCTGAGCATCGCCAGAGACCCGAGCATCGCCATAGACCCAAGCATTGCCAGAGACCCGAGCATCGCCATAGACCCAAGCATTGCCAGAGACCCAAGCATTGCCAGAGACCCGATCAAGATTTTCTTCTTTTTCAATCCAACCACCTTTGTCACCTTTTGATATATCGCCAAACGATTCAGTTGCTTCGATTCTGTGAAGCGTTATCCCGCACCATACTTTGTTTTCTGATGTAAGTTTATATTTCTTGTCTGCCATAAAGATAAGATTAAAAATTATTAAAGTGATTGATGTGATCTATTGCTCGAATACATATTGCTTAACGATTGATCGTTTAAACTTTGGATCTGCCTTGAGATGTTTTGCTCCGTAAAAGGTGGTTCCACCCTTATATAGTTTGTGGCACTCTTGCATTTGCCATTTCCAATCAGTAAAGAATCTTGGGTCATTGACGATTTCTGGGTGGTAGTAGTTTGAGACACCACACAACCCGAAGTCATAGTACCGCTTTCCTTTTCGCACATATGCAATATCATGTCGCTTTTTGAAGTCCCATGCGCCTGATTCCGCATGAAGTAACAACACAAAGTCGAATCCTCCAAGGGAATAGGCGTACTGGACTTTCTCGTTGTTATCTGCTCCAACATTGAGGCGGCGAATTGTTTTAGGTTTAGCATTGGTGGGGTTGATTATCGGGGTTTTTACAATTACCGAAGAAGTCGTGAGGGGTATAATCGTTTTCTTTTCTGCCGTTGCCGAGGCTATTCGGTCGGCTGGCTTTTTGGGACAGGACTTGGAGCAACAACTCGTCTTGCTGGTGTCTTGTAAGCTTCTGTAAGCTTTCCTTCGAGTTCAAATCGCTTGTTCTTGAGGATAAGATTATCGGACTGCGCTTTGTTTTGTAACTTGGCTTGTGCGTCGATGAGAGCGTTGAGTCGGTCAACTTCTTTGCTCGCGTCCTCCCATTTAGCGGAGTTTTGAGCGATTTGCTGCGTGAGGTTGGTGACTTCTTCGGCGATCTTGTCTTGAGCTGAGGAAGAGAAGGCATACATAAATGAGGTTAGAGTGACTGTGATAGCGAAGATAATGAGAATGATTTTACTGTACTGTTTAAATGTAGATGTTTGTGTTTCCATTGTGAGTGATTGAGTGAATAAATGAGGTATTTCGTACCCTAGTAATTCGGATTGATGAGCAAGGTTTGACTTGCAGGCTATTGCTCGTCGATTACGATCAACGCTGATGGTGACTTCAGTGGTGAAGGCACTTATCGCTTAGCATTCGTCCCACTTATGAACGGCTCACAGGCCGCCATCATCAATCCGAAATGTTAAGGTACGAAACAGTTTCTAGTCTAAGATTCCATGTGCTGCTGCGACTAGAAGAATAGCAGTGAGGAGAGCGGCAAGGAAGTAGTCCTTGCGAGGTATTTCCATGTGAGTGGGGGTTATATGATATAATTGATTGTAACTTCATTATACTCCGTTTTGCATCAAAAGTAAAGCATTTTACTGATGATTTTGGATAGATTGTCGAATATTCGGGAGGAAGTTCTTGTTGAACTTCACTGTGGCTAGTTCGCTCGAAAGCTCAGAAATTCTTGCTTCAGCTTGAGAAAGTGCCTTAGCTTGCCTTGCCCTATCCCGTTCATATTGCTGACTTACCACAATCAGAACATTCTTTACGAATGCGTCAAGTGTTGACTGAAGCGTCATATCAATTTCCGATAGGGAGAGGGGCACAACTGAGGACTCATTCTTGACTATCCGGTATCCGCGGCCTTCTTTGATTAACTTTCCACTTTCTACCAATGCTGCTAAGGCGTGTGAACCTGGGCCATTCGATAAAGGGGCTTGCGAAGGCATATTCAGGGCTTTTGCTAAGCGGTTTTTATCATAAGGTTTTCCGCTGGACATTACCTCCATAATATCCTCTATCCAACTAAAATAGTTTCTGCGATTCATAGTTGCGTGTGGTTATGGATTGTTTGTCTTCGTAGCCTAAATCTTGACGAACTTCGGCGATCTTCACTCCTCTTGCCTTTGCCACTTCCGGATCGGTCGGAAGATATTTTCCGTACTGGTTAAATTGCGCTCGGTAACGCTTAACACTCTCCTGCGTTGGCAGGTAGTAGAGTTGCCCCACGTCGAGGCTTTCGCCAACTTGATGGTATCGCTGCCACACAAGTATTGTGAGAGTGATATCTGAATTACGGGATTGTGGATAGTTGATGAGGCAGGATTCCACCTGCCGTTTGAGTTGCTTCATGTGATGTAATATTATAAATATAAACTAAATAAGATTCGAAATTCTGTCCATTTTCTTTTGGATGCTTCCAGTAACTTGAATGCGCCGTGGCACTTCGGCAATCTTGCCACGGATAGACGTCCAAGCATTGAAGAGGTCTTGTGGGCGAACAAGTAGAGCATCTTCGCCGTGAAGATTATATCTTCGGGTTTTGTCTTGCAAGTCTTCGGTAAGTTCAAATGTAAATGACGCTTTCTTCTCGGTAACCATCTCAATCTCTGGCTCATAACCAAAGGATAGGAGAGTTGCGGCAATATGGATAGAGTCGGTTGTGTAACTGTTCATAAAATGGGGTTGGATTAACGGATTGATATAGATTCTTCTTGATAAATTCGGACACCGGGAATTTCTCTGACTCCGTCGAGAATAGCACGTCTAATGGCAGTTTCATTCACCATCATATATTCCCGTGGTACTTGTTCACCGTCTGTCAATTCGAATTTCCAGATTTTTTTGGCGGACATTGATCCAGAGGTGCTGCGGACGGAAGTATGCATTGGCTCAATGGTGACAGGCTTCAGTGCTACGTCCTCCTGCTTTGCCTCTATTGCCTGTATTTCTTCCAGTGGGGCATTCGCTTCTGCTGCTGCAATCCGCTCTCTCTCGAGCCTCTCCATTTCGTCTCGGCGCTCTTTCTCTAGTCTATCTTGCTCATTCTTAAGGATCGCTTCCTGCATAGAACGATAGACTACAATAGCTCGCTTGACATCTGCCTCAATGCGATCCAGCGGCTCGATCTGGCTCTTGAACATATTGTTAATCTTCTTCACTTGGTCGTTGAGGGGCTGGACAATGAGTACTCGGAGGTTCTCAATTGCCTTACTTCTGCCTTTTACTTGGGTTAGGAGTTCCGTTGCCATAGCAACGTCATAATCGCTCTGGATAGATATGTGCTGCGCCTGATCTTGTAATTCCTGTACTTGGACAGAGATTTCCTGGAGTTGGACTTGGGGATCAATAATGTGATTATTCATAAGATTGTTATAGTAATATAATTAAGTTCTTGGGTTGGCCTTCTTGTAGCAGCCATAGCACTGTTTCTTCCATTTTGCATCAGTGCTTTTGCCGCACTCTGCACATGTACCACCTTCTGAGGATCCAACAGGAGCGGCGCGCTTCTGTGTTACGCCTGAAGGTTCGACGACATCATCTTCATCGTTGACATCTGTGCCAATACCGAAGGTACGGGCTACAACTGTCCATGCCTTACTAACTGCAGACTTGAGTGCGTCTTCTGCCGTAGTCGCACGATTACTGAATGCCTTGTGAGAACTGACGACCGTGCGGACAATAGTGCCGCCATCGGGAAGCGTGAATGTGAACTTGACGTGCGCTGCGCCAATATGAGTGATTCGATCCTCTTGGACGCTCTGGCCATCAGCGTCTCGTACATTGACTTTCTGAACTTTCGTATCCAGTGAGTGGTTGAGAATCTCAGAAGAAACCCGGAAATTGAAGGCAAAGTTCAACGCCTTCTCTGCGTACTGGTGAGAGACATACCAAATTTCATTGCCTCCGATTTTGCGGGACAAAACAAACTTATCTGGAGTCTTTTGCAATGCGGCGAGTTTATAGTGGAACGGAACAGATGCGAAGTCGGCAATCTGATCCTCATCAAGGTACTTCTTGATGAGACTCGTCGCCTTAACTCTATCTGAATCAACCTGAACGACATCCTCTTTCTTGACTTTCGGTGGAACGGCGGTAACTACTTCTGCTTCCGTGATTTGGGCTTGTTCAGCCATAGTAAAATGGGGTTATGGATATATTTTAAAGGCATGTTTTTCATCGAAATAGACACCTTCAAATTGTGATAATGGGATCTTGGTTCTGCGTGCGAGCATCACCATATAGCGGTAGACTTGGACATGTGCGTGCTTTTCCTTGGCAGCGTTCGGCTTGTAATCGGCCACGAGGATTTTAACGGTGCCATCTTCCTGCGGAATCAGGGCAACATAATCTATATAACCGTGCCAGAATGCACCATTTCCAGTTTCATGCGGTTCTGCCCAGACAGGCACTTCGTAGGCAACAAAGTTAGAATCATTGCGGGCTAAGCAATCTTGAACGGCAACATGCGCATTATAACTCTGCCCAACTCCTTTGAATCCGTAACCTGTAAGATAGTGCCCATGGCATGGTTCGATTTTCGAAGGAATTGGAGCAAGCGCTTGGGATGAGGATTCGTATACTTCCGGTAACTCTTCGCCGATAATGAAAATTTGGTTGAGGTATAAGAACAAGTTGCGGAGCGTATCATCAGCAACATTGTCCCACATTAAAACATCTGGCGTAGCGGTGAACGTATAGCGGAGATGCTTAGCACCACGAGGCTTGTAGAATTCTCTGGTAATGAGTGATCGAGGAGGTTCCATAGATGGAAGGGGTCTTTATATGATATGATATTTAGGCGAACTGCAACTGATTGACTCCAACGAAGTCACACTCATGATTGGTGCAAATCTGCTGAATTTCAATCTGCTGGCCATGCCCGTATGGGTTGGCAGGATCGAAATAATCTCGGACAACTTCCTCTGACTGTGTGCGGCATCCACACTGTGGACACTGAGCGGAACGATGAATCATAATATGATTGAGTTATATAATATAATATGATGATATAGGGATCTAGCGTTTGATACGCTGGCCTCGAAATTCACTACCTGACCACACCAGTTCTTTAATAGAATCCGGTTGTCCAGAAACATAGTAATGCAGTTCTACTTTTCTTTTGAGATCTTCAGGAGAACAACCGAATTGCGCCGCAAGCGTAAATTCTTCTACTTGTGCCATACGCTCGGCATCGTTTAGTTTATCAGAGCTGAATATCCCACTCTTAAATCCATCTGGATAAATGATTTGGCAGCGGACATCGGTAGGATTTTGCATAATATGATAATAATATGATTTACTTTCGAATTCATTATACATCGTCTTGCAACAAAAGGCAAATGTATTTTACTTAGCTTTATTAAGCTTCATTGTGACATAGGGCTTGAAGACTTTTTCATCTAACTGTGACAAAAAGCTAGATTTAGGACAAACAACATTGTTATGCCCTAGTCTTCTGCACCCATCATAGGCAAAGAAGTGCTCAAGCAGCCGTTTCGTCTCGGTAGCATCCGAACAATCCCATCTCGGCATTGTATCCCATTTTGTACTGACCGCCGAGTCTTCAGAAATCTCCTTGAGCTTATCAAAATGCTCTTCATAGGCATGAAGATTGGCAGTGAAGTGATAATACCAGCCAACGGTAATGCCCAGCCAAGTGGCCAAAACTGATTGCAAAAATGTAAATTGAGTAAGGTCATACGGAAGACCAAGCATAATATCGTTTGAGCGCATTGTGCACGTAAGGTTCAGTGCTCCATCACGGATAGAGAATATGAGCGAGAGAGTACAGCAAACATCTCTGCTCTCATAATCGTGGAAGTCGTGAGCAGGATTATATAATGACAACACTGCTCGCCGTGAATTAGGATCTGCCTTCAATATCTCTGCCATCTTTTCGAGCTGATCATATAGATAAATTCGGTTACCATACGAACCATCCCAAGTATTATGCTCTGGATTCAAGAACTGTTTCAGCTGGCTATTATACCAGGTGTAAGGCTCGACGTTCATCTTGCCTTCCCGAAGAAGACCAAACATTTCGATTGCTGCATACGCATAATTAAGCTTTCGGCTTTTGATTGTGATAATACTATTTCTTGCATTCTCTAGCATAAATCCAACATTTGGGAGCTCAATAACGCCTTTTCCTCTAGGGGCAGAGCTTATGCCGTTCTTTAAGAGATCCTTTATGAGTTGCTGGTAGATAGCATTGATATCTGGAGAAGAGATCATAATGTTGATGATATGTTAAGGATAATTGAATTTATTGGTTCATTTTCTTTATGAATGATAACCTCCGCTTTAGGCCAAGGCATAAAATCCTTAATCGCCTGAACATACTCTAAGAGTATTTTGTACTTGTGCTGAAGGTATGTAATGTCTTCTGTTGGGACATACGCTTCTTTTTCAGATACAAACCTGAGCTTTAGTGTTTCATAATCGGCCTGCAATAGATGTATTTGAATCTCCCAAACATGATTGTTATATAGATAATTTAGGAGCTCCATCATCTCGTTAAATGTGAGCGTTGGCTGGTCTCCATAGAGAGTGCCGTAAATATGATTCCCAATAAATGAACGATCCCATATAACAACGTCGCTATCGCTAGACAAATCTCCTGCTGTCTGCGCAATCCACCAGAGATAATTCTCCTTCTGGTTCTTGGCTTCCGGCTTGCCCCAGTGAGTAATATGGATTCGCAGACCTTGCAATTCAAGTTCCGCTTTCAGTTTTGTTGCAACGGTGCTTTTTCCTGTATTGTCGCAACCTTCGAGCACTACTAATTTCATATTATGATAATGTTATTTGATATAAATATTCTTTTTCTGTCTCCCCTGAAGGAAAAAACCCGAGCTTTTCATAATATGCCTTTGCCTCATTCTTCTTGTTCATCTTGAATTTGAGGAACTGCTTATTGGCAGCTTTTCCTTGTTGCATTATATGCTCGATCATACTTCTTGAGAGGCCTTTCCCCATAAAATCTTTATGAGTACCGATCCAATAGAGATTCACATAATTTCGGTACTTTGTGACCACGAAATATGCGTAGGCAGCAATGCTGCCGTCAACAACCGCAACGCTTATGTTGTTGTATCCTGCCCATTGCCGAGTTATATAGGGGAGATCCTTTGTCCATTTTGATGCAATTGCTATTGCTGAGACAACATCAAATTCTTCGGGGAGCATTTTTCGTATTTTCATATTCATAAAGCGTTGGTTAGCTGATGGCATAATTCTGCGGATTGAATATGCTCTGAATCCAGAATAATCTGATTGAATTCTGGCCTATTGGCAGACACCCATTCCGATATTCGCACAGTTCCCTTGTGCCCACTAATCACATTAGCTCCGTTTCCTTTTAGCTGCTCTCTCGTCTTTCCGCTTCGTTTTTCAATACGGGCAAAGCAGGTTTCGAGTTCGGTATTAAGCGTAACAAAACGAAGATCACGCTCTCCGCACTCTTTCTTGATAGTAATGATATCATCAATCCAAACTCTTGAGCCGATGATATAGCCTTCCATAAAGATGTCTTCTGGCCTATCCCACAGCTTTCTTAACATATCGTTGGTGTATGCCTTTTTTCTTATGGTGTCGCATCCGCCGGAAGTCCCATTCTTCGAGTAATTCCCGATGATGATCATATTGGAGGAAGGGCAAACTGTGGCGGCTGTCTTATATTCTGGGAATTCGATAACAATCTTTTCCGGCTCTGAATTCAGAAAATGCTTGGCCAGCGAGCTTTTTCCGGAGCAATTTGTGCCATTTACAAAGAAGAGTTTTTTCATGATTCGTTGAGATAATTGATATATTTTATGGTGCCTGTGTCTGTGAAGTGATCCATATCTTGCTGGAGAACTCCAGTGCTCCTGATAGTTCGAGAGTCTAAAATCTCTCGACGCCCGTCCCAGAGCAGCTGCCAGTCAATTCCTGGCCAATGATCGCTCTCGACTTGTACAATGTCTTCATATTGGCGATCCAGATAGTAGCCGAGATAGCGGCCTTTTCGTTTTCTGAAGGTCTTTTTGAAGGCACAGAGACACGTTTCAAGGAGGAACATATCGCATTTTAGATTCGGATACTTCGTATTGAATTGGTTTACAATATCGCTTGCGATCGCATTCATTTCGCTTACCATTTCTTTATTGCGATAGAGCTTCTTGTCACCTGCCAGCTCGTCTTTTGCCAGAATGTAACATAATCCTGCGCGCTGAGTGTGTGTATTGTCTTCGTTCAATATAAGATCTCTTGGAGAGATGTTAAGGCCGCATGTTTCTTTCAGCGTCTGAAGATAGAACCAAGATGAGTATCGGCCAAACTTGTAGAAATGCTTCTTGGTATATGAATATAATGAATCAAAGTTTGTGTATGGATCTTGGGAATTGCATATTGTTTCAAACAATTTTTGCTGAGTTCCGTATGGGGCAACCGCAGCTCGATAGGATTCGAACATCTTAGGAAGATGCCCCTTTTGCCACTTTTGGTCCGACTGGTATCGAAGCCTTTTGTAATTCTCATTATTCCACTTGGTGAGCCTGTCGAGGTCGACATTCTCAAAGTCGGGGAATTCATTAGCAATCACCCACGCTGTAGCGAGTTGATAGGTATTACCATAGAGCCACGCAACCCAATAGCGCTGTTCTATATTGAGCTCCATTCTGGTGTGAATGTAATTCAAAAGGAATAATGAAGAGTCGCAGTCGTAGAACCTGAGAGACCAATTGAAGTATTGATCGAAATAATCCCTTCGTATTTTTGGACCCTGAATTCGATAATCAATCATTGTGTATAATATTATAATAGTGAGAACAGCCGAGATCCTTTTGCCGATCTTCTCCTGTGGGTGTAATGCGCCGCTGAGAAAGAATTCCTTTTGATACTGAATACTCTACGCCAGGACTACATTTATACATTTCTATGCTTTCTGTTGTTCCTAGTAAATCCTCGAAGCATCTCTTGAGTATATCTTTAGTGCTTGCAACGATATAGGAATTCTCGTATTCGCACCACCAGAGAGGCCGAGCTGCATTGCGGTAGAATCGCATAACGCCTTCGCTGTCGAGGTGAATTTCTGCGATGCTTGAATCAGAAAACTTTATCAGCGGATGTTCTCCTGATTCTATGGCTCGTAATATAAGCTCAGAATCATTCTTCGTCTGGCATTCATATCCAAATTCATCTTTCCATAGGCTCGGATCTTTTTGTGTTATAACACCATTATGAACAATCGAATCTCTGCTTGTGGCAATCGGTTGATTATATTCAAGATCGCTTGTGCTATATCGGCAGTGGCCAATAATCGACATCGGCAATTCTTCGGGAATCTCCATTCCGAGCGGTAGTAATTCCGTGCTAGGGAGCGATGCTGAAATGGTCATCAATTCATTATCTCCAAAGACATACGAAATTCCAGTGGCGTGCTTGCCTCTAATTTGAGACTGCCGCAATAGGGAATCGAGTATCTTTTGAGTAGTTTTTTCTGGTTTTGGGCAAAATATCCCAATAATTGCACACATAATAATTGGGTTTTATTGTTGGATATATCTTCTTTTCTTCCCTGTTCCTAGTTGTAAATTGGTATACTTTCTCCACTCACACAGGCTGTGCTCAATGTTTCTAAGATTCAGCGGCTCATATGGCCAATCTGATTCATTATGTAATCTCTGAACTTCTTTTATCTGATCCATCTGGCTCGACAAACTGCAAGGAAAAAGAATACCGAGAGCAGGCTTCGCCCCTGGGCCAATATTCGTCCAGTCATTAATGCTAAAATCTTCTAATTCATTAATCAGGAACATATCACAGATGATTTCATAGGCGATAAATGGGCCAACGTAGGGGATTTTGCAAAGTGCCTTGTGTGCTTCTTCCGGGCTGTCCGCAACTGAATAAACATCGGAATGCCAATCAGCAAAATTAACCTCTAGCCAATCCAACACTCTCGCTAACGAATCAGCCTTTGTTTCGCCCTTGCGGCTACAAGCAAATGCCATATAAGAATCACCAACGAATGTGCCGTACTGTTTGCTATACACCCGAGCACCTTCAACAACAGCACTCATATCCCAACCTAATTCCGGTATCCCGCCAATATACTCAAAGAAGAGCCTATTGTTTACAAGACGGTAAATTATAGACATTACAAGCCCGCTATTATCATCGGCCCGTTCTTGTTTTGTTACTTCATTGATGAAATACGCCGTCCCTCTGTCTAATTCTCTATAAATATTGCAAAACTTGAATTCTTGAAGAACAGGATCAGCTGTCCAAGGAGCTGGCTGACCCTGCGATCTCTTAATGTATATTTCGTGTCTATCTTTGGTGAACTGGAGAAACTGTCGGAATGCTGGAGCGTTGACTGAGGGGGTCATATGATATGATTATTATAAGAAATAGAGAACTTCCTGCTATTGCTTTGCGTTGTACTCGGCAAGCACTCGCTGAACAGCTGCGCCGCTCAAGAAGTACCTGCTAGACTTTTCAGGTGGAACTTTCTCTACTCTTCCCTTTTTGACATCTGGCTGGATCTTAAAGAGCGACTGAACAACAAGATGCGGCTGATTAAACAACCCTTTGACTTGGCTTACTCGGTACATTTTCTCTGCTTCGAGCTTCGACACATCATCTATAATGACATTTTGCATACACTATGGTATTACGGTATAAAGTAATTTCATTATGCATCAAGAATGAAAATAAAGCAAGCATTTAATCAAGAAAAGTAATTATAACATTTTCTGTTTGCTTTTGAGAAAAGAGGAGGCATAATGAATGCGCATAAAACTATTATAAAAGATTGACGATCTCTTTAAGAGCACTGCGTTTTTGGGTGGATTAACTACAATGATCTTTTATAGTTTATGCACCCACCCAAGAGCATAGTGCTTTTGTGTTACCAATCATATTATATTATATAAACAACTCGCTATTTCGCTTGAGTTTATACATATGATATAGATTTTATGGGAAACAGCGAAAGCCAAGTCCTACTAGGTGCATCTCAATTCGTAATATTGTATGAGATGGTTCAGTTTACCCCTCCCTACATAGTTCACTCTATGACCCCTACAGTATACCCGAGGCTCATTGTCGACCCACCCGTCCGCTAATGAAACCGGAAATAAGCAGTCTATATAGATGTGTTCCTTAATAACTTGTGATAGCGTACTTCTGTTTGAAGGCAAGAAATGGCTTAGTTTCTCTGTCTTCTTTAGTTGTGCTTAAAGTACTCAAGAACGTTGGCATTCTGCAACAACCCCATTCTTGAGGTCTATTGCAATTTCCCTCCGTCTGCTAAATTATAGACTATGTATAAATCAAGACTATATAATAAATCTAAACAATCAGGATTAAGAATCAAGAAATATAAGAAGCAAAGGAATGTAAACAAGATCAAGAGAATAATAGCAAACGCAGAAAGATTAAAAGCTTCTGGTAATTATTTGAAGTGGAAGCCCGCAAACGAAGGAACTATCCAAGTAGAAACTTATAAAGATTATGTCAGATCTCCGCATTGGCAATCAGTGAAACAGCAGTTCTTTGCGAGTAAACATTTCAGTGGTAAATGTTTTATATGCGGAACTGATAAATTGAAATTTGAAATACATCACCTTACATATGAAAATAAAGATCAAGAATTGCTCGAAGACCTTGTTGCTCTTTGTAAATGTTGTCATCATGATGTGCATTTCGAAAAAGGAGTACGCTTATGGTTAACGCAAGAAACTATTCGAGGTCGTGTATTTATGCTTAAAAGAAAATATGGTCTCAAAGAAAACAATTAGTCAACAGTGGATGAAACTCTTTATACTTGGAAAGATTACAAGGCAAGATTTATTGTTACATATTGGCGAATTGCCAAACAATGTCATAACTGAACTTGAGAAGAGGAGAGATAGTTACACAACAAAACAATAATACGTAAATAGACATAACTTTACGGACAGAGGGTATTGACGTATAATCAATGTATGAAAATACCAAACAATGATAGTGAATTAGATTTACAGATGGCACGATTTCCATTGGGATGGAAGCATTCGAAAATGTTTAATAGCGTTGGTGAATATGTTGATATGATGTATCCGTTTATCTTACAGGTTAACGGAAACCCGATGAAGATCGATAGTTACACGCATCACAATGCAATTATCAACCACTTATTTATGAAACCATTACTTAAACAATAACCATATGGAATTCTTTGTAATGTTTATACTTATATTCATTGCTATCCCTGCTTGGGTTGCATACAGTATTGGCAAAGGGCGGAACAGGACGACGTGGAAGTGTGTGCTTGTTGCTTTGTGCTTTGGATGGTTGGGAGATTTATTTCTCGGACTTGGTTTGAAAGTACGTGACCAAGCGACCGGATTTTTACGATAATACTATGCCTCCACGAAGAAAGGGACAGACATTGACACCAAAAGAGAAACGATTCGCAAAAGAATATGCTGTTGATTTGAATGGAGAGAAAGCCGCAAAAAGGGCAGGATATTCTGCAAAAAGCGCAAAGGTTATTGCGTCCATCAATTTAACTAGGCCAAACGTAGCTGAAGAGGTAAACAGAAACCTTGAAAAGGTCGCCAAGAAAACCGAGATTACAGCGGAATACGTCCTCAATGGATTCAAGGAAATTCACGAGCGTTGCGTGCAGAAAGTTCCGGTAATGAAGTTCAATTACAAGACAAAAGAAGAAGAGCAAGTCACTGAAATGGTAACCCACCCCGACGGTAGCGTTACTGAAGAAGGCGTGTGGAAGTTTGATTCAGGTGGTGCCAATACTGCCCTCACTAAGCTTGGTGACCACCTGGGTCTATTCAAG
>Ga0172380_10001253_pt1 | contig 44335 bp, 29 predicted proteins | sample Leawe162metaG_FD_119747 | JGI IMG/M metagenome (GOLD analysis project Ga0172380, IMG submission 119747) | Leachate microbial communities from a municipal landfill in Southern Ontario, Canada - Leachate well 162 metaG | ecosystem: Engineered > Solid waste > Landfill > Unclassified | place...
CGGCACCGGTTTGCTGGAGACGACATTGACGGTGCCCTTGACCCGGGGGTCGAGCAGGAAGTTCTTGCCGGTGATCTGCGAGACGGCTTTGGTGACCGTGTCGATGTCGGCATTGACGAAGTTCAAGGTGACTTTGTCTTCTTCGGCGCGGGCCGGGCCTATCAGCAGGCCGGCGGCCAGGCACAGCGCCAGGACGATGCGGTACGGGTATGTCGTACGGGAATGGGGGTCAGGTGTCATCATCGGTGGCGATCCGTCGGGTTTTTCTGCGCGCTGGGGGCGCGGGAGGTGTGGGGGGGGCGGGGAGGATGGAGAGTGCGGCTGGGGGGGCGGAACTTTGCGCCGGGGAGCCGCTTGGTGCCGGGGCGCCCTGCGCTGCGGCTTTGGCGGCTTCGGCCGGGGTCTTGCTGGTTTCGGGCAGGGTCAGGGTCAGCGGCTGGCCGCCGCGCAGTAGTTCGACTTGTCTGGGTAAAACACGTTGCAGCGTGATGCCGGGGGCGACTTGTTCGCCTTCTTTGACCAGCTGCGCCGGTTTGCCTTCCAGACTCAGCAGTGCATATGCGCGTTGGCCCGCTTTCTCGGCCGCGATCACGCCGTTCAGGCGAATGTCGCTGGGCGCGCTGGCCGTCGCACTGGCCACCACATACACGCCAAATAGATGCCGCGCCGTCAGCGCTTGCTGCACCTTTTGCAGTTCCGTCTCCATCTGCGCGCTCGGCACCACACTTTCCGGCGCATTCACCGTCCAGTAGATGTCCGCACCCAACCAGCCCAGCACCGCCAGCATCACCAATGCCGCCATCCGCCCCAGCCATCGCATCAGTACGGCTCCATTCTCTCGTGCTCTCAAGGGACTCTCGCTTCTCTCGCTTCCCAATCCGCCTCGCTACGCCTCGCCTCGCCTCGCCATTCTCCATGTCAATTGTATCATCGCAGAGGATGGGGCAGCGCTTGCAGAGGGCCAGGTCCGCGATGGTCATGGAATAACGGCATGCTTATAATGCCAATCTTCGCATAGCCGATCGCCCTCATGTACCTGAGCTATTTCAACCTCGTTGAAGCGCCGTTCTCAATAGCGCCGAATCCGCGTTATCTCTACTTGAGCCAACGTCATCAGGAAGCGCTCGCGCATTTGCTCTACGGCGTGAATGGCGACGGCGGATTCGTGCTGCTCACGGGCGAGGTCGGCGCAGGCAAGACCACGGTATGTCGCTGCCTGCTCGAACAGATTCCCGAATCCTGCGATGTGGCCTACATCTTCAATCCCAAGTTGTCGGTGGCGGAATTGCTATCGACCATTTGCCATGAATTCGGCATCGCCTATCCGCCCGGCAACACCAGCATCAAGGTATTCGTCGATTGCATCAATGCCTACCTGCTCGACGCCCATGCCAAGGGCCGGCATACCGTGCTGATCATCGACGAAGCCCAGAACCTGTCGGCCGATGTGCTGGAAATGATGCGCCTCTTGACCAATCTCGAGACCAACCAGCGCAAGCTGTTGCAGATCATCCTGCTGGGCCAGCCGGAACTGGCGGAAATGCTGGATCGACCGGAGCTTCGGCAGCTCGCCCAACGTATCGTCGCGCGCTATCACCTGGGACCGCTCTCCAAGTCGGAGGTCGCCGCTTACGTGCGGCATCGTCTGGGCGTGTCCGGCGTGCAGCGGCAGATATTCCCGGCGACGCTGATGGGCCGCTTGTACCGGCTGAGCGGCGGTGTGCCGCGGGTCATCAACGTGTTGTGCGACCGCGCCCTGCTCGGCGCCTATACGCAAGGCAAGGAACGGGTCGATCGGGCCACTCTCAAACAAGCGGCGCGCGAAGTGCTCCATCAACCGGCGCCAATCGGCCCCAGCATGCTGAGGCCGTTGCTGGCCGTCTTGCTGGTGGTGGCTTGCGCAACGCTGGCATGGATGATGTTCAGGACGCCCCCATGGGGCGATAGCACGACGCAGCACACGGAGCGCGTTCCCGCGCCATCGCCGACCATCGCCGAGAAAACGCCGGAAACCAAGCCAGCCATAGTGCCGCAAACACTCAGCTGGCCCGCCACCGAACCGCGCGAACGCAGCAAGGAAATGGCGTTCGCCGCGCTGTTTCATGCCTGGGGCGCGGACTATGACGGGAGCGACGCATGCCGTCTGGCCAAGAGCATGGTCTTGAGCTGCCGGAGCGGTCGCGGTGGCTTGGATCTGCTGCGGCAGTTGAACCGGCCCGCCGTCCTGCAAATGAACGACGATCAGGGCCAGGAGTTCTATGTCGCCATGACCGCGCTCGACGAAAAGACTGCCACCTTTGTCGTCGGCAGCGAAAACAGGGTGGTCGCGCATAGCGACCTGGCGGCTCATTGGTCTGGTCACTTCACTGCGCTGCTGCGCCTGCCGCCGGATACTCACGAGCAAATCCGCTTGGGTAAGAGCGGCCCGATAGTCCAATGGGTGAGGCGGCAACTCGCGCAGGCGCAGGGAATCGAAATGCCGGCCGCTGCCCGCGATTCCGTTTTCGACGAAGCCTTGGTGCGCCAGGTCAAGCAGTTCCAACTCGAACAGGGCTTGATTCCGGACGGTGCCGTCGGTCCGCAGACGCTGATGCGTCTCAGCAGCGTCACGGATCAAACCGGGCCGAAGTTGCTGCATGCGCAGAAAGGCAAATAGAGGCTCGCCATGTCCTTCATACTCGATGCGCTCAGAAAATCCGACCAGCAACGTCAGCACAGCGCGACACCGACCCTGATGACCGCACCGCAAGCCACAGTGGAAACATCCAAGCCGGCTGCGTTGTGGTGGTATGGGTTGCTTGCGGCGGTACTGGTAGGCGCCGGCGTTCTGATCGGCTGGCTGCATCGCGGCCAATCCGAACCAACCGTAGCGACCGTACCGAACGTACCGCCCAGCGCCGCCAGACCGCCCGAAGCGAGCGCTCAAAAATTCACGGCAGCGCCGCTGCCGGCCTTGCCTGAAACCGTCAGGAAAGCGGAGAGCCAACCGCCCGCGCGGGAAGCGACGGCGGTCGTGGCAACCGCGGAGCGGCCCGCAACCATCGAAACAAAACCGGAAAAACCGGCCAAGCCGGTGTCGGCGAGTCCAGCCGCTTCCAGCCAGGCGCCGGCGCCCAAGCAGGAGGAACATGCCAGTGCGGTTCCCGATGCCGGCGTGATAGCGGCGGCGGAATTGCCGCCGGCAATCCAACAGGAACTGCCGAAGCTGGCCATTCTGGCCCACTCCTATTCGAGCAAACCCAAGGCCCGTTTCGTCTACATCAACGACCGGATGGTGCACGAAGAGGAATCTCCGGCGCCCGGTCTCAAGCTTGAACAGATTACCCCGGACGGTATGATATTCAGCTACAAGGGATACCGTTTCCGCAGGGGAGCCAACCAATAACAGGGACGTCAAACACCCTTCTCATTCGTCAAGCTCTCCTGTATCAGGAATTCCGGCCTGCGTTTGATCTCGTCGAAGATCTGCGCAAGGTAAGCGCCCAGCACGCCGAGACTCAACAGCGTGGCCGAGCCGAACATCAGCACCACCACGGTCAGCGAAGTCCAACCGGAAACGGCAATCCCCGAAGCCCAGGAATACAAGGCCTGCAATAGCAGCAGTATGGCCGTCGCCATGCCCAGCAAGCCGAACCGGAAGATCATGCCGAGCGGCTTGGCGCTGTATGCCGTGATGGCCGTGATCGCCAGGCGGGACAGCTGCGCGGTGCTCCATTGGCTGCTGCCGGCGATGCGCGGCGCGACTTCGAAGCCGAGTTGCACGGTGGTGAAACCGGTCCACACCGTCATGCCGCGAAAGAACCGCACCTTTTCCGGAAAAGCCAGCAAGGTATCGACCACCCGTCGATCGAGCAGGCGGAAATCCGACGCGCCGGAAAGATCGAGTCCGGTCAGTATACGCATCAGGCCATTGAAGAAATGGGCTCGCAGACGCGCCCACCAGCCGTCGCCGTCCCTGGCGATTTTTTGCGCGGCGACGATCTGGGCGCAACCATCGCGCCACACAGAGAGCATTTGCGGCACCAGGTCCGGCGGATGCTGGCCGTCCGCATCCATCACGATCACCGCCCTGCCCTGCGCCTGGCGCAGCCCGGCCAGTATGGCCGCCTCCTTGCCGAAATTCCGCGTAAATCTCAAGCCGCGCAATTGGGGAATATGCTGGTCGCGCAGCCGCTCCCAGGTTGCGTCGCGGCTGCCGTCGTCGACGACCCATATCTCGAATTCGTTGCAGCAGCCTTGCAGGATGCCCACCAGCCGTTCGAGGAACGCGCCGATGCCCTCCGCTTCGTTGAAAGCGGGAACGACGACGCTAAGCTCCGGCAGCCGGACGATCGGTTGGTCTGGGGTCATGTCATTTCATCTGGTTGAGTTTAAGCGCCCACATGTTATTGGGATATTCCTCGCGCAGACGGCGCGCATAAGGTTCCGCAACGGCGGCCTGGCCGTCCAGACGCTCCAGCAGTACCAGCGTGTACAGGCTCTCCGGAAGCCAGTAGCCGTGATAATGATCGCACAGATCGCGATAGCGGAGCTTCGCGGCGCTGCGCTGACCGGCCAGTTCGCTGGCTTTCGCCGACCAGAACAAGGCCTCTTCCTTTTTCGCCGGCGGCCTGCGCATCGCGTAGGCGCTGGCAAATTTCTCGCCGGCCGCCTGGTATTGATTGCTTCTCATCGATTCCCACGCCTGGCTATAAACCTGCTCGGGCGAGCGTATGGCGAAATAGAGGCCGGCAACGATCAGCAAGCCCCACCCGGCCAGCAGTGGCAACCAGCGCGTCAAGCCTGCCGGCGCCGGCATATCGGGCGAATGCGCGGGCGAATGCGCGGGCGTGGCCGACGGGAGCGGCCGCCCGCGCCAGGCAATCCACATTGCAGACAGCGATGCCAGCAGCGTGGCGAGCATCCCCAGCCAGCCGACTTGAGTATGCCCATACACCAGCCGGATTTCCCGCTCTTGCGGCACGACCAGCATGAAGCCCGGGCCGGCGATGTGCAGGCTGCCCTTGGAAGCCAGATGCCAGCGCGGATGATAGGCGAACTTGAGCAGATGCGGCTGGCCGATCGCTGCCGTCTCAAAGACCAATTCGTTGCGCGACAGGGCCACCTCGCGCACTTCAGCCTTCGGACCGCCGGCAACGGCCAGCGGCTCGTCGGTGTAGACCGGCACACCGGCCTCGAAGCGGCTGCGCGTGCGGAACCAGGCGAAGGCGTCCTGCATCCAGTCCCGGGTCGGGCGGATGAGCAGGGGCTGGGTCACGACCTCCAGCAAACGGCTGTCGAAATGCTTGAGACGATACAGCGCGAAGGGAGCGGACTCGGCGATTTTCTCGAACAGCCCGCTCGCCTCGGTCGCCGCCTGGGCCGCCGGGCTGCGCAACAACAGCGTATCGGCATGGAGAAAATTCATGTGCCGTGCGGCAAAGGAGACATCCAGGCTGCCGCTCGGAAAACGCACCAGCGGCGATGATGGACGCGCCGATACCTCCGACTGAAGCTGATAGATCGCCGGCCCGAGCAGCGCGGATTCCATGTAGAGCCCTTCCAGCACGGACCGGTGATCGAGGAACAGCGGCAAGGCTTCGAGCGTGCGCGTCGAACCGATGTCGTTGTTTGCCGGGTCGTGCTCGAAAACCAGGCGCGGACTCCACAAATCGCCGCGCATGGCCGGCAGGAGCCGGCTCAGGTTATGCCATTGGGGTTTCGCCTCCAGGCCCGAATGGTTCCACAAAGCCCAGTCGGGCGCCGACTGGATTTGCGGGCCGAGCCAGCCGAGCAGCGCCAGCCCCGCCGCCGCGGCCAGCAGTCCCTGGCAGAGCCGGATCCAGCGCCGGTCGGCACGCCCGAGCAGCGTGGCGAGAGCGGCCAGCGTCTGCCCGAACAGCCAACCGCAGACGATCGCGCCGAGCAGCCAGACCAGCGGGAAGAAGCGGATATCGGCGAGGCCGAGTTGATCGCCGGCGATGAACGCCAGCGCCGCCAGTCCGGCGGCGCTGGCGAAGTAACGCACAACCAGCAATTGATCGGCACGCCAACTGTGGCGCACAGCGGGAATCCACAACGCCGCCAGACCCAAGCCGCCGCATGCCAAAGATGGCCACAATGCGCTCGGCAGGAGATCGCGCCAACCGGTGAGGGTAAACGCGGCATCGTTGGGAATAGTCAGGTGATGCATCTCCAGCATCGGCCACAGCCAACCGCCGAGCAGACAGAAAGCCAGCAGATGGCCGCGCAGCAGCAGGCCGAAATTGCGGCGCAAGCCGTGCTTCAAGCTTTCGCCGTCGAGCAGCAGGAATGCCGTGGAAAAACCCACCACCAACAGCGGGAAGCCATGCGAAAAACCGCAGGCCGCTTCGAGCAGCGCCGCCCACAGCCAATCCCGTCCCAGATGCAGCGCACGGCACCAGGCCATCATCGCCAGCACCGCGAAAAGCAGGCCGTAGCTGTAGGCGAATTCGCCCGCCAGCGTAGACAGCAGGTTGCCTCCCCAGATCGAATTCTGCTCATGCAGCAGAAAAGCAAATGCCCCGAGCGCACCGCAGAATGCCGCCAGCCAAGGCAGGCCCAGCCAGCGCCGGCTGGCAGCGAACACTGCGCCGGGCAGCAGCATGGCGGCGAGGAAGGCGCCCCACTTGAAAGCCGCCGCCAGCCCGAGCGGCGCCGACAAGCCGGCGATCACGACGAAAGGCAGCGGGAAATAATACGAAAGGAACGGCAATCCGCCGAATACTTCGGGCACCCAGGGAATGATTTGTCCGGAAAACAGCAAGCCATCCGCATACAGCCAGGCATACAGCAGGTGCGACGCGCTGTCGCCGCCGGTGGGCCAGTTCGGCGAGTTGAGAAAGCCGATGCCAAGGACGGCAGCGATCATGCCCGCCGCCAGCAAAGCGAATGTCGTGTCGCCGAGCCAGGCAGGAATCGGCAGTAAACGTAGCCGGCTCATTCGCCCGCCCTGCCCCGCCAGCCCCACAGCGCCGGCAGAAGCAGCGCCAGCGCCGCCGCCGACAGCGCCAATGCATAAAACAACCCCTGCGCATCGAGCCAGCCGGATCGCTGCTGGCGGCCTTGGCTGACGCCGCGAGCCGCCGTCTGGAGAGCCGGGCCCGACGCGGTTTCATGCACCAGCATGACCGTCGGTTGCGCGGCGCCAGTGGCCAGCCGCAGGCTGTCCATCCCCGCATGCCACTCGACGCGCCGCGCTGCCGGCTGAATATGGTCGAAATCGACAGGCAGGCGAATCGATTCGATGCCCTCCTCCTGCGCCCATAGTATCCAGGTGGCATGAATGCTGCCGTCGCTCGGTGGCGAAACCGACAGCAGGCCATTCGCATAACGAACCGGCAGGATTTCGCTTGCCGCTGGCGGCGGGTGCAGGAAGGTAATCTGCCCGAAGCTCACGCCGGCCTGGTCGAAAAAACGCACCATCAGCGGCTGCAAGCGTTCGACGGCGGAAAGCGTCTGCAAGGGCCGCGATTCCGGCCAAAGCAGGTCGATGTGCGCGCCGGGCAGCAATTCGGCTGGCGGCGCGGTGCCCGAAAGCGTCGCCAGGCGCCCCCATCGGCCATCGGCAAGCATACGAAATACCGCCGGGTAAAAGGCGCTGCTGTCGCCCTTCGAAGTCACGGTGAGCAGCGACCCTGTCTGCGAGAGTTGAAAGGAGATACTCCCGGCAACAGCGCCGAAAGAAAGCAGCCAAGCCGCAAAGGCAACCACCAGCTTGCGTCTCATGGCGAAGTCACGACATGAAACGTCCAGTAGCGATTGGCGAGGAAACTCCAGACGACAACCAGCCCGGTAGTCGCCAACTGGCTGAGCAGATAATGCAGATCGAGTAATTCCACGCCCAGCCACATGAACAAGGTATTCAGCAGCAGCCCGACCGCCGCCACCACGGCGAATTTGACGACCGTCTCGCGGTGCTGCTTGGCACTGCGGAAAGTGTAACGGTAATTCAACGAATAATTGATCCACGCCCCGACCAGCGCTCCCGCCGCAGAAGCCGGCACCGCCGCCATCCCAAATCCCTGGACCAGCAGAATCAAGGTGCCGAAGTGCCCAATGGCCGACACCAAGCCGACACCGGCAAAACGGATAAATTGTCGAAAATACTCAGACATTGGCACTCTATCACCCGCAGTCGGCAGCTTTCGCTCGCATTATTCCTTGAATTGGCGGGGTGCGCGATAAAAAAATGGAGGGCCATTGCTGGCCCTCCATTTGCATATGGCCGCGGTGCTGCTAGTTCAGACCGTGCGCCGCGCTCATCGGCTTGATGCCTTCGGGTGCGTGACAGTTGTTGCAGGTCTCGTTCACCCTGCCGGCGGCCAGGTCGGCCTGGGTTGCGGTGCCAAAGACCGCGCCGCCGACATTGATCATGTGATCCTTGGCGGCGCTCGTGGCATGACAACTGGCACAGGCGCTTGCCTTGGGCGAGATCACCTGGTTATCCGACGGATCGGTGTCTGTGATCGCCGCTCTGGTGCTGTTCTTGCCAAGATCGACCGCATAGGTCACGCTGGTGCCGACCACGCCCTTGTCCTGCTGATAGGAATTATTCACATGGCACATGTTGCAGTTGTTGAGCTGTCCATACGCCGCCGTATTCAACGCCTGCGCCGGGAAGTTGATGCCCTGTCCCAGCAGCGTGGCATTCACCTTGTTGTTTTGCGCCTTCTCTTCATGCGCCATGTGGATGAAGCGCTTGAAGTGCGCCGATTCCGCATAGGTCGCCACACCGCCGGTGACGGTGGTGTCAAGAGGATTGTTGCCGTTGTGGCAGATCACGCAGACTTCGGTGGCGTTGCGGTTGTCGCCGTGGTCATGGCCCCTGAGGAACTTGTCGTGGCAGACCTCGCACTTGGCGGTGGACACCACTTCACGCCGCGGCTGGGCCGTCTTGCCGTCGAGCGACAAATAGCTGACCACGTTCCTGACCGGAATGCGATAACTGCTGGCCGCATCCTTCTGCAGATTGACGCGACCCGCATAGGCCACCACAGCCGTACCTGTCGCCGAGGCCGGGATGGGCGTCGAAGTAATGGTGAAACGGTTGCCACTACCGACGCGCTTGATGGTCGGATCAAAGAGCGGGTTCAACGCGACCGGCTGACCGCGCGTAATCAAAGTGCCGCCATAGCCGTTGGTAATCTTCACCGTGGGATCCAGTGCCGCCTGGTTGCTGGCCTGCGGCAGACCGGCCGGACTGCAAGCGGTGGTACTCGCGCTGGTCGGCGTGCCCGAAGTGAGACAGGCGGTTTGCCACGGACGGCCGATGGCGCCAGTGTTGGCATAGTCGTCGGTACCCCAGCCGACGTAGATCACACCATCGCCGAAGACGAAAGTCTTGGTCTTCAGGGTGCCGGCGGTATTGCTGAGAACATAGCTGTAGCGGCTGAAATCGAGGATGTCGTAATCCGCGCCGTCCTTGGGATTGCTCACCGAGTACTCTACCGTCACCGTGCGATCGGCATTGAGTGTGGTCTTCCAGATGTTGTATTGGTAATTCTCGCCCATCACCCACTCCGGCACCTTGTGCTCGTTTGCCGCATTCACTGTGGCGTTGAGCGGCGCATGGCAACTCGCGCAGAGGCTGTCGGGGTTTGCGTCCGGGTCGGCGAGGCTCACGCCGGAACCGACATGCCCCACCTGCCATTTCGATCCGGCCACCTTGTAGTTGTCGTGGCACGCAAAGCAGGCATTCTTGCTCGGCTTGGTTTTCCAGTTGTCGCCCTGCGCCGTCTTCACTACCGCATCCGCCGAACCGTCGTGGCACTTGGTGCAGTTGCGGATTTCACCGGGATAGGTCACGCCATAGACTGCCTTGGTCATGGGATCGGTCTTGCGGGCCACGGAGTTATGCACGACATAGTCCTGAGTCAGCGTCTTGCCCTTGTGGAACTTGTGCACCATGAGTTTGAAGTCGATCGGCTGGCCATCGTTGTGAAAGTCCCGGCTGCCCGGGTTGTGGCACATCACGCAGACTTGCGGTTCATTTCGCCCGCCGCCGTGTGCAGCGAAATTCTGGTGACAGGCGTTGCAGGCTGCACGGTCTACGACCTTCTTGGCTTCAGTGAGTTTGCCGGCGCTGTCCTTGAGCGCCACAGCCTTGCCGTCGGCGCCTATCGTGAAATCAATATAGGGATTGACCTTGACGGTGGCCTTGGTCACCGGATCGACATAACACAGCAGCAATGCGGCACGGTGCACCGTCACGCCATCCTTGGCGACCGCATAACCGTTGGTGAGCACGGTGACACCCGCCGCCGCATTCGCTGTGGTTGCCGCCTGGGGATTGGTGACGTCGGTGGCTGCCGTGTAGGTGTAGTAACCCTCGGCGGCATTTTCCGAGAGGATGCCGACGAGTTGCGGATGCGTCGCATCGATCGTCGCAGGATTGGCGATGGTCGTTGTCTGGACCGGATCCGGCGCACCATAGGTGACGGACAATGTCGGGCTGACGCTTGCCGCCACCGTCTGCTTATTGGAGATCAGGCTGCGCCAGGTATCGTCTGGCTGTAGCTGGGCGATGGAGAATCTGACGTTGTTGATCGCCCCGCTGCTGCTGCTGCACGGGTCCGTCGTCCCGCCCTGCGGCGCGTTGAACAGCGTCAGGCCAGGAACATGCCTGCCATTAGCGTCGATCACTGCAAAGTTCACCACCGGCGGACTATTTACGGAAAGCGGCGTCAGGCCGGCATCCAGGACCAGACGAAATGAAGCATTGGGATTTGCAGCCGTGTTGCTGGTTGCCGGATCCCTGGCTGCAAGAGAAGCAACAGCGCCGCTGGCACTGCCGCCTGAACCAGAACCGCCACTTGCCGGAGCCGCGTCATCACCGCCTCCGCTACCGCCGCAAGCGGCCAATGAAGCGATCAGCGCAGCTGTCAGTCCCAAACGTAGCATCGTAGATTTCATTTTTCCTACCCACCTTCCAATCAGTCTCACCCCGCCTCAAATCAGACGGAACCCACAACTACTAGACTACTAACTATTTTGGCGCACTCTTGGGCGCATACAAGGCTGCATTGTCCGCAGCATCCTTGTTGGGCTGCTTGGCGATCACCAGCTTCTTGATGCCTTCATACACCTCACCGGCGATGATGTTGCGCGTCACCAGATGCGCCTTGCTGCCGTATGGGCGGCCGGCAATGATTTTCTTGGCCTCCGCATCGGTGATGCCCGGCAACTTCTTGAGATCCTCCGCCGAAGCACCGTTGATATCGGTCAGCTTGATCTTGGCAGCCTCCTGCATCTTCGCCTCAATCTTTGGATTGGGTTTCTTCGATGCCTCCTTAGGCTTGCGCACGGTAGTGCTCTCATCAGCGGAATCATGGACGTAGTCCGCGGCAAATAACGGGGCAACCGAGAAGAACAGCAGACTGGCGCTCAGGGTAACAAAGAGATTTTGAGGTTTCATGGGATTCCTTATGACGCGACAGTGTTAAATCAAAAACAAATCTTGCAAATGATAACCCGGATACGTCACCGCACCCGGGTTAGCTGGTCAAGTCCTGCGATTGAAGCCACGTTGCATTGTAGCCTATCGCTGTTGGTACAGAGCGTAAGACAGGCACACCCGCCATACGCTCATCCACATTACTTGCTATGCACCTCTTTCACGGCAGCCACGGCACCTGTAGCGTGACAGACCGCGCAGGTCTCGACTCCCCCGTTGAGCTGGGAGGCGATATGCACCGATGCGGTTGCACTGTCGTGGCAAGCGCCACAAGCACGGCTGGTGGGTGTGGTTTCCCAATTGGCACGGTTCTCAAGCAAGGTCGTACTGCCAACCTTGGTGGCCGTCTGCTTGTGGCAGGCATTGGCGCAGTTCTTGAGGTTGCCCGGGAACACCGTGGCACTATAGTCATGCGCGCCGTTGACCACGTAAGTACCGCCAGCCTTGACGCTGGCCAGATCGGCACCCATGTGCACCTTGTGGATCAGTCTCTGGAAATCGACTGTTTCGGCCGTGTAGGGGTCGAAAGTTCCCTGATTATGGCAAGTGACGCAATACTCCGTGGCATAGCCGGAATGCAGTTTGCCTCCGGCATGACAGGTGGCGCAGTTGTTCATCGTCACGATATTGCGTGTCGAGGTCACGGTGCCGCCGGCGGGAACAAAGTCGAAGGTGGCGTTGGTGGCATTGTCCACATTCGTCGTACCAACCTTCTGGAAGGTCATCGCGACACGGTGGGTCAGGGTTGGCTCATACGTCACTGCGTTCAGGCCGGTACCGGCTACCGTCGCGCCTGGGCCGGTCCAGTTGGTTGTCGCATAGGGGGCTATGGTCGACACGTTATGGGCATGGGTGACGGTTCTGATGTCACCTTCGGTACTGGCCGTGAGCAGGGCGAACTTGTAGTTGAAAGTGCCGTCCGCATTGGCCGTCAGTGTCCCGGCATTTTCATTGGAAGCCTGCAGTACCGGTGCCATGGTGGCGGATTTGGTGCGGAAACGGCTGGTATAGCTTACCCAGTGACTGCCTTCCCCATTGGCTGCCGGAACCAGTTTGACCAGCCCGAACGAGGGTTTGGTGAACTTGGTCATGTCGGTGACCGCTACGCCGTTATCCGTAACTTTGAAGGTCACATTGACGCTGCCGTCGGTTGCGCCTACGGTCACCTTGGTGATGGTTGCGCTCATGGTGCGCTTCGTCGCATCGGCGGTGGCAGGCATTTTCTCGCTGTGATAGATGGGGATGGTGGTGGCATCGTGGCACAGAGCGCATTGCGCATCGTTGGCTTTGGCACCACCAATGTGGCCCGTGGTTGCGTTGGCTGCCGTGGTGCCTTGGCCCGTGGCAAAGTTGATGCCGTCGTGGCAGGCGCCGCAAGCCAGGCGGCTGGGAACGCTCTTCCAGTTGTCGCCATCGGCGGTCTTGTTGGCTGCGTTGGCGGAGCCATCATGGCACTTGGTGCAATTCAGCACATCCTGCGGGTACTTGACGGTGTTGAACATCATGGCGCCGCCATTTGCATTGTAGTTATAGCCCTGCTTGATCAGCCGGCTGCCCATGTGCAGTTTGTGGATGAAGTTGGGGAAATTGCCGATGGCACGACCGTCGACGACAGCTGTCTCAGCACGCTTTTGAGCAGTAGTGCCAGTAGTGCCACCCGTCAGGGTCAGGCCAGTGGCCGGCGCTTCCATGCTGAAGGAGTATTTGATCTGATCGGTATGGCAGGTCACGCAATAGTTTGGATCCTTGCGGCTGCCGTGAGCCAGGACTTGTCCTTCATGACACCCGCCGCAGGCATCGATCTTGGTGATTTCGCGGGTCGTGCCTTTTACTCCGCCATCGGGTCTGAAGTCATACACGACATTCGCGGTGTTAACCATGGCAACGGCAGGCGTCACCGTCACGGCATTCGACGTGTTGGAACCGGTTCCCGGAGCGTTGCCGCCGAGTTGAATTCCCAGGCGGTGGGTCAGGCTCGCGTCGAACGTCAGGTCGCCCAAATCGGCTTTCTTGTTGAGGCCGTTGGCGGTATCGATCAGCGTTGCCGCCAGCGTGGCGACCTGCTTGGGATCGCGGTAGAAGGTGTATTGATAGCTGCCATCGCCGTTGTCGACCAGGGTGCCCTGGGTATCCGTGGTGGGGTAGGTGCCGCACCAGGTCGGCGCTGTCGTGGAATCGCACGATGTCGTCGCGGCAACCGTCCCGGCCTTCTCGGCGACTGTCGGCGGACGCAGCACGTTATAGCTGACCCACTTGCTGGGGGCGCCATCGGTGCCGGGCACCAGTTTGGCCAATGTGAAGGCAATGTTGGTCAGACCAGCCACCGAGGCGGTGGCACTTTGGGATTTGTTGCCCAGACCCACGACCGGGTTGCCATTGGCATCCTTGACCGTGAATTTGACGACCGGTGCGCTGGCGATGGTAACGCCGGTCACCGTGACCTGCGGTGCGAGCGCCCTCCAAGCCGCAGAGGAGGCATCCGTAGCCGTGGCAGAGTTGCTTGGAACATTCACTACGTTGGTCAAATCCTTGCCCGGTGCACCCGTCGCGCCTGCAGCGCCTGCCGGACCCGCCGGACCCGCCGAGCCATCATCTCCGCCGCCGCAGCCTTGTAACAAGAACGCTGCTGTCACCAGCGTGGTTGCCAACAGCGACCACCCTTTCCATTTGCCACTTTGCATATGCATGCCCATCTCCTTTAAACCTCCCCAAATAACTACTTTCTAGCAGCACGGACTAACCCGGTGCTTAGCGTGGGATTCTCATCCCAGCGCAAGCACCAATGCTTGATATACGTCAAGCCTCTTTGTTTTTGCGGAGAGATAGTCGGAAACAACTCGAAGCGGAGTGCGCGGGGCACTGTCGAATAAGACTCTTTGCCTTACCAGTTCGGGCACAGCGGCTTATTTCCGGGAACAAACGCGTGTTGCTGAGCCCATCCATTGAACACGGGCAGCAACTCTGCGGGTAACGGCAAGGTGTCCCCTTGTTTCATGCAGTCCCTTGTCATCTTGTGAGTCGGGATAATGCTGTCGCTTTGGTCATGCCCCAACGTGCATACAAAAAAACTGACCCGGTTACGTTACCGCAACCGGGTCAGGAAGATTGCAACAGGTGGGATCACGCCGGAGCATGATCCCACTACGAACAACTAGAACGTCATATGCGCAGACTTGATGTCGACAGCCTTGCCGGTACCATGGCAGACCATGCAGGCCTCGGTCGCGGTGAATTTGAATGCACCGTTGGTCGGCGGCGAGGTCGTCGTGACCGGGCGAGCAACACCATTGCCAACAGTGGAGGCCAACGACACGATGGTGCCGCCATTGCCACGCATGTGCGCCACCGCCGCCTTGCTGTCATGGCAACCGAAGCAGGACGAGGAAACCGGTGAAGTCACCAGATTATCGACCGTGTAGTTTGTCTGTGCCGTTACCCAGGGCGACAGACCGATGGAAGCGGCGTTGGTCGGATTGCTCATGTCGCCGCGTGCATCCGTGGTCCATAGCAGGTTGGGCAAGGCAGCGGCGTTGGCCGAGGCGCTGAAGTCATAGCTGCCTGCCACGTGGCATTGCTCGCAATTATTCAGTACCGATGGATAGGTGACATTGCCAAAACCGTTCGGATTATCAGCCGTAGCTTCATAGGTAAAGGGCTGTTCACGCTTGCTTGAACCATGGATGCCATGCACCAGGTTCTTGACCGCGACCGACCAGCCACCGCCGAAGTTGTTTGCCGCTCCGACATGCCCGGTGGCATTGTTCGGGGTGTGGCACATCGCACAGCCTGCGCCGTTATTGCGAGCGCCGCCGTGGAAGGAAGGCTTGACGCCCAACTGGCCATGGCAACTGTTGCACTTTGCGGCAGTGACGATGCTGCGGCGGGCAGTATTGCCGTCGGCGGTCTTCATTACGAAGGCCGGCTCGCGCAGCCTGATCCCATTGGGATAGGCCGCATGTCCCAACTGGACGAAGCCCTGGTAATTGATGCCTATCGCACCGGTGACCATGGTGGCAGCATCGGGGACAGTAGCACCCAGCTTCGCGGTATACCAGCCGCTTGCGTCGGGGCCGGTCTGCGAATTACCGTTCTTGGCGTCGCGGATATCCTTGACCGTGGCATTGATGCTGGCGTTCCAATCGACCGGGGTCGTGATGCCGTCCTGCGGCACGCCATAAGCCACGTAGATGCTGGGCGAGCCATCGACGTTGTCGATCAGATAGCCGGTGCTGTTCAAGGTCACCGGACTGCCGTCCTTGAGGATGCGATAGATCACGCTGGCTTTCTTGGCGCCGGCAGCACCGCTGACGGTAACCTTGCTGATTTCATAATCGATCTTGAAGACGCCGGCCGGCAGATTGCCGAGTTGCGATGTGACAGGGATCGAAGGCCCTTGGCCCGAGGGATAGCCCGGCGTGGGAACGTTCGTCGCAGTATTCACAGGATAGCCAGCACGGCCGCTCGAACCTGTCGGATCAACCGTCACATGATAAAGCGGGATGTTGGTCGCGTCATGGCAAAGAACGCAGAGCTTGTCGTCAGCCTTGGCCCCCCCGATGTGGCCATGCGTCTCGCCGGCGAGCGTGGTGCCCTGGCCCGTGGCAAAGTTGATGCCGTCGTGGCAGGCGCCGCAAACCAGGCGGCTCGGCACGTTCTTCCAGTTGTCGCCCTGCGGGGTCGCCGTGGAATTGGAATGGCACTTGACGCAGTTGGTGATCGGCTGCGGATAGAGAATCTCGTTGAATAACACGCCGCCATAATTGTAGCCGGTCTTCATCAACTCTTCGCCCATGTGGAGCTTGTGAATGAAGTTGGGCAGGTTGCCTACGGTGTGTCCATTGATCTTGTAGGTGCTGCCGGAATAGCCGGTGGCGGTGGTGGTGGCTTCGGTCCTGCCGAACTTGCGCTGGTCGGTATGGCAAACCACGCAATACTTCGTATCCTGGCGGCCGCCGCCATGGAAGGTGAACTTGGTGTGGCATTCGAAACAGGCGGAAATCTTGACGATCTCGCGCTGGGTGTCGGTCGCCGTGACAACCTTGCCGGTGGCGGGAATGAAATCGTAGAAGCCATGCGACGGGTTCTTCATATTTACGGAAGGAATCACCGTAACTGCGTCGGCAGTATTGCTGCCGGTGCCGCGCGCAGCGCCGGAAACCGTGACCACCAAGCGGTGGGTCAGACTGGGCTCATAGGTGAGGTCGCCCAGATCGACCGCGGCATTCGGTGCCGTCAGCGTCATAGCGGCGACCTGGTCCTTGACCTTGGTGATGTCGCGATAGAAGGTGTATTTGTAGGAACCGTCGCCGTTGTCCACCAGCGTGCCGGTGTTGTCCGTGGAGGGACGAGTGGCGGTCGCCGCGGTCGTGGTGGAAGGCACCGTGGTCACAATGTAGCTGACCCACTTGCTGGGGCTGCCATCCTGAGCCGGAACCAGTTTCGCCAATGCGAAGGCCAAGTTGGGATAGCTCGAGACCGTAGCGGTCGAAGACTTGGAAGTATTACCCAGTCCGATGACCGGGTTGCCCTTGTCGTCCTTCACCGTGAAAGTGACGACCGGGGGGCTGGCAATGGTGACGCCAGTGACCGTGACCTGGGGCTTGAGATCCGCCCAGGAATCCGAACTCAGGTCGGCAACTTTGACGACTGCGGTCAAATCCTTGCCGGCCGGGCCGGTTGCGCCAGTTGCGCCCGCAGGACCCGCCGGACCTGCCGCACCATCATCTCCGCCGCCGCAGCCTTGCAACAAGAACGCGGCTGACGCAAGCGCGGTCGCCAGAAGCGACCACCTTCTCCATTTGCTACTCTGCGTATGCATGCCCATCTCCTTTAATAATTCCGTGCATCAAAGAAAATCCTATCCACCACAACTTCAAAACCAGAAACCTTCTCTGCCATGCATTGCCAACAAGATCCAACTGATGCTGCGTGAGTCTTTATGCGTACGGTATTAATACCCCGGCTTCTCCAATCCGACTCCAACCGGGCGCGGACAGTTAGCGTGGATTTTCATTCGGAAGTGATTTGCAAGAATTGATTTAGGTCAATGCCCCGAACATTTCAGGGGAGGTCGGCAGAAATATTTTGAACTAAATTCAATTACCGCAAACCGGAGACAAAGCCCGGTCTGGCCTTGTGTCTGTGCGATTTGTAATTCCCTGGTCTGTTCCGGGAATAAAAATATTGTCTGTCGAGTTGCTGCTGGCAACCGAAAAAAACCCGGAAGCTTTCGCCTCCGGGTTATCGGCAACTTCAGGCGTTGCCAATGGGGCACACTGTTCAGTGCCCCGACTGACGCCTATTTCAGATTGCTATGCACCACAACCGGGTCAAACTGCTTGCCGTTGGCGTGGCACAGCGCACAGGTTTCGCCGCTGAAGTTGAGCGCGCTGCGAGCCACCTTGATCTGGCCGCCGTTCAGGCCGATGTGGGCTTGCGCGATCGCCGAGTCATGGCAGCTGACGCAAGCCGCAGCAAACGGCGTGGTCACCTTGTCCGTGGCATTCGGCTGCACGAAGGAAAGCTTGTAGGCCGCCGGCGTCATCGGCGTGGTGCCGTTGTTGTATTCATAAGTCGACGCCAGGGTATTCTCCGGCGCGCTGCTATAGCTTCCCGGCTTGTGGCAAGCCTCGCAATTGCTGAGGATGTTCGGGAAATGCGCTTTGGACATGTCGAGCAGGGTGATCGCGGAAGGCGTCCGGTCGCGTGCATCCACGAATGGCGTGGTGCGGTCTGCGCCGGCATGAATGCCGTGGATCATGTCCTTGAAGTTGTTGGTCGTCACAGGGAAGTTCAATGCGGCGTTCGGCAGGGTCTTATCGAATCCCCATAGCGCCAGCTTGGCATTGTCATCCGCCGAGAAGGGGTAGGCAGCGAGCGCGGCGTCCGAAATGCCGCGACCGGTGGAGTTGATACCCGGGTTATGGCAAGTGACGCAAACCTGGGTTTCATAGACGCGATTGCCACCGTGTCCTTCGAACCATTCATGACAGTTGCCGCACTTGGCGGGGTCGACCACAACGCGACGGGTAGTGTCGCCGGTGATGGTCTTGACCACCGAGATGGTGTGGCGGGCAGCGGCTGGCGAAACCTGGGTGAAGTAACCCTGCAGAGCCACGGTGCGCATCTTCGCGCCGGCAGGGAAAACTACGCTGGAGCCGACGATGCTGGCGGTGTAGTAACCGTCCGCATCGCGCGCCGACAGGGTACCCGTCGTGGTAGTCCGGTTGGAGTCAAGCAAATTGGCCAGAGAGACGCTGATCGGCTGGGCGTTGGTGCGGCCCAGGTTGTTGTAATCGACGGGGGTGGTCACGCCGTCCTGCGTCATGGTATAGGCCAGCAGGAAACTCGGGCCACCGGTGAAACCATCCAACGGAGCGGACATAGCCGCAGCGGGGGCTTTCAAGGTCACTGCCGTGCCATCGGCCTTGATGCGGAACTTCACCGATACGGCATTGGTGGTTGAATTCACTGTGGCCGAAGCAATTTCATAGGTGAAGTTCTTCAGGCCGGCTGGCACCGTGGGATTGTGCGTAGTGGCGTTTTCGGCCAGGTGGTAGGTTTTGATCGCATCTGCCGTATGGCAAGTCGTGCACAGCTTGTCGTCGGCCTTGGCGCCGCCCTGGTGGCCCGTGGTGACGCCGGCAACGGTGGTGCCCGTGCCCGTGGCAAAGTCGATGCCGTCATGGCAGGCACCGCACGCCATCCGGCTCGGGACGGCATTCCAGTTGTCGCCCTGCGGCGCCGTCGCGGTCTGGGTGTGGCACTTGCTGCACAGCCTTACCCCGCCACCGCCGATATAGATGGGATAAACGACATCGTTGAACCGGACATTGGCGTAGTTATAACCGGTCTTGGTCAGTTCATCGCCCATGTGCAAGCGGTGGATGAAGGCCGGGAAATCGCCCACGGCCAGGCCGTTGATCCGGTTGGTGGAACCGGAATAGCCCGTCGCCGTCGTGGCCGCTTCTTTCTGGCCGTACTTGCGCTGGTCGGTGTGGCATACCACGCAGAAGCGCGCATCACCGCGGCTGCCGCCATGGAAGCCGAGCGCCTGCAGTTTGCCGTGGCATTCGTTGCAATTCGCGGTGTCGACAATGTTGCGTTGCGTGTCGGTGGCTGTAACCGCCTTGCCCGTCGCCGGGACAAAGTCATAGACGATATTCGCGGGGTTCTTCATCACCACGCCAGGAACCAGCGTCACGGCATCGGCCGTGTTGCTGCCGGTACCGCGGGCATTGCCGGAAATCTGGATTACCAGACGATGGGTCAGGGTTGGATCGTAGGTCAGGTCGCCTGCATCGACATTCTTGTAGGAACCGTCGGCTGCGTCCTTCAAGGAAGCGACGATATCTTTGGCCTTGGTAATATCGCGCAGGAAGGTGTATTTGTAGCTGCCATCGCCATTGTCAACCAAGGTGCCCTGGTTGTCGGTAGTCGGGCGCGTGGCGCACCAGGTCGGCGCCGTGGTCGAGTCGCAGGAGGCGCTCGCCGCCACCGTGCCGGCCTTCTGTGCCACCGTCGGCGCGGCGAACACGGCATAGTTGACCCACTTGCTGGGGCTGCCGTTGGTGCCCGGAACCAGTTTGGCCAAGGCAAAAGCAATATTGGTATAGCCTCTGACAGTCGCCGTGGAACTCATGGAGGTGTTGTCGGCCAGGCCAAGTACCGGGTTGCCATTGGCATCCATGACCTTGAACTCAACCACCGGCGGGCTGCTGATGGTGACCTTGGTCACCGTCGCCGTCGGCGCCAGATCAGCCCACGCTTCCGGAGCAAGATTGGCAACTTTCACTGTCGCCGTGGCGTCAGGACCGGCTGCACCTGTAGGACCGGCAGGACCCGCAGGACCAGCCGAACCAGTGGAACCATCACCGCCACCACCACCACCATTACAGCCTTGCAACAAGAACGCAGCCGTCGCAAGCATGGTCGCCAACAGCGACCATCTTCCCCATTTGCTACTTTGCGTATGCATGCCCATCTCCTTTAAATTCCCCACATTACAAGACACAAGAGAAAATACTCAATCACCACAACTTCAAAACCAACCCCCGTTGCCCTAAGCCCTAGTAGGGGAATCGACTGATATTGCATCAGTCTTCATGTCCTTGCTGCCGTTAATCCTGAAAGCATCTGGCTTACCGCTGGCCGAAGCAGATATTTGGTTTCGATTTTCATGCGAGCGACCCAGTCATGAGTTGATTTAGGTCAAGGCTCCAAGCTTTTCAGGAAAGATAGTCAAAATAACAGGGAACCAAATTGAATAGCCTAAAAGTGGAACTAATCACTCCGACATTTTCGGGCATGTGATGAAACTGTTCAGCGGGAGCGAATGAGGAAGAAGATACGGGACGTAAAAAAAGACCTGGTTGCATCGCCGCAACCGGGTCTTTGGCGTTACTTCGAACTCCGAACCGAAGATAGAAGACCTAAGACCTTCTCCCAGCAATTTCGTTTACCGCCAACGATGCACTCTACTTCATCCTGTAAATGTAAGCCGCGCCAAGGTAAGTCACCTTCTGGTTGGGCTGCATGCTGACGCTGCTGTTGTCGGAATAGGCAAAGGGGATGCCGTTGTATCCCCAGGTCCATTCGTCGAGTTTCGCGCGTTGATGCATCAGGTCGAGACGGATGTCGGCATTTTTCTGCACCGCATACTTGCCGAAGAATTTCAGTATGGTCTGACGGTAGTTGACATCCGGCAAGCCGCCGCCGGCCAGCGCCGCGCCATTGCTCATGCCCTGCCGATAGCGGTTGCTGTCGTTGAGATAGGACAGGTCGGCGCCGACTTCGAGCACCGACATGGGTTTGCCGGTCACGCCCAGGCCAAAGGCGGTATTGACGTTTTCCAGTTCGGCCAGGTAGCCGGTGCTGTGGTCGACGTGCACGGTCTGTCTACCCAGGCTCCAGTAGCCGGTCAGCTTCCAGTTATCGGAAATCTTCCAGGCGGCATCGATGCCGTAGGATTTCATGCCGGTGTCGCGCAGGCCTTTTTCGCTCGGCGCGGTGTAAGTGTCCTTGCCGTCCTCGATCAGGAATTGCAGCGAGAGCGCCTCCAGCGGCGACCAATCCGCCGTGATCCTGACCTTGTCGCGCTTGCGATCTTCCAGCGTCATCGGGAATGCGCCATAGCGGTTGTAGATGGTGCTGTCCGGAACCGCGGGGAAGCCGGCGCCCGGCACGACACTCAGCCAATTCGATCCCTCGCGCCTGGAGTTCACGTAGCTGATGCCGGCATTGAGGGTTTCGGACATGGAACGGCGCAGTTCGGCGCGATAGCCTTCTTCGCGCGTTTCCTCGCGCAAGGCCGACAAGCCGTCGATGATGGTGGTACTGGCCGGGCGGTCGCGCTTGACCTGCTGGTAATCCACGCCAAGCGTGGCCCGGTAGTTGTCCGGCAGTTGATAACTCGCCTCGGCTTTGCCGGTGATCTTCTTCGAGGAGAACTGGGTGTTGGTGTAGGGAGGATCCTCGCCGGTCAGGTTGTACAAGGCGAGCGGGGTCTTGTCCTCTTTTTCTTCATAGCGCAGATTGGCGAGCATCGAAAGTTTCGCCAGGGGCTTTGCGGTCAGGCCGAACTGGGCCAGCGTGGTATTCACTTCACCGCCGAGATTGGCAACGCCGGCAGGTGCGCCGGCCAGGCCGGCGGCAGTGAAGTCGCGATCCTGCGTGGCATGGGTGTAGGCCAGTTTGAAGGTGCCGCGGGTGGTCGGCGCGAACGCATAGTTGCCGGAGAGATAGACCTGATGCGCCTGATTGTCCGGCGGCAACGCCATGGGCTGACTCATGAAGCCTTGCGCGGGATTGCCCGCAGCCAGCGACGCCGTGCCGTTGGAGTTCCATAGAGAACCAGTCACCGTCGGATTCAGCGATCCGTTGGCGTTGCTGTAGAACGATCCGTAATAGCCGCCGCTCAACAGGAATTTTTCGCCCGAAAAATTCAGCTTGGCTTCGAACTGCTTGATGGTCGAATTGATCGGCTCAGCCAACAGCAGCATCGCCGTGCTGGTCGCGGATAGCAAGGAAGTCCCGGCAGGGGTGCCGCAAGTATTGCGCACGGCGGCGAAGACGCCGCAGGCAATGCCCCGGCCAAACAGGCGTGCGCCATCCTTCTCTTCGTGCTTGAAGCTGGCCTCGAACTGCAAGTTGGGCGTGATCCATTTTTCCCCGCTGAGCGTGACGCCCTTGCGCTTGGTGTCGAGGTTGAGGTCGCTCCCGGTTCCCGGCGCGGACAAGCTGACGACGCTGGGCGAAGTGGTGCCGGCATTCTGCATGCCGGTGTTGATGGTGCGCGGATCGCGGCGGGTGATCTCGCTGTATTCCGCCGAGAGTTTCCAGTCGCCCTGTTTCCCGTAGGTGGCGCCGAGTTCGCGGTTGTCGAGGCCGAGATTGCGGCCCTGGAGGATGGACCAGGTACCGGTCGCATCGTCACGCTTGACGACATCGACATCCAGCACGAGACTGGCGTTGTTCTTGCGCATGCCGCTGTACTGCCCGAAGATCGAGCGGTCCTGGCTGTTGCCGCTGACGCCGGCCACGCCGATGCTGAGCGCGCTGTCGGGTTTGATGAGCTGATCCACTTCGTCGCTGGCCTGCGCCGGAGCGAAAGCCGCCAGCAAAGACACGGCCAGCAACGTTTGACGAGTGCCCGCCGTTGGGTTCAGGGTACTAAATGCGAAGTTCTGTTTTGATAGTTTCATTTCGATTCACCCCCGCTCTCAGCGGAACAGGAACTGCGGTGTGGGATTGGTCGCGGCCGGGTTGTTGCTGCCGTGGATCTGGGTATGACAATTGAGACATCCCCGGCCCTGCGTTACCGAAGCGCCGTTCCAGCCGATGCTGTTGGGCGGCTTCGGGGTCTGGCGGTACAACGAGGCATCGGCCGGCACATGCGGCGTGTGGCACTGCTGGCAAAGGAAGGGCGGCCGCATCTTCAGCATGCTTTCGGCGGTGGTGCCGTGCGGGTTGTGGCAGTTGCTGCAATCGTCGTTGACCGGTTCATGGTTATGCACGAACGGACCGCGCTTTTCCATGTGGCAGGTGTAGCAGGTCTCGACCACGCTGTCGCGCTTCATCAGCTTCGGTCCCGCCGAACCGTGGACATTGTGGCAGTCCGAGCAGCCCATCTTGCCTTCCGGTACCGGGTGATGCGAAACGCGGTTGGCCTGGGCGCGCTGCTCCTTGTGGCAGGTGTAGCAAACTTCCGGCTGGGTGCGTTTGTCGCGCACCTTGTCCTGGCCCGAGTGAATCCGATGGCACGAGGAACAGCTTAGATCCCGCGCCTGGTGCGTGCTGCCCATCCAGAACATGCGCTTGGCATCCTTCTGGTGGCAGGTCAGGCAAGCGTCATTGCGCGCGTCGGCGGGAGTCTTGCCCTTGCGACTGTACGTAACGTCCGGCAGAGGGGATTTGTCGCCCTTGCCGGCACCCTTCAGGTGAGTTTCGCTTGTGCCATGGCAACTGGTGCAAGTCGGCGTGCGCGTGTCCGCATTCGTGCCGTGTTTGGTCTTGCCGATCAGGAGCACTTCGGGAGAATCGCCTTCATCATGGCAAGCCGTGCATTTGGCATCGCCTTTGAGGACGATGTCATCGCCCGCCAAAGCGCAACCCATGCCCATCAATGCGCCCACGAAGGCACACCCCAACAAGACCTGTCGCAATCGTTTCATATGTTGTTTACCCGCGGTTAACCCAGTCATGTGGCCCATGCTCTGACTTGGCGAAGTTTCCCAAGCGAACGGACGCACCCTCTATATTAGCCCGCGATTCTCATTTAGGGGGGGCGCCGTCGATTTGATTTAGGTCAACCCTTTCGGCACTATTGCCCGGTTGGGCACAGGGATGCAGCGACCCATGGTGATGCTAAACTACGGCTTGGTCGTTTTCCTGGCGGTGCAGGACTATCTTGCGCCTGGCGTGGTGAAGGAACCCTATGCAAGACAACAGCACCGGGAATTTGTCGTCTGGTTCTTTGCACATTCCCCCTCGACCGGAAGTCGTGACCGCGTTGATGGAGGAAAAGGCCAAGGCGGAACCGAACTTCCGTCGCATCGCGAGGCTGATCACTTCCGACGTCGGCCTGTCCGCAGCGATGATCAAGGCGGTCAATTCGCCGGCTTTCGGCATGGAACCCAAACTGGCCAGCGTTCCGCTGGCACTGCAAACACTCGGGCCGCAGCAAGTGGCCCGCATCGCAACCGAGTTGGTAACGCGCAACCTGAGCGGCGGGAAAACGGCATCGCTGGAACGCTTCTGGGACTCGGCCGAAAAATCCGCGCTGCTGTGCGCCAGAATCGCCGCCAAACTGCACGGGATATCTTCCGACGAAGCTTATAGCTACGGATTGTTTCACGATTGCGGCATTCCGCTGCTGATGAAACATTTCCCCCGCTACAAGGATGTGCTGATAGCCGCCAACAGCAGCGTCGGACAATCGTTCACCGCCTGCGAAGAAGCCGGCGTCGGCACCCACCACGCGGTGGTCGGCTATTTTTTGACGCGTTCCTGGAACCTGCCGGACGTGCTCTGCCAAGCGACGCTGCGCCACCACGAACTGGATGTGTTCGAGGTGGAACAGGGCAATCACATGCTCGACTTCATCGGCATCGGCCATCTTGCCGAACACGCCCACCATCTTTCGGCGCGCAACGGGGAAGATGTCGAGTGGAACAAGTACGAACACGCCGTCCTCGAGCACTTCGGACTGTCGGACGAGGATTACCAGGATATCGTCGAGGGAACTTAGAACCTACCGCAATCTCACCGATCTTTGCCGGTAGTGCCGCGGGCCTTCGCCGGTCCAGGCAATGAAGGCGCGATAAAAGGCGGAGGGATCGGCGAAGCCCAGGTCGGCCGCGATTCGGCTCAACGGGCGGGCGGTCTTGCTCAGCCATTCGCAGGCCAGATCGCGGCGCAAATTGTCTTTGATCGCCTGAAAGCCGGTGTCCTCTTCCAGCAAACGCCGGTGCAGGCTGCGCGGCGACAGGAACAGCGTCCGGGCAATGTCGGGCAGCGACAGATGTTCCGGCAAAGCGCTGCGCAGGGCATCGCGCACACGGGTCGAAAGCACGCGTTCGCGGCGATAAAGCGTGGTGATGCTGGCCGGCGCGTCGACCAGGAAGAGGCGCAGGGCCGCCTCGTCGCGCCGCACCGGCAAGCCCAGGGCGTCGAGCGGGAAGCGGGCTTCCAGCCGCGGCGCATCGAAGCCGCAGCGCGGGGCAAACACCAGTTCATACTCGCCCACGTGAGCAGGCGCCGGATACGGGAAAGCCACCTGCTCCAGCGTCACCGGACTTGCCACCAGCCAGGTGGCGAGTCCGTGAGTCATGCGCAGCAGCCACTCGATGGCGAATACGCGGCCCGCCTGGTTCACCGGCAGCGCCTGCTGTTGCGCGATGGTCAGCAGCGCCGCGCTGGGCGTCTTTTCCAGCTTCACGACGAAATCATCCATGACAATATTCTGAAAACGGACGATGCGCTGCAAGGCCTCTTCGAGGTTTGCCGCAGTCAGCGCGCTGCGGCACATGAACTCGAAGCAGCCACGCCGCAGCGGACGGGAAAACAGCGCGAAGCCTTCGTCGTCAAGCTGTTCGTTGATCAGGCGATAGAGCGCGGCATAACGCGCGATCGGAATGCGCGCGGCGGAATCTTCCATGAGTTGGCTGGCAATTCCTGCATGCTCCAGAATTTCCGCCGGGTTCCGACCCAGCCGTTGCAAGCCGGATAACATGCCGACAACAAAGCCGATAGCGACGCTGGCGTGACGGCGAGAAGAGTTGGGAGCGACCATAGAATTTCACCATAGTGGCAATTTTTGCATAGTATGCGACATTTCGCAGCATGGCGCAGCAGGCGATTAGCCTCTAACATAGCGGCTAGAAACCATCCGCCGGAGCCATTGCCATGACCGATCCCAGCTCAGTTGCCAATCCAGTGACCCAACCCGCCAAACTCGCACCCTACAAGCCGCAGCACAAAGTGCGTTTCGTGACTGCCGCCGCACTGTTCGACGGTCACGACGCCTCGATCAACATCATGCGCCGGATCATGCAGGCGACCGGCGCCGAGGTGATCCATCTAGGGCATAACCGCTCGGTCGGCGAGATCGTCAATGCCGCGTTGCAGGAGGATGTGCAGGGCATCGCCATCACTTCCTATCAAGGCGGGCATGTCGAGTTCTTCAAATACATGCTGGATTTGCTGCGCGCCAACGGCGGCGAGAACATCAAGGTGTTCGGCGGCGGCGGCGGCGTGATCGTGCCGGCGGAGATACAGGAACTGCACGACTACGGCGTGACGCGCATCTTCTCCCCCGAAGACGGCCAATCGCTGGGCCTGCAAGGCATGATCAATCAGGTCGTCAGCCAAGCCGATGTCGATCCGGCGCCGCTGGCGCCCGCCGCCGAGGCCGTGCTGGAAAGACTCGCCAGCGGCGATCGGCGCCAACTGGCGCGCATCGTCACGGCGCTGGAAAACGGCGTGTATCCCGCGGCGCTGAAGCAACAACTGATCGAAGCCGCCGCCAAGGTCAGGACGCCGACGCTGGGCATCACCGGCACCGGCGGCGCCGGCAAGTCGTCGCTGACCGACGAACTGGTGCGGCGCTTCCGCCTCGACCGCAACGACAACCTGAAGCTCGCCATCGTCTCCATCGACCCCTCGCGCAAACGCACCGGCGGCGCGCTGCTGGGCGACCGCATCCGCATGAACGCCATCGAGCATCCCCACATCTACATGCGCTCGCTGGCCACGCGCGACACCGGTTCGGAAATTTCCGTCGCGCTGCCCGAGGTAATCGCGGCCTGCAAGCTGTCCGGCTTCGACCTGGTCATCGTCGAGACTTCCGGCATCGGCCAGGGCAACGCCGCGATCGTGCCGCTGGTCGACTGTTCGCTGTATGTCATGACGCCGGAATTCGGCGCGGCGAGCCAGCTGGAAAAGATCGACATGCTCGACTTCGCCGACTTCGTCGCCATCAACAAGTTCGACCGCAAGGGTGCCGAAGACGCGCTGCGCGATGTGAGCAAACAGTACCAGCGCAACCGCGAGCGCTTCTCCGAGCCCAGCGATGCGATGCCGGTGTTCGGCACCATGGCGGCGCGCTTCAACGACGACGGCGTCACCGCGCTTTACCAGGCGATGGTGCCGCACCTGCAGACGCTCGGCCTCAAGGCGGAACAGGGAAGCTTGCCCAGGGTCGCCGTCAGGCAGTCGTCGGGATCGCGCGCGATCGTGCCGACCTCGCGCGTGCGCTACCTGGCTGAAATCGCCGAGACGCTGCGCAGCTATCACGGACACACGCAACAGCAGGCGGCGCTGGCGCGCGAACGCCAGGCGCTGCGGACATCCAAGACGATTTTTGCGGAATGCGGCAAGCCGGCGAACGACTTCGACGAACTGATCGCCTGGAAACAGGAGCAGCTCGACCCGCGCGCCGGAAAACTGCTGGAGATGTGGCCGAAGACCATCGAGCTGTATGCCCAGAACGAATACGTCGTGAAAATCCGCGACCAGGAGATACGTTCCACCTTGACCACCACTTCGCTGTGCGGCACGAAGATTCGCAAGGTGTCGCTGCCGCGCTTCGAGGACGATGGCGAAGTGCTCAAGTTCCTGATGAAGGAAAACCTGCCGGGCAGCTTCCCGTTCACTGCCGGGGTGTTCGCCTTCAAGCGCGAGAACGAGGACCCGACCCGCATGTTCGCCGGCGAAGGCGATGCCTTCCGCACCAACCGCCGCTTCAAGCGCGTCTCCGAAGGCATGCCGGCCAAGCGCCTGTCCACCGCCTTCGATTCGGCCACGCTGTACGGCTTCGACCCGGACGAACGCCCGGACATCTACGGCAAGATCGGCAATTCCGGGGTGTCGATCGCCACGCTGGACGACATGCAGGTGCTGTATTCGGGCTTCGATCTGTGCGCGCCGACCACCTCGGTGTCGATGACCATCAACGGCCCGGCGCCGATGATCCTGGCGATGTTCTTCAACACCGCCATCGCCCAGCAGGTCGACAAGTTCAAGACCGACAACGGCCGCGAACCGACCGAGGACGAAGTGGACAAGATCCGGGAATGGGCGCTGTCGAACGTGCGCGGCACGGTGCAGGCCGACATCCTCAAGGAAGACCAGGGCCAGAACACCTGCATTTTCTCGACCGAGTTCGCGCTGAAAATGATGGGCGACATCCAGGAGTATTTCGTCCACAACAACGTCAAGAACTTCTACTCGGTGTCGATCTCCGGCTATCACATCGCCGAAGCCGGCGCCAATCCGATCTCGCAGCTCGCCTTCACACTGGCCAACGGCTTCACCTATGTCGAGGCCTATCTGGCGCGCGGCATGCACATCGACGATTTCGCGCCGAACCTGTCGTTCTTCTTTTCCAACGGCATGGATCCCGAATACACCGTGATCGGCCGCGTCGCGCGGCGCATCTGGGCGGTGGCGATGAAGAACAAGTACGGCGCCAACGAGCGCAGTCAGAAGCTCAAGTACCACATCCAAACCTCCGGCCGCAGCCTGCACGCGCAGGAGATGGCCTTCAACGACATCCGCACCACGCTGCAGGCCCTGATCGCCGTCTATGACAACTGCAACAGCCTGCACACCAACGCCTACGACGAGGCCATCACCACCCCCACCGACGAGTCGGTGCGCCGCGCCATGGCGATCCAGCTGGTGATCAACCGCGAATGGGGACTGGCGAAGAACGAGAACCCCAACCAGGGCGCCTTCATCATCGAGGAACTCACCGATCTGGTCGAGGAGGCCGTGCTCAAGGAGTTCGAGGCCATCGCGGAACGCGGCGGCGTGCTCGGGGCGATGGAGACCGGCTACCAGCGCGGCAAGATCCAGGAGGAGTCGCTCTACTACGAGCACAAGAAGCACGACGGCTCCTACCCGATCATCGGCGTAAACACTTTCCGCAATCCGAAAGGCGATGCACAGATCGAGATCGAGCTGGCGCGTTCGAGCGAAGAGGAGAAGCAGTCGCAACTCAAGCGCCTGCGCGACTTCCAGGCCAGTCACCGGGAGGCGGCCGGCCCCATGTTGGCGCGGCTGAAGCAGACGGTCATCGACAACGGCAATGTCTTCGAGGTGTTGATCGACGCGGTGCGCGTCTGCTCGCTGGGGCAGATCAGCACGGCGCTGTTCGAGGTGGGGGGGCAATACCGCAGGAGCATGTAAGACAAAGCAACCCGCCGCCCTGGAGCGACATTTGCGGCATGGCGCGGCGGTCGATCGAATAGAATGCTGCCCTGAACCGGAGCAGCGCTTGAGCCGATTATTTTTATTTACTCGCGAGAAGGATGAATCATGACAATTCGACGTGCCGGAATTATTGGTGCGGGCACCATGGGCAACGGTATTGCCCAGGCCTGCGCAGTGGCGGGAGTTCCCGTGGTGATGGTGGATATCAACGATGCCGCCGTGGCGCGCGGCGTCGCCACCATCAGCGGTAGCCTCGATCGCCTGGTCAAAAAGGAAAAAATGACCGCCGCGCAAAAGGACCAGGCGCTGTCATTGATCCAGGGCAGCACCCAGCAGGCCGACCTGAAGAGCTGTGACATCGTGATCGAGGCGGCGACCGAGAACCTCGGCCTGAAGCTCAAGCTGCTCAAGGACGTCGAAGCCCTGCTCGGCCCCGAAACGATTCTTGCGAGCAATACCTCTTCGCTCTCAATCACCAAGCTGGCTGCGGCGAGCGGCCGTGCCGACAGGTTCATCGGCATGCACTTTTTCAACCCGGTACCGATGATGGCGCTGGTCGAACTGATCCGCGGTTTGCAGACCAGCGACACGACGCATGCCAAGGTCGAAGGGCTGGCCAAGCAACTCGGCAAGACGCCGATCACGGTGAAGAACAATCCGGGCTTCGTGGTCAACCGCATCCTCGTCCCGATGATCAACGAAGCCGTTTTCGTGCTGTCGGAAAACCTCGCCACCGCCGAGGACATCGACGCCGGCATGAAGCTGGGCTGCAACCAGCCGATCGGCCCGCTGGCACTGGCCGACATGATCGGACTGGACACGCTGCTGGCGGTGATGGAAGTGTTCTATGCCGACTTCGGCGATTCCAAGTACCGGCCGGCACCGCTGCTCAAGGAAATGGTCGCCGCCGGCTATCTGGGGCGCAAGACCGGACGGGGCTTCTACCAGTATTCCTAGGTCGAATACGGCGGCTATGCCGCCATATTCGACGGCAAAGCGCGGCGCACCTCGATGCGGCCGCGCAGGCTATTGACGAACCAGACGCGCTGAGCGCGCGCTAGGTCGTCGAGGTTCAGCACCGCCTCCGTTATCTCGCCGTTGTCGAGCATTTCGCTGCGCAGGCAGCCGTCGAGCAGGCCGCTGGCGATCGGCGGCGTCAGTTGGCGACCGTCAAGTTCCAGCACCAGGTTGCCGCGCGTGAATTCGGTAAGTTCCCCTTGTTCGTTCCACAGCAGCACATCGAATGCCTCCGGGTGTGCTGCCGCAGCGCGCTCATAGACTTCGCGCCGCGTCGTCTTGTGGTAAAGCCAGAGGCTGTCGCGCGCGACCGGCGTGGCGGCGACGGCAAAAACCGCGGGCTGCTCGACCGGTTCGGGCAAAGGATCGATGGCGACGGCGATATTGCCCCGACGATCCAGGCGAATACGCATGCGGGCGTCCTGCCTGCCGGCTTCGGCGGCAACGCTGTCGAGTCGTTCGCGGCAGCGCGCCGCGTCGAAAGGACGACAGAAATGCCGCGCGGATGCCGCAAGGCGGGCCAGATGCCGCTCCAGCCGCACATAACGGCCACCTTCGAGACGCAGGGTTTCCAGCAGCTGGAAATCGTTCGCCGCATCGCAAAGAAACTGCGACTTCAGCAGCGTCTCGGCATATTCGTCGGCGGCGCAGGAGTCCCAGACGATGCCGCTGCCGATGCCGCAAGTGGCCGTGGCATCGGTGCCATCCAAGGTCACGCTGCGGATGGCGACATTGAACATGGCGTCGCCGCCCGGCCGCAACAGACCGATGGCGCCGCAATAAATGCCACGGGGTTCGGTCTCGAGGCGGGCGATGATTTCCATCGCCTTGACCTTGGGCGCGCCGGTGACGGAACCGCAGGGAAACAGCGCGCCGAAGATATCGTCGAGGGCAACATCGGGCCGTGCCTCGGCGGTGATCGTGGAGGTCATCTGCATCACGGTCGGATAGCGTTCGATCGAGAACAGCGCCGGCACGCGCACGCTGTGCGGCATGGCCAGGCGCGAAAGGTCGTTGCGCAGCAGATCGACGATCATCAGGTTTTCGGCACGGTTCTTGTCCGAGGCGCCGAGGCTCTCGGCGATTTGCCGGTCTTCCGCCGGCCAGCGTCCGCGCTGCGCCGTGCCTTTCATCGGCATGGCCGTGAGCCGATGGCCATCGCGGCGAAAAAACAACTCGGGCGAAACCGAAAGGATCCGCCAACGGCCCAGGTTCAGGTAGGCGGCATAGGCGTTCGGCTGCGCTTCGCGCAGCTGCCGGAACCACGCGAGTTCGCTGCCGGCATGGCGGCTGTGCAGCCGCAGGGTGTAATTGACCTGATAGACCTCGCCGGCAAAGATGGCCTTGCGGATGGCGGCGATATCCGCATCGAAACCTGCGCGGCTCACGCTCGGCTGCCACTGGCCGGTGCCGGGGGCTAGGTAGAACGGGTCTTCAGCCCCGGCCGGCAGGGGCGCATCGAAAACGCCGAACCAGGCGAGCGGAAAATCGCCGCCTGGACGCACACGCAACGCCGCATCGAAAGCGGGCGCCGCCTCGTAGCTGACGCAGCCGGCTACCCACGCCCCGCTCCGCGCGCGGCTCTCGACGGCGCGCAGGACGCCGCGAACTTCAGCCGGCGCGGTCGCGCAAAGAATCTCGCGCGGCGTACCGAACGCCAGCGGCCGGCGAACGCCGCCAGCCAGCGGAAAGTCGAAAACAAAAAGTGGCTGCATGAATACTCAAGACCTACACGCCCTAGCCGAGACTCTCGATGCCGGGCAGGAACACTTCCGTCACCAGCAGCGGCCGGCCATAACGCAGGAAGCGCGAACGGCGCGCCCAGAGCGGCGGCAGCGTTGCCTCCAGAGCGATCTCCGCACAGCGGTGCAGCGGACTCGCCACCGCTATGCGTGCGACATGAAACGGACAGCGTGCGATGGTCGGGTCGGCGAACAGCGCTTCGCCGAGCGGACGCGTACCGATTCCCGCCGCCATCCGCCAGGGACCGCTCAGGTCGCGACGCGCAGCCACGCTGTGGGCGAAGACCACAGCGTGGCCGTCGGCCAGCAGCAGCACTTCGCGAGCCCAGCCGCAGGCGCCGCGCCGCAGGCCGAGCAGCCGGCGCTCGCTCTCGTGCGGCAAAGCCAGTCCGTCGCGCAGAACGCGGACATTGAATCGGCTGCAGCGGGCCTTGATGCGGGCGGTGAGGGAAGCCTCGTCCGTCAGCCAGGGTCGCAGGTATGCGGGCACCTCGACATGCGTCGAGAACGGCCGCCAGCTTGTGTGGTCCATGCAGCTATCATCCGAAGGGAGCGCCGTTGACACGCCGGCGCATCAGGTAAAAGGGTGGAAGAGTCACGATGGGAAGTGTACCGTAATACCGTCGGGCAGAGCCCCGCGTGAACGGATGGGCACTTGCCGGCTATTTCTTTTTTTCCGGTGGCGCAGCCTGCTCCGGCGGAGTCGCTGGGCCGGCCTCCGGCGGCATGAAATTCCAGGACCAGTTGGCCGGATCGGCGAAGAAATTGGCAAGATTGGCGTCGCTCTCGCTGGCACCTGACGACTGGCGCAGCTTCTGGAGCGCGGACAGCGTGTGACGCTGCACTTCCAGTCCCTGGATAGTGGTTTGCAGCATGTTCAGGTTCATCTTCAGCCATCCCTCGACAGCCTTGAGATCGGCGATCCGCTTATCGAGTTCGCCCATGTCCAGCGTTGGTGCCACCATGCCGGGCAGCGGAAACCCCATGCCCCCCCACATGGATTTAAGGAATTCCAGCGGGTCTTGCGGCGCATCGGCCATGATTTTCTCCGGGGTGATGATGTGGGGATATTACTCCCACGCCATGGCGCGCAACAAATTGCGCCTGGAATTCGGCGATGTCGGTTGTTGCGGTTCAGGCGGGAACGGCGCTGCCCGGCAGGTTGCGTGGCACCGCGGCAGGCGGGGTGGGTTGGTAGTGCTCGACCAGATCGTCGTCGACGGCGATTTGCAGCAGGTCCAGAACCTGATGCGCCATGCCGCGGCAGGCATTGGCGAGAGAGGTTGGCAGCGTACCGGGGAAATCCTTTTGCAGCAGCAGCTTGCTCGCCGAGAGCGTGAACACCGGTTCCAGGATGCGGTCGCGGTACGGAATCAGAAACTCCCTGACGCTTTTCTCCGCCGCCTCGCGTTGCCAGGCGTTGGTCGGCCATTGCATCGGCACGGCATAGGCGCGCGGAAACATCTCAAGGTCGCGGATCACGGTGCGAATATCCTCGTGCGAATCGCGAAACGGCAACAGCACCAGGTCGGCCAGACCGTACAGTTTGCGATCCATCTCGGTGCGATTGCCGCCGCCGTCGATCACGCCGAGCCAGGCTTTGAGCGCGCGCACCTTGTCGACCACTTTGGCCAACGCCTCGCGCGTCCGGGCATCGGCGGTCAGGTAGCGGCGACTGGCGGGATTGAGCGGCTCGCGATGGGTGTCGGTGAGCACGCACACCGAACGCTGGCCGACCAGTCCCAGCCCCTGGCAGAGCATGTGCGATAGCGTGGTCTTGCCGGTGCCGCCCTTGTTGCCGATGACACAGATAATATCTGCCATATTGCGTCTCCTGTTCTTCGCCCGGCCTGTCGCAGATGAAGCGGGGCTTGCATCAGGTCTGGATTATTGGCGAAAGCGACGGGCCGCTATGCGGTGAAATGCAAGGCAATCGGGCCTTATTTCAGCGCAGCGAAATCACAGGCGATAACAATGCAATTGGGTTGAGCGCCGGTCGGCAACCGCTACGACTCGTTCCGGAGTTTGCCCGGGAACGGCGAAACTGTTGCTCACCAGCAGCGTGCCGGAACGCATCTCGGCGCGTGCCTTGTTCATCAGGCGCCGCATCGGCACCGGCGAGAGGAAGACATAGACGATGTCGAACGCGGCGAGGTCCTGCTGCCAGAAATCGCCGTAGCGAATCTTCAGATTGGCCTGCGCCAGACTTGCCAGCCTGGCCCACAGCCAGGGCAACGGGGCATGTTCGATACCGACGAAGCGGCAGTCGCAACGGGCTCGCGCGAGCCGGCGCAGCAGGCCGCCATGTCCGCACCCCAGGTCGACGACTTGGCAGGGCTGGGGCGGCAGCAGCTGCTCCAGCGCCAGCGCGGTTGCGGCATTCGACAGGTACAGCGGCACCCGGCTTTGGTCGGTGCGCCAATACACCAACAGCAGCAGAACGAAAGCCGCCAAATACCAGCTCGGCGCGATCTCCAGGCGACTGGCCAGCACCACTGCCGGCAGGAAACCGCAGTGGATCGGCAGCCACCATTTCGGCGATCCGAGCCAGTTGCCGATCAGCGCAGCGCAGACTCCTTGCAGCGCGGCGGCGGCCAAGGGTATGCCGGACAGTTGCGGATAGACCAAGCGGATCAGGGCGGCGGCGGCAATGCCCCCGCCAACCTGGGCGATGAGAGCGACGCGCAACGGCGAACGAGAAAACGACATGGCGCGATGATACCGCCCTAACTTGAAGTCTCGGCGGACTTCCTCATCAAGCCGGCGTCAGCTTGGCGATCGACAGGGCCAGCCATTTCATGCCGGCATGGCCGAAATTTATCTGCACGCGGGCGTCCGTACCCGAACCCTCGGCATTGATGATCACGCCCACGCCGAACTTGGCATGCCTGACATTCTGTCCGATTTGCAGGCCGCCCGGACTTTCCCGCTGCACGCTTTTCGCTTGGCGCAACGGCGGCGCTGTCTGCGCCGGCGCACTTTTGGTTTGCGCTTCCGCGCCGTAGGCATTCCTGAGTTTCGGCGTCAGCCACTTCAACAAGTCCTTCGGGATTTCGTCGAGAAAGCGCGACACCAGGTTGTAACGCGTCTGGCCGTGCAGCATGCGGGTCTCGGCGAAAGACAGGTAGAGCTGCTGACGCGCCCGTGTCACGGCGACGTACATCAGGCGCCGCTCTTCCTCTAGGCCTTTTTCTTCAAGCAGGGAATTCTCGTGCGGGAACAACCCTTCCTCCAGGCCGCTCAGGAACACCACATTGAACTCCAGTCCCTTGGCGGAATGCACGGTCATGAGCTGTATCGCCTCGTCGCTGTCGCCGGCCTGGTGCTCACCGGCTTCGAGCGCGGCATGCGCCAGGAAGGCGGCCAGATCGCTTTGTTCGGCCGCGTTCGCTTCGATCGTTTCGCGCTGCCATTCTTCCGAAACGAAGCTGGCGGCGGCGTTGATGAGTTCGTCGAGGTTGGCCAGCCGGTCCTGGCCTTCCTTCTCGTTGCGGTAGTGCTCGATGAGACCGGACAGTGCCAGCACGTGGTCGACCACTTCGGGCAGCGGCAAACCGGCGCTGCCTTCCTTCATCCTGGCGATGAGCTGGGCAAAGGCCGCGAGCGCGACTTGCGCCTTGCCGCTGAGTTGTCCGATCGCCGCATGCAGGCTGCTGCCCTGCGCCTGCGCCAGGTCGGCCAGTTGTTCCAGCGAGCGGGCGCCGATGCCGCGTGTCGGAAAATTCACCACGCGCGCAAATGCGGTGTCGTCGTCCGGGTTGGCGATCAGGCGCAGGTAGGCCAGCGCATGCTTGATCTCCTGCCGCTCGAAGAAGCGCAGCCCGCCGTACACCCGGTAGGGCAGGCCGGCGTTGAACAAGGCGTGCTCCAGCACCCGCGACTGGGCGTTGGATCGATACAGCAGGGCGATCTCGCTGCGCGAATGGCCCTCGCGCGTCAGCGACCTGATCTCCTCGACGAGCCAGCGCGCTTCTTCGAGATCGTTGATGGCCTCGAAGACGCGGATCGGTTCGCCGCTGCCGGCGTCGGTCCACAGGTTCTTGCCGAGCCGCGACGCGTTGTTCTTGATGATGGCGTTGGCGGCATCGAGGATGTTGCCGTGCGAGCGGTAGTTCTGCTCCAGCCGAATGACATTGGCAACCTTGAACTCGCGCTCCAGATCGCGCATGTTGCCGACCTCGGCGCCGCGAAAGCCGTAGATCGACTGATCGTCGTCGCCGACCGCGAACAGGCAGGCGCCGCCGCCCGCCAGCAGCTTGAGCCAGCGGTATTGAAGCTTGTTGGTGTCCTGAAACTCATCGACGAGAATATGACGAAAGCGTTGCTGGTAATGGCGGCAGAGGATCTCGTTCCTCTCCAGCAACTCGAAGGAACGCAACAGCAGCTCGGCAAAATCCACCACGCCTTCGCGCTGGCATTGGCGCTCGTAGGCCTCGTAAAGTTCGACGCGCTTGCGGCTGAAATCGTCCCAGGCTTCCACCGCGCCGGCGCGCGTGCCTTGCTCCTTCTGGGCGTTGATGAAATGCTGCAACTCGCGCGGCGGGAATTTCTCGTCGTCGACATCGAGGGATTTCAGCAAACGCTTGATCGCCGACAGCTGATCGGCCTGATCGAGAATCTGGAACAGCTGCGGCAGGCCGGCTTCCTTGTGATGGGCGCGCAGCAGGCGGTTGCACAAACCGTGGAATGTGCCGATCCACATGCCGCGCGTATTGATCGGCAGCATCGCGGACAAGCGGGTGAGCATTTCCTTGGCCGCCTTGTTGGTAAAAGTGACGGCCAGCACGCTGTGCGGGCTGACTTGAGTGGTGGAAATCAGCCAGGCGATGCGGGTGGTCAATACGCGCGTCTTGCCGCTGCCGGCCCCGGCCAGAATCAGCGCATGCTGCGGCGGCAGTGTGACGGCGGCGAGTTGTTGGGGATTGAGACCGGCAAGCAGTTGCGGAGTGGATGAGGACATGGCGCAAATTATACGCCCCGAAGAAACGCTCCCGCCCGAAGGTTAGCGTACGCACACAAGCCGCATTTCTGTTCATATTCAATGTGTACTCAGCCAGACGCCGTCATTCCGGCGCAAGCCGGAATCCAGTATTGACGCACCTTTCTGGGTTCCGGCTTGCGCCGGAACGACGGGCTATTCGAGATGTGTGCATACGCTAGCGCCCGAAGGGGACAGTGCCCGAAGCGGTTCCGGCTTAAGCGGCAAATCCTTCGCGGCTGACGCTGCGGTCAACTGCCACTCTCAGCAGCCAGGAGCCGCCACTGGCAAAGGCCGCGTCCAGCATCTGCCGCAGTGTCGCGGCATCGGTCGCCAGGCCGTAGCGAAGCCCGAACGCCGCCGCCAGCCGCGCAAAATCGACGTGCGGCGACGCAGTCCAGCCGCGCGCGAAAAGCGCCGGCGATATGACATGAGCAAATTGCAGCTGATCGAAGATACCGCCGCCGCCGTTATCCACGACGACGGCGACAACATCGCGGCCGGGCAGCAACGCCAGGCTCCCGCAATCGTGTAGGGCCGTCTGGTCCCCGATCAGCAAGCCGACCGGCGCAGCCGTGGCCGCGGCGATCCCCGCGGCGGTGGCGATGTTGCCATCGATGCCCGAGGCGCCGCGATTGCCGTGAAGATGAAGCCGCTTGGCGGTCGTCCCTGAAAATGCGTCCATGGCACGAATGACGAGCGAGTTGCCGCAGAAACAGTGCGCATCGGGGGGAAGCGCAGCGAACAGCTCGCGTATCACGCTCCCTTCGAACAACGGCGATGTGGTGCAGAACGCCGTTGCCCGCTCCTCCGCTGCGGCTTCCAGGCGTTGCCATGCGGCACACCAGTCCGGCGCTGCGGCAGCGACTCGCGAGCGCAGCGCCTCTGCAACAGCCAGGGCGTCGCCGCGCAAGAAAGTGTCGCTGCGCCAAAGCGGATCCGGCCACTTGCCGGGGGAGGCGACGAGGACGTGATGCGCCTTGTCGAGACCGGACAGCCAACGCTCGAGCGCACGCGACACCGGGAATGCGCCAAAGCGCAGTACCCATGCCGGCGCCGGCAGGTCGGCTTGCCGCAGGAAGCGCGCTTGCTGCGCGAGGATGCGGCTGCGGTCATGCGGGCCGCAGCGAAGATCCGAGAGCGGCTCGGCAAAAACAGGCGCGCCCAGCTGCTCCGCCAGCGCGGCAAGCGATGCGGCAAAGGCCGGCGGGTAGTCGCTCTCGCCGCAGACAATCACGCCCGGCCGAGTCGACAGCCGGGCCGCGAGGGCGTCGAGCGCATCCGCTGCGGGCAGTGCCGGCACCGCTTCGGCGAGCGCGATGGGCTCGCCGAGGGGTGGCGGTGGCGCCGGAATCGTCTCCGGCAGAAGCGGCTCGCGAAAAGGCAGATTGGCATGCACCGGCCCGGCGACCGGCAAGCGGCACTCTTCGAGCAGCCGTGTCGCCAGCGCCCGCAAGTAGCCCTGCGAGATGTCATCGGCAGGAACGGACACGGCATGGAAAGCGCGCACCTGGTCGCCGAAGAGCTTCGTCTGGTCTACGGTCTGGTTCGCCCCCCAGCCATTGATCTCCGCCGGCCGGTCCGCCGTCAGCATCAGCAGCGGGATGCCGGCGAGATTGGCTTCCATCGCGGCCGGCAACAGGTTGGCCGCCGCCGTGCCCGAGGTGCACAGCACGGCGGCCGGGCGCCGCGTGGCCCGACCGATGCCGAGGGCGAAATAGCCGGCGGCACGTTCGTCGTTGATGACATGGGCGCAGATCTCCGGGCGCCGCAGGACGGCGAGGGCCAAGGGTGCGGAACGCGCGCCGGGGGCAAGCACGACATGGCGCAGACCGGCGGCGGCGAGTCCCGCGACGAAGGCGTCCGCCCAGGCGAGATTCAGCGCGCCGCCGTTCATGCCGCGCGTTCCTCGTCGTCCCGTGCATAAGCGGCGGCGAGCGCCGTGCGCATGGCGGAAAACTTGGCTTCCGTCTCGGCAAGCTCCTGCTGCGGATCCGAACCGGCGACGAAGCCGGCGCCGGCGTACAGCGTCGCCTCGCAGCCCTCGAACAGTCCGCAGCGAAGCGCGACCGCAACATCGCAATCGCCCGCCGCATCGATCCAGCCGAAGCCGCCCGTATACCAGGCGCCGCGCCGATCGCCGTGGCGTTCGAGCCAATCGAGCGCCACGGCCGTCGGCGTACCGCCGACAGCGGGAGTCGGATGCAAACGCCCGATCAAGTCGAAGACCGACACCTGCGGCTGACGGCGCGCCGTGATGCGGCGGCGCAGATGGGTCAGCGCATTAAGCCGCATGACTTCCGGCGCGGCGGGCACCGCGACGTCATGGCACAGGGTGGCGAGCGCAGCGGCCACGTCGTACGCGACGAGGTCGTGCTCGCGATGATTCTTGTCCGTGCCGAGCGGCGATCCCGCTTCCTGCCAGGCCGTGCCGGCGAGCGCGTCCACCGCCACGCGCCCGCCCTCCAGCTCAAGCAGGGTCTCGGGCGAGGTGCCGATGAAAGACGTGCCGTTGTGGCCGACCCCGAAGGTGGCGCACGCCGGATGCCTGTCGGCAAGGGCGGCCAGCAGCGCCGATACCGCCACAGGCGCATCGCTCCGCAAGCGTTGCGACCGGGTCAGCACGAACTTTTCGGCTTGTGCGGCCGCAATGGCGCGAAGAGCGGCGCGCCCGCGCGACAGGAAGGCCTGCTCGGCAAGCGGGTTGCGCAAGGGCACGTAAGGCGTTCCGGCAACATCCGCCGGCTTCGCCTGCAACGCTTGCAACGCCTGCCAAAGCGTGCGCCAACGCGCCAGCGCTTCTCCGGCCTGGTTCGCCGCACAGGAAAGCGTCGCCCAGCAGGCGCCGTCTTTCTCGCACAACAGCAACTCCGGCACCCAGAGGGCGGCATTGGGCAGTGGATAGCCATCGCTCGGCGAAAAGGCGAATCCGGTAAAGGCCAGCGGCTTCGCCGCCGAGTCCGCAGCATACAGCCAACTCTCGGCGAGGCCGCGCTGGGCGGCGTCTAGCGCGGCGAAGCGACCCGCACCCGCGCTCGTCGCCGCGCATGCCCGGCCGAGACCGAACAGGCGCAGCCTGCGATCCGGCCGCTGCCAGAACAACCAATCGTCATTTTCTGGCAGCGACAACCCCGGCCAACGGGGCAACGGGAATGCGACGCTCAGCAGTCGCGCCGGGCGGGCGTATTGCCCGATCCGCGCGAGGTCTCGGGAAACGGCATGCCAATCGATCATGGCGCAGTTTCCCAAAGCGACGGCAGCGCGAGGCGGTCGAGCTTGCCGCTGGCGGTACGCGGCAGGCGATCGATGCGCAGAAAACGGCGCGGGCGACGAGCGTTCGGCATATGGAGCCGGCACCAGGCGTCGATGCTGGCCTCGGCGCGGTCTCCCTCATAGGCGCAGGCGATGATGTCTCCCCAGAGCGGATCGGCAAGACCCGTGACGCCTGCATCGCGCACGCCGGGGCAGGCGGCCAGCCGCGATTCCACCTCGAGGGGATGCACGTTGACGCCCGCCGAGACGAGCATGTCGTCGGCGCGGCCGACGATGCGAACGCGATGTTGCGTATGCTGCGTGTGTTGCGTGTACTGTGTGTCGACGCAACCGATGTCGCAGGTAACGATCCAGTCCGCGGCTTGCCCCGTTTCCCCCAGATAGCCGGCCATGCGGGCGGGCGTGGCGATTTGCAGGACGCCGTTGGCTGCCGGCGCAATACGCACGCCGGGGAGCGGACAGCCGACATCGCCTTCCTCCCAATCGGCGCCGGGCCGCAGGTTGACCGTGGCCAGCGCGCAGGTTTCGGTCATGCCGTAAGTCGGGCAGACCGGCCAGCCGGCGGCCAATGCGCGACGGAACAGCGGCTGAGTCAGCGCGGCGCCGCCGACCAGCGCACAGCGCAGGCTCGATGGCGGCCGGATGCCGGCATCGAGAAGCCGCGCGAGCATCGGCGGCACCAGCGACAGGTGGGTAATGCGCCGCGCCGCGAGATCGCGTCCGACAACATCGACGTCGAAACCCTCATGCACGACGGCGGTGGCGCCGGCACGCAGGCAACGGTAAAGGATCATCGCACCGCCGATATGGTAAAGCGGCATGCAGGCGAGCCATGCATCGCCTGCGGCCAGTCCCAACGCCTGCATGCTAAGTCGGCTTGCGGCGGCGATCGCACGCCACGGCAAGCGCACGCCCTTGGGCGCGCCGGATGAGCCGCTGGTGGCGATGACCAGCGCCAGCGACGGGTTGGCGGCCTGCGCCGCGAGACCGACGAGCGTCTGGCGATATGACTGGGCCAGGCCGGGCGGCAGCGGAAACAACGTACCGCCTCCCAACGCGGCATCGACGATCCCGGTCGCGAGCGTTGCCACATCGCCCTCCGGCGTCAGGAGGCCATGTCGCCCCGGCATGCCGGCAAGATCGCCGAAAGACAGGCGGGTCCCGTCGGGCAGGATCAGGGCGCAGGCACGCCGATCGGCGCGCCTAAGCCAAGCACGAATCGGCAGCATGGGAATATCCGGCGGACGGCGCCTGGCTTTCAGACGGTGCGACCCCCAGGCCGGCGCCGGCTGGCAACGTCATTCGGCCGTTGGCGATGAGGGGCGCGTCGGCGACGTCCGCAGCAAGCCAGGCGCTGGTGCCCAGGCCGTGGGCAATCGCTGGCGCCAGCGCGGCGGCGAGATGCGCCGTCGCAATGATGCCGATGGCCGAGTCGATCACCGAAGTCAGCACGATCTCGATGCCGGCCTCGACGGCCCGTTGTGCGATTGCGCGCGTTGCGGCGTAGCCGCCGAGACGCGCCGGTTTCAGGACGAATCGACGCACCGCCTTGGTTTCGATGAGCGCCGCCATGTCGAGCAAGGGCAGCGATTCGTCGACGGCGATGGCGAAGGGAAGCGCTGCCTGCAAGCCCGCGAGCGCGCAGACAGACGGTGCGGCGAGCGGTTCTTCGACGGCATCGATAGGCAGTTCTGCGATGGATGCCAGAAAGCGCTGCGCCTCCGCCTCGCTCCAGGCACGGTTGGCGTCGAGGCGCAAACGCAGACGGCCGCGCGTGGCAACGACGAGTGCGCGAAGACACTCTATCTCGTTATCGGGCGTGTCGATGCCGACCTTGATCTTGCCGATCGCGAAACCCTGCTCGGCGGCCTGCGCGGCACGGACTGCACAGGCCGCATCGAGCGGCCCCAGCGCGGCGTTGACGGCCAGCGTGGTCGCGCCTGCGTTGGCGCCGAGCAGGCAGGCCAGCAGCACGCCCCGTCGCTGCGCTTCGATGTCGAGCAAAGCGGTTTCGATCGCCCAGCGCACTTCCGGCGGTGAGCTGCCGTCATCGTCAGCGCTGCCCGCAGCGACGCAGCGACGCAGGCAAGCGTCGAGCGCGGCAAACACCCGTGCCTGTCCAACCGCGCCAGAACTGGGCAGCGGCGCGCAGTCGCCCCAGCCGGCAATACCGTCCTGCGCCGTCAGCCGAACCAGCGCCCCCTGCCTTTCGGTGAGCGTCTCCGAGGCGGCGACCCAAGGCCGCTTGAGCGGCAATCGGTAAGGAACGAGATGAGCGCTGGCGATTCGCATGGACTACCCTAACCCTGGCGTATGCACACATCTCGAATAGCCCGTCGTTCCGGCGAAAGCCGGAACCCAGAAAGGCCCACCAATACTGGATTCCGGCTTTCGCCGGAATGACGGGGTGCTGGTTTGACACATCATATTCTCGATGAGTATGTACTAGGGTCTCCGTCTGTATTTGCTGAAATCCGGCGGCCGCTTTTCCAACCAGGCATTGCGGCCCTCCTGCCCCTCTGCGGTCATGTAGAACAGTCCCGTCGCCTGGCCGGCGAGTTCCTGGATGCCTGCCAGGCCATCGGTGTCGGCATTGAAGCCGGCCTTGATCATGCGCAGCGCCGTGGGCGACAGCTCAAGCATTTTTCTACAATAGGCGAGGGTCTCCTCCTCTAGCCTGTCGAGAGAAACGACGGCATTGACGAGCCCCCAGTCCAATGCGGTTTGGGCGTCGTACTGCTGGCATAGCAGCCAGATTTCCTTGGCGCGCTTGAGGCCGATGGTGCGTGCCATCAGGCCTGTGCCCAGGCCGGCGTCGAAGCTGCCAACGCGCGGACCGGTCTGGCCGAAGCGGGCGTTGTCGGCGGCGATCGTGAGATCGCAGACGAGGTGCAGCACATGCCCGCCGCCGATCGCATAACCCGCCACCATCGCCACGACGGGTTTGGGCAAGCGGCGAATCTGCATCTGCAGATCGAGCACATTGAGATGGGGAGTTTTCGTTTCGGCATCGTGGTAACCGCCATCGTCGCCGCGCACCCGCTGGTCGCCGCCCGAGCAGAACGCCTCGTTTCCCGCGCCGGTGAAAATGATGACACCGACATCCGGGTCCCGGTGCGCGCGGGTAAAAGCGTCGATCAGCTCGTCGACGGTTTCGGGCCGAAAGGCGTTGCGCCGCGTCGGGCGGTTGATCGAAATCTTGGCGATGCCGTCGCCGGAAAGCTCGTAGAGGATGTCCTCATAGAGAGTGCCGCTGGGAGGGACGGATGTCCAGACTATGCTCATGACTAAGCGACCTCCGGGACGGGAATCCCGACGAGTTCGTTATGGAGGATTTGTGGGCGGCGGACGTTGTTGGCGGTGAAGAAGCGTTTGCAGACATTGTTCGAGTACCAGGTGCCGTGCGGAGCCGTGAGCCGGAGCGTGTGCGCGTCGTCGACGATGAGTTCGCGTTCCCGCAGATAGTCGAGGGCGGGGCCGTACAGGTCGTCCAGCTCGAAGCCGAAACGTTCGCGGAAGGTGTCCTTGCTCAACGCCATGGCGCGCACGCCCAAGGCCGGATAGCGGGACATCAACTCCGCGGTGTCGACCCGTTTGCCCATCAGCACCGGCAGCCGCCCGGCGTTCATGCTGGCGAGGTAATCATGGACGCTGTGA
>Ga0172380_10001254_pt1 | contig 44312 bp, 45 predicted proteins | sample Leawe162metaG_FD_119747 | JGI IMG/M metagenome (GOLD analysis project Ga0172380, IMG submission 119747) | Leachate microbial communities from a municipal landfill in Southern Ontario, Canada - Leachate well 162 metaG | ecosystem: Engineered > Solid waste > Landfill > Unclassified | place...
CTCATATCGGACGAAGAGATTGCCGCAGTGGAGTATGCTTTGAACAGTCGACCAAGGAAACGACTGGGATGGAAGACACCATTAGAAGTCTGGGGTGGTGCGTTTCAATATTGAATTCAGGTTACGAACTCTGTACTTAGGTAAGAAAAGTTGTTCTAATCAAACGGAAGTGATAGATTGCCCACGGGTCACAGTCATTTGAAAGGAGGTGTGCGATGGAATTCGCAACACTCGACCCCGATGCCTTGTACATGAAGGCGTTCTATTCCCCAGGAGGACTCGAGAAAATGCTCGAGCTCATGGAGAGCAGAGAAATCGCTGCTAGCGCAAAAGTCCGCGAAAACGTCCGTGACATCTATCTTTCTCACATTCGGTACGTTATTGCGACGGACTGGGGCGAAGAGCTTCTGTTGGAACTGTCCAAGCATCTCTTGAAGGCGCGCGATGTCTTGAACCGCCGAAAGGCCACAAGAGACCTCGTCGCATCATTCAAGGTGTTCGAGGACATGGTGGACGATGCGCTTGCGTTCCGTCCACGTCCGAAACAAGAAGTTATGCGCACTTTCCGCGTCGCTGTCCCGCTCCTCAAAGAGCTCTCGCTGAAGCCCGTGTCTATCACGGAGGTTCAGAGAAAGACGGCATGGAAACCGTGGGGTCTTGTTCGGGTGATTCGCCGGTGCGAGCTTGAGGGCTACATCCGGCGTACCTCAGTCAACGGGGAACATCTGATCGCACTCACACACTTCGGTGCGGCAGCTCTTCGGAGTCGTCGTCGCATGGTGGAAAAAGAAGCCGAACGCGATGCAGCGTAAGCTCCTTGGCCGCTCTACAGGAAACTGTGGGGCGGCCTTTGTATTTGTGTAAGAAACGACATTCTTTCCATGCATCTCATACTCTCTTGGACTGCTTGGTAGATTTGAGGCAGTTCGGAAAAGAGGTGGTCGGGGGCACTATAGTGTAAAACAAAGGACGCTTTTTGCGTCCCTTGTTTATCCCCAAGCTATACTCAGCTTTTCCATAAGTTATACACACCTTGTCCCCACACTTATGAGGAGTATGATCATGGAATGAAGCAGCGCCTCCTCCACTCAGCTCTTGCATCACTTGAGTGGCGTGCAATTGCCTTTGTAGTAACGAATGCATTCTTTTGGGCCACGACAGGAAACTTCTGGCACGCAACCATTCTTGCGCTTGAATTGCATCTCGTACTCCTCATTGTTCACTTTGCATGGTTTTATGTGCGCGAAACTAAAGCGCATTCGTAGTCAGTTTGTTTGATTCGTGTTATAAGTGCGACACGCAGTATCGACTGCACTCATGGCGACTATGGTGTAACGGTTAACACTGGAGCTTGTGGAGCTCTCGATCAGGGTTCGATTCCCTGTAGTCGCCCATTTATTGACGTCTTGTAATGAGAACGTTATCGTCCTAAACGGAGGGCACTTCGCCCCAAGGACATACAAAATGTCGAAGTACTTTATAGGCTTCATGCTTCCAAAAGAAGCAGTAGGCCCGCTTTCGAATTTGCAAAAGAGAGTGGAAGGAATCTTGCGTGCAACACGCGAGGTTGGAGATGTGGTGGTAACACACGGAAATTCACCACTCCATATCACCTTCGTGCCGCCGTTTACTCTCCATGAAAGGAGGGCACATGACGCGCTCGAACGAGACATGAACACATTTTTGGGACGCGCGAAGTCGGTCCATGTCAGTCTTGTTGGACTTGTGTCCACTCCCGACATGATATACACGCGCGTACACACTTCATGCTTCGAACCATTGCGTCTTCTTCGCGAAGAACTTCGGTTCTACACGAAGAATGTTCCGTTTGATTCGGAATTCACTCCGCACGTAAGTCTTGCGCGGAAATTCGATCAAAAGAATCTTCTGCGAATTATTCGTGCGTTCGATGAGGCAAACCACGAAGAGTCTCCATTTCCGCTTTCGTTCGAATTGGATGCACTCACTCTTTTTCGAAAGGATAGCGATATATGGAAACCTGAGCGCACCATTCATTTTGCAAGAAGGTGTGCGGCATAACAGACGGGGAGGCTTTGGCCTCCCCGTTTTGCTATACTCCTTGCATGAACTCATTTATTCAGGAATTTAAGACGTTTGCGCTTCGGGGGAATGCCCTTGATCTAGCCGTGGGTGTTGTTATTGGGGCTGCGTTTAATGGAATCGTGAATTCACTCGTGAGTGATGTGCTTACTCCTCCTATAGGGGTGCTTATGGGGGGAGTAGACTTCAGCGCGCTTACCGTAGTTCTTTCAGGGGATGCAGCAATTCGTTATGGAGCATTCATTGAAGCAAGCATCAGCTTTGTTATTACCGCATTCGCACTCTTTCTTCTGGTTAAATTTATCAACCAGTATTTGCGTAAGGCTGCCAAGGAGCCTCATCCTCCTGCTACAAAATCACCCGAGTTGCAGGTGCTTGAAGAAATACGTGACACTCTAAAGAAATAATATGAAATCACTCGTCTTTGGCATTGTACTCATTCTTCTTATCGGTACTGCAGGATTCTTTTATCGAAATGTTGCAGAGCGAGGAGGAGTCCCTGAACAAGTAGCGTGTACTGCTGACGCAAAGATGTGTCCTGACGGATCTTCGGTAGGACGTACGGCGCCTTCGTGTGAGTTTGCCGCGTGTGCATTCCCGAACGTAGAAGTTTCTGATGCAGGAGTTGCGTTGGTGGTGCCTTCTGGATATGAAAATGCATCCGAACCTGCAAGACCGCTTCTTGTGAGACTTTTGAAACCTTCAGCGTCAGAAAGCGTGTCGCACACCATAACCGTGAGTCAGTACCCCATACCAGAAGGACAGACAGGGGACGAAGTGATACTCGCGCATACCCGCTACCAACCTGCTGATATGGATGCAGAGGATTTCTCTCGCTTTGAGACTACGATTATTAACGGCAAGACCTATCGCTCTACCGTCATAGAGCGTTTTGAAGCTCTCGTACAAAGCGCCTATTACCTTGTGCGTGAAAATGATGTGTTTGTATTTTCGGTTACGGAGCATGATGTAACGGATTGGATGAACCCTGAACTTGTCGTTGAAGAACTACCAGAGCACCAAGCGTTGCTTTCACTACTTTCGACGCTTCAGACAGTGCCATAGCAAAATGATATCCTTATCCATGGAAGGGAGAAGGATATGAAGCCTGCAACTCTTGGACTTCTTATTGACGATACGGGAGTGTGGCTCGCTGAAAAGAAGAAAGGCGAAATCGGCATAGGCATACTCTCAGGCCCCGGAGGAAAACTCGATGACAACGAGACCCTTCCAGAGTGCCTTATACGCGAAACCAAAGAAGAGTGGGACATTACGCTTATTGCAGAAGACGTTGTGCAAGTTGCCCATATCATCTTTTACGCTGGAGGTGTTCCTGATTTCGATGTACACATATATCGTGTACGTCGCTTTGAAGGCACACCCAAAGAAACTAAAGAAGCGAGCATGCCCGAGCACTTTGCTTTTGACGCACTCCCGTTTGATCGCATGTATGACGGGGATCGTCACTGGTTTACGCGTGCACTTTCTGGAGAGCCGTTTACTGCACACGTGTACTACAAAGAACGTGCAAAAGAATTCGATCGGGTCGAGTTTCTACCCCCTGACTTTTAAAGAGCGGTCCTTCGACCGCTCTTTCTTTATTCAAACGCAACCAGTGCCACCATGAGCAGGATGCCCACGATAATGACGAGGAACTGCAACAGGGAGCGTTTCTTACCTTCGGTACGCTGTAGTTCTGGCAGAAGATCGGCAAGGGCGATGTAGATAAAGTTTCCTGCAGCAAAGGCTGCAATGAAGGGGGTTATAAACGCATACATCTCCCCAAGGGTGAATGCGAGCGCAAGTCCAAGGAAGGCAACAAGCGCGGAGAAAAGATTGTAGAGAAGTGCTTTGGCACGTGAGAACCCCGCATGAAGGAGTAGCCCGAAGTCTCCAATTTCTTGCGGTATTTCATGGAGCGCTATAGCGATAGTGGTTGCTATACCGATTTCCGTTGAGACCATAAATGCAGCACCGATAATAAGACCGTCGACAAGATTGTGGAGGCCGTCAGACACCAATACTAGGTTTCCGACAGGATGTATCTTTGCGTGGTCAGGAGAGAACTCCTCTTCGCCGTGACTATGGTGCCAGTGCAAGAGCTTCTCAAGAAGAAAGAACGACAAAATACCGCTAATGACTACAAGAGAGACAGCAAGAGCGTTAGCTTCAGAGAATGCCTCAGGGAGAAGGTGAACGAACGCATCACCAAGAAGGGCACCGGCCGCAAGGGAAATGAGGAGGAAGAGTACGCGCTTTAAGAGCTTTTCGTTAAGGGAAATGGTAACGAGACCTATAAGGGAAAGGAGCGAAACCGCGCCTACGGCAAGCATGCTCTGTATGAGGGGGGTCATGGACGAAGGATAGCATTGTCACAAGAGCTGTTCTAGAGCGTCATGCTAGAGTGAAGTCATTATCATAAATAACCTATTCATGAACGAATCTTTCGGGGAAACTTTTATCAGAGCATCGAGATCAGTTCGGTATGCAGCAACCGCAGCACTCGCAACTCTTGCGATTCTCCTGCTCGCGCTTGCTATTACTGCGTGGAATAACGTAGGGAAAAGCGAGAATCCGTACATGAACACCATTACGGTGGAGGGTACAGGAACCGGTACTTCGATTCCTGACCTTGCCGTAGTGACGTTTTCCGTAACCGAAGAAGCAGCGACCGTGGCGCTTGCACAAGCTGCCGCAACCGAAAAAACGGACGGAGCACTTGCTGCAGTTGAGGGACTTGGGGTAGAAGAGAAAGACGTAAAGACCATCTCCTACAACGTGTATCCTCGCTACGAGAACACTCCCGTCTGTTACACCGGCTATTGTCCACCTGCACGTAACCCAGCAATCATTGGGTATGAAGTGTCGCAGACGGTTGAAGTGAAAGTTCGTGATACCGCAAAAGCAGGGGATGTATTGCAGGCTCTTGGTACCTTGAACGTGCAGAACATCTCAGGACCTTCGTTCCAAGTGGATGAGGAAGATTCCATACGAAATGTTGCACGTGAAGAAGCTATTACCGAAGCAAAAGCAAAAGCAAAAGCGCTTGCTGATCAGCTTGGAGTACGTCTTGGGAAGGTAGTCTCGTTCTACGAGAATCCAGGGTATCCCATGTATGGCTACGGCGGTGCCTATGACATGAAGATGGAATCAGCATCGGTAGCGCCCGCTCCATCCCTTCCAACAGGGGAGCAGGAGACGGTCGTAACGGTTTCTATCACCTACGAGATTAAGTAAGGGTCAGCGTTAGTCGATAAAAGACGGCCTAGGTGGGCCGTCTTTTGTTATTGACAGATTGTGTGTAGTGTGATATACTATTACTCAGAGAGCGATTCCTGACACGCTCCAACATTTCTATCTGTCAGGCACAAGGAGTCGAGCTATGACTCAAGTGAATCAAACCAGTGCGTTTGGACAACTCTTAGAGGAAGCCATCGCGCATCCAGTTACCACGTTCGCTCCGCCGACAGCCCCCAAGCTCGAAGCGAAGGCGACTCGTCCTCGGCCGCGTATTGCAACGCGCGACGGCGTCTTAGTGACGGAAGAAGAAAAGGCCGGCTTCTACAAGGGAGAAATCCCTCGAGCGTCATTTGACGCTGCCGCTCAATACTTCTACGAATCAAGAGGGCGCAGTGGCACCCTCAAAATTCGCCGCCAGCGAGCGCTTCGGGCCATTCTTCGGCTTGTGGCGACTGGCCTAATGGCCAAAGACATCGTGGCAGAAGCGAACGCAATTTTCGTGTATGCCGACGACGATCTCAACCAAAAACTGAAGGAAGGCGCCCAAAAGGCGTTCGGGTAACAGAAAATAGTGACGGACTGGGGCACCCGCTCCAGTCCGTTTTCTATTCATTGACCTAGAAGATCCCTCTGGTATAATGACCGGCATAGGCGCCCTGCGGGGCGTTTTAAACTACAACACGATGAAGAATTTCTTTAGCTATCTCAAAAACGTTCGTGGAGAACTCGCACATGTCGTGTGGCCAAAGCCGCGCCAAGCGCTCATGCACACGCTCCTCATTCTCATCATTTCCGCATTCGTAGCGGTCTTTATCGGCGTGCTCGACTATCTTCTTACCTCTCTCGTGGGGATACTAATTGCTGCCTAATATGGATACTCGCTCCGCTCCTCAGTTTGATGAAAGCGCAATCAACACCGAACCAAGGTGGTACACCATCCATACCTACGCAGGGTATGAGAATGCGGTGGAACGTAACCTCAAGCAACGTATTGAGTCTCTTGCCATGCAGCACAAGATCTTTGAAGTAGTCGTACCTACTGAAAAGAAAGTGCGCGTGAAGGCAGGGAAGCGCATCGTTGAAGAAGAGAAGATCTACCCAGGCTACATCCTCGTGAAGATGATCGTAGACGAAGACTCATGGTTTGTGGTGCGCAACACACCAAGAGTAACGGGGTTTGTTGGTAGTGGTACTACTCCGGTACCTATGGAAGAATCCGAAGTCGCTTCCCTTATGAAGCGCATGGATCAAGAAGCGCCGAAGCACCGCATCGACCTTGTTAAAGATGATCCTGTTGTTATTAACGATGGTCCGTTTAAGGACCTTGAAGGGAAGATAGGGGAGATAGATGAGGATCGCGGCAAGGTGAAGGTCATGGTATCGATGTTCGGCCGCGAGACCCCTGTCGAGCTCGACTTCTTGCAGATACGCAAACTCTAACGTAGATTCTCTACACACACTCATATGCCTAAAGTAGTAAAGAAAATCAAACTTCAGATTCCAGCAGGGAAAGCCACCCCTGCGCCTCCGGTAGGTACCGTCCTTGGTCCTGCAGGCGTTAACATTGGTGACTTTGTTAATAAGTTTAACGAAGCAACCCGCGACAAGATGGGGGACATTATCCCTGTAGACCTCTCCGTCTACGAGGATCGTACGTTCTCCTTTGTCCTTAAGACCCCCCCTGCGTCCCGCCTCATACTCAAGATTCTTGGTATTGAGAAGGGTTCTCAAAAGCCAGGACCCAAGAAGGTTGCCAGTCTTTCAAAAGCGCAGGTACGTTCCATCTCAGAGCAGAAGATGCCCGACCTTAACGCAGCCTCTCCTGAAGCGGCAGACCGTATCATTGAAGGCACGGCGCGAAGTATGGGTATTGATGTGAAATAAATCTGAAAATCAAAAACACACTGGGACCTAAGTCCCAGTGTGTTTTTGGTATAGTGCATTCATGAAAAATATAGGAGAAGGGGGAGGGGAGCGTCCACCTCCTCTTACAGGACTTGATGCAGTGTTTGCGCGCCAGCTGTACGCAAACTCGCATGTCCCTCGAACCGGATTCGCTATCACCGCTTACACCCTAGAAGTACTGTTCTCGAGTGAGAACCCTAAGGAACTTATTTCAGAATTCCTTTCCACCTCTCTTTCAGAGGAGCGGTTTAGGGCGCTCAAAGAACGGGCGGACCGATTACATGCGGTATATCTCCCAAAAGATGAGATTCCAGAAATCACCAAAGAGCGAATGGAGGAGTACTGGCAAACGGATCAACTCGCCACCCAAGAATTCATGCGCATGCTCTGTGGAGAGCCCCATGATAGAAATGATGACACTCCTCGTACCTTCGAGACCGATACTGATCGAGTATTAGAGCTCCTTCAAACACGGACCCTTCCTCTAGAAGAAGTGCGCGATGCGCTTAGTGCGGTTGTGGCGGCATTTAAAGAGCCGGAAATGAAACAGATTCTGAAAGAATACAAAGATTTCTTTAAAGAAGAATATTGGAAGAAAGGGTTACGTCGAAGGCAGGACGAAATGCAGGCGCGCCAACAAGAGCTTAAAAACCAAACCTTCTCGCGCGCCCGAGAGCATCTTGAGCTTCCTACTGAAACCGCACGAAAGGTATTCGAGTTTTTGCAATCGATCAATTAAGTGTAGATCTAGAAACTAGAGCGCAAGCGCTTCTCGTACAATCGCAACCCGTTCCTCTCTTGCACCCGTGACTACCACAATCGTGTGGGGTACTTGAAGGCGTAAGGAGAGTAACTGTTGGATGAAAAGACGATTTACAACATCAATAAACGATCGATCGATATCGCGCAGTTCATCATCTACCAGTGCAACGCCAGTGACGGTAGGAATGAGTACGATGGCATCAAAATGTTTTAGATTTTCATAGAGATGCTTCTCAGTTTCTTTAAGAAATTCTTCTCGTATTTTTCCTTTCAAACACTGCACTTTTGTATAGACCCAGTTATCGATAAGACAGCGGTCGAATATCGCGTTAGGTGAGGTGAAGTTTTCTGCTTGTGCTTCAAGAAACTCCATAATCGCGCGTTGGGATTCTTCGCCAGTGTCTTGGTTAATCAAGAGCCCTTTCTCATGAACTACATCGCGATAGGTGTCGTGGGGTGTTTTGTAGGAAGGGAAGGCTTTAAGAAAGTCTTCAATAAAAGTAGACTTTCCGGTGTTTTGGGGGCCGATGACCGCGATACGCATTCTTACGATTCTACCCCATTTGCACCAAAGGCTCGGGGCGCGTAGAGTGCTTTGCGGAACAACAGCACACAACGAAAGGAGGCATCTAATGCCAAATGGTGTTCTGCCAATCCAAACACTACGAAAGCTTCTCCAGCCAAAGATAATCGATGGTATAGACGAGAAATATCTCAATCCTGCATCAATCGACCTACCGTTCTCGGATGATGATGAAGCGTATAAAGTCGAAAGTATCTTTCTTCCACTGAAAGGAGAAACGGTTCGTTCAGCGCTTGAGCTTATCGGTGCTGAGAAGCACGATCTTTCCCAGCGGCTTGAAGTTGGTGTCCCTTATGTCATTAAGATTGCGGGGACGTGGAACTTGCCAGACGATGTATATGCATATGCTAATCCGAAGTCTTCGACAGGACGCAACAATGCGTTTTGTCGGGTGGTTGCGGATGGTGTGCCTATGTATGATGCGCTTATCGGTCCTGGATGGAAGGGTGAGCTTTGGCTCTTGGTTCGTCCGGACAGTTTTCCTGTCCTTGTGCAGCCAGGACTCTCTCTTGCTCAAGTGCGACTTTTCTATGGGAAGTCGTTTCTCGACAAGTTGGAGGTTGAAATTGCAGTAAAAAAGCACGGACTCCTCTTCAATCCGAGCGGGTACGTGATTCCAAACGAAGACGTGCACTGGCATGCCGACTCACTCGTGCTTTCGCTCTATGTTGGCGAAAATATGGGGTGGGAATGTCGAGGTAGTCGAAAGACGATTGATTTCTCGAAGATTCGACACTATGACGGTGAAGAATTCTTTGAGCCGGTTCGATCTCGGAACGGCTCGATCATTCTGAGGAAGAACACTTTCTATATCTTGGCAACCGAAGAACGCATTATGGTCCCACCGTATCTTTCGGCGGAACTGCGCGCAATCGATCCAAGACTTGGTGAGTTTCGCTCTCATGCTGCGGGGTACATTGATCCTGGTTGGGGATGGGGTAAAGAGGGTGAGAAGCACGGATCGCACATCACCCTTGAAGTTATTCCTTTCGAAGATACCCTCATCCGTTCTGGACAAGCAATTGCCCGCATTCGCTATGAGCGAATGTATCAAGAACCGGACGTGGTGTATGACGCCGCGAACTCAAACTATACCGAGCAGCGTGGCGCAACACTTTCAAAACACTTTAAGGCTTAATAGGCCGAAGGCTCAGAGGAAACTCTGGGCCTTTTCATTAAGAAAGTGCCCCGACTGTTGGTCGGGGCACCCTAGTTATTCTCTCTTCACAATGTCTTGCGTACCGCGCTTCACGTCGAAGCTGTCCGGATCGGACTCTAAGTGGAGTGCGAGTGCAGGACAATACTCAAGGAGCGTTTCGCCTACTTGCCGTGCCCGCTTACGCAGTGTTGCGTGGACGGTGCTCGTTGTACGCAACTCCACGAAGTACACGAGCGCCCGAAGGTCGCCCGTCTTTCGAACCGGCACTTTGTACCCAATCGGGATCAGGTACTGAAGTTTTTCAGGTGAAAGCTCGAGAGAGTCGAGGTCTTGCACGTAGGCGTGCAGGAACTCTTCTGCTTCTTCACGAAGTTCGTTCGTAAGTTCTTCGAGGTACCACTCTTCAAACCCGTAGCGGGTCGTCAGAAGCGGCATCCGAATGGCGAGCGCACGGTGGCGTTGTTCGTCTCGGTAGCTTCCGAAGTCAAGAAGATAGTCGAAGCGAAGTTGTCCCGCATCACGAATCGCATAGGGAAGTTCGGTTTTCAGTGGACGAGTTGCAAGTGCTTCTTGAAACTCACCCAGCTCAGACCAATCCATACGTGAATCGTTGGCTTCGAACTCTGGAAAGTCCGGAGGATCGAAGTACGCATAGCGTGCGTTACACCGTTCAAGATATTCTTCCGTCGCTTCATACCGTTTACTCAAGAATGAGTTTGGATATGCAGCAAGGAGACCTTTCTCGATTGCTTCACCAATTTCCCGCACTTCCTGTAGGGGATGGGTACGGAGAATGGGAATCCGATCAGCGAATTGCCGGAGTTCACCGGACCACACAAGGCTTGTTGAAGCGCCTGCAGGAAGGAACGCGCGGCCGATATCGAATGCGCGTGCCTTAATCGCTTTCTCGTAGTCATCAGGTTTTTGGTTTTCTTTCATAGGATGTCGCTCTTTGAGGATCGGCACCATCTTTGAAAGAATACTCAAGTAGAACGAGCGTAGCTTTTCGAGCATGATTTTTGAGAGCTGTGACTTCAAAGAATCAAGAAACTCTCGCATGCTGTAGTCGATGTAGCGGGTCGAGCATTCTTGCCCGTTGTAAAGCGGGAAGTCCTGCACAGCTTTCGCTGCAAGCAAAGACACGTTCTCGATGAACACATAGGCCGTTCCCATGTCCCCGATGGACTTGTGTCCATATTTGACATAGTAGGTGCCCATGAATTTATCAGCCCCACGCTTGGCTATGACACCAAGGTGATTCCTGACCGTGTCTGGTGACCGGCTATACAACGCTCCGAGCATCGCTGCCGCTTCAGGCCCAATAACTGAGCCTTGGTCGAGAACGATGATTTCACCTTTTTCCGTACCAAACGGCACAAACACATGTGAAAGAGCAGACATATCGCGTTCCATTGAATACCTCCTTTGGTTAGGCGACGTCTGGTTCGAGCCTACGCGTCTTTTGATAGAGGTGCAAGAGTTGCGCTTTCAAGGTCGAGCCCGTAGGCTTCTCAAGGATGCAGCATAAGGAGACTCGAATGGAACCAGCATTCATTACGCTTGAGGGTGGAGAAGGGGTCGGTAAAACGACTCAAATGAAGCTACTCAAAGAGCGTCTGCCGAACCTTTTCCCACACCGTGAGTTTGTATTCACACGGGAACCTGGCGGCACACCCTTTTCTGACAAGATTCGCGAACTCATCTTGAGTGATGAAGGTAAAGAAGCGGATGGGATGACGATGTTCGGATTGTTTGCCGCAGCGCGCGCTGAACACATTCGACGCATCATCAAGCCAGCGCTCTCAGAAGGTAAAACAGTCATCAGTGACCGTTTTGTGGGAGCCACCTATGCGTACCAAGCGTATGCACAGGACAATCCCATTCCCGAAGATCTCTTTGAAGCACATCTTCTCAGTCTTCGGTGTACTCCTGCACTCACCCTTATTCTTGATGTGGATCCGAATGTGGCGCAAGCACGCGTACACGATCGGCAGAAGTCCCAACAGGTACTCACACACTTTGATGCGAGACCTATGGAATTTCACGAACGATTACGTGAAGGATATCTCCAGTTTGCAAAACGCTACAACACAGGAATTCATCGCGTGATACTCGTAGATGCACAAGGTTCCGTGGAGGAAATCCACGCTGCCATGGCACACGTGTTGAAAGATCTCTTGAAGGAGAAAGTTGAGTAATGGGGCGCCCGCGGTTTTAACCGCGGGCGTTTTCTTTAAGCTGTGCTACTTTCTACACATGTACCCCTTTCTAGAACGCGAAGATGCTGAGGTATTCCATGCAGTCGATGGGGAAGACCATCGTCAGGCGGAAGGCTTGGAACTCATCCCCTCTGAAAACTACGTATCCTGTGCCGTACGTGAAGCGCTTTCCTCTACGCTTACGAACAAGTACTCAGAAGGGTACCCCAAGAAGCGCTACTACGGAGGACAAGAGTTTACAGACGAAGTAGAAATGCTTGCGATAGAGCGGGCCAAGAAACTCTTTGGAGCAGGATACGCAAACGTACAACCTCATGCAGGTGCCCCTGCAAACATCGCCACCTACTTCGCCCTTATGGAACCAGGCGACACGATCATGGGTATGGATCTCTCACATGGTGGACACCTGACTCATGGACATCCGGTTACTGTCATCACCAAAGTATTTAACTTTGTGCGCTACAAGATGAAGAATGTAGAGACCGGAGAGATCGACTATGACGACATGCTTCGTGTCGCTACAGAAACAAAACCTAAAGTCATCATGGCAGGCTTTTCTGCTTACCCACGCGAACTCGACTACGCAAAGTTTGTAGCGATAGGGAAGGAGGTGGGGGCTCTCGTGATTGCAGACGTTGCTCATATCGCAGGCCTTATTGCAGGAGGAGCTCTCAAAAACCCTTTCGACTATGGGTTTGATGTGATGCTCACCACGACGCATAAGACGCTTCGAGGTCCTCGTGGCGGCATGATACTGACTCGTGAGAATGCAGAGCTTGCTGCAAAGATTGATAAAACAGTGTTCCCTGGGTTTCAGGGAGGTCCTTTGATGAATGCGATTGCAGCAAAGGCAGTATGTTTTGGAGAGGCACTTCGTCCTTCATTTAAAGAATACGCGTCACAGGTTGTTACCAACGCCAAAGCAATGGCTGAGGTGTTTTCTGCTGAGGGGGTACGACTTATTACCGGCGGGACTGATAATCACTTGTTACTAGCTGACGTGTCTTCTTTTGGTATGAGTGGTGGGGAAGCAGAAACGCTTCTGGATGCCGCAGGTATTACACTTAACAAAAACATGATTGCGGACGATACGCGTAAGCCCATGGATCCTTCTGGTATTCGTTTTGGCACTCCCGCCCTAACTACCAGAGGCTTCAAGGAAGAAGCGTGTAAAGAAGTGGCGCACCTTATGCTTGAAGTGCTTAAGAACCGTGATGTGGGGGTGCAAGCACGCGTGAAGGAGCTTGCGCTCGCACATCCCATTCCTGATTCGTTTGCATAGGGACGATTTGCTACACTCCACCTAATGGACTCAAAGATACGAGAAGCGGTAGAAGAAGCCTTACAGACGCTCGGCGCTATCGATACTCCCTTTGTGGTCGAGTGGCCTTCAGATCTTGCACACGGCGATTATGCGACCAATGCGGCACTCTCCGCAGCTAAGACCTTAGGAAAGAACCCTAAAGCACTTGCCGAAGAACTTGCGCCGCTCATTGAAGAAACCCTTGGAGACGCGGTTGATTCCGTTACGGTTGCAGGCGCAGGGTTTATAAACATCACGCTTGCTCGTGAGGTGTTTTCAAACGCGCTCACTAAGGCACAGCATGAAGACTGGGGGAAGGGAACAGAAACAGAAGGCAAGCGCATCATCGTTGAATACTCTTGTCCGAATCCTTTTAAAGAAATGCACATTGGACACCTGATGAGTACCATCATCGGGGAAGCAGTGTCTCGGGTGATTGAAAACTCTGGTGCTACCGTTGCGCGTGACTCCTATGGAGGAGATGTAGGACCACACGTTGCAAAAGCACTCTACATCTTGAAACGAAACAAGGTTACTGATATCGCAAACGCAACAGAAGTTGATACTGCATATGCGCAAGGATCTCGTGCGTATGAGGAAAGCGAAGAAGTAAAAGCAGAAATAGATGCATTGAATCAGGAGATCTACAAAGGTGAGGACACAGAACTTATGGAGCTTTGGAGGAAGGTGCGGGAAGCGTGTCTCACCGCCTTTCGTGATATCTATCGCGAACTTGGCACTACGTTTGATTACTATTTCTTCGAGAGCGAAACCGCTCCTATTGGCATGGACGCAGTATCGCGCGGTCTTGAAAAGGGAATCTTCAAGGAAAGCGAAGGTGCCATCATCTATGACGGTGAGAAGAAGGGGGTACACACGCTGGTGTTTGTCACTTCTCGTGCCACTCCTACCTATGAGACCAAAGAGATAGGGCTTGCGTATCTTAAAGAAGAACGCTGGCCCTCAGACCTCTCCTATATCCTTACTGCCGCAGAGCAGGTGGGGCACTTCAAGGTGGTGAAAGCAGCGCTTGAAGATGTTGCACCCACGCTTGGAGCAAAGACACACCACATCCCTCACGGGTTCATGCGTCTCACTTCAGGCAAGATGTCTTCCCGAGAGGGGAACACGGTTACTGCTAAAGATCTCTTGAATGAACTTGCGAAGAAAGCCATGGAGAAGAACGAGGATCCTATGGTTGCAGAACAAGTTGCAGTCGGTGCTATTAAATACATGGTACTTCGCCAAGCAACCGGCGGCGACATCATTTTTGATCCAGAGAAATCCCTTTCGCTTGAGGGAGACTCAGGACCATATCTTCAGTATGCGTTGGTGCGTGCAAAAAAGATTCTCTCGTATGCAGGAACTTCAAATGGGGAAGAGATTCCCCCAGAACCCTATATCATCGAGCGTCTCCTTATTCGTTTTCCTGAAGTTGCTGCACGTGCAGCACGAGAGAAAGCACCGCACTATATCACGCAGTACCTCACCGCACTTGCGGGTGAGTGGAACTCCTTTTATGCAAGTGAACAAATACTCGGTTCTCCAGAAGAAGCGTACAAACAAACCATTGCACGCGCGTTTGCAAACACCATGACCAAAGGTCTCACTATTCTAGGTATCCCCACTCCAGAGAAGATGTAGGGTTGCCAGAGGTAAAAGGGCTGTGATAAGGTGCCCCAATCGTGTTTACGCGCGATAGGCTTTAATTAACAAAGGAGGCGCTCATGAGGGTTGTTCCTCAGGAACCTACTGCGTTCGTGTCGCAGGGATCTCTCGAAGAAGAGATCTTGCGTGCGAAGCCAAAAAGTATCACCGGTGCCATTCGTCTTGCAGTGATTCGTTCACGAACCAAGCAGAGGGCAGGTGGTGCAACCGAACATTCACAGGGAGAAACGCATGGAGCCTGCCAAAATGCCACTTCACAACCGTGATCGGTATGAGCCTTTATCTCCTGTTCATGAGGCGAGGGTTCTCGCCATGAGGGGTATAAAAGATATGGCTCCTGTACATGTGTTAACGACCAATGTTCTTCCGGACAAGCGGAAGTGACACCAATAAGGGGCCGGCGCCGTAGCGCCGGCCTTTCTTTTTATGCTCCAAGCACCTAGGATAAAGGGATATATGGCAGAGAAATCGGCAGCAGCACTACGCGAAGAGCGGATCCTTTCATGGTGGAAGGAGCGGGGTATCTTTGAGAAGACGCTTCACAAGAAAGCGCCAAAAGGTGACTACATAGTTTTTGAAGGACCTCCTACGGCAAACGGCAAACCAGGCATTCATCACCTTGAGTCGCGTGCTTTTAAAGACGCGTTCCCACGCTACAAAACAATGCGTGGGTACCGCGTGCCACGTCGCGCTGGCTGGGACACTCACGGACTACCGGTTGAGCTTGAGGTAGAAAAGCAACTTGGGTTTTCAGGGAAACCTGACATTGAGAAGTATGGAGTGGCTGCGTTTAACAAGAAATGTCGGGAAAGTGTCATGTCCTATATCAATCTATGGGATACGTTCACCAAACGCATTGGGTACTGGGTAGATCAAGAGAAAGCCTACTTCACCTTTGATGCTTCCTACATGGAGTCGCTCTGGAGTATCGTCAAAGGAGTTGCAGACGATGGGCGACTGTATAAAGACTATAAGGTGCTTCCATGGTGTAGTCGTTGTGGGACCGCACTCTCCTCACATGAACTTGCACAGGGATATGAAGATGTAAAAGATCTTTCCCTTACAGTGAAGTTTGAATTTACCGATGAACCAAACACCTACATACTTGCATGGACCACAACACCATGGACTCTGCCTGGAAATGTTGCGCTTGCGATAGGGAAGGAGATTGAGTATGTCCGTGCACAAGCGCTCGAGTCTGGAGGAGGATTTATAAAAGGCGAGACGTACATTTTTGCTCGTGCATATCTTGATACGCTTGGCGCGGTACCAAGTGCCATTGCAGAAGGGGCTTCTGCAACTATGCATACTGACTACGACATAAAGGGAGAGGTGCACCAAGGAGCGAAACTACGAGTGTCTGATGTTTCCGTCAGTACCCTTTTAGGAAAGAAATACAAACCTCTCTTTGACTTTCTTCCGTCTCTTGCAAAAGAAGAAGAGAAGTCAAAGTTTGAAAAGGCATATCAGATATATCCTGCTGATTTTGTGACTACCGAAGACGGTACGGGGGTCGTGCACACCGCAGTCATGTATGGTGCTGATGACTTTGCGCTCGGTACTACTCTAGGACTCCCCAAAGTGCATGCCGTTGGCGCAGACGGAAAGTACATACAAGGCGCAGGAGTGTGGGCAGGGAGAGTGGTAACCGATGAGGCGGTAGCTGTTGATATTTTGAAAGACCTCCAAGCAAAAGGAAACTTCTTTTCAAAAGAAAGCTACACCCATAGCTATCCGTTTTGTTGGCGCTGCAAGACTCGTCTCATCTACTACGCACGGGACTCGTGGTACATCCGTATGCAAGATCTTCGTGACACCTTGGTCGCGGAAAACAGAAAGATTCATTGGGAACCAAATCACATTCAAGAAGGACGCATGGGGGAGTGGCTCTCTAATGTAAAAGACTGGGCCATTTCTCGTGAGCGATACTGGGGCACCCCGCTTCCGGTATGGGAGAGCACAGATGGCGATCGTCTGGTTATCGCTTCTATTGAAGAATTAAAGAAGTATACGAAAAAGAGCGGTAATCGTTATAGAGTCATGCGACACGGAGAAGCGGAACAGAACGTGCGTGGCGTCTTAAGCTCTGATCCTACAAAGAACTCACTTACGGAAACTGGTCGAAAAGAAGCGACGTCTGCAGCACAAACATTTCGTAACAATCCACCCACAAAGATATTTGCCTCACCCCTTCTACGAACTAAAGAGACTGCAGAAATAGTTGCTGATACCCTCGGATATCCAAAAGCAAGTGTTGTGTACGACGATCGTCTCAAGGAGTTTTCGTTTGGGTCGTATGAAGAAAAGCCAGTTTCGGATTGGATGACGCATCGTCAAGCAGCAGCGTTCGATGAGCGTATTGCTGGTGGAGAAAGTTATCAAGATGCCAAAAATCGCTTCGGTGATTTTCTCTACGAAATAGAAAGTACTCATCAAAACGAGGATATTCTCATCATTACGCATGGTATTGGTCTTGAGAGTCTCACGGTTGTAGTAAGTGGCGCAGATAAACGTGCTTCCCGAGACTTTATTTGGGCAAAACGATTCCCAACTTGCTGTGCACTTGAGTTGGATTTTGTCCCCCTTCCACACAATGATGACTACGAACTCGACCTACATCGCCCGTATATCGACGAAGTAATACTTCACAAAGAAGGGAAAGAATATAGACGAGTAAAAGAAGTGATGGATGTGTGGTTTGATTCAGGCGCGATGCCACTTGCGCAAGAGGGATACCCTATAAGTGGGAAGACCCCTGTATATCCTGCTGACTTCATTTCAGAAGCCATCGATCAGACTCGTGGTTGGTTTTATACCCTCCTTGCGGTGGGAACACTCACTAAGCGCGGTACCCCCTACAAGAACGTGATATGTCTCGGACACTTATTGGATGCTGAAGGGAAGAAGATGTCGAAGTCAAAAGGGAATGTCGTAGAACCCTTTGAGGCCATGGACCGCTATGGCGTTGATACGCTTCGCTATTGGATGTTTTATGTAAACCAGTCAGGGGACTCTAAGAACTTTGATGAGAAAACCATCAAAGAAGCAGCGCGGGTCATTTCATGGCTTGAAAACTGCACTAAGTTTTATGAGACCTTTCAGAAAGATACGAGTGCACGAGGAAAAGGAACAGTGATCGATCGCTGGATGCATGCACGTACCATGGAAACCATTACCGAAGTCACGCACGCCATGGATGCGTATCGTCCGTATGAGGCAACTCGTGCTCTTGCCAAACTCATCGAAGATCTTTCTCAGTGGTACGTGCGTCGTATACGAGATCGTGCACGAGATGGGGATATGGCAGCACTCTACACGCTTAAAGAGACGCTTCGCACCTGCGCACTTCTTATGGCCCCCTTTGCACCGTTTGTGGCAGAAGAAGTGTGGCAGAGCATACGGACCCCAGAGGATGAAGAAAGTGTACATTTGGCCTCTTGGCCCCATGGTGGTCGCTCATGGCTCGCACTCTTTCATATGAGTGGGGGTGACACTCGTTTGGTCGAGGAGATGATGCGCGTACGCACTCTCGCTTCCGAAGCATTGAAGCTTCGCCAACAAGCGAACATCGTGGTGCGTCAGCCCCTTGCGTCTCTTTCCGTTCCCACGACACTCTCTTCTGAACTTGCCGCGTTACTTTCTGAAGAAGTGAATGTCAAAACAATTATCCAAAACGCCAAAGAGCTCTCGCTCGATACCACGCTTACGCCAGACCTTGTTGCCGAAGGAGATGAACGTGCATTTTCTCGTGCCGTTGCAGAAGCGCGCAAATCCCTCGGGCTCTCCCCAAGCGATACGGTCAACGTTATCAAAGGAGAGGGACCTTATACCGCTGACCTTTCCACGGGTTCTGTTTCCTTTACGGTACACAAACAGTGAGACCCCGCTACTCAGTCTCTGCGATCACGCTTGCCCGTACTCCTCACGGGGAAGCGAGTGCGTCTATTGCACTTCTTACCAACGAGTTCGGGCTCATACGCGCGCGTGCACAAGGTATTCGTAAGTCAGGAGCAAAGCTTGCAAGTGCACTGCAAACGCTCGCAGAAAGCGAAGCAATTCTTGTACGTGGGAAAGACGGATGGCGTCTGTCGGGCGCAATGCTCTCTTCTAACCGCTTTAGTGAGCTTTCTCCCTTGGCACGCCTTCGCGCAGGAAGGGTAGGGCAGCTTTTATTACGCCTTATTCAAGGGGAACTACGCGACCCTGACCTCTTTGAGACGTATCGTGCCTTTCTTTCTATACTTCCTTCTCTTACCGAAGAAGAGGCGGATGCTGCAGAAACTCTGATGGCACTTCAGATGCTCCGTATGCTGGGGCTTGATGCAGGAGAGTTGCCAGAAGGAGCAGCAGTATTTGGGGAGGGTGCACGTCGGAAGGTGCAAGAGGAGCGTCGCTCGTATATTCTTCGGATTAATAAAGGAATCTCCGCGTCAGGGTTATAATAGTGCAAATGAACGAGAATGTTCCTGACAGCCCGCTTGAGCGACTTCGAAAGAAGCTCTACTCGCCTCCTGCAGTCGACGGGGTGCGACCCTCGACCCTTGCTGCGTCAGCGCAAACGAAAGCAGAAGGGTGGCAGCCAGAACCGGTTGCAGTTGCCCAAGCTCCAAAGCCCCAACTTTCAGGCTCTACCATCTTTCTCATATTTGCAGTGGGGTTTTTCGCGCTTGCCGGTATTGTTGCAGCGCTCGTGCTCTTTCTTGGAGGACGATCGCTCTCAGGGGACAACCTTGCGATAACGGTTGAGGGGCCTACGACCGTTTCAGGAGGAGAAGAAGTGTCCTTCTTTATCGAAATACAAAACAATAACCCTACGGTTGCAGAGCATCCGGTGCTTTCTATGACCTTCCCCGAAGGAACTTTTGAAGCAGGGAATGCATCCGTACCGCTTACGTACTACACCGAGGAGCTGCAAGACATTGCCGCTGGTGCAACGACGCGCATTAACGTGCGTGCTGCGTTCTTTGGTGAAGAGAATACACGCATTGAAATCCCCATCACGGTTGAGTATGCGACCGGACAATCAAATGCAACGTTTGTAACTAAGAAAGCGCATCAAGTTCTGATCGCGACCGCCCCGATCACCCTTTCGGTGACCTCTCTTTCAGAGATAGCACCTAACCAACCCTTTACGTTAGTACTCTCTGCGCGTTCGAACGTAGCTACCCCTATAGAAAATGTTGCCGTACGAGTAGATCGCTATGCGCCAAGCTTTACGCGTACCGAAGCCTCTCCCGAGCCTTCCGGAAACCTCTTTGTGCTTGGCACGATAGCTCCTGGCGAAACCAAAGAAGTACGCATCACCGGAAGACTTGCGGGTAACGAAGGAGAAGATCGCGTGTTTATGTTCTCTGTGGGAAGTTTGAAAGACACGGGAGGAACTGAGTTTGGTATTGCGTATGCGTCTGCTGACGCCACAGTACGCCTTGCAAGTCCATTCTTGTCAGTGGATCTATTAGTGAACAGAAGTGAAAGTGATACGACCGTGATTCGCTCAGGAGTCGAGAACCTTGCAAGTGTGTCGTGGGCTAATAATCTCACCTCCACTATTCTTGATGGACGCATTGAAGTGAAGATTGAAGGGGAAGCGCTTGATCCTGCAAGCGTAAAAGCAACCAACGGGTTCTATAGCTCATCTGCACGTACGGTGGTGTTTGATCGTGATACCGCACAAGGTCTTGCTTCTCTTGCTGCAGGCGATGACGGAGCGGGATCATTTGTGTTTCGTACTAAATCAGGAGCAGCACTTGCGGCACTTCGAAGTCCCACTATCACGATGTCAGTTTCCGTCTCAGGGCGCCGCCTTGGGGAAGGGAATGTTCCAGAACAGGTCTCCTCAACCATTACGCGCACCTTCAAGGTTGCAAGCGATCTTGCCCTATCCGCTCGTTCGGTGCGCACGACAGGCCCGTATGCCAATACCGGACCGTGGCCTCCGCTTGCTGACCAAGAGACCACCTACACGATTATGCTTTCGGCTAATAACAGCGTGAACACGGTGGCTAATACGGTAGTGCGCACCACCATCCCATCCTATGTCCGCTTTACGGGGCAGGCTTCAAGTGGGGTCGTATATAACGAGACGACGAGGGAAGTGGTGTGGACGGTAGGAGAGATGGCGTCAAGCGCCGTAAAAGAAGGATCGTTCCAAGTTGCGTTTGTGCCGAGTGTCTCTCAAAAGGGTTCGAGCCCCGCACTCACCAGCAAAGTCACTTTGACGGGCTTTGATAGGTTTGCCGGTGGGGAAGCGAAGGCGGAGGCGAGTGCGGTTACCATTCGTAGCGACAGCGACCCATCATTTGAAAGCTCGTATGGCATCGTACGATAGTCTCTTGGCATACGCACGAATTCCCGTATAGTCGACATATGAAAGCCTCACTCGAAGATATCGTCTCCCTCGCAAAGCGCCGCGGGTTTATCTTCCAAGGTTCTGAGATATATGGGGGGCTTGCGGGTACATATGATTTTGGCCCGATGGGTGTTGAACTCTTGAATAACATCAAGCGGGCATGGTGGAAAGCAAATGTGTACGATAAGGAGAACTACTATGGTCTCGACTCGGCCATGTTTAAACACCCCCGCACATGGGAAGCGAGCGGTCATACAAAAGGGTTTTCTGATCCGTTGGCAGAATGTAAGGAATGCAACACTCGTATTCGTGTCGATAAGGAACTTTCAGCTCTCGATGTTGTCGCAGACGAGAAGATGACTCTTACAGAGATAAATAGTCTTTTTGATTCAAACCGAGACAAGATTGTGTGTCCGAAGTGCGGCAAGAAGAACTTTACAGAAGTACGTGCTTTCAATCTTCTCGTTAAATCAAACTTGGGTGATTTCACATCGGACGGAAGTGACCCAGTCTATTTGCCTGGGGAAGCGTGCCAAGGAATTTATCTCAACTTCAAGAATGTTGTTGATGCTATGCATCCTAAAATTCCTTTCGGTGTCGCACAGATTGGGAAAGCGTTCAGAAATGAAATTTCCCCGCGCAACTTCCTATTCCGTACGCGTGAATTCGAACAAGCAGACACGCAAATGTTTATTCGTCCAAATGAGAATAAAATTCCGTACGAGGCGATCAAGCAAGACCGTTGGAACTGGTATGTGTCGGTTCTAGGCATTGCTGAAGAAAAGCTGCGGTGGAAACAACACGACAATCTTGTGTTTTATGCCAAGGACGCATGGGATATTGAATACGAGTTTCCGACTGGGTTCGATGAAATCGAAGGAATTCACGATCGAACCGACTACGATCTTACCCAGCACCAAGAGTTTTCAGGTGTCGACTTGCGGTATATAGACCCAGAAACCACGGAGAAATATATCCCTTGGATCCTTGAAACATCGATGGGTGTGGGTCGAGTGTTCCTTGCGGTCATGTGTGATGCATATCGCGAGGATCAGCTCGGCGGGGAGTCGCGCACGTACTTAGCACTTGCCCCTCATCTAGCGCCCTACCGTGTCGCAGTCTTTCCGCTTTTGAAAAACAAACCTGAACTTGTCGCAAAAGCGCGCGAAGTATATCTCGCACTCAAAAAGCAGGGCATTGCGGCAACCTTTGATGACAACGGGAACATTGGTAAACGATATCGTCGTCAGGATGAGATAGGGACGCCTTCGTGTGTCACGATCGACTTTGATACGCTCGGGGAGACCGAAGCCTTGAAAGACACCGTTACACTACGTGATCGGGATAGCGGTTCTCAGGAGCGTGTATCGATAGCAGAACTTGCCTCACGTCTTTCATAGAAGTGCATGAAGGATCGCATCGTACCTCCTTCCCACGTGTACATTGCAGCATCGAAGATTTCTGGCGCCGGACGAGGCGTGTTTGCATCTACTAAAATACCAAAGGGAAGTTTAATTGAACGGTGTCCAGTCGTAGTACTGCCTCGTAGAGGAGATCGTGCACGTCTTCGAAAGACGGATCTGGTGAAGTACTACTTCCTGTGGGGGAAGGATCGTGATCGTGCCGCTATCTGTCTTGGATGGGGTTCTATATACAACCATTCCTATGAACCAAACGCAGAGTACTCAAAGCTTGTTGAGGGAGACTATATGGATTTCATCGCCCTTTCTGATATCGAAGAGGGGCAGGAGATTACGGTCAACTACAATGGGGACGCAAAGAATATCGCACCCTCTCTAGTTCCAGGAATACCGCAGGCGGATGGGACACCTTTCAGGCCACTCTCTCGCGTTACGCGGTATCTGCGCCTTCTTAGACGGGAGGTTTTGAAATGGGTGCGGTAGCGCTCGAGTCTTCTGTCACATGCACATTGTGCTAGTATGCCCGTAATGGACGATACTCGCGTCATCTCAATCTCCACCGGCACCTTCGTGCGTGCCCTTATGATAGGGGCGGCTGCATGGGCCCTGTGGCACCTCTCCTCCCTCGTGCTGCTGCTTCTTGCTGCGGTGGTTATCGCTTCTGCCGCAGAGCCTGGAGTGGAGTTCTTCCTGCGACATAAGTTTCCACGTCCGCTTGCGGTTGTGTCAGTCTACGCAGGAGTGCTCGCAATCCTTGCGACCATAGTCTACTTCTTCGTTCCTCCGGTGTTGTCTGAAGCAAGTACTGCACTCGCACTCCTGCCCCAGTTCCTTTCTCAAGCAGAAAGCTTTGGAGCAAGCTTCCTAGGAAACGCAGGGGGTGCCAATCTCGCCGAGAGTCTCATATCACTTCAAGGTGCGTTTGCAGACACCGGAGCGGGAGTATGGCAATTCCTCACGTCTTTGTTCGGTGGTGCGTTCTACTTCCTTCTTACTATCATCGTATCTATTTACTTCTCGCTTTCTGAAACCGGTATCGATGACTTCCTGCGCCTTGTTACCCCCGTCAATCATCGTGAGTACGTTCTTGGTCTATGGAAGCGTTCTCACAAGAAGATCGGGCTCTGGATGCAAGGGCAACTCCTTCTTTCTATCATCATTACCGTCTTGTTGTATCTAGGACTCTCCTTGCTAGGAGTTCCGTATGCGCTGTTGCTTGCGTTGTTTGCAGGAATCATGGAACTCATTCCGGTCTTTGGTTCATTTGTTGCGGCAGTGCCTGGTATCATCGTTGCGCTCACCCTTGGGGACTTCACCTTGGTCGCAATTGTTGCCGGTCTCTACCTCATCGTGAATCAGTTCCAAGCACACCTCATCTATCCGTTGGTGGTAAAAAAGATTGTGGGAGTACCTCCTATTCTGGTCATTATCGCGCTTCTTGCAGGAGGACAACTTGCAGGTCTTCCTGGAGTATTGCTTGCCGTCCCTATCGCTGCTGCCGTGCAGGAGTTTGTGAATGACCTCCAGAAGAAAGGGAAAGTTGCGTAAATGAACCGATACCTCACCACCACTCTCCCGTATGTAAACGCAGACCCTCATATAGGGTTTGCACTTGAGATAGTACAGGCGGACGCACTTGCACGAGTGTGGCGTCTTCAAGGGCACGAAGTGTTCTTTTCAACCGGTACTGATGAACACGGGCAGAAGATATTTGAAGCAGCAGAGAAAGCAGGGAAGGGGGTAGAAGCATATGTCGATCACTACGCTGGTGAATTCAAGAAACTGAAAGAAGCACTTGCGCTTTCAAACGACACCTTCATCCGCACCACCAATCCTGCGCATATCGAAGCAGCGCAAGAGATATGGCGCAGGTGTATGGCCTCAGGAGATATCTATAAGAAAAGCTATGAAGGTCAGTATTGTGTAGGGTGTGAAGCGTTTAAGACTGAGAAGGATGTAAACGAGAAGGGGGAGTGTGTACTCCACCCGAATACTCCTCTCGTGACTCTTTCTGAGGAGAATTACTTCTTCAGGTTTAGTAAGTATCAAAATACGTTGCTCGAGTATCTTTCACGCAAAGATTCAATCATTCCTGATTGGCGTCGTCTTGAAGCAATAGAATTTGTGCAAAATGGACTTGAAGACTTCAGCATTTCTCGCTCAAAAGAAAAACTCTCATGGGGAGTACCCGTACCTGACGACGATGCGCAGGTCATGTATGTGTGGTTTGACGCGCTCACGAACTACATCTCAACGTTAGGGTGGCCTCAAGGCGACTTCAACAAGTTCTGGAATGAAGGAAAGACCGTACAGGTAGCGGGCAAAGATCAGGTGCGTTTTCAATCTCTTATGTGGCAGGCCATGCTCATGTCTGCGAGTCTTAAGAACACCGACCACGTCTTCTATCACGGGTTCATCACGTCAGGAGGGCATAAGATGTCGAAGTCGATAGGGAATGTCATAAGTCCGTATGAGTTGGTAGATAAGTACGGGACGGATGCCACCCGCTACCTTCTCCTTCGCCATGTGCATCCTTTTGAAGACTCTGACGTCACTTGGGAGCGCCTTGATGAGTGGTATACCGCAAACCTTGTGAATGGACTTGGGAACCTCGTCGCACGCGTGATGAAGCTTGCAGAAACACACCTTGAAGGACCGGTTACCGGTACGCCGTTCTTGCCCGAGAAATACGAAGCACTGGAACGTTTTGTATTTAATGAAGCACTGGACTCGGTATGGAATCATATTCAAACGGTCGATGAACGTATTACTCGCGAAGAGCCGTTTAAACTCGTAAAAGAAGATAGAGAGGCGGGCAAAACCCTCATTGCTTCTCTTGTTGCTGAAGTGCGCCACATTGGAGAAACCCTTGCACCATATATGCCCGACACTTCCGCAACGATCATTGCTGCAGTGTCTACGAACACTAAACCCGAAAATCTATTTCCACGGCTTACCTAGGCCGTATATAGGTTATTGACTTTGTATTAGTTTTGTGATATTGTAGACAACGGTACTGGTCAGGTGTCTCATTTTTCACCGAAAGGAAAATAAATGGTACACGTTGCAGTTGATGATTCGGTTCAAAATGGTTTCGACGTTCGTGTCGATCACAGCTACCTCTACATGTATCGCTTTGATGCAAAAGGGGATCTGATCGAGACGAAAAATGGTTGCGAAGGCAGCCATCGTGACGACGCCATGATTGCGAAGATGCGGACGTACGGTATTCACGAACTTCGTGTAAGGGGTTACCTGAACACGACGAGCGTGATCCGGATTCCGCCACTGTTCGCGCCATTTCCTCAATAACAACAAAAGCCGCCCCAATCGATCGGGGCGGCTTTTCACGTCATGGTATCGTTCCCGTATGAAGTATTTCGACTCCCACTGTCATATCCAGTTTCCGCAGTATGCGGATGATGGTGCAGAACTGTTGGGGCGCATGAAGGCAGAGGAGGTCGGGGGACTGGTGGTCGGGGTTGATATAGGGTCATCGAAGCGCGCTATTGAAGCGGCCGTGAACGCAACGGGCATTCTTCCTTTATACGCTGCTGTAGGACTCCACCCCAACCATGATGACGAACCGTTTGATAGGGAGGCGTATCGCACACTTGCTACACACCAGAAGGTGGTTGCTATAGGGGAGTGTGGTTTGGATTATTATCGCCCTGATGATGCGGAGTCTGCAAAGGGACTACAAAAGACCGTGTTTGAAGGACACCTAGCGCTTTCTATAGAAACAGGAAAGCCTCTTATGATTCATGCACGTCCTGCAAAAGGAACCATGAATGCGTACCATGATTTGATAGACATGCTTCGTACCTACAAAGGGGAACACGGAGATCGGTTGAAAGGGAACGTACACTTTTTTGTAGGAGGAGTAGAAGAAGCGCGTGCACTCGCAGAGCTTGATTTCACCATGTCGTTTACTGCAGTCCTTACCTTTACCGCTGACTACGATGAGGTCATTCGCTATCTTCCTTTGGACCGTATCCTGTCTGAAACGGACTCACCGTACGTAGCCCCCGCAGAACATCGAGGGAAGCGAAACGATCCCTTGGCGGTTCGTCAGGTAGTGGGGGCATTAGCGCGCATACGAGGGGAGGATGAGGAAGTGGTACGAGAGGCAACGGTTACGAACGCAAAGCGACTCTTTGGTATTTGAAGCCGTGTTTGCGAGGGGAGAACCGCTATGGTAGGATGCGCGGATCATGGCTAAGAAAGAAAAAGAGGCGGTTGAACTAACCGAAGAGATGGACACGGACCACGCAGAGTCTCGTGTGTACGAGCTTGGTTTTCATATTGACCCTGAGCTTGGGGTAGAGGAAGCAAAGAAGGCGTATCAGGGTATTCGTGCAGTTGTAGCAAAGGTAGGAAACATCGTTGCTGAAGGAGAGCCACGAAAGATCCAGCTTGCCTACACTATTTCACGCGCTGAGACTGCAGGACGCAGAGACTTTGATGGAAGCTACTTCTCATGGATTGCATACGAAGCAGATGGCAAGGGTCACGAGGCAGTTATTGAAGCGGCAAAAGAAGAGACTCGTGTATTCCGCTTTCTTGATATTCGTACGACCAAGGACGAAGCTCGCCACTCCGAAGAGCTCCAAGACCTCCTTGCAAAGACTCCTGAGCCAGAGACGCTAGAGGAAGAGGTGTCAGACGTAGAGCTCGACGAAGCACTTAAAGAAGTCGCAGCCTAACGAAAGGGCCCCCTAAAGGGGCCTTTCGCGTAGGGTGTCTTCAGAGGGTATACTATTCTCCAGCGTGTCAGCCTCGGCTGGCCTCGCTTCAATCGCTAATAAAATCATTATCATGAATCTCAACAAAGCTTTTATATACGGCAACCTTACGCGTGATCCAGAGATGCGCGCATTGCCCTCAGGACAACAGGTCGCTAACTTTTCTATCGCAACCAACCGTGTCTATAAGGACAAGGAGGGGAATAAGAAAGAACAAGTGGAATATCACAATATTGTTGCGTTTGGACGCCAAGCTGACCTCATTGGGCAGTACATGAAAAAAGGGAAGGGTATTTTGGTAGAAGGACGTCTACAAACCAGAACATGGGAAGCTGAAGGAAAGAAAAACTATCGTACTGAGATAGTGGTAGAGAACTTCCAGTTTGGTCCAGGAGGCGGGCAAGGGGGAGGTGCAAGTCGTGGGGATGACTTTGGAGATAAAGCCCCTCAAGACCAAGGAGACGCCATCCAGTACCCTGATGAGGAGATTAACCCTGAAGACATACCGTTTTGACAAGTTCCTAGGAGTACAGTAGTCTAGCCATACTATGGCTCACCAAGCACAGCGCGAAGAGGTAGAAATCAAGAAATTCGTGGACTACAAAGACACGGAGTACCTTCGCCAATTCATGAATCCACACGCCAAGATGCTCTCCAAGAAGCGCACCGGTATGCCTGCAGACAAACAGCGTGCTATTGCTATGGCAATAAAGCGTGCGCGCTATATGGCACTTCTCCCGTATCTTTCTGCGTAAACCAAAACAAACAAACCGCCCCGAAAGGGGCGGTTTGTCGTGTATTTCCCAATATAGTAGTATTCACTTCAGATTCTGACAGAAAGGAGATGAATTTATGGTCGATGATATTGAGGGTGGGGAATCTTCTACGACCCCCGAAGTTCCGTTGACGCCAGCAATGCTAGACCCACGAAGCCCGAAAGCGATAGCCGCTGGACTCGCTTTTAGTGGTTTGGCGAACATTCGGAACATGGAAGCCCAGCTTAGATGGGTTGGTTTCCAAGCTGCATTGGGGCTTAACTTTCTGGGTTGGGGAGGTATAGCTGTCTGGCTATTTAATTCACCAACCCAAGGGGAGCTTAGTCTTATGGTTGCGGCGGGTCTGGGGGCTATCTATGCCAACTTTCTTCATTTCAAGATAATTGGTCGAGATGGGAAATTCATGGGTCTTTGGAATGAAAAACTCACTGAACTCGAAACTATAAATGAGATAGAAGGCGGTGTGGAGATTTTCTCTTCGGCTCGATACGAGCAGTTGCGTGATCGGATGCCAACGATACAGTACATTTTGCGCAGGAGTGTCGCTATATGCGGGCTTGTCTGGCTTGTCTTTACTGTTTGGGCAATCGGGCGTATTCTCTGTTTCGGAGGATAATCACCATGATAGATGTGATCTTTCCGCTCCTTATCGCATTGATATTTTTGGCAGGGATCGTTGATCTCGCGCGAATAAAGACCTGATGTAATAAGGAAAGTCGCCAATCTCAAAAGGATTGGCGACTTTAGTTTTATGGTTTATTTACGCTTTCTCCATTCGTTCGACGTAGTCTCCCGTCTCAGTGTTAATCGTAAGAATGTCTCCTGGGTTAATAAATAGGGGAGTGAGTACGGTTGCTCCGCTTTCAAGGGTGACAAGTTTGTTTCCGCCTGTTGCTGTGTCGCCTTTAACTGCAGGAGGAGCTTCCGTTACTTTCAGGTTGGCTTTGATAGGGATCTTTAGAGTCACAGGCTTTTCCTTGTACACCATCACTTCTACCTCGGCGTTTTGGATAAGCCACTGTACTTTGTCGTGTACGGCGTCTTCAGGGAATGAGAAACGATTCTTTGGGTTTCCTGATTCACAAAACCAGCTTTCACCACGGTTGGTGTAGAGGTACGTAGCAGTCATCTTTTCGATATCTGCTTCGGCAACCGTTTCGCTTTGGTGAAAGGATATTTCAATAACACGCCCTGTGATGAGGTGGCGAAGCTTGGTCTGATTAACTGGCTTACGCATCTGCATACGAAAGATATGCGACGAAAGCACTTCATAGGGAGCGTTCTCGTACTCGATGACGGTTTTTGGAAGAATTTCGTTGTAGGAAAGTATTGCCATAGTGTGGAATTAAAAAAGGGCCGAGGGCCTCAATAGGGGAATGGTAGCGGACACGAGGAACTTTATCAACCTCGAGAGAGGTGCGGGTTTTGTTCCATTCATCCTCTAGTGGCATACTACGCCCTAGGAGAGCTCACATGTCACTAATTCCAAGAAGTGAATTTGAAATCACTATTGCAGTAAAGGGACAATCACCCATAGTAGTGGGTGGTTGTATTCCTGACAGCGTGTTTGTGAAGGGGGAAGTCCCCGATATCGAACAGGGAAGAACTGCACAAAAAGCGCTTGAAATGGCCCTTGATCAACTCAAGGCAATGAATGCAGCGAATACTCTGCGCTCCGGATAATTCCGGAGCGCTTTCTTTACGCGGCGTCTATCTTCACCCGTATCTGTTTCAAAAGATCGGTTGCGATAGGTTTGTTCTCACGAAGGAAAGTGCGCGATGCGTCGTATCCACGCCCAAGCGCGACCTCGCCAAACTTATACGAAGACCCTGACTTCTCTACGATCCCGTACTTCTCACCAAGAGCGAGCAACTCACCCTCACGACTAATTCCTTCGTTATACAGAAGATCAAACTCGGTTGTCTTAAAGGGAGCAGCCACTTTGTTTTTCACCACCTTCACCCGTACGCGTCCTCCCACTACTTCTTCTCCTTTCTTTATCTGTGCAATACGACGGATATCAAGACGTACGGAGGTATAGAACTTCAGAGCTTTACCTCCAGGGGTCGTCTCAGGGTTTCCAAACATCACGCCAATTTGCATGCGGATCTGGTTGATAAAGATAACAATAGTCTTTGAACGAGAGGTGATAGCCGTAAGCTTTCGAAGTGCCTGAGACATAAGGCGGGCTTGTTTTCCCACATGGGTCGCTCCCATCTCTCCTTCAATTTCATCTTTTGGCGTAAGCGCAGCAACGGAGTCGACAACAATGATATCAACTGAGTTCGCACGTACCAGAGAATCTACTATTTCAAGTGCTTGTTCACCGGTATCAGGTTGAGAAATGAGAAGCTCTTCAAGCTTTACGCCAATACGACGAGCGTACTCAGGATCAAGCGCATGTTCTGCGTCAACAAAGGCACAGATGCCCCCTTTCTTTTGTGCTTCTGCAATAGAGTGAAGCGCGAGTGTTGTTTTACCGGATGATTCTGGACCAAAGATCTCAATGATGCGTCCACGGGGAAGACCCCCAATACCAAGTGCCGCATCAAGCCCTATGGAGCCGGTGGGGATGAAAGGGATTGATTCAATCTTGCCTGACCCATAGGTCATGATGGCTTCTTCCCCGAACTTCGTTTTTATCTCTTTCAGCGCAAGCTCCACCGCACGCGTACGCTCGTCTTTGGTTGTGGGGGCAGCGACACGCTCCTTTGGAGGTTCTGCTACTTTCTTTGTCGCTTTCTTTTTGAATGCCATAGGAGTGATGTGGTTAAGGAATATAGACGGTCCGACGTACGGTAGTGCTTCGTCCGAAACGATCGGTCGCGGTAAGGGTAAGTATAGCGCCACCCTCGGGGAGGAGAAGCACCTTTTCAAAGCGTCCTTCAGGGTCTATGGGAAGGGGGCCATCATTCAAAAAAAGGGCCTCAGTGTTATGCGCTACGCCTTTTAGGGTGATAACGCCGTCTTCGAAACTTGTGTAGTCACTGGGGATAGTGAGTGCAATGTAAGGACCACGAAGTAGTGGCCACGCCTTCACACTTCCGTAACCAATAAGGAGTGCGAGTATGACAAGTACGAGAGTACGGAGCATTGATTTCTAGTAAGGCTGTTCTTCGCTTGGAGGAGTGGTGGGAGCACCTGCACGAGATAACACATCGCGAGGACGTGACCCATCAGCAGCACCGATCACCCCTTTTTCTTCGAGAAGATCCATAAGGCGTGCAGCACGCGAGTAGCCAATACGGAGTTTGCGCTGTAGATAGGAAGTAGAGGCACGACCCACTTCTTCAACTGCGACCTTTGCTTCCATATATAAATCATCATCAACATTATCGTCACCTCCTGAAAGCATAATGGTGTCATTTACCGAAGTACCGCCTCCTTCCATGTTCCCGCTTGGTGCGCCAAGGTCGAGTCCACCGAGAGAGCCTGCGTTATTGGCTTTGATGTAGCTCACCACCTTCTTCACTTCACCTTCTGAGATAAAGGCGGTCTGGAGGCGTACCGGCTTTTGCATGTCACTTGAAAGGTAGAGCATGTCGCCAGAACCAAGGAGAAGCTCTGCACCTCCTCCGTCAAGAATCGTGCGTGAGTCTATTTGAGATGCCACCTGAAGCGCCATACGCGTAGGGACGTTCGCCTTGATGAGGCCGGTGATCACGTTCACCGAAGGACGCTGGGTTGAAAGGAGCAGGTGAATACCAACCGCACGGGACATCTGGGCAAGACGTACAATGCCTGCCTCAAGCTCGCGAGGGTAGCTCTGCATGATGTCGGCAAGCTCGTCGATGACGATGATGATGTAGGGCATCGATTCAGGCATATCATCCGCTTTCTTTTTCTTCGCAGGCTCAAAGACCGTCTTATGATATGAATCTATGTCGCGCACTTGTTCTGCTTCCAGAATATTGTAGCGGCGTTCCATTTCTTTTGCTGCCCACTTAAGTGCCATGATGGCTTTTTTAGGATCAGTGATAACAGGGGTCAACAAGTGGGGGATACCGTTATATAAGGTGAGCTCGACGCGCTTGGGGTCGATCATGATGAAGCGAAGCTGGTTAGGGCCGTTGCGATAGAGGAGGGAGGTGATGAGTGCGTGTATGGCAACTGATTTTCCTGAGCCAGTTGCACCCGCAACAAGGCCGTGCGGCATTTTAGCAATATTGACGTAGTGGGGAGTTCCTGCGATGTCGCGACCAACAGCAGACAGAAGGGGCTTATCGCTTCCATTCCATTCGGGAGCAGACAACACTCCTCCAAGCCCCACCATCGCCTTAGAAGCGTTTGGTACCTCTATACCTACCAAGGACTTGCCTGGGATAGGAGCTTCGATACGGACAGGGTGTGCGGCAAGCGCAAGTTCGAGGTTGTTTTGAAGCGAGACTATCTTCTGCAAGCGCACTCCTTCTGCAGGCTTGATGGCATAGCGCGTGACGGTGGGACCAATAGACACCTCATCCATTTCTATGGAGATACCGAAGTTCTGGAAGGTACGCTTAATGATGTTCGCATTAGCTTTAATATCACCCACCCCAGGCTTACCTTTATCTTCTCCAAGAATAGAAAGGGGAGGGGGATCATACTCTGCATCAAAGTTCGGTATCGCTGCAGCTGCTTTTTGAGGACCCTTTGTCTCATTAAACATGGTTACGGTAGGTTCGCGATCAGGACGGATGTCTTCTAGTACCTCTTCTGGAGCAGCAACTTCTTCAGACGCTTTTCCTAAAGGAAGCTCAACATTCTGCAGTGCTTCTTTTGCAGATGCACCCATGGATCGCAAGCTTCGTAGAAGAGCGACGACGTCAGTAGCAACAACGAGTCCTACAAGAATAAGGGCAAGAAGAAGAATGAGAGCACCGGCAAGTCCAAAGAAGTCATGGGCGAGTCCGCCAATACCTTCACCCACAACGCCTCCCATGGTTTCTGATACGAGTCCAAGAAATCCCATACCTGCAACAGCAATCAATACTGCACCTACTGCAGGCAGGGGTTGAACGAACATGCGCTCAAAGAGCATCGATACTCCACCTGCAATAACAAGGAAGGGAAGGAGATATGCAAAAAGACCAAAGACTCCGTACACTGCAGCAAAGAGATCGTTTGAGGCAAACCCTCCAAGACCGAATGCAGCAAAAAGGAGGATGAGCCCAAACGCAATAACGACGATACCGCCTATCCACTTAACGACACCGTCGCTCTCGACTTCTGTTTTTTTCTTTTTTGCCATTGGTATACGCATCATTTTAGCATTGTGTGCGTTATCCACTGCCATGCTTAATCTGTATATTTACTCGCTTTCTTAGAAGGTTGCCACAGTCGCGGACCGGACATTTGCACCATGTTCTTGAGGGGGTATAATTGTCCTTAACAACAAAGACAATCATGGACAACAAAGGACATGCAAAAGACATAGTGTCCACACAGCGAAGCGTAAAAACGTCACAATTGCATGATTTGGTCCTAGAGAAGAACATATTCTCCAATGTATTTGATAAGGACATACGTCGTGCATACCTCTATAAAAAGGCAGAAAGAATAGGGAAAGCACTCCATCTCATCATGCCCGCCTTCAAGGACTCAAGAGCACTTACAGACCGTGCCGAACAGATCTCTCTTGGTCTTACCGATGCTTCAACGCACACTGGTGGACAGGCCAAAGAAGCACTATCACGTGAGCTTCTTTCACTTTCAAGTCTGGTTGCGATGGCTCGTGCAGGGGGACGTCTCTCTCCTATGAATGCCGATATTATTCTTCGTGAGATAGAGGATTTTCTTCAAGAACTTTCCTCCTACGAAGATCCTCGCGTCGTACTTTCAGAGGTGCCAACCCTTGCGGTCCTTTCAAGGACAGTATCAAGGACAAAGGAGAGTGATTCTATAAAGGACAGTAAAGAGCAAATCAATAGAGTCCTAGAGAAAGAAATAATGTCCCATATACCGCTTCAAGGACACACCAAGAGCACTTCTATGGGCCCCAAGAAGAACGAAAGAAGGGAACAAATCCTTAAACTTCTTGAGGAGAAGGGATCTGTCTATATAAAGGATCTCTCTCTTTTGATTAGGGATGTGAGCGAAAAGACGGTTCAGCGTGAATTGCAGGCACTGGTGCAGGAAGGCAGGGTTACCCGCGAAGGGGAGAGACGATGGACGCGGTATTCCCCCGTAAAAGACACCCCCCGCTAGACCCTTTGACTTTTATAGCTTTTTCGGTACTATAGCCCTGTGGGATCTGTCTTCCACTTCTAGGGCGAACGCGATGGCCACCTCATTCCCGAAAGGGGCGAGGGCGGCCTTTTCACGTTTCCCTAGAGGGTGGGTAGGGATCCACATCGGGCAGCTGATTTGCTTCAAGTCGGTTCATGTAGATCGAGTGAGGAATATCCACACTTTCTTAAGGGGACATTAGCCCCTTAGGGCAGAGTACCGGTATACTTCTTGTTGTACTGAATGATTTGGGCAAACGGTTGAAACGACTGGTCGTTGACATCTTCTAGTGTCTTTCCTGTCATCATGGATTTCCATGATGATGTGAGGCGCTAGTCATAGCGGTCACCAACCGCGGGTATCTTCGTCTCCCTCGAAGGAGATGAAATCAGAATGCTCTGTAGTTCCCGATTATGGATGCACGAATGAACGCAGGATTACCTTGCCAGCTAGCCCTCGCGACTAAAGGTCGAAACTTCGGTTGTGGGGGACTAGTCTGAAAGACAGTGTGCTCGTGAGTCATGTATGAACATGCGTGATTCACACCCTACATTAGAAAACAGTTGAACGATGCGCATGCGGCGCACAATTATTAGTAAGCCGCGTCGTATACGCTTCGCTAAAAAAATTACTTACACAAAAATATGTACGCAAGTACGAATGCAATTGCAAAGTTCGCGGCAGTAGTCGCCGGCTTCGCTCTCGTTGCTTCGACGTTTGCTGTAGCAGCTCCGGCTCGCGCAGCAACCGCCGCAGAACTCGAGGCGCAGGTTCAGGCCCTCCTTGCTCAGATCGCAGCTCTTGGTGGATCGTCAGCTTCGGCTTCAACGACCTTCACCATGGACCTCACTCTCGGTTCTACCGGTGCTGAGGTAACTGCGCTTCAAAACTGGCTTATCGCTGGTGGTTACTCAATTCCTGCAGGTGCGACTGGTTACTTCGGTGCCCAGACGCAAGCTGCGCTTGCTGCCTACCAGGCTGCAAACGGCATCAGCCCAGCAGCTGGTTACTTTGGCCCGGTTACCCGCGCTAAGGTAAACGCAGCAGGTGGTTCAACTGGCGGCTCGACCGGCGGTTCAACCTCTGGCCTAGGTGGCGGTGAGGCTTCTCTTGAGGGTCTCCAAGCTCGCGATGGCGAGGACGAGGAGGTTACCGAGGGCGGTTCCGCTCAGGTTGCTGAATTCGAGTTCGACGTTGAGGATGGCGACATCCGCATCGAACGCCTCGATCTTACCTTCACTACCACGAACAACGGCACCACTGAGGAAGACGAACCTTGGGAAACGTTTGACACCATCACCATCCTTGATGCTGACGGTGAAGAAATCGCTTCTGAGGACGTATCTGACGAGGATGACTGGCTTGAAGAAGACACGCCATTCTCATACCGCTTCACTGGCCTCGACTACGTAGTTGAGGAAGGTGAGACTGGTACCTTGATCGTTGAAGTTGAGGCAGCTAACTCGGTTGACGGTGCAGACGAGACCAACAGCTGGACTGTCTACATCGATGATGCTTCCGGAGCTGGCGAAGGTCTTCGTGGTATCGACGGCGAAGGTCTTGATCAGTACCTCGGTGATGACACTGAGACAGTTAGCTTCGACGTAGTCGAAGAGGGTGAAGGCGAAGAGTTGAATGTCAGCTCATCATCTGAAGACCCTGATGCTTCAACCCTACAGGTTGAAGACGACACGCGTTCTGACTGGTACACCATCTTTACGTTCGAACTCGATGCTGAAGAAGCAGATGTCGAACTTAATGAAGTAGGTGTTGAACTTTCGACTTCAGACGATAATCTTCAGCATGTTGTTAACGACGCTATGCTCGTTATCGACGGCGAAGAGTTCGATGACTTCGATTGGGGAACAGGCGCAAGCGCCTCGACCACTCTCTTCGACATTGACGGTGATTTCACTGTCAGCGAAGGGGAGACAGTTACGGTTGAGTTCATGGTTGAGTTCAAGGCACAGTCGGGTAACTACGCGACTGGTACTACGGTCTCAGCTTCGACCACCGGTTCTCTCATAGACTCTGAAGGTGCCGACGACATCACTGCCGACGGTTCTGCTCAGGGCGAGACCCACACGCTTCAGATTGACGGCATAATCGTTACCCCAGTTGACGATTCTGCTACGGCAACAAACGGCGATATCGCTGGTGACGACTACGGAACCTACGAGATCGAAGTTGAAGTTGAAGCTGTCGGTAGCGATGTCTTCATCTCGCAGACTGCGACGACTGCATACACCTTCCGCATTGAGAACGCCTCAACTGGCGCAGCGGTAGCGGATATTGCAGCTGCAACTACCACGACCATCGGCTCTTCAGCTGATACGTCTGGCGGTGCATATCGCGTCAACGAGGGAGATGTTGAAACCTTCAACTTCACGGTTACCTACGACCCAGCAACTGCTAACGAAGGTGCAAGTTATCGTCTCCAGCTTCTCACGATTAACTTCGGCGAGACTTCTGGTGATCCTGACTCTAGCGCTTGGTCAGCAGTCCCAGCTGGTGACTACGAAACCAACGGAGTTCTCATCCAAGACTAATAAGAGTCTCGCCACTGCGCGAATACTCTCTGACCTAGTCTGAGATAAACAGAAAACCGCCCCACTGTGGGCGGTTTTCTGTTTGCCCCACAAAGCCCCGATTCCCTCGGGGCTTTGTGCTACCCTAAACACCAATGCCGTACCTTATTGAATTCCTTAAGTTCTGCTGCGGGTTTACCCTCATTTTGACCTGCGCACTTCTCTTGCTTTCCTTGACCGGTACCGTGATTGCGTAGTAGGGTAGGGCGGTACGGACCGAAGACAACCAGTCCCGTAAGGGATGATTCTCCTACCAAGGAGAGCTGGTCGAGGGACGAAATGGGGTAACTCTATTTCGCATGTCTCCTCGGTCCCCACGTAAGGGGACCTTGTTCGTTTTCGTACAAAACCAACCAACACCATGGCTATTACCAAAGCAAAGAAAGAAGACATTGTCGCAAAAGTAGCGGACGCTCTTAAAGATGCGGTGTCTGTCGTCTTCGTTGGCTTTAAGGGTATTTCCGTTGCAGACACTTCTGCAATGCGAAAGAGCTTGAAGCAAGAAGGCGTTGGATACTACGTTGCCAAGAAGACGCTTATCGCACGCGCGTTGCAAAACACGAAGTACGAAGGAGCTATTCCAGACCTTCCTGGCGAAGTCGCGCTTGCATGGACCAAAGAGGATGCGACTGCACCTGCACGCACCGTCTTTGATCACGGCAAAAAGCACCAAGGACTCTCCATTCTAGGAGGCGTGTTTGAGGGTAAATACCTCGACGCAGCAGGAATGAAAGCAATCGCAACCATTCCGTCTGTACCGGTACTTCGTGGCATGTTCGTGAACGTGATCAACAGCCCTATTCAGGGTATGGCACTTGCCTTGAAAGCAATTGCAGACAAAAAGGGTGCATAACTTATTACTTTAGAAACACACCATGACCGATGAAATGAATCAGGACGCAGCTCCCGCAACTGAAGAAGTTGCTGCTGCCCCAGAAGTGAAGGAAGAAGCTCCAGCTCCAGCTCCAGCCCCAGAGGCAGAAGTTGAAGTTCCTGCAAAGTTTAAGAAGTTTGTTGAGGAGATTGAAGCAATGACCGTTCTTGAATTGAACGAGCTTGTGAAGGTCTTCGAGAAGAAGTTTGGCGTATCAGCTGCCGCAGTTGCGGTTGCAGGTCCTGCAGCTGCAGGTGCTGGCGCTGAAGAGAAGTCCACCATGGACGTTGAGCTCACCGATGGAGGTGCTCAGAAGATCGCGGTGATTAAGGTAGTTAAGGAAGTGCTTGGCCTTGGCCTTAAAGAAGCGAAAGACCTCGTTGACGGTGCCCCTGCAGTACTTAAGGCAGGCGCCAAGAAGGAGGAAGCTGAAGAGCTTAAGAAGAAGATTGAAGAGGCAGGAGGTAAGGTTACCCTTAAGTAACGGAACTCTTGTTCTACGCAAAAAGCCCCGCAAGCGCGGGGCTTTTTGCGGTACATATCCTCCGCTTGCGCAAGTGCCTTCCCCCTACGTACAATACGAGTCTCATGGATCCACTCGCAAAACTGTTCGGTTCCTCCGCTCGGGTAAAGCTTTTGCGACTCTTTCTCTTCAATGAGGAAGAATGGTTCACTCCCTCGGAAGCAGCATTTCGTGCAAAAGCAGGAAAGGCCGCAGCCAGAAAGGAAGTACTCTCCTTGTTTACGAATAAAGTACTTCGAAAGAAGTCAGGGAAGGGAGGTACGCTCTACTCGGCTAACCCGAAGTTCGTGCACTACGAATCATTACGAACCTTCCTTCGTACTTCGACCGGTGTTGATGATGCAAGTATTAGTCAGACCCTAAAGAAAGCAGGAACGCTTCGCCTTATTGCTCTTTCAGGACTCTTTACCGGTGTACCTGAATCAAAGATCGACCTCCTTATCGTAGGAGATAAACTTGATGAGCGTGCACTTGCAACGATCATTCATGGACTTGAAGCAGAGCTAGGCCGTGAGCTCCGCTATGCCTCGTTTACGACCGAAGACTTCCGCTACCGTATTGGTGTGTATGATCGTCTCGTTCGTGATGTCCTTGATTACCCCCACCGTCTTGTTTTGGACCGTATAGGGATGTAATAGCGCCTATCCACATAGGAGGGTGGGGGAGGCCGCAGTTTTGCTACACTTTTAAGAGCCCCTCGGGGCGCCCGTATTACTCAATAAATATCTTATAAAGAACTATGTTCTTCACTACTTGGGCGGATGTGCTGACTGTGTCCTTCCAGAACCTCTTCTATGGACTGGTCGCGTTTCTGCCGAACCTTTTGGCAGCCATTGTCATCTTTGTCATCGGCTGGCTTATAGGCGCAGGGCTCGCACGCGTTGTTGCACAAGTTATCGGCTCCTTGCGAGTTGATCAGGCGCTTCGCGCTGCAGGCGTTGACCGTGTGGTTGAGCGCGCTGGGTTCACCTTGAATTCGGGCGCCTTCCTCGGCATGCTCGTGAAGTGGTTCTTCATCATCGTCTTCCTTGTGGCGGCGCTTGATGTCCTTGGTCTTACCGAGGTAACCATCTTCCTTCGTGCAGTTGTTCTTGGATACCTCCCACAGGTTATCGTCGCAGTACTCATTCTTCTTGTTGCCGCAGTGGTTGCAGAAGCATCCCAGAAAGTGGTTGCCGGCTCAGCTGCCGCAGCACACTTGAAGAGTGCGAACTTCCTCGGTGCCCTTGCTCGCTTTGCTATCTGGGTGTTTGCAATTCTTGCAGCCCTCGATCAGCTTGGCATCACTCCATTCGTACAGACCTTGTTCACCGGCGTAGTGGTAGCACTTGCGCTTGCCTTTGGTCTTGCTTTTGGTCTTGGTGGTCAGGCAGCAGCTTCTCGCTACATCGAAAAGATGCGCGAAGAGATCGAATAAGATCGTCTCAGGTTTCAAGAAAAAGGCCCTTAGAAAGGGCCTTTTTCTTGTCCCCAGTATCCCCAGTAGATACGCCCTGCCACACAGGGTTGACACCCCCCGCCCCTTCGCATACACTTCCCCCTACGTGTATACGAACTTGAAGATTTCCAGAAAACGAAGCGGATGAACTCCCGCGCCTTTGGCGCGTGAAGGAACCGCCTCGAAGGCGGTTTTCTCGTTCGGGGGAGCACGGGACTCTTTGACATACGAATATGCAAGCAAATAACACTTCTTCGCAGTATGCGAAGAAGTAGGTAACAAAGTGCAAAATCACTAGAGTCTGCAGTATGCAGACAATAATCGTTAGATGTGGTGTTCAGGTTTCCGCACAGGAAACATGAAGGGTGCGCGGTGGATGCCTAGGCTTGTGACAGCGATGAAGGACGCAATACACCTGCGAAAAGCTTCGGGGAGGCGGTTTATAGCCTTTGATCCGGAGGTCTCCGAATGAGGAAACTCATCTGCTTCGAGCAGATACTTCAACCTTGTGTTGAAGAGCGAACTCAGGGAAGTGAAACATCTCAGTACCTGAAGGAATAGAAAACAAAAGCGAGTAGTTTTCCGTGCGAACGTTATGTTCGTTCGTATGGAAAACTACTCTCGCGATTCCCTTAGTAGCGGCGAGCGAAACGGGAGAAGCCCAAACCTCTACATTCGTGTAGGGGGGTTGTAAGGCAAGAGCTCCATACTTGTATGGCATAAGTTACAAAAGGTCTTCATAACGGAAGCTGCTGGGAAGCAGCGCCCTAGAGGGTAATGGCCCCGTACGTGAAATGAATGACTTCTTATGTGCTCTTGTTCTTGAGTAGCTCGGGACACGAATAGCCCGGGTGAATCTGCCGGAACTAACCGGTAAGGCTAAATATGTCACAAGACCGACAGTGAACTAGTACCGTGAGGGAAAGGTGAAAAGAACCCCGAGAGGGGAGTGAAATAGAACTGAAACCGCGTACTTACAAAGGGTTACGGTGGGATTTATTCCATCGTAGCGTGCCTATTGAAGAATGAGCCTGCGAGTGTGTATATGTCGCTTAGGATAAGCCCGTAATGGGGCGAATCCGCAGGGAAACCGAGTGTGAATAGCGCGCCGGTGGCATATATACGACCCGAAGCCAGGTGAGCTTGCCATGAGCAGGGTGAAGTATGTCGAAAGATATATGGAGGCCCGAACCCGTTGGTCGTTCAACGCCTTGGGATGACTTGTGGTAAGGAGTGAAAAGCTAATCGAACCTGGTAATAGCTGGTTCTCTCCGAAACAGCTTTTGGGCTGGCGTCATACGTTCCTTCCGGGGGTAGAGCACTGGAAGGGGTAAACAGGGAGAAATCTCGTTACTCCTATCAACCTCCGAATACCGGAAGCTAGAGTATGGCAGTTAGACCATGGGGGCGAAGCTCCATTGGTCGAGAAGGGAAGAGCCTAGATCGCCAGTTAAGGCCCCAAAATTGATGCTCAGTATATCCATAAGGAAGTGAGGATTCATTGACAATGAGGATGTTGGCTTAGAAGCAGCCACCATTTAAAGAAAGCGTAACAGCTCACTCATCGAGAGTCCTTGCGCCGAAGATGATCGGGATTAAGCATCATGCCGAAACTGCGGGCTTGTGCATTTCATAGAGGGTTGCAAGATATCCTCAAGAATTGGGAGACTCTCCGTTCCTTATAGGAGCGGGAGGCCAATCACTAATTCGTCCGGATGATGCCGACGGATTGTGTAGTAGGGTGTGGGCGTCCAAACCCCACATTCTCCCAACTTATTCATGTGTGTTTGGGGTAGCTCAGTGGGAGAGCAACTTCCTCTAAAGGGAAGGGTGTCGCTGGTTCGAATCCAGTCCCCAACGCCATGAATCCGCGCGAAGCTCAGCTTCGCGCCCTCTATGAAATGCATAAGCGGTAGGAGAGCGTTCCAATCCGCGATGAAGGCGAAGGGGTGACCCACGCTGGAGCGTTTGGAAGTGAGAATGCAGGTACAAGTAACCACAATGCGGGTGAGAACCCCGCACGTCGAAAGAGCAAGGTTTCCGGAGCTATGGTGATCATCTCCGGGTTAGTCGGGCCTAAGGGGATGGTGAAAACCGCACCCGATGGACACATGGTTAATATTCCATGACCGATCATATGTGCGATGGAGAGACGGATTGCAGTAATCGTGGCCCCTCATTGGATTGGGGTTCGCGCGTAAGGAGGTGTACTAGGGAAATCCGGTACGCATATACTCCAAGCAAAGCGACAACTTTCTTCTTCGGAGGAAGGGAGCACGGTGAGCGCGGTTCCAAGAAAATCTTCTAAGCTTCAACATATGACGACCGTACCGCAAACCGACACAGGTGCTCAGGTCGAGTAGACCAAGACGAACGAGTGAGAGGTCCTCAAGGAACTCGGCAAAAAAGCGGCCGTACCTTCGGAATAAGGCCTGCCCCACGCAAGTGGGGCCGCAGCGAAAGATTCCCTGGCAACTGTTTACCAAAAACACAGCTCCCTGCGAACTCGTAAGAGGATGTATAGGGGGTGACACCTGACCAATGCCGGAAGGTCAAGCGCGGGAGGTACATTACTTCGGTGATGTGCTGGACCGTATAAGCCCCGGTGAATGTCGGCGATAACTATAATCGTCCTAAGGTCAGCCACATTTTACAGAAATGTTAAGTGTGGCTGAGGATTGGGACGATTGTAGTGGTAAACAGATACACAAAGCTACCTTTTCATTTGGTAACAAATGAATAATCCAATGACGGCACGAAGAGGCCATACGCCGTACTCCAGCGAAAGCTGGATGAAGAAATGGTCCAAGTTCAAGAAATACTTGAGCGTAATTCCTAAACAGATTGGGTCCACACACTTTTAAAATGTGTGGAGAATTCTGCTATATGCGGGAAACTCCGGTAGTATCTGGAGCTACTTGTTCACAGTAGTTTACTCAGCATTGTCTGGTAAACGCTATACTGTACGTAATGAGTAAAAATGCTTCCAGTGATTTCGACGTAGATCGAAAGCCGGACAATCCGCAGGAAACGTTGGAAATAGACAAGTACTACTATTCAGGATTTTTTGCAGGTGAGATGTCCTGTTCGGTCATTAAGGCTGCAAACTATAATCCAGTAGGGCACTACTACTTTGCTGTTGACATCACTGTTTCGAACGCAGACAAGCGTTTATTACAGAGAGTTAATGAAGTAGTTATGCAAGGAAATGGTGTGATTAGTCCGGTTAAGGGAGCGTTCAACTTAAGTGCGCGAGGTAAAAATCGCGTGCGAACAGTACTCGACTTCCTAACCAAGTATCCAATTATTGTTGGTGATCTTGCGAAGAACCGTATTGCACTCATAAGAGAAGCTCACGCTTATCTTGAGGTGCATCGCGGTTCGAGCAAGCATGATCAAAAAATGGAAGTAATGGAAAGCATACGTAAGAAGCTGCGAACGGTTAAAGAAACTGGAACAGCCCTTCAAGAGTATGTGCGAGAACCTGCAAGCAACGATACCCTCGGGTATTTTCTTGCAGGGGTGTTAGATGGGGAAGGCTCTTTTGGGTTCAAAAAGAGCGGAAACCGTCAGCAGCCGTACCTAGCAGTAGCTATGAAGGATCGAAAAATCATCGAACTTTGTAGAGAATTTTTCCAACATGGAAAAGTTCGTCAAAGAACTGACGGTATGTACCATTACGAAATCAACCACTCAACCTTGTTAAAAGAAGTCTGTTCAATATTCCTCACACGCTATCCGTTGCAACATGCACGACAGCGCGAACGAATGATGACACTCCAACGGCTCCTCAACGACTACACGCAGAATCCCGTTCCCGTAACAAGGACGGGAAAGATATAGTCTGAACTCTATGGCGACATAGAGAGTTTGGCTCGCGTCAAACCGCTTCATCTTTTCGATGGAGTCACAAGTTTTCTAAGACTTGACAAGTAACAGAATGTGTCTGGTAAGTTCAGACGTGCACGAATGGTGTAATGACTGGGGAACTGTCTCGAGGACTCGCTCGGTGAAAATGCACTACCGGTGAAGATGCCGGTTACCTGTAGTTAGACGAAAAGACCCCAGGAGCTTTACTACAGCTTCGTATTGGGGCTGCGTGCTTGATGCGTAGCATAGGTGGGAGACTTTGAAGCGAACCTTTCGGGGGGCGTGGAGTCGCAATATGAAATACCACTCTTCAAGTGTGCAGTTCCTAACCTCCGTATAGAACTACGGCGGGACAGTGCGTGGCGGGTAGTTTTGGTGGGGCGCTATCCTCCAAAAAAGTAACGGAGGAGTCTATTAAGGTCCTCTAGGCGCGAATGGAAACCGTGCCGATAGTGTAATGGCATAAGAGGGCTTAACTGCGAGGCGTACATGCCGAGCAGATGCGAAAGCAGAGCATAGTGAACCGATGGTCCGCCTTAGATGCGGCCAGAGATTAACGGATAAAAGTTACCCTGGGGATAACAGGCTAGTTCCGCCCAAGCGTCCATAGCGACGGCGGA